>Ga0208689_1000320_pt1 | contig 38936 bp, 31 predicted proteins | sample June2015DPH_8_15_FD_184700 | JGI IMG/M metagenome (GOLD analysis project Ga0208689, IMG submission 184700) | Peatland microbial communities from SPRUCE experiment site at the Marcell Experimental Forest, Minnesota, USA - June2015DPH_8_150... | ecosystem: Environmental > Terrestrial > Soil >... | reverse complement strand
CCGATGAGAATTGGCCCATCGCGACAGGTAATAACAATTTCTGCTAAAACCGGTCAAGATATGGGCCAAACGGCCTCTTTTCCGGCTGAAATTGTACTTTTTCCGAAAAGGCGAAATCTCCGGATTCCCTTGTCCTTCCTTGGTTCTTTGGGGAGGGGGTGCACGAAAGTGAACGAAAGTAGACGGTTTTGGGGCCAGGGCGGCGGCAACCGCCGCCCTGGCGGATGGCACCCTTCCGCCTTGTGAAAGCGAAATACAGTTTCAATTGTCAAAGAGCGGCCGGCCGCAAAAACGCGCTATGGGAACCGGCATAACGGCCCGAGCCGGGCCGCCGGTTTTGCCCACCCGCCCCCGGCCCTAACGGTAAGATTTTCTCTCACTCCCTTTCCCCTGTCAAAGTGACAACCAGGGGTGACAAAAAGCATCTCCCCGGTTTTTTTATAAACTATCCCCCGGCGTCCGGGGTCGGATATTCGACACCCGCCAATACTTCCTGGAAGGCTAGATTTTGCCCGACCGAGTCATTAGCAAGTGTTACAATCCGTAATGGTTACAGTGACGTGGGTGCGGACTGTCAGGGCCTAATAGCAGAAAATGCTACAATGAAAGACCTGACCCCCATGGGTTTTTGCCTTTTGGAGGGGAGATGAGCCACTTCAAATCATTGTTGGTTAAGTTAGGAGTTGCGCTCGCATTTATCGGATTCCCTGTTCTTAGCTATGGGGCGAACATGATCGAGGGGATCGGGGAATACCACCTTGGTCAAGACATCAAAACTGTTCGCGGTTTGGTAGAGTTTACGCCCGAAGAGTACGCGGCCATTTGGTCCTCTCAAGGTGGGGTTGGTTTGCCAAGTGAGCAGATTTTCAATGCTCCGGAAGTAAGCTTTAATCGACATCTCTGGTATCTGGTGGTCGGCGCCCTTAACGGAAGGATCTATAAATTGGCGCTTCAGTATGTCACTGGCGATCGTGCTGAGGCCCGCAGCATATTTCAGGATACGTTGAAATTTGTTAAGTCACGGATGGGCGCACCTGCAGAACAAACGAAGACACCTGAGCGTTACTTATGGCGCTCCACGGATGGGAACGTGGTCCTTGCAGGACGGGAGGCGATGGGTTCCTGGGGTATAAACCTTTTGCTTACAGCACAGTTTGTCAAGTAGCTTAGGGGGCCAATGGGGACGCTCTTAAGTTCAGTTCTTAAGAAAACCCAGGAGACGGCCCATGAGAATGGATATAAGCCATTGGGGACATAGTTTTTTAAGTTTTTAAGAGCGTCCCTTTTGTGCCCCCACCTCAGTTCCTGACCCCTATCATCCCCATCATACGCCTTCACGGAATGACTTCGATTAGATGGTCCCCTTTGCACTTAGGGCAGAAGCCATCTATTTCAACGATCTCCCCGCCGGTGTCTTCAAAATCTTTCTCCAACATACACCAGTGACAAAAAACCGTATTGCACTCCCTGCATTTTCTCAAGCCTTTTATCTCTTTTCCGCAAAGGTCGCACGTAGCCATTGAAAGGCCCTCCTCTAAATGGGGGAGAATCAGCTAATTCGTGGTAGCCCCGCCACAGCCGAAGCGACCGCAGCGGGAAGAAAGGCTACCGCTGAGCCTTGACGCTTACCTCGATCCGCCGCCACATTGTGACTACTTGAGCTTCGATGTTTTGGATGTCACTGGGCTTCAATTTGGTAGGATCGCCAGCCAGCCGCCACTTCTCCGCCAGTAGCACGCACGCAGCCTGCGTGAGCATCGCAGCAATCTTTTCATCGTCCATTTCCCTCACCCCTTTCTCGGACGCCGTTGGGGACGTAGACCCCCCCCAGTAGTCTCAGTCAACAATGTCACCGATTCATACATCTCGATTCTTGGCGTAACTCCCTGAAACACTTACGTTCAAGTCCATGGCTTCGGGCTTGATAAAAGTATTTCCCGCTATATGCACAGCAAATGGTTTGACGCCGGTGAAGGTGTTAAGTTCGATATCGTAGAAAGTTCCGACTTTTTTTGCTGGTCCTGTATATCCTTTTGTAGTGAAAAAACAACCAGTAACTTGTTCGCTTCTCTTCTTTCTAATATCATTAATTCTCGCAATTAGAATCAACATGTCTGATACTGTAACCTTTGACTGATAGCGCTTGCACTCTACCAAAAGCAGTTTCTCGTTCAGAATTTCTATTGACACATCAATCTGATGTCTAAAACCAGACGCGCCCCCAATCCTGTTTGTTGGCCCGTGACCTGTTACCGCTCCTTTAAGATTTGGTGAAGCATTCACAACCGCTTCCACAATTTCCTTTGCTAATTTTTCATAAGTCATTGACACCATGTCACGTCCATCTAATTCGATTCGTTGGGGCAGCAGAGGGGGACGTCCGTAAATAAGTAAATAATTACCATCTCCCTCTCACGTCATGCGTTAATCATAGCCACCAGTAATGTTGTATTGCAAGAAAAACATTCAGCGGCTCTCTTTCAGGAAGTACGCAGGAACCGAATGAACCAGATCTTTATTCTTTCCGACCTTCTCTGAAAGAAGACCGAACGATGCGGAAAGAAGTGGATGTGATGGAAAAGAAGCTGTCCTCTGTCAAGGGCTGACCCCGCGACCTTTCCTTATGACGGCAACCGCCCAGAACATAAAGAGGATGGTAAAGCTCCTGTCAAGGAAGGGACCGAAGAAAGGGGAAGAGGTGATAGGGCAGCCACTGCCTGCCTTATGTCTGCTTTTCCTACTTCTCCTCGTCCGAATCTTCAGGGAGAAGAGGGTTACACATGGTGTGGGGTGGTATGAAACCTGCTTGGGGGGTTAGTTTTTCAACAGCCTGTAAAGATTTGACCCCATGACCCCCTGGCTCCCTGCAGAGCGTCAAGGTTCTGCAGAGGGGGAAAATTATCTCTTGACAGGGGCCCTCTAATGGGTGACGCCAATGAATTTATTATCAGGCTCTTTTTCATTTTCTTGGCTCGTGGTATACTAGTGGATCTGTATTTCGGGGAGTGCGGTGAGCGAGCGACCGATTGTGCTTGATCGTGTTATTTTTGAAGTAAGATACGGCTCTGGATATCGATATTATGACAAGTGCGGCCAAATCCTATTGGACATTGTACAGCACAATGGCGGCTGGCAGCCTGTATCGATCAACCCAGGGACTAGTTCTTTGGAGAATCCAGAGATTTGTTCTATCCTCAGTTTCAACGATAGCATTTTCAATTTTACAGCTGAAAAAGCCTCAAAGACCTCGGTGGAAGGAATAGCGGAAGAAGCGGGTGCGTTATGGAGAGCAATTCAGGCTAATTTAGGAATAGAGGAATTTGTTAGGATGGCGACACGCTTGAATTACCTTCTACCGTGCATGTCTCTGGAGGAGGCGTTGAAGCTCCTCTCTGGCTCTGACTTTAAAGTAATGGTCCCAAAAGAACTTGAAGCCAATTTCAGCATAAAAGACCGTCAACCAACGGCGGTTCTTGAAAAAAATGGCATTGAATATAGGGTTGCCTTGCACGCCGTGACGCGCTACGAAGGTGTTAAGCCTTCGGATATCATGACGGTGGACCCACGTCTTCTCTCAAAGGACCAGAAAAGTTATCGTTTAGCAAAACAGCGTCAGATTGCGGAATACAACGTTAACCCGATGTACGCCGTTCTTCTTGATGTTGATTGTGTTACCTTCAACCCAGAAAATATAAGAGCTAAAGAGTACATTCTTTCGCAACAAGCAGAAGTGAGAAATAGTCTTCTGCATATTTTGGGGCGTCTGCGGTGAGTTCTCAGCACTCAGAGAGCACGGAACCCGCTTCTCTACCAGATAACGTATTTCCTTTCCCAAAAAAAGATACCGAACCAAGGACTTCAACCCATTATGTGCGAAGCAGTGAACTTGCTTGGTCGCCCCAAAGCACTCCGCGAAGGTTGACCACGGAAAGTCCACCTGTACTATCTATACGGAAAGGCAGTCAGGAGATGCTTGATGAGGCGTTTGACCGGATAACGGATGCGGCCGATGCCAATGTTGGCAGGAGCGAGAGATCAAATTGCTTCGATGAATGGAAAGATTACTTGAGGCTACTGATTCGGGTAGAGGGCAATTTTTCTCGACCACACCGAGTAGTCTTGGGCGCACTGGTGTCCGCAACGATACAAATGGATATGTCAAACGCCAGTGAGGCGGCTTTGAAGGTCTTTCGGGATATAACAAACGTAATACGCCAGCCTCGTATATCAAAGGTTGAACGTCAAAGAGCCATACGTGATCTTTTGGCCGTCAAAGTCAATGTTACTCTTCCACTCTCTGTACAGGGTCTTGAAGAAAGCCAAGCTAAATCAATAGAATCGATGCTGGCAGCCCTGCTGAGAAAGACTGACTAGTAATGACAGCAGATAGAACACTGTTTGATACTACAATGGTTCTCTATCACAGATCGTTGGACGATAGGGTGAGACAAGCGGCGGAAAAGTCATTTGTTGATAACCGGCCCACGACAATTAGTGCATTGTCATTAGTTGAATTGAAAGGCAATTACATTCAAGATCTAGTCCTACTGTATAAGAAGATTTCGACAAGCGATAGCTTTAATGAAGCATATTCTAAAATAGATAGTACGGGGGGGAGACGGGCTACGCTTATGGTAGGACAGCTTATAAATTGTTTGGGCGGTATTCACTATCACGTTGAACCGTGGGTTGAGGCAAAACAAGAGCTTTTGACATATATAGACGCTCAAATAGCAGCATCCTGGGACGAGTTTAACAATATTGCAGATTACGTCGCCGATGAGTTTCAGTGCACTCGGGCAACAGAAGCCCCAGACGACGATGGAGAAGGATGGGCGGTATCCATTCCGCATTGCAAGCGAGTTAACACGAAATGCTCCATTGAGAAGTTCGTAGACGGGTTCCGGGCTGAATTGGAGAGACTAGTCTCAGAACTTTCTGCTCTTGATGAATCGATGCTCACGGATGAGTTGCGAAGAATTCTTGCGGTCGCTTCGAAGACAATCAAGAGTGGGCGCTTCCCATTCGAGGGCAGAACATGTCGGTCTGTCGCGGACCTCATTATCGGTCTCCAAAGTGTTTTGCATAAGGCTTTGGTAAGTTCCAACTACAAAGAGCATCAGGTTCTGCATAAGGTGTTGAATTACACTTTCCTCAATTTTCCGATTTCGGAAATCCGTTCTAAATAGACCCTCCGTGGAAGAGACAGTTCGGACAAGTCTCTTACGAAGCTCTCGACGGCTAATTGCAATGTGCTTTCTAAAGATATAGCTAATCTTCCTTTGCCGAGCCTTTGCCGCTAATCTGGCTTCTCAGTGAATCCCTTATCTTTGGGAGATAATTTAAGAGCCTGTTCTTCTTGTCTCTATTATCATTAATCATTTTCTGCATTTCATTGTGATCGATAAAGTTATATCCAAGTTCTCGCTGTTGCCGATGCTGCATGAGTGTTCGCTTTCCAAAACTATATGAATCAAATTCGTTCAAAAGCGTTATCAATTGGTCGTATTGAGTCGGTTCAACTAGTAACGCGGATTTTTCTAGCCAAAGAGTTGTTTCCTCAAGCTGCCTTGCGAATTTGTCGAAAGCAGCCTCTGAAACCCCTTCCCATAAAGTTAGCATCGAAAACTTTAAGTCACACAGGCTTGCCCAAAGCTTATTGTAAAGAGTAAATTGTTCTCCAGAGTATGGACCTGCCTTTATTTTTGCCAATTCAACTTCAAATGTCAGCCGGCTGTTGATTTTTACTAATTCAATTTCAGTTTTCCTTCTCAAATCATCTTCCACCTCGCGTAACTTAACGTCATATTCATGTGCTTTCTCTCGAAACTTAACGTCATATTCGTATGCTACAGCGTTCTTCAATCTTTCGTACAAGAGTTTCTTAAATAGGTACGCTGCCAATCCTACGAGCACAGCAGTGGCCGGAAGCGACTTAACCATGCTCACTAGAAACTCCCATAACATACATTCCCCCTCATACGGGATAAATCCCCAGTCAAGGGCCGTGACCATTAGACCGGGCTGGGGCCAACACTGGGTTATTAGGTCATCCCTTGAAAGATAAAAACACCAATTTCCATCTGCTGATGAATGATTACCACTTGTCTTTCTTTTCTTCAAGAACAATATGGAAATCCTTTGTTTCAGAAGAATCAGCAAGAAAGTCATTCGGGCGATTTTTGACGGATATTACCACCCCCGTGCCGGGTGTTTTAGGTTCAGGATCCGCTGTTCTTCGGAGGTACCCGGTAGCCCGACTTGGTTGGTTTGGTTAGAAGGGCCGCTCAGGTGCGGCGTAATAGCCGTACCTGCGAACCCCGTCCATCTTTAGACGGGGTTTGACCGGAGCATAAACAGGCGGAGCACCCACATTCCTCGGCGGCGGGCACCGCGCCAAATGTCGGCGCGCCAGGCAATTTGGGCCGAGGCGATTTTTGATGGATAATTCGTAAGACCAGGGGCCGCCGACCGGAGCATACTCTTGCAGTATGTGAGGATCGTGCGGTTCCGCAGTCGAGCGGATTAGGCGCAAAAAGCGCCCGGCCCTGACCTCCCCCTACTTGGGGAGGTCCGCTACGTTCCAGCCGCCGCCTAAAGCCTTCACCAGCAGCACCGCTGCCGTCATCCGCCGGCCCAGGATGCCCAGGGCGTTGACCTTCGCGCTCAAAACCGTAGTCTGCGCGACTATGACGTTCAGGTAGGCCACCGTGCCGGCCCTGTACTGGTTTTCCATCACTGCAAGGGATTGCTCCGCAGCAGCCACGGCCTCCGCCTGCACGTTCGCCTCCTGCTCGAGTATGCGGAGGGCCGCCAGGTTGTCCTCGACTTCCTGAAAGCCCGTGAGCACGGTCTGGCGGTACGAGGCCACGGCCCCCTCGTAGGCGGCCCTCGCCTGCGCGGTCCGCGCCTTGCGCAGGCCGCCGTCATAGACGAGCTGCGAGATGGCCGGGCCCATGGACCAGAACCGGGAAGGCCAGGTGAGCCAGGTCGAAAGGCCCGTGCTGATAAAGCCCGCGGCGGCGCCGAGGTTCACCGTTGGATAATAGGCCGCGATGGCAACGCCTATCTGCGCGTTGGCCGCCGCCATGTTCCTTTCGGCGGCGGCTATGTCGGGCCTTCGCTCAAGGAGCCCGGAGGGCAAGCCCACCGGTATGGAGGGAGGGATGGCCGACAGCGGTGAGAAAGGCAGGGCGAAGTCAGCAGGCGCCTTGCCCGCCAGGAGCGCGACGGCATGCTCGAGCTGGGCCCGCTGCACGCCCACGTCTATTTCCTGCGCCTGGGTCGTCTTGAGCTGAGTATCCGCCTGGAGCACGTCGCCCCTTGACGCCACCCCGGCCTTATACCTGTTCTCCGTCAATTGGAGGGATTTCCTATAGGCCTCGACCGTTTCGTGGAGGAGCCGCTTCTGGGCATCGAGGGCGCGGAGCTGGAAATAGTCCTGCGCAAGCTGCGCCTGGGCGCTCAGCCGGGCGTTTTCCAGGTTGGCAGCCGAGACCTGGGCGTTCCCACGGCTCGCCTCGACGCTTCTCCGCACCTGTCCCCAGAGGTCGGGCACCCAGGAGGCGTTCACGGGCAGCGAATATATATTAACGGTCTTCGCCGCAGCGGTGGCCGCAGCAGCGGCCGAAGCGGCGCTTCCGGTCGAGCGGTAGACGCGCGTAAGGGAAGGCCCTATAGTAGCAGTAGGGAAATAGGCCGCCGCTGCCTGGTCGACCAGGGCCAGAGACTGCCGGTAGTTCGCCTCGGCGAGGGCGATATTCTGGTTGGAGATGTCAACCTGGCCTACAAGGGCATTCAGCTCGGGGTCGTTGAATGTCTCCCACCAGTTGCCCCTGAGCATTTGGTCTTTCGGCTCCGCCTTCTTCCAGCCCTCCATCTCTTTGAATTTGTCCTGCATTATCGCCGGCGGCTTTACGTAGTCGGGGCCGACCGCGCACGAGGCCAGCGCCAGGAGCGCAAAGAGCGCCAGGGCAAGGGGCGCCGCCTTCAGGGCCGGGGCCTTGGCCTCGCCTTCCCTTCCTTTACTCAACGGTCTCATTCATCTCACCTCGAATCCCTTGGGCGGATCGATTTCTCCCCCATCTCAGACGGCCGCGCCGCACAAGCTCCCTCATCCGGAGTCTGAACCGGTCGAGGAAGAGGTACATCACCGGCGTCGTGTAAAGCGTGAGCAACTGGCTGAAGATAAGTCCGCCCACTATGGAGATGCCGAGAGGACGGCGAAGCTCGCTGCCTACGCCGACGCCGATGGCGAGCGGGAGCGCGCCGAGGAGGGCGGCCATGGTCGTCATCATGATCGGCCTGAAGCGCAGGAGGCAGGCCTGGTAGATGGCGTCGATGGGTTTCATGTTCCCCTTGCGCTCCGCCTCTATCGCGAAATCGACCATCATGATCCCGTTCTTCTTGACGATCCCTATGAGCAGGACGATCCCTATGAAGGCTATGATGGTCAGGTCCGTGCGGAACACGAGAAGGGCCAGCATGGCGCCTACCCCGGCCGAAGGAAGCGTCGAAAGGATGGTGAGGGGGTGGACGTAGCTCTCGTAGAGCATCCCCAGGACGATATAGACCGTCACCAGGGCAGCCAGGATCAGGAGCGGCTCGTTGGCCAGCGAAGCCTGAAAGGCCTGGGCCGTGCCCATGAAGCTTCCCCTGATGCTTGCAGGAATGCCCATGCCGTGGGTAGCTGCGTCGATCTCCCCCACCGCCTCCCCCAGAGACTTGCCCGGCGCCAGGTTGAAGGAGATAGTGACGGACGGGTACTGGCCCTGATGGTTGACAGCCAGCGACGTCGCGCGCCTTTCGAAATGGGTGAAGGCGGCCAGGGGCACCATGTTCCCGCTCGACCCCCGGACGTAAATGTCGCGGAGCGTGTCCGGGCGCTGCCAGTACTCAGGCGCAACCTCCATGACGACGTGATACTGGTTCAACTGGGTGTAGGTGATCGACACCTGACGCTGGCCGAAGGCGTCGTAAAGGGCGTCGTCTATCATCTGGGCAGTGATGCCGAGGCGGGACGCAGTGTCGCGGTCGATCACGAGCGTAGCCTCGAGGCCCTTGTTCTGCTGGTCGCTGTTCACGTCGATGAGGGCGGGCAGCGTCCGGAGCTTCTGAAGGACCCTCGGCCCCCACGCCATGAGATCCGCAAGGTTGTCGCCGGAGAGCGTATACTGGTACATGGCGTTCCCCATCCTCGCCCCGATACGCAGGTCCTGCACGGGCTGGAGGTAAACGGGCGCCCCCGGTATGCCCGCGAGCTTCCTGCGGAGTCTCGCTATGACCGCCCCCACTTTTGTCTTCCGCTCGGCGAAGGGCTTAAGCGAGATGAACATGCGCGCGGTGTTGGCCGCCGTGCCCCCTCCGCCGCCGCCGCCGGTGTAGCCGCCCGCTACGTCCACTTCAAGGTCGCTTTTGACTATGGCAAGGGCCTGGGTGAGCTTGGCGATCATGGACTGATAGGAGATGTCCTGGTCCGCCTGCATGGCCCCCGAGATGCGGCCGATGTCCTGCTCCGGGAAAAAGCCTTTCGGCACGATGTAGAAAAGGTAGCCGTTAGTGGCAACGGTAACCCCCATCACGAGGAGCATCAGCCCCGCGTGGCGCAGCGCCCACCCGAGAGAGACTTCATACTTGCGGCGAAGCCAGTTAAATGCTCTCTCGCTTATGTAGTAGGCGCGGCCGTGGCAGGCATCCTTCCCCGGCCTAAGCACTCTCGCACACATCATTGAGGTGGTCGTCAGCGACACGACCATCGAGACGAGGATGGCCGCGGACAGGGTCACGGCAAACTCCCGGAAAAGGCGGCCTACCATGCCGCCCATAAGGAGGATGGGGATGAAGACGGCGACGAGGGAGAGGCTCATGGAAAGAACCGTGAAGCCGATCTCCTTCGAGCCGACCAGCGCCGCGAGCCTGGGCGGGACCCCTTCCTCCAGGTGGCGGGTGACGTTCTCCAGGACGACTATGGCATCGTCAACCACAAAGCCCGTAGCGACAGTGAGGGCCATGAGGGAGAGGTTGTCGAGGTTGTAACCGAAGAGGTACATGATGCCGAAGGTGCCGATCAGGGAGACGGCCACTGCGACGGCAGGTATGATCGTCGAGCGGGCGCTCCGAAGGAAAGCAAAGACCACAAGGATCACGAGGCCGAAGGAGATCATGAGGCTGATCCCGACATCCCTCAGGGAGCCCCTGATAGGGGGCGTGCGGTCCTGGAGGATTGAGAAATCGATCCCTCCGGGCAGGGCCGCCTGAAGCTGGGGCAGGATATCTTTTACCCGGTCGACGGTATCGACGATGTTCGCGTTCGGCTGGCGGAAAATGACGGCCATGACCGCGCGCTTCCCGTTAACGAGGCCCCCTGTACGCACATCCTCGACCGAGTCCTCAACGCGGCCCACGTCGGGCAGGCGCACGGCCGCCCCCGACCGGTAGGCGATGACTACGGGCGTATACTGGCTCGCCCGTGTGAGCTGGTCGTTAGTCCGTATGTCCCAGGCGCTCGTGCCGTTCGATATCTGTCCCCTGGGCCGGTTCACGCTTGTCGCCGCAAGGACGCCGCGCACATCAGCCATGCTGATCCCGTACCGGCTCAGGGCCGTAGGGTTCAGGTCCACCCGGACCGCCGGCAAGGCGCCCCCTCCGACGAAAACCTGGCCCACGCCGGGTACCTGGGAAAGCTTCTGCATCATTATGCTCGAGGCCGCGTCGTACATCTGGGCTGCCGTAAGCTGGTCGGAAGTGAGCGCCACGATGAGAACGGGCGCGTCCGACGGGTTGACCTTACGGTAGGTGGGGTTGCCCGGCAGGTTCGGGGGCAGATAGCTCCTCGCCGCATTGATGGCGGCCTGCACGTCGCGGGCGGCCCCATTGATGTTGCGGTCCAACTCGAATTGCATGGTGATGCTCGTCGCCCCCCTGTTGCTGACCGAGGTCATCTCGGTGATGCCCGCTATGCGGCCCAACTGGCGCTCCAGAGGCGTGGCGACCGAAGTGGCCATCGTCTCCGGGTCGGCGCCCGGCAGCGACGCAGCCACGTAAATGGTCGGAAAATCGACGGGCGGCAAGGGGGAAACGGGCAGCATGTGGAAAGCGACTGCGCCGGACAGGGCAAGCCCGATGGTAAGGAGCGTCGTGGCTACGGGTCTCCGGATGAAGCTCGACGAGATGTTCATAGGCTGTCCGGCTCGTCCGGCTCGTCCGGCTCGCCGGATTCGGCCGGGGCCCCCCCTCTTATGCGTTTTGCCAGCTCGTCGAACCCGAGATAGATCACCGGCGTCGTATAAAGAGTAAGGATCTGGCTGATGACGAGGCCGCCGACGATGGAGATCCCCAGGGGATGGCGGAGCTCCGAGCCGACACCGCGGCCCAGCGCCAACGGCAGCGCCGCGAGGAGGGCCGCCATGGTGGTCATCATGATGGGCCTGAAACGGAGGAGACAGGCCTGGTAGATCGCGTCGACCGCGCTCTTCCCCTCCTTTCGCTCGGCTTCGAGAGCGAAATCGACCATCATGATCCCGTTCTTCTTGACGATGCCTATGAGGAGGATGATGCCGATCAGCGCGATGACGCTGAACTCGGTCCGCCAGAGCAAAAGGGCGAGGATGGCGCCCACGCCTGCCGAAGGCAGCGTCGAGAGAATGGTAATGGGGTGGATGTAGCTCTCGTAGAGGATGCCGAGCACAATATAGACAGTCACCAGAGCGGCCAGGATCAGAAGGGGCTCGTTGGCCAGCGACACCCTGAATGCCTGGGCGGTGCCCTGGAAGCTGCCCCGGATGCTCGCCGGAAGCTGCAGCTCCGTCGCCGCAGCCTGGACGGCCTCAACCGCGAGACCGAGGGAAGAGCCCTGCTCCAGGTCAAAGGAGACGGTGACGGAGGGGAACTGCCCCTGCCTGCTGATTAGGAGGGGGCCCGTGGTCTCCGAGACCTGGGTAAAGGCTTCGAGCGGCACCTGCCCGCCCCCGCTGCTCCGGATGTACATGCTCCCGAGATCGCCCGGTTGCCGCCGGTAGTCCGGCTTCACCCCCAGAATGACGCGGTACTGGTTGAGCTGGGTAAAGATGGTGGAGACCATTCGCTGGCCGTAGGCGTCGTAAAGGGTATTGTCGATCAGGGAAGGCAGAATGCCCAGGCGGGAGGCCGTGCTCCTGTCGATGTCGACCGAGAGCTGAAGCCCTTTGTCCTGTTGGTCGCTGCCCACGTCCCGCAGCTCGGGCCGCTTGCGGAGGGCCTCCACGAGCTTGGGCGCGTAAGTGTAAAGCTCCTTCGAGTCCGGGTCCTCTATAGTGTACTGGAACTGCGTCCGGCTCACCCGCGCGTCCACTGTGAGGTCCTGGACGGGCTGCATGTAGAGCGTGATGCCCTCCACTTTCGAAAGCTGCGGCTGGAGGCGGCGTATAACTTCGGTGGCGCTTACCTTGCGGACATCCAGGGGCTTGAGGTTGATGAGGACCCTCCCCGAGTTGATGGTAGGGTTCGTACCGTCGATGCCTATGAAAGAGGAGAGGCTCTCAACCGCCGGGTCCTCGAGGATAACTCGCGAGAGGGCTTGCTGGTACCCGGTCATAGCCGGGAAGGAGGCAGACTGGGCGGCCTCCGAGATGCCGAGGATCAGGCCCGTGTCCTCGACCGGGAAGAAGCCCTTGGGTACTATCACGTATAGGATGATGGTAAGGACCAGGGTGGCCACGGCAACGGCGAGCGTCTCTCTACGCTTCCCGAGGACCCACCGGAGGGTCCTGCCGTAGAATGCGATGGTGCGGTCGAAGACCTTCTGGGACGCCCGGAAGACGCGCCCCTGCCGCTCCTCCGGCGTGTGCTTCAGGATTCGCGCGCACATCATGGGTGTAAGGGTCAGGGAGACGACCGCCGAGATAAGTATGGTAACTCCCAGGGTCACGGCGAACTCGCGGAAGAGCCTGCCGACGACATCGCTCATGAACAGGAGCGGGATAAGGACGGCGATGAGAGAGACGGTAAGGGAGAGGATGGTGAAGCCGATCTGCTTCGCCCCTTTAAGTGCCGCCTGGAGCGGCTTCTCGCCCTCTTCTATGAAGCGCGCTATGTTTTCGATCATCACTATGGCGTCGTCGACCACGAAGCCCGTAGAGATCGTGAGGGCCATGAGGGAGAGGTTGTTGAGGCTGAAACCGAGGAGGTACATGACCCCGAAAGTACCGACGATAGAGAGGGGAACGGCGACGCTCGGAATGATCGTGGCGGACACGTTGCGCAGGAAGAGGAAGATTACCATCACGACGAGGGCCACTGCCAGTATGAGCTCGAACTGCACGTCCCGCACCGAGGCACGGATCGTCGTGGTCCTGTCGGTCAGTATGGAAACCTGCACGGATGACGGCAGGGAGCCCCTGAGCTGCGGCAGAAGGGTCTTGATGCGGTCCACGACCTGGATGACGTTGGCCCCTGGCTGCCTCTGGATATTGAGTATCACGGCAGGGGTGCCGTTCATCCACGCGGCCATCTGTACGTTCTCAGCATCGTCGACGACGTCGGCCACATCCGACAGGGTGACGGGCGCCCCGTTCCTGTAAGCGATAATGAGCGGCTTATACTGGCTGCTCGTAAGGAGCTGGTCGTTGGCGCCGATTATATAGGACTGGCGGGGGCCGTCGAAGCTGCCCTTGGCCTGGTTCACATTTGCGGCAACGAGGGACTGGCGTACGTCCTCGAGGGTCAGGCTGTACGCTGCCAGGGCCGTCGGATTGACCTGGATCCGCACTGCAGGCCGCTGGCCCCCGCTGATGCTTACAAGGCCCACGCCCGGAAGCTGGGATATCTTTTGGGCAAACCTCGTGTCCGCCAGGTCTTCGATCTGGGGCAGGGGCATTGTCTTCGACGTCAGGGCCAGCGTGAGGATCGGGGCGTCGGCCGGGTTCACCTTGCTGTAAACGGGCGGTACGGGAAGATCCGTGGGCAGGAAGGTGAAAGCCGCGTTTATGGCCGCCTGCACCTGCTGCTCGGCCACGTCGAGGGAGAGGTCCAGGGTAAACTGCAGGGTTATGACCGAGCTGCCGTAAGAGCTCGTCGAGGTCATAAGGGTAAGGCCCGGCATCTGGCCGAACTGCCGCTCCAGGGGGGCCGTTACGGAAGAGGCCATAACGTCGGGGCTCGCACCCGGATAGAAGGTCCGGACCTGTATGGTGGGGTAGTCAACCTGCGGCAGCGCCGAGACGGCCAGTTGATGGTATGCTGCAAGGCCGGCCAGGAAAATGGCTACCATTAGCAGCGTAGTCGCTACCGGCCTGATGATGAAGGGCCGGGAAAGATTCAAGGTCCGCTTCGCCTCCCGTTACCGTTGCCTGCGCCGCGAAGCTCCACCTTCGTGCCCTCCCGGAGCCTCTCGGCGCCGTCCACGACGACGAGGTCGCCGGCGGCAAGGCCGCTGCCCACGGCTGCTTGCCCGCCCTGTATGTCGGTCACCGTGATCGGTCTGACCTCGGCCGTGCCGCTGGGTCTTACCACGAACACGAAGGTGCCCTGGGCGCCGCGCTGGATTGCGGCCGGGGGGATGATAACCGTGCCGGTAAGAACGTTCACGAGGAGCTTGGCGTTGACGAACTGGTTGGGGAAGAGGGCGTTGTCCTTGTTCTCGAAAAGCGCCTTCAGCCGCACCGTGCCGGTGGTGGGGTCGATCTGGTTGTCGACGGTCAGCAGGGCGCCGCCGGCAATCCTTTTCGACTGGGAGCGGTCGTAGGCTTCTACCGGCATTCGCTCTCCGGTCCTGAGCTTAACCAGCACGGTGGGAAGGTTGTCTTCCGGTATGGGGAAGACCACGGTTATGGGCTGGAGCTGGGTGATCACGAGAAGGCCGTTGGTATCGGAAGCATGGACTATGTTTCCGGGGTCGACAAGCCTCAAGCCGACTCTGCCGTCGATGGGTGAGGTGATGCGGCTGTAGACAAGCTGAAGCTTCGCGTTCTCGACCTGGGCCTGGTCGGTCTTGATGGAGCCTTCGTACTGGCGCACCAGCGCCGCCTGCGTATCAAGCTGCTGCTTCGGGATCGAATCCTGCTCCCAGAGAATGCGATACCGCTCCAGGTCTATCTGGGCATTCTTCAAAAGCGCCTCGTCGTGCGCCAGCTGTCCCTCGGCCTGGGACAACTGCACCTGATAGGGCCGGGGGTCTATGGTGGCAAGGAGGTCGCCCTTCTTGACAACCTGGCCTTCTTTGAAAAAGACCTCCATGAGCTGCCCGTCTACGCGGCTCTTCACGGTCACAGTGTACAGGGCGGTCACGGAGCCAAGGCCGTTGACGTACACGTTCAAGTCGCCCTTTTGTGCCGCCGTGGCCGCCACAGGGACGGCCCGCACCGCTGATTGTGCCGAAGCCTGAGACCCGCTCTGCTTGGTCCTGCCTACAAAGATGTAGGTCCCAGCCACAACGATAAGGACGGCGAGCACTCCAGCCCAGAGCCGCTTGTTTCTCCGCCACCCCCTCGACGATCCTTTCTCCTCCGGTCCTCTCTTTTCCATAGTTGCCACAACCCTCACGCCTTAATGCGGCCGCCTTCATCCCCGGCAAGACGATCGAGGAGACGGCAGGCCCGCACTAGCTCCCCGCGCTCGGCCGGCGAGAGTCTCCGCCCTATAGCCCCGGCCAGCCACGCCTTTCTTTGATGATCGCTCAATCTCAATGCTTCCATGCCGCTCGCAGTCACAGTGATCAGGAGACGCCTCCTGTCCGCCCCGTCCGGCTGTCGCTCCACAAACCCCTTCTTTTCCAGAAAGGCGAGGATCCTCGTGAGCGACTGGGGACGGATGTGCTCCCGGGCCGCAAGGTCCGTAGCCGTGACCGCTCCGCTCCGGGCCAGGCTTGCCAGCACGATGAGCTTGAAGAGGCTCAGCTCCTCCTCCGACCGCTCGACCCGCAGCCTCCTGACGAGCCGGATGGTGGTGCTGAGCAAACCAGCCGCTAACCTGTCCGCCTCGATTTTTTGGCCCGCCGCCATAATTCGTTAACTTTAGCTTAGTATTTTCCGAATGTCAACCTAAAATAGGGGGGCAAGGAATTATAGAGACTTTTCCAGAAATAATTCCGGTTTGCTTCGAGGCTCCACCATATCCTTCGCTTGCTGGCGCTCTCGTCTCTCACCCGCCCTAGCGCCTCCCTTCCGCTGGCCTCGGAACTCGGGCCGGCCGCTGCCAGCGGCCTGGCCCTCAAACAGCCTCGGCCTGCGCGGCCCGCGCACCGCTTCTTCCGGCGCAAGTCGGGTACCCGAGAGACTTCCGCGATGCTGCGCTCAGGACATGGTTGCGCCTCTCGAATCGATACTTAATTTTGCAAATTGCCTAGATGTGCTAGGGAGGGGCCGAGGCGGGCCGTAGTCTTGATTGTTGTGAGCCGGGAGATAAGGGGGTCCGAGGGGGGCCTGGGCTATTTTCGACGGGGCACCCGCGCCGAAGGCGTGGGTCGTTCACGTGATCGAGGGGCCGGCCGGCGTCAAATAGTTGCATTAGACAGGGGCCGAGGCGATTTTTGATGCAGATTACCACCCCCGTGCCAGGTGCTTACGCTCAAGATCCGTGGTTCATCGGGGGTACCCGGCAAACCGACTTGGTTCGTTTTAGTCTGGGGAGGCGCCCACCGGAGCATACTCTTGCAGTATGTGAGGATGGCGCGCCGAACCCGACGACAAAGCTATGCGCAAAAAGCGCCCGGCCCCCCAACTCTACTTCTTGCGGTCTTTGAGCACCTCCTCGCACGACGGCATATAGTCCTTTGCGGGGATCACCTGGTTGTCGGCGGAAATCAGAAAGTCCGGGTACTTGGGGTCCTTCTTCGTCACGCCCCAGTACATGGGGAGCTCCAGCTGGTGGTCGCACGCCCGTATCGTCAAGGGACCTACCGGGCTGTCCAGCGTCATGCCTTCGAGCGCCTTGACCAGCGCCTCCTTGTCCATCTTCCCGGCCTTCTTGAACCCCTCCGCTATAAACTGGGCCGTCATGTAGCCGTAGAGGGCCCCAATGCGGGGATACCTGTTGTAGGCCTTGCGGAATTCGGCTACGAAGGCCCTGTTGGCAGGCATATCCGGGTAATAGAAAAGGTAATTCGCCGTGCCGAAGACCCCTTCGGGAGCGTTGGGACCCTGCGGCGCGAGCGTAGAATGCTCGTTGGCCGTGTGCTGGTAGAAAGGTATCTTCTGGCTCAGACCCGTCGCCTTCGCGGCCTTCTGGAAATTGACCATGCCCGATCCCCCCGTCGCTACGATGACAAAATCGGGTTTAGCGGCGAGGATCTGCGTTATGTAGGGCGTAAAGTCGGCCTCGCCCAACTTCCACCAGGACTGGCCGATGAGCTGGACGTTCGGCTTCAGCTTCTTCAGGTTATTCCAGACGCCTTCGGCGATGGCATGGCCGTACTCATAATCGTCACCCGCTATCCAGTACCTTATGTAAGGCTTTTTCGCGAGGACGACGGCGGCGGCCCTCCCCGCCATCAGCGTGTTTTCGTTCATGTTGAAGACGTACTTGTGCCCCTGCTCGCCGATGATCTTATCGCTCTTCGAAAAGGTCACGAAGAAGGGCATTTTCTCCTTCTTGGCGAAGTCGGAAACTGCCAGTGCGGTAGCGCTGTTGATGGTCCCCATGAGCAGGTCCACCCTCTCCTTCATGACCAGCTCCTTCGCCATGGCGAGGCCGATATCGGGCTTGAACTTCTCGTCCCTGGTGAAATACTCGATCTTCTTGCCCAGCACCCCGCCTTTGGCATTGATCTTTTCAACGGCGAGCTTGAACCCGTCGAGAACATCGGTGGTGAACGAAGTGGCAGGGCCGGAATAAGTGTCCACAATCCCGACCTTTATGTTGTCTGCGGCAAAAGAGAGCGGACCGATCGAAAAAAAGCCGACCAACACCCCCATAAGAAGCGCCGATAACAGGTTCCTTCGCATGATATTCCCCCTTCTCGCGCCGCGCTCGACTGCTCTGCGGCAAACGCTTTTTGCTATTTTAGCCCATATGCCCTCAACTGTCCAGAAAAGATTGGACGGCAGGGTACAGCCGCGGGCTAGGCAGCCCCCGCCCACTCCCCCTTTCCCCTCGGCAGGAGGAGGGCGAAGGGAATCGCGGCTAAAAGGGCGAGACCGCAAGACACGAAAGTAAGGGTAAAGCCTTTTTCCGGTGTCCTGCTCAGGTGAAGGATGAGGGTGATGAGGGAGACCCCGAGTGCCCCGCCGATAGTCCTCAAGGTGTTGCGCAGGGCAACGATGGTCGCTACCTTCTGCGGCATCAACTCGATACAGGCATTGTTGGCAGCCGGAAACATGAGGCCCATGCCGACCCCCGGAATAAGGAGCAGCATCGAGAGCATCCCTGCGCCCCCCAAAGGTATGCCCTTTCCCCAAAAGGGCAGTCCGGGCGCAAGGATGACCGTCCCGAGGGCCATCAGGACCAGCCCCCAGATCATTGGCCGCCGGTAGCCCCATCTGCGCAGCGAAAAGCTTGTGACGGCGGAAGCGGCGATGGTCCCCACGGACCTGGGGGTCAGTATTACGCCGCTCATGAGCGTTGAAAGCCCGTGGATGGAGATCGCATAGAGGGGTATGAAGGAGAATATGCCCAGCACGCCCATACCTATGGCGAAATTGAGCACGTTCGCGGCAAGGAAAGGTGTGGAGCGGAGCAGCACGACATCGAAAATCGGGTTCGCCGTCCTTGTCTCGTGCCTCAAGAACAGGAAGATCAGAAGGAGACCGGCCAGGATGAGGACCGGGGAAGCAAAGAGCACCGACGTGCTGGAGGAACCCTCCCCGACCAGACTCAGGGCGAACATGATGAAGAGGATGCCGCCTCCCATCAGGCCGGCGCCGCCTACGTCCACATGGGGACGGGAAAGGGTGCGGGTGTCCCTCAGAAGGATGGAGGCAAGCACCATGAGGGCTACGCCGGCAGGTATGTTGATGTAGAATATGGCGCGCCAGGAGAACCGGCTCACGATCCACCCCCCCAGGTTGGGACCAATGATGCCGCCTATCGGAAAAATACTCGTGAAGAGCCCTATCGCCTTTTCACGGCTCTCCGGAAAGTAGTCGGCCACTATGCCCGACGCGGTGGGGAGGAAGCTCGCCCCGCCTGCGCCCTGGAGGAACCTGAAGGCGATGAGGGTCTGGATGTTGGGCGCAAGGCCGCAGAAGAGAGAGCTGACGGTGAAAAACCCCAGCGACACGAGGAATACCTTCTTGCGGCCGAAGCTGTCGCTCAGGCTGCCTGCGATGGGCATGGTCATGGTGACGCCGATGAAGAAAACCGAGATGGTCCACGCGGCCCAGAGAACGCCGGCGCCTAGCTCCCTCGTAAAGGAGGGAAAGGCAACCGCCACCACGGTGCCGTCGATGGAGTACATGAGAAGACCTATGGAGACGCTGGCAAAAATGAGGTACCGTCGCATACAGTCGTAGAGTGTACACAGTGGGAGGACGTGGGTCAAGCCCCCATGTGGGGTCCGGCGCGACGGTCCCTTTGCTATCTTATTGAACGGCCCCCTTTTTATTTGGTAATGTGTAGGTTGATGGGACGGACGGCGGTCGTTGAACAGTCGAAGGGCGTCCCCCATCGATCACTCGTCGGAAGGAAGGAGGGACCATGGCCGTACGCATAGTGAGGCTCGGGAGTGAAAGAGAGAAGAGCGAAGGCACTCGCATCGGGACCGTACGCCGCCCGCCGAGGGGCGTACCCAAGGAAGAATTTGCTTCACGGAATTGGTACGATGTGTGGTTTCCGAACCTGGCGCCGAGCATCGAAACGATGAAGCTCGGCCAAGGGGCGACAACGCCCGGTCAATGGGCCGCATTCACCAGGAAGTACCGCGCCGAGATGGCGACGCCGGAGAAGGCCCGTACCCTTGAGCTGCTCGCCGCGCTCTCTCACCAAACAGACTTCTCGGTCGGCTGCTATTGCGAGGATGAATCACATTGCCATCGCTCGATACTGAGGGCTTTGCTCGCGGAGAAAGGCGCCAAGGTGAAATAGGACCTCTTGCCGCTCCCGGGCGGCGGTAATCCCCTTGCTTTCAGGAGGGCAGGACCGAGGGGCGCTCGACCCCTCGATCCTTTTTGCTTTTGAGAAGTCCGCGCTACTTCCCGCCCCTCAGCTTCATGATCTCTTCGCAGCTCGGGAGGTAGTCCTTTCCCGAAATAGTCACAAAGTCGGAGCCGACCAGGAACGGATAGGCCTTCGTTTTCTTCGTCACGCCGAAGTACATGGGGAGAATGAGCTGATGGTCGCAGGCGCGCATCTGGATCTTCCCGATAGGGCTGTCGACGGTAAGGCCTTCCATGGCGTCTATGAAGCGCTCGGTGTCGATCTTTCCGGCCTTCTGATAGGCCTTGGCTATGAGCTGGCCCGCCACATAGCCGTAGAAGGCCGTCGAGCCGGGATACCTTTTGTATACCTTCATGAACTCGTCGCTGAAGGCCTTATTGTCCGGCGTATTCGGGTAGTAGAAATGATAGCTCGAGCTGCCCATCACCCCCTCCGGCGCGTCCATGCCCAAAGGGCGGAGGGCGAGCAGGTCGGTAGCGTAGTGCTGGTAAATGGCGATCTTCTTCTCGAGGCCCGTCGCCTTGATCGCCTTCAGGAAGTTGACTACGCCGCCCCCTCCCGCGGCGCTGATGATGCAGTCGGGCTTGGCGTTCATGGCGGGTGTGATGTACGGGGCAAGGTCGGTCTCGCCTACTTTCCTCCACGACTGGCCCAGAAGCTGCACATCGGGCCTGAGCTTCTTGAGGTTGCTCCATATCTCGTCCGCGCAGGCGTGGCCGAACTCGTAGTCCTCCCCCATGATCCAGTATTTTACCCAGGGCTTCTTCGACAGCATCAGCGCCGTCGCCCTCCCGATCATCGCCGTGTTCTCGTTCGTATTGAAAACGTACCGGTGGCCCCGTTCACCCGTGATCTTGTCGCTCTTGGCATCGGTGACTATGAAAGGGATCTTTTCCTTCCGGGCGAACTCGGACATGGCGAGGGCCCCTCCGGAGTTCGTCGAGCCCATGAGGATATCGACCTTCTCCCTCATGACGAGGTCTTTCGTCATCTCGAGGGCGATGTCAGGCTTGAACTTGTCGTCCCTGCGGGTGAACTCGATCTTCCTTCCCAGGACGCCGCCCTTCGCGTTGATCTGGTTCACCGCCAGCTTGAACCCGTCCAGCACGTCCTCAGTATAGGTCGTTGCGGGACCCGTGTAAGTATCGACTATTCCGACTTTGATAGCGGCCTGCCCGTGAACGGGGCCGGCGCTCGCCAAAAAGCAGGCGCAAACTACGGATAAGGCTATAACGGACATCAAAGTTCTCATGAAGCCTCCTCTTATTCGCTCACTTTCCGCAAAAAGCCCGTCTCTCTTCCTATGCGGGGGCCGGCTGTGCTTTCCCACGGGGCCGGTGGGCCCGTTTCTTCTTCTGGGGGCAGACAAAGAGGCAGACCCCGCAGTTGACGCAGATACCTTCATCCCGTTTCACTTTCCCTAGCTCCTCGTCGAAGATGAGACCAGGACAGTCGAAGAGCTTGACGCAATGCTTGCACCCGTTGCAGCCGGCGGCGAGGTCGAGGTCGTCCGAGTACATCTTCTTCCCGGCCTTCGCAAAGAGGAGGCAGGGGTGTCTCGCGACGATCACGGCCGGCCCTTTCCCTTCTTTCGTCAAATGGGCTTTCGCCTCTTTCAGGGCCTTTATCATTACCGGTATCTCGTAGGGATCGATGGTCTTGACGAACTCCACCCCCAGGCCCTTCACCACCTCTTCTATCGGGATCGCATAGTCGCTCGCGCCCTCGGCTCTCATCCCGCTCTGGGGCGTAGGCTGCATGCCGGTCATCGCGGTCGTGCCGTTGTCCACGATGACCGCGACATACCGTTTGCCCTTGGCGGCCGCATCGTAAAGAAGGGGAAGGGCAGCGTGAAAGAAAGTGGAGTCGCCTATGGACGCCAGGATGGGTACGTCCGGCCCCCCGTCCTGGCGAAAGGTCTCGAAGAACCCGGAGGCGAGGCCGATGCTGCCGCCCATGTCTACGCAGGTATCGACTGCACCTTGCGACGTCCCCAGGGTGTAGCAGCCGATGTCTCCGGGGAAGACGGCTTTTGGGAAAGCCTGCTTCATCGCATAGAAAGAAGCCCTATGGGGACAGCCGGCGCAGAGCTTGGGCGGCCTGGGCGGGAAGGAAATGCTGCTGACCGCTTCCTCTATGGCCGCATCCGGCGAAAAAGGCCTCGTCGCGAGGCCGGTTGCTTCCGCCAGGGCCTGAACTATCCCCCGCACAACGTTGTAGGTAAGCTCGCCCTGGCGAGGGACGTGGCCCGTGCTCCTGCCGAAAACCCTGGTCGCGCCGCTAACGAGGGCCTCCAGCACTTCGTCCGTCTCTTCGAGGACGAGGAGGTTCTCCATGGAACCGGCGAACCGGAGGAGCTCCGGGGGGCAGGGAAAAATCTGCGCCGCCTTGTAAAGGGAGACCGCGTTCTCCAGCCCAAGCTCGCCTAAAACGTCGGTGACTACGTTGAAGCCCATGCCGGATGAAACGATGCCCAGCCGGCGTCCGTTGGAAAGCTTCAGGCCTTCATCGATTGCGCCGCCCTGGCCGGGGGTCTCGAGGGAGACGGCCTCCCTCGCATGGCTGACCCTGTGCGTGGACCTCAGCAGCACGGGTCTTTTGATCCTCGAAGAATAGGAGAGCGCATGGGCGGCGAGCAGCCGCGCGTCCTCGGGGGATGACACGTCGAAGACGGGGAAACTGAAAAGCGCCGCTATAAGCCTCGAATCCTGCTCCGTCTGGGAGGACTGCGGTCCGGGGTCGTCGCAGGAGATGACGACGAGCGCGCCTTCGATGGGAACTTCCCTTCCCTTGATGAAAGGGACGAAGGCCACGTTCAGCCCCACCTGCTTCATCATGCAGGCGGCCTTTTTGCCGGCCATTGCCGCGCCGAAGGCAACCTCCATGGCGACGCGCTCGTTGACCGACCACTCGATATGGATATCCTTCCCGAGTCTTCTCTTGAAATCGATCACGGCGGGCAGTATCTCGGAGCTCGGGGTGCCCGGATAGGCCGCTGCGACCTCCAGCCCCGCCTGGACAAGCCCGAGGGCTATTGCCTGGTTCCCTATCATGACCTCTGTGCCGTTCAAGGCCGTACCTCCGATGCGAGCCTGCCTCCTGCCTCTATTCTGCCCGCCTCGCACACGGCCCTGTTCATCTCGAAAAACTTCGGCGCGACCTTGCGGCCGATGGCCGACAGGATATTCCCGAAGGTGTAAGGACCGACCGCGAAGTGTGAAAAAAAACCGAGCATCGCCATATTGGAGGCCTGGACGGAGCCGTTCCGGTTTGCGATCGCGTCGGCGTCGAAGAGATGGCAGGCGATCCGCCTATCCGCGAGCAACCCGCGGACAGGCCCGGGGACCTCCTTTCCTGCGGAATTGACGATGGCCAGGCCGCCCGCCTTGAGGAAGGTCAGGTTCCTGTAGAACTCGCTCTCCTCGAAGGAGAGGATGACATCGGCGTTCTCCCTGCCCACAAAGGGGCTTCGGAAAGAGCCGACCTTGACCATGGAGACGACGGAGCCGCCCCTCTGGCTCATGCCGAGCTCGTCGGAGGCCATGGCATGGTATCCCGCAGACGTCGCCGTCTCGATCAGGACTGCCGATGCGAGGAGCACTCCCCTCCCGCCGATCCCCGTGCAGACGATCTCCCACTTCATAGGTCGCCTTCGCAGAAAAGCACCGTAAGCTCTCCCCCGTCCGCGTACCGCGCCAGGTCGGCCGCTCCTTTCATACGGAAAAAGCGGTTGAACCCCAACCCTCGCAGGGCACGGCCTATCTTTTCCCATTTTTCCGCCCTCTCTATCACGAGGACGTAAGCCGACCCGTTATAGAGGGTGTTGACAAAAGCGGGAAGGCCCGAGTGGAAAAAGGCTTCCCCGGAGGTCAAGGCGAGTATCTTTTTTGCCCCCCCTCCCTTCACCATGCCGTGGGCCAGGTTTATAGCAGAGGCCGGCCCCAGGCGGTCTCTCACGACCGTAAAGCCGAATAGCTCCTCCCGGCCGGCCGGCGAGGCGATGCCTTTCCCCGTGGACCCACCCTTCCTAAAGGTCCAGTCTATTCTGTCCGTCCCCCGTATCTGCACTTCGATGGCAGGCACATCCCCCTCGACAATCCGCACCTCTTCCATGTCGTCGATGAAGGCCGCGACAAGGCGGTCAGGGAGGGGGAAAATCGTCCCTAAGGCCAGCACGCTTGCCCCCGGCGCCATACCGTCCCGGCAGGCCCGGTGGGTTATGACGCCTTTTGCGCCTCCCGGAATGCGCACGTTCCCCCCGTAGGTCTCGAACTCATCGCGAATCCGATCTATTTTCTCGTTGAGGGCTTTGTGGAGCTTGAACCTGAATTTCGGTATGGCGGCCCAGCGGGAGGGGTCCTTCACAAAAGCGGAGAGCCCGTCCGGCGCCTTTCCGCCGGCCGGCGAGGGCCTGCCCTTCAGGGGCAGGGTCTCCACGATGCAGGGCATCTCGTACCGCTCGGAAAGATCGAAGGCCGAAAAGAGGGCGGCGGCCAGATCGTCGGGTGCGCCGTCGGATGCAAGGACGGGCAGTTTGGAAAAGGGGCCGAGGGGCGCAACGTCTAGCGGCCCTTCCTTGACGCACACCACGACGAACCCTCCCTTCACTCCTATGTAGGCTGAGCTCATGAGGGGGTCCAGGGCCTCGTAGACGCCCTCTACGGAAAAAAGGCAGGCCGTCCTTTTCGACGCCCAGGCGCCGGCAAGCGCCATCTCGTAGGCTGCCTTCTCGTTGACGCAAGACTCGAAATGGACGCCCCGGGGCGTGCCTTCCGGCGCAACTCCGCCCGTTTCCTCCAGCCTTGCCGTATAGACCAGCCTCGGGCCGCACGAAAGGATAAGCTCGTAGACGTCACGGTATACAGTATCCATTGCAGCTTCCTCACTATACCACAACCCTCAATACAAAATCTCCGTTTTTCGACAGGGGGGAAGGAGGTGCTTTCAGCGCGTCGGGCAGACCGGGCGGCCTAATTTGACAAAGAACACGCCCCATCCGGCGCACGCCCGTCGTGACTTCCTTGCCGGTCCCCTGTCGGACCATTACACTAGATTCTGTTGCATGCTCTTCCGGTTCGAAAATTGCGGACCGCTTCCAGCCGGGAGCAAGGGGGGGTGCCATGGCAAGACGCGTGAAGGTATTGGTCGCCGATGACGACCCGAACGTACTCTTGATGACCAGCATGATCCTCGAAAGCGGGGGCTACCGGGTTCTCGAAGCTGCGACCGGAAAGGAATGCCTGGAGTCCGTCCGCCTCCACCGGCCGGACATCGTCCTTCTGGACGTGATATTGCCCGACATGTCGGGCGTCGACGTATGCTGCCGCATCAAGCATGACGAGGCTTCCCGCCGGACCCTCGTCATGCTCGTGTCCGGCGTCAGGGTCTCGCCGGAATACCAGGCGGAAGGATTGGACGGGGGGGCGGACGCCTATATCGTCAAGCCTTTGACCAGCAGGGAGCTTCTTGCCCGGGTGCAGTCGATGGTGCGTATCAAGCTGGCGGAGGACAAGCTGCTGCAAAAGGAGAAAGAGCAGGAGAAGCTGATCGAGAAGCTCCGGGAGGCACTGGCGGAGGTCAAGACCCTTAAGGGCCTTATTCCTATCTGCGCCTGGTGTAAGAACATTCGTGACGACAAAGGCTACTGGGAGCGGTTGGAGGCCTACATCTCGAAGCATACCGATGCCGTTTTCACCCACAGCATATGCCCGACCTGCCTTGAAAAACATCAGGAGGAGATAAGGCAGTTGCTGGTCGAGGACTTCCAGCGATAGCAGCGCCTTTTATCGCCGCGAATTAGGACACTAGCCAGATTATGTGCAGCGGTTTTTTTTGCGGCCGGCGGAAATTTTGATGGATTTCGGGTTGTTTTTCGAGAGCGCCCGCCGAGACTATACAGTTGAAGTATGTCGAGGCGGGGCGCCGAAGAAAACGGCACGAAAGGCGCGGAATTAACCCGGCCGCCTCCGAATACGAATGACGAGGGTCTCCTTCCTTTAGCCCTCCGGAGTATCGATGCGAAGCAGTTGCGGGAACAGGCGCATCCAGATCAGGGCGACGAGAATGGTGCCTGCTCCGCCGATCACTACCGCGGGCACCACGCCGAACCAGGCTGCGGTCAGTCCGGACTCGAACTCGCCCAACTGGTTGGACGTGCCGATAAACATCGAGTTGACGGCAGAGACTCTTCCCCGCATGGCATCGGGGGTATTCATCTGGACCAGCGACTGTCGGATAACGACGCTGAACACGTCTGCGGCCCCGAGAACGGCCAGGCTCAAGAGGGACGCAAGGATAGATGTGGACAGGCCGAAGGAGATAGTGGCGATCCCGAAAATAATAACCGCGACGAACATAGTGCGGCCGACCCGGCCCCGAAGGGGTCGGCGCGCAAGGCCGATGGACATGGTCAGTGCCCCAAAGGCCGGCGCCGACCGCAGGAGGCCGAGGCCCCACGGGCCCACTGCCAGGATGTCCCGGGCGTAGACCGGCAGAAGGGCGGTTGCGCCCCCAAGAAGAACCGCGAAGAGGTCGAGGGATATGGCGCCGAGGATCGGCGGATTAGCTCGAATGAATACAATCCCGGCGAAGAGCGACCGCAGATCGGCCGAGCCCGGTTCCCCCCGGCGCCGCTCGATGCGGATGAGGGAGACCAGGAGGCCCGCGCTCGCGAAAAGGAGGCCGATTGCGAAATAGGCGACGCTCGGGTCCAGCGCGTATAGAAGCCCTCCGAGGGCGGGCCCTACGATTACGGCGGTCTGAACAGATGAGCTCGACCAGGCAACTGCACGGGGAAAGAGATCGATGGAGACAAGGTTGGGCAACAGCGCTTGCATGGTAGGGTACTCGAAAGCTCGGGCGGCGCCCACCACAAAAACGACACCGAGTATTGCTTCCGCGCTCAGCCGTCCCGAAACGCTCCCCGCCGCCAGCACCGCTGCTCCAGCGCCCTCGATGAATTGGCATGCCCGGATTATGAGACGGCGGTCATACCGGTCGGCAGCGTGGCCCGCGACGAGCGTGAGGACAAACATCGGGAGAAACTGAGCAAGGCCTACCAACCCGAGGTAAAAGGGACTGCCGGTGAGCGCATAGATATGCCATCCGACCGCCACGGCAAGCATCTGGTACGCTATCGTGCTCGAGACTCGCGAGCACCAGAACAGGACCAGCCGTCTGTTGCGGAGAAGGGCGACAGTCTTGGACGCACCGTCTTCTTTCGGGGGTGGAATTGTGGTCGGAATAGTCTACCTCAGGCCTGATCGTAGGGATTCGCTCTGCCCGCGTAAGGTTATCACGGCTCCCCTCGAATTGCCAGCGGATGAAGATTATGGTAGTGTCCTAATTTTCAATTCTCCAGAAGATCGCGCGCGACGGCGGGAGCCCTTCTTCAGGCCGTTACGTACCGGTATCTCTCGTCGGGATAGTCCTTCCGCCGCGCAGGAACAAGGCCGAAGACGTGGGGAAAGGAGCCGAGGAGCGTCTGCGGCATGGATACGAGATATGGGCCAAACGGCCCTCTTTTCCGGCTGAAAGTGTACTTTTTCCGAAAAGGCGACATCTCAGGATTCCCTTGTCCTTCCTTGGTGTTTTGGGGAGGGGGTTTACGAAAGTGAACGAAAGTGTACTTTTTTAAGGCAGCATGGAGCGTCCAAGTACAGCATGGAGCATGGAGCCTCTAAATTCAGCTTGGAGCGTGGAGCGAACGCCGGGCAGGCAGCCAGGGCAAAGATGGGGCGGTTCAATTGTCAAAGAGCCGGGCGGGCCAAAAGCATGGGGCCGGCCTAAAACGGCGATCTATATCAGCGGCCTTGAGGCCTTACAAAGCAGGCAATTCCGGCCGCAATAGCACATTTTCTCTCAATCAATCTTTCCTGTCAAAGTGACAACCAGAGGTGACAAGGAGGGGTGACAACCAGAGGTGACAAAAAGCATCAATTTAAGCATAGAGCATAGGGCATGGAGCAAAGAGATGGGTCACCTGTGTTGATCCAGAACTCGGAACTCAGAGCTCCAAAACTCATCCCCCTTCTCTCGAGTTTCTGCTCTATGCCGATTTGTCTTTAACTCTATGCTCCGCGCTCCATGCGCTCTGCTGCTCGTAAAAACCAGAGGTGACAAGGAGGGGTGACAACCAGGGGTGACAAAAAGTAGTTTTGTAAAAGTTAAGTGTAAAAGTTAAGATCTTCCCGGACACTTTCCAGATAAAGCAGGCGTGAAGAACATCCCCGCCGATAGCACGGTGAACTTGAATTATAGGGGGATCGTTACGGCGATATTCTCCTCAGATGTGCATCGAGAATTTCACGGAGCCCCTTGCGATCCCACCCTGATACAACATGTTTCTTATCGACGATAAAGGCCGGATAAGTGCGGAAGCAGTGCCTGACGGCCTTGTATACCCCAGCCATGGAAGTGGCATCGATAATTCTGATGAAGACACTGTCCTTGTAGAGAGCGGAAATCTCCCTGATCCAGCTTGAAAGGCGGACGTACTCGTCTCTCAGAGCTTCCGGATACTCCTGGAGGATTTCTTTATTCACCTCATCCCCGACGCCGGCATCTTTGAAGATCAGTTTGCAACTGCGACAGTACGCGAGGGTTGTGGGGATGTTCGCAACGACCTCCAGAGAAATCGGTTTCATATCATTCAGTGTAACACGGCCTGTCTCTTCTGTCATATCTTCTGCGCTGTCCCTCACATTGACTGCTTCCTGAACTCCTCATTTCTCGTTTTTTTCTTGCCTATATAGATTTCCCGTGGTAATGCTTTTGGGGAGCCAGGAATGGGCAATTCAAAAAACATCTGTTTGCAGGGCATTCGGCATAGAGAATTTTAAAAAAAGGGAGGGCGAGGTGATGTTTAGGACATTTTTGGTTTGCGCTGTGCTGCTCATGATGGTGATGGTCTATCCTGTCAGTTCCCAACAATCTCCTCCAACGTCCGAACAGGCGAAGCAGATCGAAGCGCTCGTGAACAAGGCTGCGGCGCTGGTTGAAAGCAAAGGAAGCGCGGCCTTCTCGGAGTTCAGAAAGCGCGACAGCGAATGGTGGTTCGGCAAAACGTATCTATTCGTCTATGACAAAGACATGAACGTATTACTCAACCCCGCTTTCCCGGAGAGGGAAGGAACCAATGTGCACGGTGATAAAGATGCCAACGGAAAGCTATTTCATGACGAGTTTATGAAACTAATTCGATCCACGGGGTCGGGGTGGGTCGACTACATGTTCCCTAAACCCGGGCAGACCCAACCGTCCCAGAAATGGGCCTACATAAAGGCGGTGAAGATAGATGGAGGTGTAGGGCTGATCGGTTCGGGTTTTTATCCGGAGTAAGATTTGCAGGGACTCAATTTCCCCTATTTGAAAGCGGAGATAGGAGGTTGGTTATGAAAGACAATATGGGCCGTAGAGAGTTTCTCAAGTATTCCTTAGCAACAGGCACACTTTTGGCAGCCGGTGGAACCATGAGCGGCATATCGGCTCAAGCTACGCCAGCGACTACCGAGGTTGACAAGCTTTCTGTCTGGGTAGTGACGGACAACTATTATGACACGAACATAAAAGACTCCAAGATTGGCAAACGGTATCGTGCCGTGTCGGGCAAGATGATTCATGCCGAACACGGCCTCTGCTATTACGTGGAGACGGTTGTCAACGGGAAGGTAAGCGCCTGCATGTACGATTTCGGGACTGACCCGGCAGGCGTGATGAACAATATAGCGCTCCTGGGTATTGACGTGGGCAAGGCAAATGCCTTCGCTCTGAGTCACGGCCATTGGGATCATTTTACGAACGCAGTCGACATCCTCAAACATAACCAGCCACGGATCGGCCGAGGGACACCCTTCTACGTGGGGCAGGAAGCCTTTGCTCGAAGGTACTCTTTGCGGCCTGGAGCAAATGAACCCACGGACCTCTGACAACTGAAGAAGGAGGATATCGAGGCCCTCGGGCTGAAGGTTGTGGAGATAAACACTCCAACGGAGATTTTCCCCGGTGCCTACTTTACAGGTAACATCGAGCGAGTGACCTCTTATGAGAAAGTGTCCAAGAGCTATCAAATAAAACGGGGCGAAAAGATCGAACACGATACCTTCCCGGGGGAGCAAGCCGTCTTCTTTAACGTGAAAGGAGAAGGGCTTGTCGTCCTTTCCGGCTGCTCCCATGTAGGAATCGTCAACACAGTCAGGCAGGCGCAGAAGGTGTCCGGTACGGACAAAATCCATGCGATTATGGGCGGGCTCCACCTCATCAATGCCGATCCCGTCATTATTGAGAAGACGGTCTCCGATATCAAGGCGATGAAGCCAGACTATGTCGTACCGACCCATTGCACGGGGTTCGAGGCCATTTTCGCCTTCAGCAAGGAGATGCCCAAAGAATTTATTCTCAATACGGCAGGAACAAAGTATACGTTCGCGGCCTGAGCTTCATAAGGAGGCAGCATGGCACGTCATTTCCTCATTGCAGCAATCGTTCTGTCATTCATCGTACCAGCCGTGGTGATTGCTCAGGATGCAGGAACGAAGCAGATCGCCGCACGAACCGAACTGAACCCGATCCAGAGTTTGACGCTTTCCGATGAGCAGTTCCTCAAGGGAGACGATAGAGGAAAGCAGGTAGTTGTCACCGGGCTCTTTCGGATCGCCCAGGGATCGGGGCGCCTGCCTGTGGTAGTCCTGGTTCACGGCTCGGGAGGGATAACGCCCAACCTCGAATTCTGGACGAGGGAATTCAACGAAATGGGGGTTTCGACCTTCACGCTCGACGGATTCACAGGGCGCGGCCTCACGGAGGTCAACACGAACCAGGCCCTGCTTGGGCGGCTCAACATGATCCTGGATGCCTATCGTGTGCTTGGTATTCTCGCCAAACACCCGCTGGTCGACCCCTCGCGGATCGCACTCATGGGATTCTCTCGCGGCGGGCAGGCGACCCTCTATGCGAGTCTCAAGAGATTTCACCGGATGTGGAACAAATCTGGGATCGAATTCGCCGCCTATCTTCCCTTCTATCCCGACTGTATGACAACATATCAGACTGATACCGAGGTCGCTGACCGGCCAATCAGAATCTTCCACGGCGTTGCGGACGACTACAACCCAATAGCGCCTTGCAAGGCCTATGTCGAACGCTTGCGGAGCGCCGGACGAGACGTTCAGCTTATCGAGTATCCCAACGCTTCGCATCTCTTCGACAATCCTTTGATGAACACCACACCGAGTATCAGAAAGAATGCGCAAACAGTACGCGGCTGTGAGATTCGCGAAGAGGCAACGGGTCAATTAATCAACGTTGCCACCGGACAGCCTTTCAGCTACAAGGATGCTTGCGTCGAGCGCGACCCGCACGTGGGATATGATCCTACCGCTTTTCAAGCGGCAAAACAATCGGTGAAAGACCTTCTTAAGAGGACGTTTAAGCTGAACTGATTGGTGAATACTTCAACTTGTAATCGTTGACCATCAAAGCCACCTCAGACTGCGCCTTCGTAGGTGCAAGCGGCAAGGTAAGGGGTCATCGGAAAGTATTTCTCATTAGTCAACTCTGTTCCGTTCACTGCTTCCCGAAAGAGAGCGGCTGAATGTTTTTCTTGCAATACAACATTACTGATGGCTATGATTAACGCATGACGTGAGAGGGAGATGGTAATTATTTACTTATTTACGGACGTCCCTCTCTGCTGCTCTCAAATCAAGTAATACGGGTGTTTGTGAAGATGGGATTAAAACGTGAACAACGAGAAAAGTGGCTATTTAATCGATCTTAGGCTCGTATAAGATATTCAAAGACCAGCGTGAAAGCATATTCTGTTGCAAAGACCGAGCTCTCTTCTCTTAATGATCTATACGGGTCATCATTATATGCCTTTGCTCAGACAGAGGAAGTCCTGCGTTATAAGGCGAGATGTCGTTACAATCGCCACGGCGCGGTGGATGAAGACCTCGTAATTGTACAGCCTATCAAATACAAACTCAAACCAGCGTATACAAGACGCGTTCGCCAGCAACTGTTGGAACTGATATTCATCCGGCTGGTGTCAGTGCTCGAAGCGTATCTCGTGGACACTGTTAGGGACATATTCGTGATGACAAAGGACCCATTCAAAGACCAGCTTGTCCAGGTAAATTTCACACAGGCTGAAATACTTTCCATTGACTCCATGTCGTATGTTCTGTCTAAGATCATCAACAAAGAGTGCCGCCGCCTGACAAGTGGTGGCTTCTCAGAAATCATAAAGTACTATCGGACCAGATTCGACATCGATTTACCGGGCATTCCGCCCGGCAAGTCGGTAATGGAAGAATACCATGAAAGAAGGCATCTTCTTGTCCATCGACTTGGAAAACCTGATACTCAATACCGCAGAAGGCATATTTTTACCGGAAAAGAAGTGACGGTTGATGAAGCGTACTTGAATTCTTGTTTCCAAGACTTTGAAGGTGTCATTGAAAGTGTGAACCAGAAGCTTGCCGTTTGGCTACCCACCATAGCTTCTGGGGAGTATCGCGCGCTTCATCAGGCATCAGTGACTTATCGCGTGGTTATTTTAGGAGATGCGGAACCTGCCTGTCTTGAAGAAGATTTCCAGTTCTGGGTTGGGGACGAATTGCACTTTCTTCATGACATCCTGAAAGGTAAGAAGTACCTCAGCCAATGCGAATGCGACCTTACCCTTGCTGGTGAACAGGAGGCGTTGCGAGCGTATGGCAAAGGGCTTCGAAACGCCGCGAAGGGATTATACCTGACAGCGACGGTTACAAGGACAGAAGGATTGCATGGGCCTCCCAAAACGCCATTGGACGAAGCCCTCATTTGCAAGGTACAGGAGAATCTTCCGGCACAGCCTTGGCAGCACGGGATACACAAGGTTATTGCTCAACGATGTGGTATTTCCAACAAAAAGGTCTCTAAAGCAATTCAAGTTCTGATTCAGCGAGGCGTATTCAAACCGCAGATAAAAGGAGCCATTGGAGGGTCTGAGGCAGGCATCATAGAGGCGAATAGGAACCAGCCATTGGCGCGAGACAGAGAATAGGCATGAAAGCGGCATCTAACAAAATAGTCCAGCGCGCGTTTATCCAACCGGGATGTTAGCGCCTTTGGGTGGCAATCAGCCGAGAACAGAAGAACTGGTGGTAGCGCAATGCAGACCATGACTCATTTGGTCTACGAAGACGTCTTCCGCAGCATAGACAAGAGAGGTCTGACGTTGCCCTCATCTTGTCTCGATAACGAGCGGATTATCGACGAACTTGTAGATGAGTTCGTAGGGGTGCTGGATACGGTAGAGGTTGTTTCTTACAGCTCTTTCCTAAACATGATAGTGCAAACATACGAGCCTGACGAATCGGCGAGTTTGGGCAGAGAAGAACTTGCTGCCGTTGGTATCTCACGGACAACACCGGGCAACAAAGTGTTCTTTCACAGGGACAGCCTGCTCCACATGATTACGAGGGCAATTGCGCGAAGTGAAGCCGGCAACGTACGCACGATTCCCATAACGGGCGGACACGACAGGCGGGGGGCAATGAGGTACTACAAGGCTCTGCTTCTCATCAGCAGCAAGCTAAATCGGGCCAGCAGGGGCGGTCGACAGGTACTATTGAAGTATTTCATACGAGACTATCCATTCTCTTATTTGCCCGAGACTACCCATACGATCTATACGGAAAGACTTCAGCGGTATTGGCACATCTACGGCTATTTGCTCAAAGAAATGGGGGCAGGCAAAATGGTGACAATCTCCAAGGCATTGAAAGAGCTAGAGAGGGATAGCGGCCTGTCTCTTAGGGAACATTTCTCCATACTCACCGGCCTGATGAACTGGTTTCTCACAGTGCCGGTTCTGAACAGAGAGACCGATCAGGATACCATCCAAGGCGGGTTCGACTGCCGGAACATTCGCAGCTTTTACATCAGGAACGAAAACTTTGGTGATGAAAGTAGCCTGATCCAACTTATAGGTAAGATGGCTGCTGATCTGCCGGAAATGAAGGAGCGTTTGACCAGAGATAGGAGGGATCCAGTACAGGGGTTCTACAGCAGTTTTCAAACCATCTTTGATCGCCCGATATTTAAGGTTGAGGAAGGCGGCTTTTGCATCATTGATCTGGACTTCCTCCTCAAGGGCATTTGCTCGGGGCTGCTTTGGCGTATCAAAGACGCCGGAGGGTCGGGTCTCCAGGCTCTCAAGGGTGAATATGGGGATCTGCTCGAAAAATACTTCGACTTCCTAGTACAGCAGATATTCAGCGGCTCAGAACTGTCCAAAACTCCAAGAACTGGGGCGGACTACGTTGTGGAGTCTGAAACGCATGTCATCGTTCTTGAGTTTACTACCGAGTACTACCGATTTTCGTCTCTTTACGGGCAATCCGATGCGTCATTCCTTCAAGACATACATCGGCTGTTGTTTAACAAAGGGAAAGATGATCCTTATAGCCGCGGCAAAAGCGACGAAGGCAAGCTCCTCAAACTCAACAAGTACGTGATCGAAACAGCTGCAAAGGGTAAACCGGTCATTCCGGTTTTGGTTACCAAGAACTACATCGGGGACTACGATCTCCTAAATCAATTTGATGCTATTCTCGATAGCAAAATAGGGGAACTCGGACTGACATGCTTGAAGACGTTCAAGCCTTTGATTCTCTGCCTTGATGACCTGGAAACATGCTGGGCGGTGAGCCCTGAGGATGAGGGGGCTAGAGCATTTATCGCAGTAGTCCAAGCTTGGCAGACTGCCGACAAAGGTAGACACCTCTTCAACTTTTCCTATTTCATTTCAAACCGTGAAGACGTGTACGTAGTCAATCAAAAGTATGCGGATTTATTCAACTACCGGAGATTTCTGGATGATCTTAAGGGGAAAAGGGGACAGGCTGTTTTTCTAAGAAAAAGTGAACGATGCCAAGGATAGCGAGAGGATTAGGAGACAATGAACTAACGAAGTAGCTAAAGAAGTTAAGGGGCCGGCAAAGCATGGACGAGTTACTCTGGGAAAAGCTGAAAGAGGTAATAGAGATATTCGCGGGTATCGCGAGTGTGGTTGGCGTGTTTTTAACCCTCTGGCAAATAAAAACCTCCCGCCCTCGTTTGGAACTGGGGCGGACTATGCCACGGTAAGTAGGAGAGTCAAACGCTTCAGGGAACAGGAAACTCTTCAACGAAAAAAGAGTGCAAAAAACAAGACCTGACCCCTACCCTTCGCTGAAGCCCGCCCCTGCAGGCCGGCTCCGAGGGGCCATCCCTCATCTCTTGTGCAACTTCGTGGCGCAACTCCACTCGCCACATAGGGGTCTCTCAGCTGAGTGAAGAGTACCACTTGAAAGCCTGAGGAACTTATGTTTCCAGAACCTACTTTTTTGGTTGACTCAATGCTTTATCAAGTCCCGGAAGAATTGATTTGATGAATGCATTCCGGAGAAGGTTAATGAAGATCTCCCAGGTACTCGTGCCGGGACTTTCGAGAGTTCCGGAGACAGCGGCCTTGGTCGCTACCTCATTACGGGTTCTGTTTTCGAGAAGCCTTGATATGCCTCCCACCATCCACACGTAGAGCGTATGGGAGAGGCTCTTCTCCTGTCTCGAACGACGGTCATAAACCTTCATGTCTTTGAAAATGGGTTTTATGTAACCGTTCACTTTGTTGTCTTTGATCGACAGTTCCGAATAGAAGGAGAAGAGACCCGATTTGATATCGAAATTTCCATAGGCTCGGAAAAGATCGCTCATGGCCGGCATCTGAGTATTCTGAATAGCCACATTGACATTGAAATCAGGATTCTTCGTTTCTGGCCGGAAGGTGCCGGTCACCTTAGTATTGCCCGTTCCCATGAACTTGCCCTTCAATTCGAACGTTGCCGGACCCTCGGTGATCTGATTGCTGAAGTTTCTCAGGTTTGCTTCCATTTGATCGATAGAGAGGCGGTAATTGGGCTGGGTCGTCCTGTTTACGTACCCGAAATTGCTTGCTTTAATCCTGAGCACATCTATCCTGATCTTCGAGGCGGGCTCGTTACTCAGTTCTTTTGCAGTGCGCACAACCTGCCGGACCCTTTTCTTTTCCGCGGCCACAGTTTGCGGAAGGTGGAGATAATCAACGTCAGCCCCGTTAATGTCCAGATTCTTCAGGTTAACTACAGCGATATGGGGGTTATATTCCAGGACTCCCTTTGTCGACAGAGTCCCCCTTCGGATGGAAACATTGTGGCGGGTCATGATTGGGTTGAAATAGCTCAAATCCATATCGTTCAGATCAAGGTCCGCCTTAGCCCAGGGGTGAGGCTTCCCAAGAAAATTGGCATATCCGTCAACAGCGAGTCTGCCTTTCTCGAAAATCCTCCCCTCCAGGTGGATAGCGGAAGGGTAGACATTGTCAGGATAACGGATATTCCGGATGTTGGAGGCCCGGAAATTGATCTTGTCCATATGGAGTGGCTTGTAAGGTCCTTTATCCACATACGTAACCTCCCCGTCATGGATTGTGAGTGTGTTTATCTTGAGGGGATAGATGGATGCGAGGGCTTCTTGCCATCCCTTCTGTTTGAGGGGAACCTTGCTCTCCTCCTCTTTACTAACATGGATTAAGTTGACGTAGAACTTCGGTCGCTTGAACGATAAATCACCCACCAGATGGCCGGTGAGCACTTCTCTCCACTGAACGCTTGCGTGAACCCGGTTGATGTTCGCGATGGGCGGATTCGGATTGGCATCCTGCACCAGAATCAGATTGTCAAGATCCAGAGAGAAGGCGAGGGGATGGAAATAAGCCTTCCCTATATGGACCGTGTACCCCTTCAAATGACCGTTGATCCGATTCTCCATGTACCGGCGCAAGGATTCGCTGCTTATCAGATAGGAGACTGCAACGATACCCAGGATTACCGCGGCGATACTTGAGAGAACCCAGACTCTCCGTCTACGTTGAGGGACGTTCACTAAATTATCACTTTTCTTCCCTTCCGGGCAATCTTTTCCAGTTCGGCACGCTCGGCCCCAGACAGCACAATTGAAAAGGGATTTCTTCTTGGCATCGAATCCTCCCCTGTTGGAAAATATATGCCAAGGATAACAGAAGCGCCGGAAAGTATCATTATAATACGTCATCGTACTTATGAAATAGACCACTAAGGGCTTCGGCTCTGTCTTCGAGTACCGAAGCCCTTAGTGCTGGGCCGGTCGACGTAGAGGATTCCCTCCCTAGCGAATATGGACGGGGGGTGCATTCTACTTCAAGTGCACCACATGACAGATAAATAGAGGACATGACAGGGTTTTCTGGTAGAGTGAAGCACCACCAACACTCGATCCGGAAAGGAGCCCATCATGCCCTACCATCATCAGTTTGTGGCCAAAAGGAACCGCTACTCTCTCAAAGACATTTTTTCCCCTTGACCGCCTGTTAGGACAAGAGTATGATGTACAAATAAATATACTCAGCCGTTGAATATACCAGACAATATGACCTCAACTTTTTTGGAGGTCCATGAGAATGATTGCCGGAAAGTGCCCATGAGAAGCCCCCATGAGCCTGTAATCCCTTTGGGGGCCGTTTCGAGCTTAGCATTATCAAATTTAAGGAGGAGGATTCCAATGAACACCATGAGCCGGTATACCGGGAAACGGGCGCCTTTAGGAAGGAGCACTCCCATGAGAAGACTGAATTTCATCTTGTTGGCGGTTGTTGCCATCTCCTTGCTGGCTGCGCCTCTCGTGCGGGCGTTCGCACAGGATGGGATCCTTTACCAAATCTCGGCTTCCAACGCGCTGTCCACGGGGCTATTTGACGGGCATGTGAGCTGTGCGCAAATCAAGGAAAACGGCGACTTCGGAATCGCGGTGAGCGAAGGGCTGGACGGCGAACTAGTTCTATTGGACGGTACTTTCTATCAGCAGCTTGCTGATGGAACGGTTCAGGTGGCTCCCGACTCACTCATGGTTCCTTTTGGCATGGCGACCAGATTTAAGCCTATAGAGCACTTCGATCTGGGTGCGATAAAGAATTATCCCGAATTGCGTGCCGAATTCGATAAGCACATTACGAGCCGCAATATCATCTACGCAGTTCGCATTGAAGGAAACTTTCCCTGGATCAAGAACAGAAGCTTCTCCAAACAGTCCAAGCCCTATCGTAAGCAGGCGGTGATTGTTGACGAGCAAAAGGTCTTCGTGGAGAAGAACACTGAAGGCACGCTTGTTGGATTCTGGTTTCCCGACTACATCCATGCTGTCAATCTGCCCGGGCTCCATCTGCATTACTTGAGTAAAGACCACCGTTCCGGTGGACACACCTTGGACCTCGCCATGAGCAAGGCTAAAGTGTCGCTGCAGCCAATCTATCAATACTTGATCGTCCTCCCGAGCTCGGGCGAGTTCCTAAAGGCCGATCTTACGGGGGACAAAACCCAAGAGATCAAAAAGGTCCAGGGCAGATGAAACTGGCCTTTTAGAAAGGGGAGGGGCAAGAGGGTCAAATCTTTATTCTTGAGTTTGTGAGGTCGCGTGATGCCTATTGTAAAGAATAAAGATCTGGTCCGTCCGGTTCTTGCGCACTTCCTGTAGTCCACGTTTTCGTGTTTCTTATTGCACAAATTTCTTTCACATGGTACACATGGCAATACACATGGCAATAGTTGTTAATTCGCAGGGTCTCGGGGGCATAGAAGTCAAGAATAAACAGGCTGTTGAAAAACTAACTGCCCAAGCAGGTTTCATACCACCCCACACCATGTGTAACCCTCTTCTCCCTGAAGACTCGGACGAGGAGAAGCAGGAAAAGCAGACATAAGGCAGGCAGTGGCTGCCCTATCACCTCTGGTTCTTTCTTCGGTCCCTTCCTTGACAGGAGCTTTACCATCCTCTTT
>Ga0208689_1000312_pt1 | contig 39684 bp, 37 predicted proteins | sample June2015DPH_8_15_FD_184700 | JGI IMG/M metagenome (GOLD analysis project Ga0208689, IMG submission 184700) | Peatland microbial communities from SPRUCE experiment site at the Marcell Experimental Forest, Minnesota, USA - June2015DPH_8_150... | ecosystem: Environmental > Terrestrial > Soil >... | reverse complement strand
CCTGCGCGGCCCGCGCACCGCTTCTTCCGGCGCAAGGCAACAATGCGGGGTGCCCGCCGTCCACAGGCGGGTCGCAACCGAGAGACTTCCGCGATGCTGCGCTCAGGACATGGTTGCGCCTCTCGAATCGATACTTAATTTTGCAAATTGCTCTAGACGCGAAAAACAGGTCAGGACTGGGGTGTCGAGTGGATCATCACGCCCGCAGTAGTGCCCTGAGAATATTCTTGGTTTCCATGCCCCTTGCCAGGCGAAGCACCCTCGCGGTGGTCTTTAATCCTATTTTCTCCAGACCCTGTATATTTAAAGGGGAACAAATTTCCTCCAGGAGTGTCTAAGCAACGGGGAGGCGAGAGTTAACAAATTAGCCTCCATTCCCGGCCGTTGAAGCCACCGAAGGAATGATCGCGGGGAGGGGATGAAGAACGGGATGGCATCAAGGAGAGACGGCGTGCGGAAAATATCTTGGCAGGGGCCTCCCGTTTGGTATAACATTGAAGCCGAGCAGTTCCAATTCACGATGGAGGGGAAAATGTTACGTAACCTATGTGTTTCTCTTTTGGTGGCAATCTTGATGATGGCGGCTGCCTGGCCCGTCTGCAGCGCGACCACCGGCGAAGGCGCGTTCAGCATACCCATAATGGCCCCGCTCTATGGGCCTCCGCCAATAGAATTCCTTGACAGCTGGGGAATAACGGTCAAGTTCAGGACTACTCCCGAGGCCGTTGCGGCTCTCGTGCCGAAGCCCCTCGTCCCTAACCCTGACAACATCGTGTATCTTACGATACAAAATCTTTTTGCGAAAGAAGTGGGCAGTTATGGCGAGCTGGCGGTTTTTGTGCCGGCCACGTTCGAAGGTAAACCAATCGACTTCTGCGTGTACGACTTGGCGAGCAGTGAAGCCGACAATTCTTCCGGCAGGGAGATTTGGGGATTTCCTCAGAAAGAGGGAACGATCAAATTGGAGGAGAAAAATGGTGTGGTGACCGGTAAGGTCGAGCGCGGCGGTATCGTCTTGATCAGGACCAGCATGGCCTTAGGTCGAGTACAAAAGCCGGAGACAGAGAAGCGGTTGCCGATAGTGAACCTGAAGCTCATTCCTTCCGTTGAGAAAGACGCGCCGCCCGACGTCAAGCGGTTAACCATTACAACGTTGCAAGATGTCGCGATACATAGGATGTATTCCGGTGATACGGTTCTTGAGTTCGGTGCCTCACCTGTCGATCCTTTTCAAAAGATCCCGATCAAGGAGGTTATCTCGGGAAATTACAAAGAGATGGATTTTACGATCGGTTACGGAAAAGTTCTCTACGATTACCTGAAGGCAAAGTAGGCGTCGAAGGGGGTGTCCGGATGGTTAGGACTGCACGTTGGTTTTTTCTTACTTTATTCATCCCGATGATCTTTCTCGGATGCTCGAGCTATGCGGCCGGTTCTCCTGCCTATTCCGATCCCGGCACTCCCATGTCCCCTGATGCAAATTATTCTACTTATGATGATGGCTCTTTCGATTTGGCCGAAGAAACGCCGCCCCCTTTACAATTTGCGGAACCGCCGGATATGGTAGTCGTGCCCAGTGAAGGGAGTGATGTCTACCTGGCGCCGGATGCGGAAGGGCTCTATTTCTACGACGGTTCCTGGTATCGCAGCTACGGAGGCTATTGGTTCAGCTCATCCTTTTACGGCGGACCCTGGTTAGCAATCAGGCAGTTCCTCGTCCCGAGCGCCGTTCTCGTCATACCGCCTAATTACATACGTTCGATGCCGCCGGGGTATTACCGGATGCGGTACGCCCAATTCAATAGCAACTGGCGCATCTGGGGTCAAACGCATTACTGGAACAGCCAGGCGTGGTATAGGGAACATTCTCTGCGCCATTGGGGCGGCGTACCTTTTCGTAGGCCGGCTCCCCCGCCCCCCAGGCAGGCGGCGACGCCCAGACCTTCTCCTTCTCCAAGACCGGTCGCGACATATAGGCCCTCTCCTTCCCCGCCCCCAAGGCCTGTCGCGATGCGTCCTGCTCCTTCTCCTTCCCCGCCCAGGCCTGCGGCGATGCATAGGCCCTCTCCTTCCCCGGCCCCCAGGTCTGCCCCTTCTCCCGGCCGCTCGGGTAGAGGCAGGCGATGAAGGGTCCGTCGAGTACCGGTGACCTTTTCGATGGTAGTGACTCCAACCCTGGGCGCCCCGAGCAGTAGGGTAGATCAGGCCCCCGGCTCTAGGCGCCCATATAACAAGGCAAGGATTGTGAGGAGGATTTTATGACAAGGTTTTTGCCGGCTTTCCTGATTTTTGCTTTTTTGATAGCCTTTGCGGGAATCACTTCAGGGAGTTCTCCCGGCGATTCACAAAACCAGGTCTTGAGTGAAGACAGCAAGGATCGGATGCCTCGGCCGGATCAGAAATGCAGCAAAATTTGTAGGAGGTACGAGTGCTGTGAATGGACATACGGCCCATACGACCGGCCGATATGCAAAAGGGAATGCTGCGCCGAGTATGTGGAACGGTGCGAATGACGCCGGGAAAAACTTGGCCGGCTCCTGGAGCAAGATGAATAATCGCTTGACCGTTATAGACCGAGCCGGGGAGCGGCAGCGCAGCCTCACCGGCGTTCCTTACGCTCGATGACAACCATCTGAATCCCGAATTAGCGTGGCTTACGGGGAAGGCCTCGAAGCCGTCAGACTGCTTGCCGGCGGGAACAGCTTGCCTCACCTGGCGTCGTTGGGGACCACCCTGATCCTGATGGCTACGTTTCCAGGCGGCAAGTCCGGCCTCACGGGCATTGCGTCGCCGATGTCGTCCAGCTGCTCGACGAGAGGGCCGATTTTTTCGCGCTGCAATTCCCCGGTGACGGACTCGGAGCCGTCCTGCGATTCCCTCTGCACGTTCCACGCCCCCGTCTCGCGCAGGAGATCCTCCACCTCCCTGGCCGCCGATTTGAGGTCGGACACCTGGAGCGTAACTTCGACGGGCGTTGCAGCGGTAAGCCCGGCCGCCCTCTTGGCCGAGAATGCCTGCTTGTGGGCCTCTTCCATCTCCCTTTGTCTCATGGCGCCATCGGGGACGGCAGGCGCAGGGACCGGCGCAGAGCGCAGGACGAGTTCTTTTTCCTCCGACTGGCGCGTCCCGACGTCAAGACGGGCGGAGGCGGGCGGCGACGGAGGGGCTGCCTCCGGTACCGGCTCGGGAGACTTCGGAGCGGGCGGAGGGCCCGGCACCTTTCCGGCGCTCGAGGCCTCCGGCTTCTCCTGAACCTTTTCGTAGGCCGCCTGATCGGGTGCAGGGGTTCTCGCCGCCTCATAGGGTGGATTGACGCCCTTGTAAAGATAGACTATGAGGCCGGCGATCAGTACCGTCGCGAAGGCCTGAATGGGAATCTTTACGCGAAGGGGGTAGAAGAGCCGCTTAAAAAATGCAGGCTCTTTGTCCGCCTCGTCCCTCACGTGGGCCATTATCTTCTGAGCGAGCCACGGCGGGGGCTCCACCTCTTCGAGACCTCCGAGGAGGAGCTGCGTCTTCCTGAGATCGGCCAGTAATGAGCTGCAATCGGCGCAAACGGCGACGTGACCGGCCACGAGCTGCCTGTCGCGCTCGGAGAGCTCGCCGTCCGAGTAAGCGGGTAAAAGCGCCTTTATGTCCTTACATGAGGTCATAGATCTCCGATCTTGCCCTTGAGGCTGTCCCTTAAGACGTCCCTCGCCCTGAAGAGTCTTGACTTCACAGTCCCGTCAGGTATGTCAAGGATATCACGTATCTCCTCGTAAGAAAACCCGTGTATGTCTCGCAGGACGAGCACCTCTCTGAACTCTTCGCCTAGGCGCCCGATGCACTCCTGCACCGTGCCCTGGAGGTCCTTCACCCGGAGCTGCTCGTCGGGAGGCGGGTCATCGTCCGCCGGCTCCAGGACGTGGCAGCCGTCCTCCGTCTCTATCGGCTCATCTATCGAGGTCCCCTCGTGAAGGGACCTGCGCCGCGCCTGTTTCAGCCGGTTCCTCGCTTGGTTGACGCAGATGCCGTAGAGCCAGGTCGAGAACTTCGCCTCGCCCCTGAACTTCTTTATGGACCTGAAAGCTGACAGGAATGCCTCCTGAACCGTATCCGCGGTCTCGTCGTAGTCCCCCATCATCCTGAAGGCGATGTTAAAGGCCTTTTTCTGGTATTTCGCAACGAGCACCCCGAACGCGTCGGCGTCACCCTTCTGGCAGGCCGTAACGAGATCATGGTCCTCGTCGGCCGCCTGGGTGGTTTCATCTACCTTTATAGACGTTTCAAACAAGCCTTTTGTTCCCCTTCTGCATAGTACCACCGCTTATCGGTCCCGTGTCAAGGAGTTTTGGGTAACGATGGGCCGGGATGGGATGGAGGGGCCTCACTCGCCGTACATAACGAAACCTGACCAGAAAAAGGGGTGTCTGAAAGATGTCTCCAGCAGGGCGAGCTTGGCCCGGCGCAGGGCCTCCTCCCTCGGCAGGCCTTTCCGAATCATGTTCTCGTAAAAGCGCGACATCAGCTCCTTTGTGCCGAGGTCGCTTACCGCCCAGAGACTTACCACGGCGGCCCGGCTGCCGGCGTACATAACGGCCCGCATCAATCCCGTGATGCCCTCCCCTCGCTCCATGGCGCCCAGCCCCGTCCGGCACGCGGACAGCACCACGAGGTGGGCGTTGTATCGGCAGTTCATAAGCTCCCCAAGGGTTAGGAAGCCATCTTCTTTGTCGCCCGGTATCTGGCTGAGGACGATCGCCTGGAACCTGGGGTCGACGATGCCGTGGGCAGAGAAGTGTATGTAGCCATACTCATGCATATCTTCGGCCTTGGCCGAGGCCTCGCGAGCGGCCAGCCGCAGGAGGCCCTGCTCGTCCCTTTTGACCTGCCTGAATATGCCCTCGATGGCGCGTATCTCGTCGCCGCTTCCCTTAAGCCTGCCGAGCCTTCCGCCCGCCCCGGCGAAGCGCGTCCTGGTCATCTCCTCAGAGAGCGTTCGGCCGGGCCCCTTGAACCCCTCTTCTTTCTCGGGCCTGCCTGCCCGGTAGCTCTCGTAGTCGTAGACGGGGTCGCCGAAGCCTATGAATCGGTCGCTCGGCCTTTCCCCGTTGTACGGGGTACGCAGGAGGGCCAGGACGGAGGCAGACTGGACGTACTTGACCGGGTGGCGCTCTAAAAGGAAAAAAGTCTCTTCACCCTCGCCGCCTACGAGCATCTCGAAGGGCAGGCGGGTGAGTATGCCGTCGGGCACGAGGATGAGCGTCTTTGTACCGATCTTTGCCTCGAAGGGACTTATAAGGATGTCGTAGACCTTTCGCGCCGCCGCCCCGCTGAAAGGCTCGTGGCGCAGGACCGATTTCTCGGTGTTGTCTAGGAGGGTCTTGACGGCTTTCTCCAGGTCCTTTTGTGCGGCAGAGAGCCTCCGGACCTCGTAGTCCTCCTTGCCTATGAAAAAGGCGTAGACACCCCCTTTCGAGACGAAGTATTCGAGGAGGACCTCGTCGGGCTTAAGGACGGACTCCTGAAGGACGGGCAGGGTGACGGGCTCCGGGTACCGGACGGAGGCATAGACGGGGTTCTTGAGACGTATCAGGCGCGCCAGGACCTCTATCTGCGAGGACAGGCGCTCGCACTCGGCCTTGACCGAATCGATGCGCCCCTTGTCGGGCGGAGAGGCCTTGTACGCCTCGACGATGCCCGCCTGGGCGGCAGAAAGAGCGGCCTCCAGCTCGTCCCTTTTTTTCTTCAAATCGGGGTCTATGCCCCGCTCCAGGTCGACCCTGCCCTCCGCGAGCTGGTCGAGGAAGACCCTCGCCTTCATTGCCTCCGCGTGGGTGAAGGCACGGATGTCGAAGCCGTTCTCGACCATGTAGAGGGCCGCCTCCTCGTAAAGGTCGTAGGCCCGTTCCATGTAGCTCCTCTTGAATTCGAGGAGGCCGGCTCGCGCTCGGACCTTTTCGAGGCGCGCGATGCCCTCGTCGTAGAGGGCGGCGGCCTCGACCCTTGCCCCTTCTTTTGCTGAAAGGCGTGCGCAGTCGAAGAAGGTGTCCGTCCCCGCCTCCTGGTCCCAGATTTTATCGAAGAGGGCGCGGGCCTGCTCGTAGGCTGCGCGCGCATCGGCCAGCCTGCCCTCGGGCTCGTAGAAATCCCTGGCCGTGAACCTGAGGGCGTAGCCCATGGACTGGAGGTCACCGATCCCCTCCCAGATGGCGACGGCCTTCCGGTAGCTCTCGAAGGCGTCCTTCCTAAGGCCCAGCATGGCCTCGGCAGCGCCCTTGTGGTGTAGGGCGAGGCCCTCCCACTCCTTCTCCTTCATGAACCTCGCGAGCTCCAGGGCCTGGTCCGCCCGTTTGAGGGAGAGGCGGAACTCGGCCGGCGCCTCGTCGTGGGCGACAATGCGGCCAAGCTCCCGGTGGGTCAGGGCGAGGGCGCGCAGGATGTAGCCCTGGCGCCATCTGTCGGCCGCGCGCTCGGCAAGGCCGAGGGCCTCTTCCTCGTAGCCCGCAGCCTCCCTGTACAGCTTCCGCGCCCCGGCCGTATCGCCGGCCGAGGCGGCCCTCTCCGCGAGCTCCAGCGTGCAAAGGCCGAGGTGATTGAAGGCGCGGGCTCTGGCGGTGACGCGGTCCGCCCAGAACGGTATAAGGGCTGCCCTCTTGAGGGCCGCCCGGTGGTGGGCGATGGCCATGTCCGGGTCGCCCAGGCGGCGGTGGAAGTAGCCGAGGTAGTCCTTGTACTCGGCGACGAGCACCGGGTCTGCCGCCGCTTCCGCATACTGGAGGGCCTTTATGTAAGACTGGTAGGCCTGCTCGAAGTCGCCGGTCGCCACGTAGACGTCGCCCAGCTGCCGCAGGGCCCTCCCCGCCTCCTGCCAATGCTCGGGCACCCTAACGGTCGCCAGGGCCTCGCTGTACAGCTCTACTGCCCTCTTCCTGTTCTTCTGCCGCTCGCAGACGTCACCGAGGTCGATAAGCGCCCTGGCCTGGCCGAGCCTGTCACCGCCTTCTTTTGCCAGGGCGAGGTCTCGCCCGTGCAAGGCTTCTGCCGAGGCGTAGTCGGCGAGCCGGCGGGCTGCCTGCCCGAGGACATGACACATCTCTCCCTGGTGATAAAGGTCGCCTATCTGCTTGTAGAGCTCGTGGGCCGCCTGCGCCGGCTCCGCCACCTCGCCGTAGCGCCCCTGCTTCAGAGCGGTCCTGCCGGCTGCGGCAAGTACATCTGCCTTTGCCTTGACTGCGTGCTGGGCCAAAGACCACGAGGCGTAAAGCGAGACCTCCAACGCGGGGAAGGGGTCGTCCGAAAGCCGGCGCGCGCGCTCCGCCAGTGCGCGTGCGAGGTCGAGGGACCGGCCGGCGCCGGCGGCGCCCGATCGGGCAAACGCTAACGAGTAATCGTCGAGGAGAGTCTGCATGAGGGGCCTGACGAGATCCTTATGGGCCGACGCGAGGGCGTCCATCGCCTCCCCGTCGCCCGTCTCGAAGGCGGAAGAGAAGGCCTTTCTAAAAGCATCGGGTGAGAGTCTCCGGGGTGCGGCTGCGGCCGACTGGAAGAGGACGACCAAAAAAAGAATGAAAAGAAGGGTATTCCTATTCACGGGCGGCCTGCCTTGTGCCTACAATGTTACCAACCAGGCCGTATGGGAGCAAGCTGTTTCTTTTCCCCTGGCCGGCTATTGTTATTAGACAGCGGCTGCCCCGGATCCGTTCCCGGAACTTTTCGGCCCCTTCTTCTGTCTCATCCCTTAGAACCGGACAGACGCCATAGGAGGTCATCATGAAAAAGGCGAGGCTATCGGCAGCACTCATCGGGTTGGCACTAGTCATCATCCTTCCGGCATTCATCTTCCCCGTTGCGATCTTCGGCAGGACTACCCAGCCTTCAGCGGGCGAGGCCGGAGACCGGACCCTCTCACCATATTTCTTCGTAAAGAGCGAAGACGCCTCTGTCGATCAGATGCCTCTCAGGGAGACGTCCGCCAGGGTCTCAATCTCCGGCGTGATAGCCGATGTTACCGTCACCCAGGTTTACAAGAACGAGGGGAAAAAGGCGCTCGAAGCCCTCTACGTCTTCCCCGTCTCTACGAGGGCGGCAGTTTACGGGATGAAGATGACGATCGGCGCCAGGGTCGTAGAGGCGCGGATAGCGAAGCGCGAGGAGGCGCGGCACGAATACGAGCAGGCCAGGGACGCCGGCAAGAGCGCCTCCCTCCTGGAAGAGCAGAGGCCGAATGTCTTCCGGATGAACGTGGCGAACATCATGCCGGGCGACGAGATAAAGGTCGAGCTGAAATATACGGAGCTGCTAGTCCCGACCGAGGGGGTTTACGAGTTCGTTTACCCGACGGTCGTCGGGCCCCGGTACTCGAACAAGCCAGAGACAGCCGCCGGCCCCATGGAGGACTGGGTGAAGAACCCTTACCTCCACGAGAAGGAGGCGCCGCCTTACGCCTTCGACATAAAGACGTCCATTGCAGCGGGAACGGCCATAAGCGAGCTCGCCTGCCCCTCCCATAAGGTGGACGTGAGCTATGAGGGGCCTTCCCTGGCGAAGATCGACCTCGACAAGTCGGAGAAAAACGGGGGGAACAGGGACTACATCCTCCGCTATCGGCTGGCCGGCGACCGTATCGAATCGGGGCTCCTCCTCTATGAAGGGGAGAAGGAGAACTTCTTCCTCCTCACCGTGCAGCCGCCGAAGCGCATAAAGAAGACCCAGGTACTGGACCGCGAGTACATTTTCATCGTGGACGTATCGGGCTCCATGTGGGGCTACCCGCTGGACATATCGAAAAAGCTCGTCAAAGACCTGCTGGGGGGTCTTCGCCCCTCCGATCTCTTCAACGTCATCCTCTTCTCGGGGGCCTCGTCGATCATGGCCGAGCAGTCCGTGCCCGCAACGGCGGAGAACGTGGGTAAGGCGATAAGCCTCCTGGACAGACAGCAGGGAGGGGGTGGGACGGAGCTCCTGCCGGCGCTGAAGCAGGCCCTCGACCTTAAGAAGCCGGAGCGCTACTCAAGGACGGTAGTAGTCGCGACCGACGGCTTCGTGGAGGTCGAGGAGGAAGTCTTCGACCTCGTTAGGAAGAGCCTGGGCAACGCCAATATATTCGCCTTCGGCATAGGGACAAGCGTAAACCGCCACATCATCGAGGGGATGGCCGAAGTCGGGATGGGTGAGCCCTTCGTCGTGACCAGGCCCGAGGAGGCGCCCTCGAAGGCAGCGCGGTTCCGGGCCGTCGTAGAATCGCCCGTCCTCACGGGTATAAAGATCGGCCTGGACGGATTTGACGCCTACGACGTCGAGCCTCCCCTCATACCGGACGTCCTCTCCGAGCGGCCCGTCATCGTCTTCGGCAAGTATCGGGGCAGGCCGCAGGGGAAAATCGACGTCACGGGCATTGCCGGCGACGGCAAATACTCTGAGACCATAGAAGTTGCGAAGGCGAAGCCGATGGCGGGAAGCTCCGGCCTGCGCTACCTCTGGGCGCGCCACCGGATCGCGCTCCTTTCCGATTACAACAAGCTTCGCGCCGACGCCGAGCGGACAAGGACGGTCACGGACCTCGGCCTCCGGTACAACCTCCTGACCCCCTATACGTCCTTCGTCGCCGTCGACACCGAGGTGCGCTCGAAGGACGGGAAGCCTGCATCCGTGAAGCAACCGCTACCGCTGCCTGAGGGCGTCTCCGACTATGCAATCGGCCAGGCTGCCGGGAGCTTCCCTGCCCTTGCCTACGCTCCTCCGCCCGGCGGTTCCATTGGCGGATACTACGGTATGAAGGCAATAGCGTCAAAGAAGTCGGGCGGGTGGCCGGGGAGCTACGAGATGGCTAAGAAGGCCGAGGAGGGCCGCTTGCAGGCGAAAGCGGGCACCGGTGCAGCCAAAGGCTCGACGGTGACAGCGGCGCCGAAGATAACTATAGGGGAGATAAAGGTCTCCGGCGCGCTTTCGAAAGAGGCGGTATCGAAGGTTGTGGGCGAGCAGTCGGCCGGCTTTGAGAAATACTATCTGGGCGGCGACTCGGCCTCTCAACTCACGGTAAAGCTCACTATAGGGCCGGACGGCGCTGTGACGGGCGTGAAGGCCCTACGGGGCGCATCCGGCTGGCAGAAAGATATCTTCGCCCTGATGAAAAAATGGACTTTCCCGGCGACGGGCGACGGAAAAAAAGCGACCGTGACGGTGACCCTGATGGCGGGCAAATGAGCGGCTACCTGCTGCCGGCGAAGGGGGGCCTCTTCCAGGCCCGCGCAAGAGGGGCAAAAATATGTTGTTTAAATCCCCCCGTTCCTGGTAGCATGGTGGCACGCGGTATCAGACAAGATGACACAGGGGGAGGCTTTACGCAGAGGCAATACTTAACGATTCAATCAATGCAACACCCGTCACCGGGAATGTGACGGTAAACTCATCGATGAGGAGGAGCAATATGAAACTACTGGTAGGCGTCCTTGTATTGGCCGTCTCGCTGCTTCTGGGAATCGGCGTGGCCGGCGCGCAGCAGTCCAATCCCCAACACTCGATCGACCTGAGCACGGCTACAACCAATGTGAACAACATTACCAACGCAGGGGCGGTGACCCCCTCGACCGGCACGGTTCAGGGCTCGACAAGTACGATCCATATCACGACACCCCCTCCGGGGTCGATACCCGGCAGTGGCGGAAGGCCTCGGAATGCTCCGCCGCCTCCACCCCCAAAGAAGTAGAAAACTCGCGCGGAGGGGCTGAGTCTCCCGACCTGATGGAGGCTTAGCCCCTCCACACCCCCTGTCGGGCGGCTTTTGAAGGAGTGGTCGCCCCCCTCCCTCTCGACAGGCATGGACAGCCCATGCCTCTTGTTTTGCCGGGGGCGCTCCTCGAAGAGGGGGAATGACGCTCGAGTCGGCAACGGCCCGCCGGCGGACAGGGGCTCGACCGGAAGGGCCGCTCCGGACAGGCCCTTTAGGCTGTTGAAAAACGGGCCGATCCGTACTATGATATAAAGGGTACGATTATAATTGCTGTTGGCCGCTTGCACCCCTTTTTATCCACGAAGTATAAAAAATCGCTGGACAAGAGGTAGGACGGGTGGATACAATGGACTCAGAAGAGTGAGACGATACAAGCTTGACAAAGACCGAAAACGTGCTATATTTAGAAAAAGTTCTCGGTTAAGAATGCTGTAAAATGCCCTTGATTTCCGCAAAAGGGCATTTTTTTGCACCTGGAGAAAAGTCGATGAGCATAAAGAATTTTGACCAGATAAAGACACTGATCGACATCGGCATGGAAAAGGGTTATCTGACTCCTGACGAGATAAATGATTTCCTGCCTCAGAACATATTCTCGCCTGAAGATATCGAGGACATATTCGATTTCCTATCGGAGTCGAATATCGATGTCGTAGAGACCATAAAGGAGAAAATCGAGACCGCCGAGGAGGAGCAGCGGGAGTGGGGGGAACCTGAGCGCTTTCCGACGGAGAAGACCGACAACATCATCTGGGCCTATCTGAAGGACATAGGGAGGATATCCCTCCTGTCTTCGGACGAGGAGTATGACATCGCAAAGAGGATCGAAGAGGGCGAGCGAAGGATCAGAAGCCTTTTGTTCGGGATGCCCCAGGCAGTCGCGGAGCTGCAGGAGCTCGCGGCTCAGATAAGGAAGGAGACGGTCAATATCATCGACGTTGTAAAGAACATCGATGAGATGAACTTTACCAAGAAGGACGAAGAGCAGGTCCGGAAGAGGACGATCACGCTTGTCAACAACCTGAAGAACCTTTACGAGAAAAAGAGGGAGATGAAAAGCCGGAAGGCTGCTGCAGACGAGTTCACGAGAAAGCAGACCGAGAAGAGACTCGTGAGTGTGGAAAACAAAATAGAAGAGGTGCTGGCCAACCTCAACCTGCAGAAGAAAGTCCTGGAGGAGATAACTCGGAAGGTGCAAAAGCGGGTAAGGTTCCTCGACGAAAAGGAGGCCCGATCAGTAGAGAAGAGCCTGCACGAGATGGAACTGGTCGAAAGGGAACTGAGGGTCGTAAAGAACCGGCTGATCAAGGCGAACCTCAGGCTCGTGATCAATATTGCCAAAAAGTATTTGAACAGGGGGCTCTCCTTCCTCGATCTCATTCAGGAAGGCAACATGGGCCTCATGAAGGCTGCGGAAAAATATGACTACCAGAAGGGGTACAAGTTCTCCACGTACTCGACATGGTGGATCCGGCAGGCAATCACGAGGGCTATAGCAGACTATGCGAGGACGATCAGGGTGCCCGTCCACGTCCTCGAGACGATGAACAAGATAACAAAGGTGACCATATCGCTCTTTCAGGAGCTGGGCCGCGAGCCGACGCTCGAGGAAATATCGGCCAAGGCCGCCCTTCCCCTCGAAAAGGTGAGGAAGATCATGAAGGTCTCGAACGAGCCCATATCGATAGAAACGCCCATTGGAGACGACGATTCCAAGTTGGGCGACTTTATCGCCGATCCCAAATCACCCTCGCCCTTCGAAGAACTGGTAAGCATCTCGTGCAAAGAGGAGATCGACAAGGTCCTCTCCACCCTGACGCCTAGAGAGGAGAAGGTCATACGCATGAGGCTCGGCATAGGCGAAAAGACGGACTACACGCTGGAAGAGGTGGGCGATGTATTCGGCCTTACGAGGGAGCGTATAAGGCAGATCGAGGCAAAGGCACTTAGAAAGCTCAAGCATCCCTCGAGGAAAAAAAGGCTCGAGAGTTTTCTCGAATAAGGCTGGGTTCATAAAAAGGCCCCTGATAAGGGGCCTTTTTTTTGTTTTTAGTTCAATTTAAGATGCCGATCTACCAGGTCACTCGATAAGGTAGTTTTGAAGGTTCCGGTAGCTTTGGAAATCGGTGTCGATCAGCGATGCACCTATGCTTGTCTGGCCGTTGGAACGAACGTGCCTGGGCGCACATTGCATGGTGAGCGGCCTCTCGCTCTGAGGCAGGGTAAAAACGACGGATATCTTGAGGTCATCCCGCACCTCCTGCTGAAAGGTGTTAGGTACCGAGAAATTGATTCCTCCTAAAGAGATGTCGTTTACCATGCCCGCGTGGACGGTCCCGTCGAGGCTCGTCACGAGAGCCGGGGCGGAGACCTTTTTTCGCGGATAACGGCGCTTCTCTTCCTCTATTCTGCAAGGCTCCTTACGTTCAACGTAATCGTACAGGATATTTTCGATGACGGAAGAGAGGGACCTTCTGTCCGCAGTTGAGATCTTTTCCAGAGCCTTACGCAAGTCGTCACTCGTACGGAAGCATATCACCGTGTCCCGCATCGGCAGTCCCCTCTCGGACCAGAGATTTTATGACTTTCAATACATATATCACGATAATAAAATAATTGCTACAAATATGTAATACCTTGTTTCCAAAATCTTACAACAGAAACTTCTCTCGCAGCAACGATTTAATGTCCAGACCGTCAAAAGTTCTGCCGGTGATGCCCGCTCCCATCAAAGGACAGTATCCCTAGGCCGGATATATGGCAGAACAGGTGCCGAGGTATGGACGGGCTGATGGCGCACATCGTAGGTGCGGCCTCTGTCAAGCCGAAAGGTCGGGCCTGGAATTTCGGAGTATCCGGCTGACCTCTTCCTCGGGAAGGGGAATAGAGACGACCTTCCTCCGGCTCTTCGCGCCTGCCACGATGACTACCTCGCGCCTCTTCAATCCGAGGGTCTCAGCCACGTAGTCGATCAGCTCTTCGTTGGCCCTGCCCTTTACCGGTCTTGCGGTGAGCTTGACGGTGAGACAGCCTCCTTCGAGCCTCATCTCCCTTTTACCGGCCCCGGTGATCACCTTTACGTCCACCTTCACCGCAGCCTGTTTCCCACGTCAATGACGACCCGGACGAGAAAGGCCTGGGCAAACCATATGAGGGCGATCAATATGATCGGCGAGATGTCTATCATGCCTATCCTTGTGGGGAGGACCCTGGAGATGCGGTAGGTCACCGGATCGACGAGGCCGTTGATAAACCTGACAACCGGGTTGTAGGGGTCCGGTCTCACCCACGAGAGGAGGGCCCGGACGATGACGACCAGCATATAGACGCTGAGGAGCTTATCGAGAATAACGGCAACGGCAACAAGAAAATCCCCGGCTACGAACATGTCAACCCCCGATGAGCCTCCCGTCCTGTATTTCCTTTATTGTAACGTCAACAAGATTATTTTCAAGCGTTTTTTCGTAGGGGATGTAGACAGGCAGGTAGTTGTCGGAAAAACCCCTCATGAGCCGGCCCCTGTAAACCTTCCCCTCAGGTATGATGCGTACCCTTTCCCCCAAGTGGCGCCGCATAAAGGCCTCCCTCTTCCTCGCGTCTACCAGCTTGAGCGCTCTCGCGCGCCTCTTCTTTACCGACTCGGCCACCTTGGCTGGAAAGCCGAACGCTCTGGCACCCTGCCTGTCCGAATAGGGGAAGACGTGGAGGTAGGATACGTCAAGGTCCTCGACCAGCTTCAGCGTCTCGTCGAAATCCTCCTCTTCCTCGCCCGGAAACCCTGCCATGATATCCAGGCCGATGCCGATCTCCGGCATGCCGGCCCTCAGTTTCTCGACGAGGGCCTTTATTCGGGCGCTTTTGTAATCCCTGCCCATGCTCTTTAGGACCTTGTCCGAGCCGCTCTGAACGGGGATGTGGATGCTTTTCGCCATCTTCCCCGAGGAAGCAAGGACCGGGATCAGATTATCGTCCATGTATACGGGGTCTACCGAGCTGAGACGGATTCTGGGGGGCGTGGGAAGCCCTTCGAGGGAAAGGAGCAGATCTTTCAGCCCCCCTCCCGATGAGGGGTCACGGTAGGCTGCGATATCGATCCCTGTGAGGACGACCTCCTTGACGCCCCTCCTTTCAAGGGCCTCCATGGTCGCTGCCACTTCTGCCGAGGGCCTGGAGCGGACCGCCCCTCTGGCGTAGGGCACGATGCAGTAACTGCAAAACCTGTCGCAACCGTCCTGTATCTTGAAGAAGAACCTGGTCCGCCCCTCGCGACTGCCGTTGAGGCATGCCTCCTCGATCGGCAGATCGCGCCTTTTCCCGACAAAGCGGCCGACCGACGACAGGTACAGGTCGAGATCGAACTTTTCCGCCTGGCCCAAAACGAGGTCCGCACCGAAGTCCCGTCCGGGATAGGCCTGGGCGTGGCAGCCGACGAGCGCAATCCTCGCCCCTGGGTTGGCGCTCCGGGCCTGCCGGATGAACCGCCTCGCATCGGCTTCCGCCCTTCCCGTGACGGAACAAGCGTTTATCACGACGATATCCGCGTGGCGGACCTGCGCCCGGGTAAGGCCCGCCCGCTCGAACCTTTCTTCCAGGACGTGGGAGTCCCACTGATTGGATTTGCATCCCGTGGTAAAGACGAAAAACGTCAAAGCTTACCTTTTTTTGCGTAGAAGGGCGACATCTCCCGGAGCCTTCTGGCCACCCCGGGGATCACCTCGAGGGCGTAGTCGACATCCTCTTCTGTGTTCTCTCGCCCAAGGCTTATTCTGAGCGCGCTCTGGCAAATTTCCGGCTCGATGCCCATCCCGAGCAGCACGTGTGACGGCTCGGTGCTCCCCGACGAGCAGGCCGAGCCTGCAGAAACGGCTATCCCCTCGAGGTCGAGGCCGATGAGCATCGATTCGCCTTCGATGAACTCAAAACTCAGATTAAGCGTGTTGGGAAGACGCCTCTCAGGGTCCCCGTTGAGATGGAGGTCGCCGACCCTTTCCATAAGTCCCCGTAGGAGCCACCCCCGCAGGCGCTCGATCTTTGCGTTCTCCTCGGCCATGTCGCGCGCCAGCAGCTCGCACGCCTTTCCGAAGGCCGCGATCCCTATCATGTTCTCCGTCCCTGCCCGTCTTCCCCCTTCCTGGTGGCCGCCGTGGATGAGGCTCTCTATCTCCAGGCCCTCCCTCACGTAAAGGGCCCCGATGCCCTTCGGCGCATAAACCTTGTGACCGGAAAAGGAGGCAAGGTCGACGTTCTGCCGGACCACGTCGATGTCGATCTTCCCCAGCGCCTGCACCATGTCGGAGTGGAAGAGCACGTTCGCCTCCCGGCACGCGGCGCCTATCTCCCTTACAGGCAGTACTGTTCCCGTCTCATTGTTCGCGAGCATGAAGGAGGCGAGGATCGTTTCCTTCCTTATGGCCCGTCTCACGTCATCCGGGTCGACGAGGCCGGCGCCGTCCGTGGGGACGTAAGTCACGGCAAAGCCTTTTCCCTCCAAGTAGCGGCACGTGTTCAGCACGGCCAGGTGTTCGACCTTTGTCGTGATGATATGGTTCCCTTTGTGGGATAAGGCATAGGCAGCCCCTTTTATGGCGTGATTATCCGCCTCGGTGCCGCCGGCAGTAAAGACGATTTCCCCCTCATCCGCCTTGATGAGGGCAGCCACCTGTCGCCTGGCCTCGTCAAGGTACGGCCTTGCGTCCCTGCCCGCCCAGTGGATGCTTGAAGGATTCCCAAAGACTTCGGAGAGAAGGGGCTGTACGAAGGAAGCGACCTCGGGATGGATCGGGGTCGTGGCATTGTAATCGAAGTAGACTCTCCTCATGGGTCCTCCTCACGCGAAACAGACCTGCATGGCCTTGACCGGACAGACCTTGACGCAGAGCTCGCAGGCGACGCACCTCTCGTAGTCGAAACGGACCTCCATCGTCTCCCTGTCTATGTCCAGAGCCTGGGTCGCGCAGACGCTCGCACAGAGACCGCAATGGACGCACTTCTCCTCGTTCTTTTGGATATCCTGCGCTATGGGCTCTATCTCGATGTCAAATTCCTTCAGGTACTCTATCCCCTTAGCGAAATCGGCTTCCGAGCCTTCCACTTCCAGCACCATCATCGATTCCGCCCTCGGGGAAACATTCGCCCGCAGGATGTTGTAGATCAGGTTGAAATCCTTTGCAAGCCGGTAGACGATGGGTTTGTCTATCTGGCTCCTTTTGAACCTCAGGGTTATCCTCTTCTTCATCTATCCCTCACATGGAAATGAGATCGACATCTCCCCAGACGCCGAGCCTCTTGCCCAGAATTATCACGATGGCCGTAACGCCGGGGAATGCCCTCCCTTCTTCAAGGGCGGAGCCGATGTCGTCCTCTTTATGTACGATATTTCCGAGCCTTGTTGCAAGCCCGTCGGAAAAAAGCGACGAGCGGCCCACGACGCAGACAGCGTCGGCGCGGCCGAAACTGAGGGAGGGGCCGACGGTCGCCGAGGACGTGCACACCCCGTATGCCCCCTGCCCCGGCTGCAACTTAATGCCGATTCTACCGCTGTAAGGCGAATCCTTCGCGTAGATAGACACTTTTCGCTCCCGCAGCGTCCGCAAAAAGATGTCGCCGCCGTTCTCTATAATATATTCATCCGACCTGGGTTCGACGTCCCTTCCGATGAACTCGGCGACGGCCCCCGCCACACAGGCCATAGGCCCGACGCCCAGGACGGCCGAAGCCTCCAGCATCTCGCGAACGATCCTGGGCGCCAGCGAATCGGCGGGGAGGGGCGCCAGGCTGTCCTGGAACTCAGGTCTCTGCCTTATGTAAGTTTCCAGCTGATTCCGATAGAAAAGCGTTCTTTCTTCGATGAAGGCCTTTAGCTCGGTAGAGGTGCAGCAGAAAAGGTCCGTCTCTTTACAGACGACCTCATAACAGACAAGGTTTTCCGGTTTAGACACCCTCCTGTAGGTGCGCTCCTCATACATCGCCTTCTCGCTTCTCATCTTCCCCGGCCGCCTGATTCAACCTCTCCTCGAGCAGGCTCACCCTCTCGAGCAGGGAGGTGATGGCCCGGGCTTGGGGGTCGGGCATGAACTCAGTATCGAGGGCGATTCTCCTGTCGCCTTCAACCCTGAAGACCACCTTGCCCGGTATACCCACCACGACGGAATTGGGAGGAATGTCGTGGATCACCACCGAATTTGCCCCAATGCGGGTGTTGTCGCCTATTCTCACCGGGCCGAGTATCTTCGCCCCTGCGCCCATTACCACGTTGTTGCCGATGGTGGGGTGCCTCTTTCCCTTTTCCCACGTGGTGCCTCCGAGGGTGACGCCGTGATAAATGGTCACGCCGTCACCCACCTCGGACGTCTCGCCTATCACTACGCCCATCCCGTGGTCTATGAAGAAGGACTTGCCGATCCGAGCTCCGGGGTGGATCTCTATGCCTGTCAGGAATCTTCCCAGGTGGGAGACGAAGCGTCCGAGGAAGAACATCTTGCGCACCCAGAGCCAATGGGCGGCGCGATAGAAAAGGAGCGCGTGGAAGCCGGGATAGGCAAAGAATATCTCGGCGACGCTCCGCGCCGCCGGGTCCCTCCTGAAAATTGCCCGCACGTCTTCACGCAGTCTCGAAAACATGATGTTGATCTTATTATACAATAATCCTGACCCAAGGGGAGCGCCTGCTCAGGTGAGCACCCGGGCTAATGTTGCTTCCCGCTGTGATTCGTCCCGGCCATCGAAAGAAGGGGGCTGGCGAAAAAGCGTCAACTTTCGTTCACTTTCGTCAACCCCTTCACCATAAACTCTTGCGGCAGAGGGGGTTAGGGACGGTCCTGCGCCGTGGCCGTCTTTTCCAAGGGCGCCCCTTGCCGGACTTCGGGAATCAGCCGAGCAGGAGCTTTATATCCTCGTCCTTTCTCGCGTAGCCTACGCCGACCTTCACGGCCTGCAGGATCTGTTTCTGGTACCATGCATACGTCGTAATCTTGTTCTGGGCCATGTTGGGATAATACTCCTGGAGGAGCTTGATCCCCGTCACGTCGCACGCAACCTGGTCCCCGGACGCAGCAATCACCCCCGGTCTCACCTGCTCGCCGTGAGAAGGGCCGCCGCTGATGAAGGACCTCCGCCCGTCCATGATGATGAGGTCCGGCCGGACGGGGAGGTTCATCTCCGCGGCAGCCGGGGCGACGAAGAAATGGTTGAAGGCGTGGAACTGCTGGGCCCGGTCCTGCCGGTGGAGCATACCCACGGATAGTTTGAGGCTCATAGTGATGCCCCCGAGGTAATGGGTCTTCATGACCGGGGTATAGATGATTTTGTCGTAGTTCTTCAAGTCTTCCGGGTAGGCGACGGTGCCGTCTTTCCCTCCGAACCTCCCCAGGTACTCGGCCCGCGCGTTTCGTATGTTCATCCACTTGCCCTTGTCCCAGTCCAGAAGCGTCGTCTTCGTTCCGTCGCAGACGGAGTCTATCCCTAGGGCCTTTGACACGCGTTCCATAGGCGCCCACGGACCCGTCGCGTCGGCGACCGTCAGTTTCTCGTACCCTTCTTCTTTCAGAAGGGCGATCAGCGCCTCGAGGAAGGAGGCGTCAGTCCCCCCGCCCGGGTAAGGGTGGGCCGAGTTCATATTCGGCTTGATGAGGATGCGGTCTGTCGTCTTCAGCGATTTCCCAAAGCCCCCTATAAGCTTCACGGCCTTTCGTATATCCCCTTTCAGGTCTTTGTCCAGAGGTGCGGCCATAATCAGCCCCACGAGCGACTTGCTTCCTTCTCCGTAATAATTCTCGTGGAGATGGGACCAATCGACCGGCTGCCCTCCGTTTATCATTTTTTCCGGCTTCTTTTCGAAATACTCGGCGGGGACAAAACCGTTCTTCCGCCATTCGGCGCTCTGAAGACCGGCGCCATCCCGCATCCTCCATATGCCCTCGTGGGCCGGCACCTCCAGGTCGTACCCCCCTTGGGCCCGGTCGACCCCTATAAGACCCATGGCCGCGACCCCAGCGCCGCAGTATTTGGCTACGTTCTGTATAAATCTTCTCCGGGTGATTTCCTCCGAACTCATTTTGATCCTCCTTTCCGGCTCTCGAAATAGGCTTAAAGAAAGAGCACCCTTTTACTTCACATTATTTTATAACGCCGCAAACAAGTCAAGGAATTAAAGCCAATAACGGGAATGTACCTCCTTCTTCGAGAACCTGTTATTTGCAATCTGTCGGCCTCCGAAATTTCTCTTGACAACTCTCTGCAAAAAAGCAAGAATTAAAAAGAAACACCATTTTACTCAGTGAAATGGCGGGTTTTGCGCTCCCGGCAGAGGTTTGCTTCTGTCATCGGAAGGCGGGCTAAGATCGAAAGCGGGTCTTCGGACCGGCGGGCCGGGAAGCGCGAGGGGCATGGGTTTAGATACTGCACTAACTAACCGATTCTACCCGATATCAAGATGTCTTGCACGACGTTGCGGGTATATAGTCTACATGGAGGGGGTTAATGGAAAATCCGCTTGACCTTTTCTTGAGGGTGTCAAAGGCAGTGCTCAATGTGATCGCGAGCGCGGCTCTCACCTTCATGATGTTTCTGACCGTGGCCGACATAATCTTGCGGGCCACGGGACATCCGCTCGTCGGCACGTACGAAATCGTCAGCCTTTCTCTTGCGCTTGTCATCGGTTTCGGAATTCCCCGCGTCTCCATGGACCGTGGCCATGTGTACATGGAGATACTCTTAGCGAAGCTCTCCCCCCGGAACAAGGCCATTATGAATACCTGCACCCGGATCCTCTGCCTGTTCCTCTTCATTCTCATAGCCTACAATCTGTTCAGCGTGGGTGCCGAATTTCATGCATCGGGCGAGGTTTCCCCCACGATAAGGCTGCCCTTTTTCCCTGTGGCGTATGCCGTCGGCGTCTGCTGTTTTATCGAGTGCTTGGTGTTCATCGCAGACATTTTAAAGATCTGGAGGGGTCAGTATGAATGAGACAACCGTCGGCATAATTGCTCTTGTGGTGCTCCTGGCCCTTTTTTCGACCGGCATCGAGCTCGGGTTCGCCATGGCCCTGGTCGGATTTTTCGGTTTTGCATACTTTAATGGCGTTTCGGCGGCGATGAACCTTTTGGGAAGGGACGTCTACGATGTCATAACCAATTACGGGTACACGGTCTTCCCGCTCTTCATCCTTATGGGCCAGATCGGCTTCAACGCGGGGATTGCGGTGAGGCTCTACGGCGCGGCCAACAAGTTCATAGGACATATCCCCGGCGGCCTCGCCATGGCGACTGTCGTGGGGGCTACGGGCTTCAAGGCGATTTGCGGCTCCTCTGCGGCGACGGCGGCGACATTCGCCAGCGTGGCCGTCCCGGAGATGGACCGGTACGGGTACGACAGGAGACTCTCGACTGGCATCGTAGCGACGGTGGGGAGTCTCGGCTGCATTATCCCGCCCAGCGTAGTCCTCATCATATTCGGCATCATAACCGAACAGTCGATAGGACAACTCTTTCTCGCCGGCATGATCCCCGGCCTGATCATCGCAACCCTTTTCCTTTTCATCATCTATGGCTGGGTAAAGATGAACCCGAAGATCGCGCCCCTGTCCGGCCGGTCCTCATGGAAAGAAAGGATAAAGAGCCTGCCCGAGGTCGTCTGGATACTCCTCGTCTTCCTCCTCGTCGTGGGCGGCATGATGGCAGGCTATTTTACACCCACGGAGGCGGGCGCCGCAGGCACTTTCGCCGTCCTCATCCTTGCCATCGTAACGCGGAACATGAACTTCAAGAAGTATGTCATCTCGCTCTCCGAAGCGATCCGCACTGCGGGCATGATCCTCATGCTCATTGCAGGCTCCAGCATACTCGGCCATTTCATCGCCGTTACGAATATCCCCCAGGCTGTGGCCGACTGGGTGGTGGCGCTTCCCCTGAACCGCTATATAATTATGATATTGATCTGCTTCGTGTACGAAATCGGGGGCTCCTTCATCGACGACCTCGCTTTCATGATCCTGGCCACCCCTATCTTCTATCCGGCAGTGTTGAAGCTCGGCTTCAACCCCCTGTGGTTCGGCATAGTGGTCGGCGTCGTCGTCATGATCGGCGTGGTCATCCCGCCTGTGGCCGTATGCGTCTTCGTCGTAAAGAACATCACCAAGGAGCCTATGGGTAGAATCTACAAGGGCGTCACGCCCTTCCTGCTCTCCCTCGTTTTCGTGTGGGCCCTTCTGTTCGTACTTCCCCAGCTCGCTCTCTGGCTCCCTTCGGTATTCTATAAATAGGCGGGTAGGGCAAGTTGGTAAAGTCGTGTAACGCATAGTCCGGTATGCAACCAAAACTAAGGGGGTACAAGATGCTAAGAAAGCTGATGGTCTTCATGTCTGTCCTCGCGCTCCTCTTTTCGATTTCTTCCATCGCCTCTGCGGACGTGATCAAGCTCAAGCTGGCGAACTTCTTTCCGCCGGTCCACATGAACTCCATAATGCTCGGCAAGTATTGCGAGGAACTGAACAAGAAGCTTGTCGGGAAGGTCGAGATTACCCAGTACACCGGGGGCACCCTTCTTACGGCCCCCAAGATCGCTGCGGGCGTGGCGACGGGCATCGCCGATATCGGCTTTTCCCACTGCGCTTACTCCAGGGGTCGTTTCCCGGTCATGGAGATAATGGAGCTGCCACTCGGCTTCCCGAGCCCCTGGATCGCAGGCCATGTCTCGAACGAATTCTATGAGAAGTACAAGCCGAAGGAATGGGATACCTATCACCCCCTGGCCTTCTGCACGAGCCCTGTAAACGTCGTCCAGACACTCAACAAGCCGGTAAAGACCCTTGAGGACCTGAAAGGACTAAAAATCAGGGGCACGGGCAGGATCGGTGACTTAGCAAAGGCCCTCGGGGCAGTGCCCATGCCCATCGAGATGGTCGACCTGTACGAGTCCCTGAGAAGGGGAGTAGTCGACGGCAACTACGGCCCCTTCGAGCAGCTCAAGGGCTTCAAGATAGGCGAGATCGAAAAATACGTTACGCCTTCATGGAAGGTAGGGAGCGTCTTTTCCTTCTACCTGGTTATGAACAAGAACAAGTGGAACAGCCTTCCCCCCGACGTGCAGAAGACCTTTACGGACTACACGAAGGAGTTCCTCGATCGCTGGCTGGTCGAGTGGAACGCCATAGACATCGAGGGCCGGGAGTTCTTCATCAAGCAGGGAGGGACGGTGCTGCCCCCGCTCTCGGATGCCGAAAGCGCCAAATGGGTGAAAGCAGCCCAGCCCGTGATAGCGGATTACAAGAAGGACATGGTCTCAAAAGGCTATAAGGCCGCCGAGGTCGACAACTGGCTAAGCTTCATCAAGGAGCGCATCGAATACTGGAAGGGGCAGGAGAAGGCTAAGAAGATACCAACAGCCTACCATTATTAGCTGGAGCGGCCGGTAAAGACCGCGTGACCTTTGGCCGTCCTGACGTCCGATTGCCGGGTCCGTGGTCTTTACCGGTTGTCCGGCCCCACCAGGTAACGGATGAAGTATATATACCGATGTCACCGTAACGGTCGACAAAGGGGTGCGTCGCGTCCCTTGACAGCCCGCCGGTCCCGGCAGTAAATTTTGTGACAATCTTAGGGCCGTTTTGGTGTATACTCTTGAAAGTCGTCAGCGCCCATAGCTCAACTGGATAGAGTGCCGGACTACGAATCCGTAGGTTGCAGGTTCGAATCCTGCTGGGCGCGCCATTTTCGGTTTTTTGCATCATTATCGCCATTATTTTTTCCGCAAGGTCCGGACAGTGGAGAGAAAAAAAACAAGGGTAATAAGCGTGGGCGGCGTCAAGATCGGAGGCGGCAATCCGATCACCGTCCAGTCCATGCTCAAGACGGACCCGCAGAACCTGCAGGAAACGCTGACCCAGTTGAGGGACGTCAAGAGGGCGGGCTGTGAGCTGATAAGGATCGCCCTGCCCCAGGAAGACACGTGCAAAATAATCCCCTTCCTCAAGAGAGAGGTCGATATACCGATCATAGGAGACGTGCACTTCAACCACCGCATAGCGCTCAAGGCTGTTGACGCCGGTATAGACGGCGTCAGGATCAACCCGGGAACGCTCAACAACGCGAAAAAGATGAAAGAAGTCGCCGTAGCATGCCGGGAGCGGCGGGTACCTGTGAGAATAGGCATAAACATCGGCTCCCTCGAAAAAAGGATCCTGAAGAAATACGGCAGGCCGGACGCCGGAGCGATGGTCGAGAGCGCCCTCGACGCTGTAAAGCTCTTCGAAGATCAAGGGCATTCGGCCCTAAAGGTATCGCTCAAGGCATCCGATATACTGCAGACCATAGAAGCTTACAGGAAGTTCTCGCGGGCATCCGACGTTCCGCTCCACGTCGGCGTCACCGAGGCGGGACCTGTCTTTTCGGGCGTTATCAAGTCAGCCATCGGCATCGGGATACTCCTTCACGAGGGCATAGGCGACACAATAAGGGTTTCCCTCACCGGGAACCCCGTGCACGAGGTAACGGCGGCTTATCATATCCTCCGCGGGCTGGACCTGCGGAAAAGGGGCATCAACATCATCTCCTGCCCCACGTGCGGAAGATGCAAGGTAAACTTACGGGAAGTCGTCGAAGAGTTCGAAAAAGAAATTACCTTTATCGATACGCCCCTCGATGTGGCCATCATGGGATGCGAGGTGAACGGCCCGGGAGAGGCCCGCGACGCAGACCTGGGCGTCGCCTTCGGCTCGCATCACGCCGTACTTTTTTCGAAGGGGAGCGTAAGGAAGACAGGAATTCCCAGAGAGCTCGCCAAGGACATGCTCGTCGAAGAGATTTACAACCTATCCCGCTAAGACCCGCCGCCCTCGGCCGCCCTCTTCGTAATAAGCACCCGCTGCACGACCGTAAGGTGGGTAAAAACCGCGAGGATTACTACCACCGGCCGCAGGAGGTTGAAGCATAGGCCGACGGCAAGCAGGATGATCCTCTCGGACCTTTCGAGGAGACCGTTCCTGCATCCGATCGACGCAGCCTCGGCCCGCGCTCTCGCATAAGGGATAATGGCTGCGCCTATTGCTGCAAAGAAGGAGATCATCGAGAAAAGCGGGTCCGGGTTATCCTGCCGCAGGAAATGGATCGAAATGCCGAGCATGACGAGGAGGTCCGAGTACCGGTCCAGCACCGAGTCCAGGAAACCTCCGAAGGGTGTTGCCATCTTGGCGCTCCGGGCCACCGCGCCGTCGAGGAGGTCGCAGAAGCCCGATACGAGGAGGAGGATGCCGGCCAGAAAAAGCGGCCATTTGGAGGCAGCCAGAACGGAGGCTATAAGGGAAAAAAAAAGGCCGAAAACCGTAAGCACATTCGGGCTGACGACCCTGTTGCCGAAAAGCAGGCTGTATATCCTCAGAAGGAGCGGGTCGAGAGAATGGCCTATTTTAGAGCTAATCAAAGGAAAACCCGCGCCCCCCTGGGAGAGCTTGAAAAGACGGCGACCCACTGCACGCGAGGGTGCTCAACGGCGACCCGTTTACGCGCACCGCCCCGGCCCGCCGGTCGCTCCCGACTACCGCCCTACCTGAACCTCTCCCCCCTTATGAACTCTTCCACCATTCTTCTGGCCACGTCGTCCGGGAACTGCCTTATGGGGTGCTTCATCGTATACCCCGATATCGACTCCAGTGCGCCGCCCACCCCCCTGTCCCGAGCGACCTTGCAGCACCGTATGGCGTCTATGACGCACCCGGCGCTGTTCGGCGAATCCTCGACCGAGAGGCGCAGCTCGAGGTCTATCGGGATGTCTCCGAAGATCCTCCCTTCTATGCGAAGAAAACAGACCTTGTTGTCGCACTGCCAGGGAACGTAATCGGACGGTCCCACGTGGATATTCTCCGGGGCGAGAGGCTTTTCCAGGAGGGACTGGACGGCCTCCGTCTTCGATATCTTCTTTGACTGGAGCCTGGTCCTGTTGAGCATGTTCAGGAAATCGGTGTTCCCCCCCGTATTGAGCTGGTAAGTCCTGTCGATGGTTACGCCCCTGTCGGCGAAGAGCTTCGCAAGGGCCCGATGGATGATCGTAGCCCCTAGCTGCGATTTCACATCATCGCCCACGACGGGTATCCTCTTTTCCTCGAAGGCGGCGGCCCATTGAGAGTCAGAGGCTATGAAGACGGGCATACAGTTGATCAGGCTCACACCGGTCTCGAGGCAGCACGACGCGTAGAACCTCGCCGCGTCTTCAGAACCCACAGGGAGGTAGTTCAGCAGTATCTCCACCCCCCGCTCCTTCAATATGCCGGCCACGTCGTCGGGCGCCCTGTCGGCGAGGACGAACCTGCGGTCTTCGGGGTAGTCGGCCATGTGAGGGGAAACACCGTCCAGGGGGTTTCCCATGGAGACCGTCATATCCCCGTTGTGGAGGGCGGACGTGATCCGCTTCGTGCAATTGGGCGGCGCAAAAATGGCCTCGCGGAGAGGCCTGCCCACTTTGCGTCTGTCTATGTCAAAGGCGGCAACGATCTTGATGCTCTCAGCGGTATAACCGCATATCTCGTAATGCATCAATCCCGCTGTGACATCGGTTTCCCTTTTTCCGGAGTAGTAGTCAATACCCTGAGCCAGGGAGCTCGCACAATTGCCGATTCCCACAATCGCTATCCGAATGTCCCGCATGGAATCCTCTAGACGTTTCTTCTCTTTTAAAATATTTACCGACAAAAGTCAAAGGAAAACGGCGGCCCTTATATCTTTTTGTACGAGCCGGCGCCCATTTCGTACAAATCTCCGCCGAAAACGTCATTGATCACGAAAACCGGAAAATCCTCGACGAGCAGCCTGGCTACTGCCTCCGGCCCAAGGTCCCCGTAAGCGACTATCTCGTATGTCTTTATGCGCTTGGAGAGGAGAGCGCCAGCCCCCCCTGTGGCCCCGAAATATACCGCCTTATAGGTCCGGATTGCGTCCCTCACCTCCTGGGACCTCTTTCCTTTCCCTATCATACCCGCAAGGCCCAGGCCGAGAAGGGTCGGCGCGTAGGCGTCCATTCTGGAGCTCGTAGTAGGACCGGCTGCTCCGATCACGCGGCCGGGGGCTGGCGGCGTCGGCCCGCAGTAATATATGACCTGTCCTTTGACCTCAAGAGGCAAGGGCCTGCCTTCCCTGAGCTCGTCCATGAACCTCTTGTGAGCTGCGTCCCTTGCCGTGTAAATATAACCTGAAAGGAGCACCTTGTCCCCCGACCTCAAGCCCTCTATCGTCTCTCCGGAAAGCGGCGTCTTAATGCGCTTTATCTCCATCCTTCCCCCTAAAGCGTCACTTCCTTCAGCCTGTTTGCATGGCACTGAATGTTCACCGCCACGGGCAGCGACGCGATGTGGCAGGGCAGGGTCTTGATGTGAAGGTCCAGTGCGGTAACCTTCCCGCCAAACCCGGCCGGCCCTATTCCCAGTCCGTTTATCTCGTCCAGCATCTCAAGCTCCAGGCCGGCAACGAACGGGTCCGGATGCCTCTGGCCGAAGGGCACCATGAGGGCCTCTTTCGATAGGAGCGCCGAGGTCTCGAAGTTGCCCCCTACCCCTACGCCCACTGTGATAGGCGGACACGGGTTCGGCCCTCCCTTCTTTACCATGTCCAGCACGAATGCCTTTATCCCCGGAACCCCTGCCGACGGGGTAAGCATCCTTACCTCGCTGTAATTCTCGCTGCCGCCGCCTTTCGGCATTGCGACGACTCTCACCCTGTCGCCGGCAACTATCGACGCATGAACGATCGGGGGCGTGTTGTCGCCCGTGTTCTGCCTGGTAAAAGGGTTGCAACAGGATTTCCTCAAGTAGCCCTTCCCGTAAGCGTTCCGTACGCCCGTGCTCACTGCCTCCGTCAGGTCGCCGCCCGCGAGGTGGACGTCCTGACCTATCTCGAGGAAGACGATGGCCAGGCCAGTATCCTGGCATATGGGTATCTGCTCCCGGGAGGCAACCTCGGCATTCTTCAGCAATTCGCGGAGCACTTCTTTGCCTGCCGGGGATACCTCCTCGTCTACGGCGCTCTCGAGCCTCTTCAAGACGCCCTCGCCGAGGTTGATGTTCGCATCGACGAACAGCCTCTCCACTGCAGCGGCAATCTCTGATACCTGTAGCTCCCTCATCGTCACTCCCGGTAAGGCTGTATGATGCCTTTCTCCATAAGGATGCCTACCTCGTCCCTCGCCCGTCTGATCTTTGCCTCGGCCATGGCAAAAAGCTCCTTCTCGCCCAGCGCCAGGCGGGCCACGCCCTGCTCCATGGCCTTCTTCGCCACTGCCACCGCCTCCCTGGGGAAGACCTCCCATTCGTCCATGGCGGGAAGAAGGTGCTCCTCGGACAGACCTTTGTCCTCGGCGCAGCGCGCAAGCTCCGTTGCGGCGGCGATGCACATCTCGTCGGTGATCGTGCGGGCCATCACGTCCAGGGCGCCCCTGAAGATGGCCGGAAAGCCGATGGAGTTGTTCACCTGGTTCGGGAAGTCGCTCCTGCCCGTGGCGACTACCCGGGCCCCGGCTTCCTTGGCCTCCCAGGGCCATATTTCAGGGATCGGATTGGCGCAAGCGAAGACAATAGCATTGTCGGCCATCCTCGATATCCATTCCTTCTTGATGACATCGGGACCCGACTTAGAAAGGGCGACCAGCACGTCCTGGCCGACCAGGGCCTCTGCCATATCCCCGTCCCTTCCTTCTCCATTCGTCGCCTGCGCAAGCTCCCATTTCTCCTTGTGGCTTTTACGGTTGATGTCGTCCCGCTTTTTGGAAAGGATGCCCTTGCTGTCGACTATCATCATCTTCTTCGGGTCCGCGCCGGCCAGAAAGAGCATGCGGGCGGTGCAGACGTTGGCTGCTCCAACCCCTATCAGGGTGATCTTCGCATCACGCATAGTCTTCTTCACGACCTTCAGACCGTTGATGAGACCGGCCACAGTGACTGCGGCGGTGCCTTGCTGATCGTCGTGCCAGACGGGTATGGGCGCTTCTGCGCGGAGCCTCTCGAGGATATAGAAGCACTTGGGGTTTTCTATGTCTTCGAGGTTTATCCCCCCGAAGGTGGGGCAGAGGTACTTTACCGTCTTTATAAATTCGTCGGGGTCCTTGGTGTCAAGGCAGATGGGAAAGGCATCGACGCCGCCCAGGTATTTGAAGAGCAGGGCCTTTCCTTCCATAACGGGCAGGCCGGCCATGGGGCCTATGTCGCCAAGGCCCAGCACCCTTGTACCGTCGGTGACGATGGCTATCATATTCGCCTTGTTCGTCATCTCGAATACGGCCTCCGGGTTCCGCTGGATCTCCCTGCAGGGCTCCGCGACACCGGGCGTATACCAGATCGAAAAGTCGTTGACGTCCCTTATGACGCACTTGGGTACAACCTCGATCTTACCCCGGTAGTAAGGATGCATCTTCATGGCGTCCTGTGCCGGCTTCCTGGCCTTGGCAAGAAGCTCTTCCTTTGTCACCTTGGTCTCCATAGTCCTCCCTCGGATTGGCCGGGCCTGGACTTGCCCTTCAAGCGCACTCGCGCCGCCCTTCCGCCTCGAAGGCCCCCAAAGGCAGGGCACCCGGCCGATATAGAACATTTTATAGATAATTCGGAAAATTTGCTACAATATACGTCAGGCCGGCAGATGCGTTTTACAAGTCCCATGGGACCTATCGAACCTGTAAAACGCCGAGGACCTCCGGGCCGCCTGCAAGGAGCATCAAAAAGCCTCAATATCATGGCGGGGCGGAGGATGGAAAAAAGGCGGCCGTGCCAGTATATTCTAGGGGACCCTTCTCGTAGTGGAGGGACGAATCCATATGGCTGTCGATATCGCCGAAGATGTAATGAAGGAAATGGAGGGGCTGGTCAAGGACCTCAATTACCACAGCTACCTCTATTATGTGATGGACGCGCCCGTCATCCCGGACTCCGAATACGACCGCCTCTACCGCCGCCTGAAAGACCTGGAGGAACGCTACGGTTACTCGCTCCCCGATTCCCCCACGCAGCGGGTGGGCGCGCCTCCTTCCGAAAAATTCGGGAAAATCAACCATGCCCAGCCCATGCTTTCCCTGGACAATGCTTTCTCGAGGGAAGAGTTGAAGGAGTTCGACAAAAGGGTCAGGAGACTCCTCAAGACCGAAGGCCCCATCGACTATACGGTCGAGCCCAAGTACGACGGCCTTGCCATAGAGCTGACCTACAGGGACGGCCTCCTGGCCGCTGCGGCAACCAGGGGGGACGGCTACGTGGGCGAGGACATTACGAAAAACGTGATGACCATCAAATCCGTGCCCATCAGGATCGGCGGCAATGGGGCGGTTCCCGGCGTCATCGACATAAGGGGCGAGGTCTACATGAACGTCGAGGAGTTCAGGAAGCTTAACAGGGAGAGGGAGGCAAAGGGCGAGCCGCCCTTCGCCAATCCGAGAAATGCGGCTGCCGGCACCGTGCGGCAGCTCGACCCTGCCATCACCGCCTCGCGCAGGCTCTACCTGGTCTGCTACGGCGTGGGAAGGATGCAGGGTCTGGACATCCAGGCCCACAGCGCCCTTATAGAATGGCTCAAGGCCTCCCGGTTCCCCACGCCCGCGGTCTTCGAGAGAGTCAAAGACATCGAGAGTGCCATAGAAGCCGTATCTGCGATCGAGGAAGGCCGGGACGCTTTCGCCTTCGAGGCGGACGGGGCAGTCGTTAAGGTGGACGACTTTGCATTGCAGCGCGAGCTCGGCGCAAAGACGAGGGAGCCGCGCTGGGCAATTGCCTACAAGTTTCCGGCGCACCAGGCAATTACGAGAATAAGGGACATAAGGGGAAGCGTCGGGAGGACGGGCGTCATCACCCCTTACGCGGTTTTCGAGCCCGTAAAGGTGGGCGGCGTGACGGTATCGAGGTCTACCCTTCACAACTGGGACGAGGTCGAGAGGAAGGATATACGGATCGGCGACGCTGTGGTGATAGAAAGGGCGGGGGATGTCATACCTCACGTAGTGGAGGTCATAAAGGAGAAGAGGACCGGGGAAGAAAAGGCCGTTGCCGTACCGGAAAGTTGTCCCGTCTGCGGCTCGGCAGTGGTGCGGGAAAAAAGCGAGGTGGCCGTCCGGTGCGTTTCGCTGTCCTGTCCGGCCCAGATACAGGAAAAGATCATACACTTCGCATCGAGGGGCGGTATGGACATAGAGGGCCTCGGTGAAAAGAATGTCGCCCTCCTCTATTCGAGGGGCCTCATCGAGCGGTTCGAGGACATTTACAAGCTCAAGAAGTCGGACCTCCTGAGCCTGCCGCGCTTTGCCGAAAAGTCGGCACAGAACCTGATCGACGCCATCGAGAGGTCAAAAAGGACGACGCTGGCCAAGTTCCTCTTCGCCATCGGCATCCCCCACGTGGGAGAGTATGGAGCGCGGCTGCTGGCGAGCAATTTCCGGACCCTCGAAGACCTGTACAGGACAAGTCCGGAGAAGGTCCTGAGGATAAAGCAGGTGGGCGAGACAATCGCCGATTCGGTCGCCACTTTTTTCGGTGACGAAGGGAACATCAAGACCTTCGAGTCGCTCAGATCGTCGGGCGTCACGCCGGAGAACCCGGATTTCACAGCGGGCAGGGGCATCAGGGGCACCCTCGAAGACCTGACGTTTGTCATTACGGGCGCCCTTCCCAAGGCCAGGTCGGAGGTGGAGGAGCTGATCGAAAAGAACGGAGGGCGCTCCGCCTCGCAGGTGTCGGCCGGCACGGACTATCTGGTCGTCGGGGAAAACCCCGGGTCAAAGCTGGCCAAGGCGGAAAGCCTGGGCATCAGGAAGATCACCTACGAACAACTCGCCGAGATGGTAAAGGAAGGGGGCGACAAATTATGAAAGCGATAATTGCCGGCACTTCGCTCTTGCGCTCGATGCTTTTCAACAACTGGGACGAGACTTCCGTGGATACGCCCTACGGCAAGGTGGCGGTGAGAAGGGCCTCCCAGTATCTCTTTCTCCAGCGGCACGGCAAGAAAGGTGTGCCTCCTCACATGATCAACCACAAAGCCAATATCTGGGCCCTGAAGAGCCTCGGCGCGGAGGGCGTAATCGCGGTGAATTCCGTGGGAAGCCTCAAGACGAACCTGAAACCGGGGACTTTTTTCATCCCCGATGATTTCATCTCCTTCTCGAGCACGCCAAGCTTTTACGACTACGAGATGCGCTTCATCGTCCCCTCGATGGACGCGGACTACGGCCAGAGGATGCACCGGGTCTGTATGGCCGTGGAGCTCGAGACCGTGCTGGGGGGCGTCTACATCCAGACCAGCGGCCCGCGCCTGGAAACCCGGGCCGAAGTGGCAGTCTTGAAGAAGCTCGGCGATGTGGTGGGCATGACGATGGCCTCGGAGGCCACCCTTTGCATGGAATACGCCATCCCCTATGTGAGCCTGTGCTCTATCGACAATTATGCCAACGGTATTCTGAGGACCCCCCTTGCCATGGGAGAGGTGGAGGAGCAGACCATCAGGAACATGGCTGCTGTCGAAACAGTACTGCACTCTGTCCTGTCGGAAGGTTTTTAATGGATATCCTGATCAAAGCCGTCCGCCTGCCCGAGGGCCCGGTCCGGGACATCTTCATCGAAAACGGCAGGATCGACGAGATATCGCCGGAATGCAACCGGCCTGCCGACCGGACCATAGACGGAAAAGACAAGGTTGCCCTGCCCTCCTTCATAAACGGCCACACCCACGCGGCCATGACCCTGCTGCGCGGCTATGCGGACGACATGCCCCTGAAGCAGTGGCTGGAAGAGAAGATATGGGTGCTTGAATCGAAGCTCACAGGGGAAGATGTATACTGGGGGACGAAGCTTGCCTGTCTCGAGATGATCAAGAACGGCGTAACAGTCTTCAACGACATGTACTGGTTCTGGGAGGATTCGGCAAGGGCCGTCTGCGACATGGGAATACGAGGCATACTCTCGGGCGTTTTCATCGACATGTTCGACCCGAAAAAGGCGAGGGAGCAGATCGATTCCAACGTGGAGCTCTTCGGCACGGCGCAGAGATACAGGCCGAACGTCGTTTTCGCCCTCGGGCCTCACGCAGTCTACAGCGTCTCAAAAGAGAGCCTGCAGTGGATAGGCGCCTTCTCCAGGGAGCACGAGTTACCGGTCCATATGCACCTTGCGGAAAGCAAGGATGAGACCTCGTTCACCCGCAAAAACTACGGCCTCTCGCCCGTCGAGTTCCTCGAGGAGCAGGGCCTCCTCTCGGACAGGTTCGCCGGCGCTCATGCCTGCTGGATCACCGAGCACGACGCAGAAATCCTTGCACGGACGGGCGCAAGCCTCGTCACCAGCCCGGTCTCGAACCTCAAGCTCTCCGTGGGCAGCCTCTTTCCCTACCGGCTCGTGCAGGACTACGGCATACCTTACTGCTTCGGCACGGACGGCTCGTCCTCTAACAACAGCCTCGATATGATGGAAACGATGAAGTTCGCCTCCCTCCTTGCCAAATTCTCCACCGGCGACCCCACGTTCCTTCCTGCCCGCGAGACCTTCGAGAGGGCAACGAGGGGCGGGGCCCGCATTTTTTCTTTGGGCGATTGGGAGATAAAGGTCGGGTCCAGGGCTGACGTGATCCTCCTCGACCTGACAGGCCCTCAGTTTGTGCCTAACTTCGATATCTATTCCGACATCGTCTATACGGCAAGGGGCTGCTCGGTAGATACGGTCATATGCATGGGGAGGATCGTAATGGAGAACAGGCGCGTAGAGGGGGAGGAGGAGATCAAGAGGCGCGCCCTGCAGGCGGCGCGAGGTCTGTCTTCACGATGAGGTTCGCCTGTGATGTCATGCTTGGAAAGCTGGCGAAGTACCTGCGCATCCTTGGCTTCGACGCGGCTTACGCGCCCAACCAGGCGGCCCTCGACCGCCTTCGGGCGGAAGACCCGGGCCGCACCCTCTTGACCAGGCGCAGGCGCCCTTCCGGCTTCCGTATGACCGTACACATCGAATCGGAGATCGCGAGAGAGCAGCTCCACGAGATAAAGGGGCTCATCAAGCCGCAGCTTTCCAGCGATACGGTCTTCACGAGGTGCATCGAATGCAACGCGGAGCTTATAGATGTTGAGAGGACGGAGGTCGAGCCCCGCGTCCCCGAGTTCGTCTATCACAATTACAGGCGCTTCAAGACCTGTCCGTCCTGCGGGAAGATCTATTGGCAGGGGTCCCACACCATGGGCATGGAGGCGCTGGTAAAGGAGATGCTTGCCTGATGCCCTTCCCTTTTAAAGAACTGTTCGAGCGGCTCCGAAAGTTCTACAAGGACGACACGCCGGCCGTCACCAGGATAGCCGCCCGCAGGAAAGACCCCTTTCTCGTGCTCATCGGCTGCCTGTTGAGCTTGAGGACGAAAGACGAGACCACGGACGTTGCCATGGAGCGCCTTATGGAAAAGGCCAGGACCCCCGAGGAGGTCCTGTCGATCCCCCGACAGGAGCTCGAAGATACCATCTATCCGGTGGGCTTCTACAGGGTGAAGGCCCGCCTAATCCAGGAGGTCTCACGGACGATCATAGAAAAATACGGAAACGCCGTGCCCGACTCCCTGGACGAGCTTCTAACGATCAAAGGAGTGGGGAGGAAGACGGCAAATATCGTGATCACCGAGGGTTTCGGCATCCCCGGCATAGCCGTGGATACGCACGTGCACCGGATCTGCAACAGACTGGGCGCGGTCAGGACCCGGAAAGCCGAGGAGACGGAGAGGGAGCTCCGCCGCATCCTTCCGGAAGAGTACTGGATACCCCTCAACCCCCTCCTCGTAACCCACGGCCGGAGGACGTGCAAACCCGTCTCGCCCTTTTGCAGCAGGTGCCCGGTGTTCGATCTCTGCGCGCGGGCGGGCTTGTCGCGCTCGCGATAGCCAAGAACCGGTCGGAACCTCGTAAACGATGTATGCTATACTCCCGGGACGTAACTGCTGATGCCGATCTTGCCCATGGAGGGAAATGATAAAGGGAATCTTTCGCGTCGCCGGCCCGGACATAACCGACCGAAGGGACTGCAACGTCTACCTGCTCGATCTGGACAGGGAAGCAGTGCTCATAGACACCGGGTTCGGCGCGGCCTTCGACAGGATGGTCGCCAACATCACGGACAGGGGCGTCCCTCCCTCGCGGATATCATACGCCATCCTGACTCATTGCCATGTAGACCATATCGCCGCGGCTGCCCGCGTGCGGGAAGAATTCGGCAGCCGTCTCGTCATGCACGATCTGGACGCCGAGATCGTCGAGAGGGGAGATAACAGGCTGACCGCCGCATTCTGCTTCGAGATGGTTTTCAGCCCCCTGGCCATTGACGTCAGGCTGACGGGTTCAGGGGGGAATGTCGCCCTTGCCGGCGGAGATCTTTCCTTTCTCCACATACCGGGTCATACGCCCGGCTCCATAGCCCTTTACGCAGACAGCGGAGGCAAGAGGATTCTCTTCGGCCAGGATATAGCCGCCCCCCTCCTCGAAGACTTCGACTGCGACAAGGCCGCGTGGCGCCTTTCCATGGCAAAGCTCCTGGCCCTGAAGGCGGATATCCTGTGCGACGGACATTCCGGCGTCTATCAGCCGGCGGGTGCCGTTGCCGCTTACATTCGGCACTTCATAAAGCTTTACGGCGAAGAAGACGCGCCGCGAGCTCCATAAGCCCGGGGATAGGGTTCTCTGCCGGGGCTTGCCTTTCGCAACTATCGCTGCGTACCCGCCCGCCTCTCCGGCACTCTATTGCAAGGGCGGGGCCGGCGGCGTATACGGCGGGGGAGTTGGTCGGCCCTGCTGGTATTCCGGAGGAGGGGGTGGCGGAGGCGCATAGTATCGCCGCATGGGCGGAGAGCCGGGGATCTGGTTCCCCCTCGCATACATGCATTGCTGATAGGCAATGTCGTAGCGTCTCTGGAGCTGATACTGGGAGGAAGCGCCCGTGTCGCTCCCCATGGAGGCTCCGCCGATGAGACCGGTAGCGCCGCCGATTGCGGCTCCAGCCCCTACGTTGCCGGTGGCAGCGCCGACCGCCGCTCCCAGTCCGGCACCTACAACCGTACCGAGCACGGCCCCGCTCGCGGCGCTCTGATTGGCGGTCTGACTTGGTGAGGCCCCGCCTATCTGCTGCCCGGCCCACTGCCTGCACACGGCATCATCGCCCTGGAATACCTCGAAGGGTTTCCCGGGAGCGGGAAGCACGGCAACGCTCGGGCCCGTCGGAACGGTCGCACATCCAGAAAGCACCGCTATGACGGATAATAGAAGAAGACCTTGTTTCCAATTCATTGGGCCTCACCCTCCTTCCCGCCCTGGGGCGGCGTCGGGGTTACCTGCACCCATCCGCCGGGACAGCTCTGCACATACGGGTAATAGCCCTTCGGGTCCTGGCAATAGTACCAGTAAGACTGCTGAGGTTGGCTGGGGGCGGGAAGCGCAGCAGACGGATAAGCGGGGGATGAATAGGAGTACGGGTAGGGGTAAGGGTATGAGTAGCCATAAGGATAGGCATACGGATAGCCCCAGGGGCCGAAGCCGGGCCACCCCCAGTATGGCCCGTAGAAGCCTCCGCGAAAGCCATAATATCCGTGCCATCCTCCGCCGTGAAACCCACCGCCGTGAAACCCGCCGCCGTGCCCTCCGCCTCCGTGCCCTCCGCCTCCCCTGGCACTGAAAGCGCCTGAAGAAAAGCATAGGCAGAGCACAATACCGATAACAATGATGACGACCGACTTCCTCATCTTTCAGCCCTCCTACCTTTATAAATGTAACCCTCAGGAATGCAGATGCAATTAACTCTCGAAGGGCGGCGCAGACGGACCTCTTTGACCATTCCGCTCAATCCATCCGGTCTAAGAATTACATCTACAGTAATGGTCGTAAAATAGAGGCAAAAGGTTACAGGCAAGAGAACCCTGGCCGGCCCTTCCCGGACCTGGGGAGAAGGGCCGGGGAATATAATCCCTTTGCCCGCTGGCCTTTACAACGTCCGCACCAGTGCTTATATGTGTGCTTAAGGCTCGCTTTCCCGAGGCCGGTTGGTTCAAAAACCGGTTGGGCCTCGAAAAAGACAGCAAGGAGGATTTGAAGGATGAAGACGGTTTTCGCGATAATGGCAGTTGTAATCGGTCTGGCACTGGCCGCGCCCATAGTCGCTCAGACGGACTTCGGCACGATGTCGACCGACCAGTTGTACCAGATGAAGCAACAGGGCGTCCCTCCTGAAGAAAGGGCAGCCTTCGATGCGGAATGGGCTAAAAGGGTCGACAACATGACACTTGACGAACTGACAGTGTATCAGGTGCCCCGCTCCGAGCAGGAGATGGCCAAGATGCAACAGCGGCGCACCTCGCCCACCCCCCTGAACCCATAATACGGAGGCTCCCTCCCCTGGTTGGAAAGAACGAAAGGGGGCGGGAAGACCCTTTTCCGCCCGCCCCCGATATTCACTGCCGCGACGCCCTCCGACTCTTCATCTTTCGCGCCTGCCGGACGACGTCGATGACCGTCCCGTCGCGATACTCAACAACCGCCGCGATCTCCCCTCCTGCGGGAAAGGCGACGGGTGCGGCCGCCCTTTGCCGGCCCAGACGCTCGAGATCGTGAATATCCTTAACCGGCAGTCCCGCTCCTTTCAACCTGTCAGAGAGGTCGCTGCGACGGGGGTTGACGGCAACCCCCCGATCGGTAACCAGTACATCTACTGTCTCTCCCGGCGTCGTCACCGTGCCGACCCGATCGACGACGAGCGGGAACTTTCCCCGAACAAGCTCGGCGACGACTATGGTCAGGCCGGCGCCTGCCGCCGCATCGCTGTGTCCCCCCGATCCGCCCCTAATAACACCGTCCGAGCCGGTGACCACGTTTACATTGAAGTCCGTATCTATCTCGGTCGCACCGAGGAGCACACATTCTAGCCTGTTTACCGCGCAGCCCGCGTTGAAGGGGTTTGCATAGCAGCTTGAGCCTATCTCCACGTGGTCCCGATTTGAGGCAATGGAGCGGACGGCGGCGAGGTCGAACCCCTGGACATCGAGTATCTTCCTGAAAATGCCCTGCTCCAGCAACTTCACCATCTGGCCGGTGATCCCGCCCAAAAGGAAGCTCCCCGTCGCCCGGTTCTCTTCCATCATCTTGCCGATAAAATGGGCCGCGGCCAGAGACGCCCCTCCTGCGCCTGCCTGAAAAGAAAACCCATCCTTTATCAGTCCGGCAGCCCGGACCACTTCCGCCGCGGTCTTCGCGATTGAAAGCTTTACCGCGTCTTCCGTACTCTCGGTCGTGCCCGAGACAATACCTTCCGGGTCGCCCGCCTCCTCTTCCTTAACCACATAGTCGACTCGCGTCTGCGGGATGGAGACGGGGGTCAAAGGATACGGCACCAGATGAGAGGTGACCGCCACGACGAAGCGCGCGTATTCCGCGTCGGGGAAAGCATAACCGAGGGAGCCGCAGGCCGATGGTCCTTCCACGCCGTTGATGTTACCATAATCATCTGCTGCCGGGGCGGCGATGAAGGCGACATCGATGGTAAGCCGGCCGGTTTCGATGGCCCCGGCCCGGCCTCCGTGGGTGCGCAAGATTACAGGTCGTGGAAAGATGCCCCTCGATGCGGCCTCTGCCACAGGGCCGGAGATATAGCCCGTGTCCAGGGCAGCGACGACGCCGGTTTTCACATGGTCGACGAGGGGGGCATGGACGGGGAAAACCGCGCTGAGGGCTACTTTGAGGCCCTTGATGCCCATCCTGGACGCAACAGCGAGGACGCGGTTCACAACCCTGTCGCCGTTCCTGAAATGATGATGAAAGGATAGAGTCATGCCGTCCCTGATCGGTATCCGCCGAAATACGTCCTCAAGGCTGTCGGCGAGCTTACTCTCTCCCGGGCGCACGACCTTTACAGGCGGCGCGTATCTGCAAATATTTCCGGGAAGAGTCGAAAAGGCACCGGCGAAAGGGGATACGGTCCCGTAGCCGGCTACGTGGTCCGGTATCTCCCGCCCGGCTTTGTTGACCATACGCTCACCCCTTTGAGACGTCCTTAAGCTGGTCTCCGCGATTCCCTTTCCGTCGCGTAATGATTGCATCTCCCCGAAGCAATGTCAACGAGGAACCGCCCTGGGACAGTTTTGAGTTTTGAGTTGTAAATGTTACCATCTTCCCGGACAGCTCAGCCCCCCCGTGCGCCGAGGTATAGATGTCCTCCCAAAGCAGGCACGATTTTCGAACCGATGAGAATTGGCCCATCGCGACAGGTAATAACAATTTCTGCTAAAACCGGTCAAGATATGGGCCAAACGGCCTCTTTTCCGGCTGAAATTGTACTTTTTCCGAAAAGGCGAAATCTCCGGATTCTCTTGTCCTTCCCTGGTTTTTTGAGGAGGGGGTGCACGAAAGTGAACGAAAGTAGACGGTTTTGGGGCCAGGGCTTACGAAAAGCAGTGTTGAGTGTTGAGTTTTGAGTGTTGAGTTATAAGGCCGAACAACCCAAAAGGCAAAACTCAATTCGCGTGTTGAGTGTTGAGTTGTAAAAGTCAGCCTCTCGCCGGACAGGCAGCCGGGCGGCAGGGCAGAGACGGGAGGATTCAGTTGTCAAAGAGCGGCCGGCCGCAAAAACGCGCTATGGGAACCGGCATAACGGCCCGGGCCGGGCCGCCGGTTTTGCCCACCCGCGGCCCCCCGGCCCTAACGGTAAGATTTTCTCTCACTCCCTTTCCCCTGTCAAAGTGACAACCAGGGGTGACAAAAAGCATCTCCCGGTTTTTTTTATAAGCTATCCCCCGGCGTCCGGGGTCGGATATTCGACACCCGCCAATACTTCCTCCTACCTTCAATTCCTTTATAACTTTATTAGAAAGCAGGTAAGATTGCCTCCAGGAGGCGGGGGGACTTAGTACTTCCTGGGTCGCCGAACCCTTATTTCAGTCTGTCCCCCGCCTCCTGGAGCCCTGATATGTTGATTGGGCCTTTGAGCCCTCGTGACCATGGAGGCTTGGCCGGAGGCA
>Ga0208689_1000310_pt1 | contig 39957 bp, 33 predicted proteins | sample June2015DPH_8_15_FD_184700 | JGI IMG/M metagenome (GOLD analysis project Ga0208689, IMG submission 184700) | Peatland microbial communities from SPRUCE experiment site at the Marcell Experimental Forest, Minnesota, USA - June2015DPH_8_150... | ecosystem: Environmental > Terrestrial > Soil >... | reverse complement strand
CAAGTGCCTTGGCCTGGGCCGCTAGTTCATCGGGAATGTTGACCGTGACCACCATGTCAAAACTTTAGCACGGATTCAATCAAAAGGCTGAAATCCGTGGGCCGTACGGTGTGCCATAAGTGTGCCGTACCGTTCGATCCCATGTGCGCTAACTCGCGTCTTTTCAATACCAGTACAAAGCGCTTCCGTGCGGGCTTGGCTATCGGTAAGTCATTGATTCTTCAGTGCGAAAGTGGGCGCTCGACAGTTTCGGATTCACCTACTCTTAATCAGTAGGTTGTAGGTTCGATTCCTACCGCGCTCACCACGATCACCAATAAACATGATGTTTCGAGCGGGCGGGCTCGCATTCACGTCCACCTCCCGTCCTGTGTCCGTGTGATATCCGTCTCGCGGGAATTTCGCGGCCGGCGGGACCGGGAGCGGGAGTCGCCGATTGCCGACTCATCGCGAAAATGATTGCAGTTTAGGCGACATCGAATCTACATTACAGATGGTCCACGGCGGAGGGCCCGGTGAAGATTGTGGTTTACTTATCTGGAAAGTTCGCTTTTGCTGCAGAACTCCGATGGCACGATTGTGCAGTTCACCATGGACATCACAGGGACCCTTACTGCGAACCCGCAAACGTCGTCAGAATTTGATTTTCGTCTTGACTACATAGGCACGGTAGCCGGAATACAGATGCTGCTCCCGAAACAGCTGGCCACTGACGTCCACCGTAACTACGACCTTTTGTGGCAGCCATAAAGGCTCGGTCTGCGCAACTTGGGTCTCTCCAAAATAAATGTCCGCAGTGAGCCTCTGCAAGTGAACAGCGCGCAGGGGAGCGAGGAGATCGGTGCGCAAATGCACAATGTGGAAGTCCGATTCCTCAACCCAGGCGATGCCCTGGTAATAGATTGGAAGCGTCTGCCCTTCAAATCGAAGTTCTCCGGGCGATTGCACCGAAGCCGGTACTTGCGCAAATGCAATCACGAAGTTGTTATGCCCGTGGATCCGTTGCCGTCCCAGGTAGCGGAAGATGGCTTGAGAGCGATTATAAGGATAGAAGTACACCCAACCGTTGGCAAAGCCCTGGCTCAGCGGCAGAGCTTCTTTGTTGTGCGTGCTGGCTTCGAGGCTCAGACGTTCCAGGTCTGCAAGTGACACGCCGCCGGAGATCACTGCCGAGGGGTTGTAGGTCTCACCCGGCGTTTGTGCTTTGTTCTGCAAATCAATGCGATACTCATCGAGGGTTACATCCTTCTCAGTGTGGTGAGACAGGATGAGGTATTCAAAGTCTTGCCGGGTTGGCTTGGCGCCAGTTCGCGCCTGAAGGACTTCTTCATGCGCAATAAGGTTCGGCATTTTGTGAAAAAGAGCTTCCGCCTTATCGCCAACTTTCTCCAGAAGAGCGGGTAGCTCTTCCTGGTCCTTTGCAGGCTTGAGTCCCCGCAGTTGCGGAATGGCCTTCAGAAGTTCCGAGAGCGTGAAATCCACGACAGTCGCTGAAGTCTTAGTGGGTTGGTTGTCGGCCAAGGCGGTGGATGGCGCCTGTGCATCGTTGGTTGAAGGAGCGTTCTCGATGGTGTTGGGCTCAGTTTTCTTTTCGTCCGTGTTGGCAGGCCGGATGGGTTCAACCACCGAGCAGCACTCAGAAGTTGAAGGTTGAGGTGCACTCCTGACGCCAGACCCTGTTACGACGACTTGACCGTACGCTCCATTTAGAAACCAAAGCAGAAACAGACTCGCCGTGGCAGTGGCGCATCTCATAGAGTAATCCTATCTCACTGTGGCGTGGTGGGCCACCAGTTGATGTAACTAGAATGGCGCTCACAACCTGTCAAGAGGGAGCTGCAGCAGCCATTCCAGAAGGCAAATCGATCGTTCACAAGGTGTCTCCGAGGCTCTGCTTGCAACCAAGGTACGTTTCGTGGTCTGCACCGATGCGTGACCTAACAAGAATTGAATCGGCCCAAGCTCACCGCCGCTAGTGTGACACAGCTTGGCACGTCCTCCGCAAGTTGCAGGAACAGGACCGCATCCTCCGTTCGTTCACCGAGGTCCAGACCGTGTTCGGCACGGTAGGCCGTTCCGACAGTGCAACGGATAACGCTCCGCTCGATATGTATGACACGACGATCATGCTGAAACCACGAGAGCAGTGGCGAACCGGCATGACATACGAGAAGCTGATCCGTGCAATGGATGACAGGCTACAGTTTCCGGGCCTCACGAACACTTGGACAATGCCAGTAGAGAACCGGCTCGATATGGAATTGACCGGGATCAAGACTGCGGTTGGGTTAAAGATCCAGGGTCCGGATCTGGCTCGAATTCAGGACGTTGGCGAGCAGATCCAGCAGATCCTCTCGCGTATGCCAGACACGAGTTCGGTGTTTGCCGAACGCGTTTCGCGAGGATTCTACCTCAACGTGGAGGTGAACCGAGCCGAAGCGGCACGCTACGGACTCACGGTCGCAGATGTGCAGCGGGTCATTACCTCCGAGATCGGAGGAGCGAACATTGCACAGAATGTGGAAGGCCGTGAACGAGTTCCGATTGCGGTTCGGTACGAGCAAGACTTCCGGGACACTCCAGAAGCGCTGAATCGTGCTCTGATCGGCACTCCATCCGGCGCGCAAATTCCGATCAACCAAGTGGCGCGTGTGTATTTTTCGGGAGGCCCGGCAATGATTCGCGACGAAGACGGAGCGCTGACCGGTTACGTGTATCTCGATTTGAAGACGACAGACTATGGTGGCTTCGTGAACCGCGCCGACAAGCTCTTGCGGGAGAAACTGGTTCTTGCGGGAGGATACACGTATCGCTGGGCAGGTGAGTATGAATTCGAACTCCGCACCAAGCAACGCCTGAAGATCATCCTGCCTATCGTTTTCTTTGTGATCTTCCTGCTGCTCTATATGGTTTTCAAGTCTGCCGCCGAGGCCGCAGTACTGATCTTCCCGACGCTCTACGCCATGTCCGGAGGGCTTCTGCTTCAGTGGGCGCTGGGCTACAACTTCAGCGTAGCTGTGTGGGTCCGATACATTGCGCTTTTTGGGATCGCCGTCGAGACCGGAGTGGTCATGGTGGTTTACCTGCATGAAGCCCTTCAACACAAAATCGCTGAGGGGAGCCTCATGACGGAAGCCGATATCGAACAAGCTACGATCGACGGAGCTGTGCAGCGGTTGCGTCCCAAACTGATGACGTGACGGCTGTCATTCTCAGCCTTACGCCGATACTGTAATCAGGTATCGGATCAGATGTGATGAAGCCGATTGCTCCAATTGTCGGCGGAATGATCACGTCAACCATCCACGTGCTCATTCTGGTGCCGGTGTTTTTCTTGCTCATAAAACGACGAGCGCTACGGCGGGGTGTGCTAGGAGCGAATCCGAAATGAAGTGACGCTTGTACGACAGAAGTCGCGGACATACACCAACGCATCGAGGCCGTGCTTATCCACTGAAGGATAGCTCGAATTGTCGGCCAGTCTCCGCCTATCGCGCAAACCCATCACACTGCCAAGCTGCATCTGCAGCTTGGGCAGTGGAGAGTTTTTGGGTATCTGTCTCTGCCCAGTCGCAAGAAACCGAATACGCCATTGCCCTCGGAGCACGGCTCACTATTGCTGGGGTGGTGGTGCCTGCTGGCCCGAGTTGGAATCAGGCGGCCCCGAATGACGATTCTGCATCCATTGCTCGCGCTTGGCTTGCTTCTCGTCCCACTTCTTCTGCTGGTTAGCGTCGAGAAGTGCGCGGATCTGAGAATCAGTAGTCTTGCGGATGTCCATCATTTTGGTTCGCCGATCCTGCTGGGAAAGAGAAGTGTCCTGGTGCAGGCTCTCCATCTGAGAACGTTCGGACTGAAGAACACTTAACACTTTGGCTTGCTGATCGGATGTGAGGTTGAGTTGTTTAGTCAGTTCCGCAGTGCGCCGGGCGGGATCGGGCGGACCATGGTGCCGGCCACCGTTCTCCTGCGAAGGCGGGGCCTGTTGATCATTGGACTGGTTATCCTGAGCGGCGGCGAAAGGCGCGGCGATCGAAATGGCGCCAGCCGCGACGAGAGCAAGCAGATGTTTCTTGAGCATGGGAATCTCCTTTGCAAAGCTATCGGTCTGAATCTATGAACGGAATTATGCGCCATTAGTTGCGCAAGAAAACCAGATTCGTGCAATCTTTGCATAACTTTACGAAGCGCAGCTTCTATTGCGAAACTGGAAAAGATGCCACAAAATTTTACAGTTCCGGGTCGGGGAGAGCGGTATGATCGCAGAAAGACAGCCTCGAACGCCTGGGCCATGCTAATTAGGATTTCCAGTCTTCAATTTTTGGGCATCAAGGGCGGGCTCCGGGCGGAGTTTGTCTTTCAGTTTGTCTTCTTGCTTCATGTCGTCGTGTTTCATCCGCATCTGCTGTCGGGGCAGACTCCTGGACAACCTGCTACTCCCACGGCTGGAGGACGAACCATTCACGGCGTGGTGAAGTCGGGCAACATGCCGATTCCGGGCGCGGCAGTTTCTGCGGCCAATACCGCTACGAAGGAACAGATCAATACGTGGACGGATGTGGATGGCAGTTACCGGTTGCTCATTCCAGCCGATGGGCACTACGCCGTGCTGGTGCAGATGGCGGCGTTTGCCGCGAGCACGCAGGAAGTGGTGCTGGACGCAATCCACCACGACGTGCAGACGAACTTTGAACTGGTTCTTCTGTCGCGGGCACGCGAGGCGCACAACGAGCCGCGGCGGGCGAATGCGGGCGGACGTGGTTTTCAAAATCTCTCCGTGTTGCAGAGTGGTGCCGGACAGGACGCTGCCACTGGTTCCATGAGCGACATTGTGCCATCCGGTATGCCGGTTCCTGGAATTGCACCGGATAGCGCCACGGAATCGGTGGCGGTTTCTGGTAACACTTCCAATTTGTTTAATGCGATGAGCGCTGATGAAATGCAACAGCGCTTCAACGATGCGCGCCAACAAGGAGGGGGATTCGGCGGCGGGGGCGGATTTGGTGGTCCGGGGGGTGGTCCTGGAGGCGGAGGGTTTGGGGGCGGAGGCGGAGCGATGATTTTTGGACGGCGGGGTTTTGATAGCAATCGCCCGCATGGGTCCTTATATTACGGCGTCGGCGATTCGGCTCTGAATGCGTCGCCATTTTCGCTGACCGGACAGCCGACAGAAAAACCGGCATATCTGCAGAATAGTTTCGGCGGTTCCGTGGGCGGGCCGCTGAACATTCCCCACATCTACCACGGTGGCAGCAAGACTTTTTATTTCATTAATTACAACGGAAAGCGCGCGGAAAATCCTTTCGATCAGTTTTCGACGGTGCCAACGCTGCTGGAGCGGGAGGGAAATTTCTCTCAGGCCACCTACACTTCGGGACAAGCAGTAGAGATTGTCAATCCCGCGACAAACGCCCCGTTTCCTTGCAACCCTGCCTGCAACACGATTCCGCAGAGCAGCCTCAACCCGGTGGCGCAAGGATTGCTGCAATACATTCCGCTGCCGAACTTGCCGGGCAGTTATCAAAACTTCCATTACGTCACTTCCGCCAACAGCGACAGCGACGACCTGAACATCCGTTTGAATCACACCTTTGGCGCGGCGCCAGTGCGCGGCCGCCGTGGCGGAGGCCGCAATGCTCCGCGCAACAATCTGACCTTCGGCTTCCACTACCACGGGTCGAGCGCGAACCTGACGAATCCGTTCCCCAGTGTGGGCGGTAACACCTCGGTCCGCAGCTTTGACGTTCCAGTGTCTTACACGCGCAGCATTGGAAAGCTGACCAACATTGTGCGGGCGGACTTCAATCGCAGCCGAACCCGAACGCAGAATCTGTATGCTTTCAGCAACGACATCACGGGTGCGCTGGGAATCACCGGAGTTTCGCAGAATCCGTTCGATTGGGGCTTGTCGAATCTTTCCTTTACAAATTTCGCCAGCCTTCAGGACACGACTCCGCAACTAAGCCGGAACCAGACTTACACCTTCTCCGACAATGTGATCTGGAACCACGGCAAGCACACTGCGCGTTGGGGCGGAGACTTCCGTCGCGTTCAAGTGAATACGGAGACCGACGGCAATCCGCGCGGGACGTTTGTCTTCAACGGAGACAACACTTCGCCCGGTGGCCAGCCCGTGGCAGGAACTGGATATGATTTTGCTGACTTTTTGCTCGGGCTACCGTATCAAACTTCCGTGCAGTTTGGAGGAAGTGACCACTTCCACGGCAACTACTGGGATTTATACGCGCAAGATGAGTGGAAGATGCGCGCGAATCTGACGCTCAATCTCGGGGTGCGCTATGAGTACGTCTCACCACTTACAGAAGAAAACAATCGTATTGCGAATCTCGACCTTTCCCCCGGAGTGCTGGTGCTGAACAACCTGCTCACGCCGTCGGTGACGCCGATTCTGCCAGGGCAAGCAGGGCCATACAACGGCAGTTTGCCGGCCAGCCTGGTGCGGCCGGATCGCAACAACTTTGCGCCGCGAATGGGCTTTGCCTGGAAGCCGTTTTCCAAGACGGTGGTGCGCGGCGGATATGGAATCAACTACAACACGGGCGCGTATCAAACCATCGCGCAGCAACTTGCCTTGCAGCCGCCGTTCGGCACCACTGCGACCAATAGCCAAACGGCTCCTGGAGATTTGACGCTGCAGAACGGATTTCCGGCGGCTACCGGCATTACTAACGATTATGCGGTGAATCCGAATTACCGGCTGGGCTATGTCCAGATTCGCAACCTGGACATTCAACAACAGATTCGTCCCACCATCCTGCTCAATATCGACTACACCGGGACCAAGGGAACGGATCTCGACATTCTGGAAGCGCCGAACCGAACCCCGACCGGGCTTCGCATTCAAGGGGTGGAAGCCTTCACCTACGAAAGCTCGGTGGCCGATTCAGAGGCCAACGCGGGATCGGCGAGACTGCGCAAGCGGTTAGCAAAGGGATTTGCCATCGGCGGCATCTACACGTTTTCCAAGGCGCTGGATGATGCCTCTTCTATTGGCGCGGGCGCCACCTCGGGCTCGAACACCCCCGGATTAGGCGCTGGCGGTACGGGCGCGACCGGCGGAGGTGGCAGTTCATCAAGCGCAAGCGGCGGTTCGTCGGCGGGTGCATCCAACGTCGCGCAGAATCCTTTCAATCTATCAGCGGAGCGCGGGTTCTCAAGCTTCAACCAGACGCACAAGTTCACCGCAGATTATTTGCTGGAGCTGCCTTTTGGTCACGACAAGCGGTGGCTCGCCGGCAATACTCCGTGGCGCGCAACCCTTGGCGACTGGCAATGGAGCGGCGATTGGACGATCGCATCCGGCCTGCCGTTTACGCCGCGGTATCTGGGAAACACCGATGAGCTGAATGCGGGAACGAACGGCACGCTCCGGCCGGATGTGGTTCCCGGACAATCGGTGAGCCTGGCACATCGCTCGATTGCGGAGTGGTTCAATACGGCAGCATTTGTTGCCCCTGCGGCGGGACAGTACGGCAACGCGCGGCGCAACAGCATCATCGGCCCGGGCAGTAAAGTATTTGATATGGCATTCACAAAGATCGTCCCCCTGAAGGAGTCGCGAATGCTGGAGTTTCGGGCGCAGGCCACGAATGTTTTCAACATACCGAACTATTCCTCGATTGATACCAGCGTGACCTCGCCCACCTTTGGCCGGGTTACGGCGGTTGGGGCTATGCGACAATTCACGATAACCGCGCGCTTTCGCTTCTGACGAGGATGCTGCCGAAGGGGACGCTCTCAAAGAGAATCGCCATGACTTCTACGCCAACCCGATTCGCCGACAAGGCTGTGGCAGTACTGCTGGCCGTTGTACTCCTATGTTCCACATTGCCTTCTCAGCAGCAATCGGACTATCTGATCCACGTGCAGTCGGAACTCGTGCTGGTGAATGTGACGGTGAAGGACAAGAGCGGAAACTTTGTGCAGGGATTGAAACCGGAAAACTTCACGATTCTGGAGGACAACAAGCCACAAAAGGTCATTTCGTTCGATGTGGAGAACGTGGATGCCGTGCTGCCGCAGGATGTGACTCAGGCGAAGCCGCTGCCGGCACCACCGTCTGCGCCCTCGACTCCAACGGCTGCGACGCCCCAGTCCACTGCAGCACAATTTAAGGATCGGCGTTTGATTGTTTTGTTCTTTGATCTTTCTGCAATGGAACCGGACGAAATTGACCATGCGGTTACGTCGGCTCAGCACTATGTTGATACTCAAATGGCGCCCGCAGATCTGGTCTCTATCGTCTCTCTGGGCAGTTCGCTTCAGGTGAATCAGGACTTCACCACCGATCGCGCGCTGCTGAAGAAACAGTTAGAGCAGTTCAGTTCGGGCAGTGGACAAGGTTTCGAAGAAGGCACCACTGGCACAACCGAGGGAACCCCCGATACAGGGCAGCCCTTCACCGCCGACGATACGGAATACAACATCTTCAATACCGATCGGCGCCTGCAGGCTTTGCGATCGGTGGCGGAGAAGCTTTCGTACGTTCAGCAGAAAAAATCACTGATTTATTTTTCCAGCGGCATGGACCGGACTGGCATAGAGAATGAATCGGAGCTGCGTGCAGCCGTGAACGCCGCCGTGCGTTCCAACATGGCGATCTACACCATGGACATGCGTGGCCTGCAGGCGCTGGTGGCCGGCGGCGAAGCACAGAACGCCAGCCTGCGTGGGGTTTCGGCGTATTCCGGACAGGCTACACTCAATGCGTTGAATTCGAATTTCACGACCCAGGAAACGCTGGTAACTTTGGCCAGTGACACCGGCGGACGCGCCTTTCTCGACTCCAACGACTTCACAAAGATTTTCAAGGGCGTGCAGCAAGACACGTCGACTTACTACCTGCTCGGCTATCACAGCACAAACCCCGTGCGCGACGGACGGTACCGCCGTATCGTTGTGAAGAGCAATCTTCCCGGCGTGAAGATCGAGTATCGCCGCGGTTATTACGCGCCGGCGGATTATCAGCATTCCACGAAGGACGACAAGGAGCGGCAGCTTGAGGAGGAGCTTGCTTCTGAACTTCCGGCCACGGACTTGCCGCTGTATTTGGGCGTCGCGTACTTCCGCCTGGAGGGCAACAAGTTTTTCGTTCCTATCTCGCTGGTGGTGCCGGGATCGCAGATTCCGTTTGTCCGCAGCAGCGACCGAGACAAGGCAACGCTGGACGTAATTGGCATGGTGCTCGACAGCGAACACCATCCGTTGAATAGAATTCGCGACACCGTGAAACTCGCGGTGGACACATCGGCTGAGGTGCAAAAAAAGAATGTGCAGTATGACACCGGGATGAGTTTGCTGAGCGGCAAGTATCACCTGAAATTTGTGGTGCGCGAGAATCAGACCGGCCGCATGGGATCGTTCGAAGCCGATATCGACGTGCCGGACTTGAAGGCACAGCCGCTGAAGATGAGTTCAGTAGTGTTGGCTAGCCAGACTCAAGCGGCAAAGAAGGGTACGAACCTGAACCCGCTGGTCCACGATGGTTCCGAGATCATCCCGAACATCACGCACGTTTTCTCAGCCTCACAACATCTGCTTCTCTATTATGAGGTTTACGATCCAGCGCGGCCCGCCACCTCGGATTCTTCGAGAAGCGGAGAGAACAAGCCTGGCATCCGACTCTTGACCAACGTCGCATTTTTCCAGGGTAAAGCCAAAGCCTACGAAAGTTCGCTAGTGGAGATGACGGAACTGAATGCACGGGAGCGGAAAGCTGCCGTCTTCCAACTGGACGTACCGCTCACTTCACTCAAACCCGGCTTTTATACCTGTCAGATAAATGTTATCGATGATGCCGGCGGCCACTTCTTGTTTCCACGACTTGCCTTGCTGATACGGGCGGAACGTAGGGGCTAGACCGGAAGCTTTTCGTCGCACGTAGCGCAGTGACGCGCATCACTGCGGCCCCGGATAATTACCTTCATTTTGAATATGGATGTTTCCGCACTGGATACAGGCTCGGGCTTTGATGGACATGCCAGCCAGCATTTTTTCTGTAGTGGGGGTCCCGGCAAACAGCCTCGATTTCTCCATGGCACGCTACGCCCTTCCGATCACATTTGTCGCTCTTGTGGTGATGATCATTGTATGGCGACTGCAGCGGCTTGAATGGGAACGAGTCTGCGAAGCTCTAAAGCAAGCGACAGAACTGAGGCAGCGGTTGGAGGTTGAGCGCAATCAGGCACAAGAAGAGGTTTATCGCCGCCTCTACGAAGATAGCGAACTGGACAAGGAGAAGTTTCAATTCCAGGCGCAGCTCGCCGAGTACGAAAAATATTCAACGCTGGCACAACTGGCTCTGGGTGCGGCACACGGAATCAACAATCCGCTGCTCGGCATCCTCTCGCACCTGGAATTGGAGCTGAAGAGCGCCAGTGATCCCGACCAGCGCTGGGAAATCGAACAGTGCATTGCCGGCACCAAGCGCATTTCCGCTACCTTACGCGGACTTGTGAATTATGCTCGTCCCGGTCCCCTGGTATTGAGCAATCTCAGCCTGCATCGCTTGGTTACTGATACGCTTGGCTTTCTCGAAGGCCAGCCCGCCCTACGCGGCAAACGAGCGGAGAACCAGGTTCCAGAAGACTTGCCGCACATCCTGGTTGACTCCAATCAGCTTTCGCAAGTGCTGATGAATCTGCTGATTAATGCGGCCGAGGCAACGCCGGACGGCGGTCTTATCACAGTTTCTGCCAAGAAACTCACTTTCGTGGATAGCATCGAAATCTGCGTCAGCGACACCGGCTGCGGCATTCCGCCTGACATTCTGCCGCATGTCTTTGAACCCTTTTTCACCACCAAGCCGGGCAAAGGCACGGGTCTAGGCCTCAGCATCAGCGCAACGTATGTCCGGAGAAACAAGGGAGAGATTCGAATCGATAGCGTGCTGCAACGCGGAACCACAGTAACCATTACGCTGCCCATCCGGCAGGAGGAGACACATCAGGTTCGGGAGCAATCGGAGATCGTGGTTTGAGGGCCTCGAATGCTGCCGAGTTTGTTACTACGTGCAAGAGCATTCGGTAAAAGATCGAAGTCCTGGCTGGTGAGACAACATGCCATATTGTGCTTTGATCATCGATGACGAAGAGCTTACCCTCCATACCATCTCGCGCGGTTTGCGGCAGGATGGTTTTGAGGTATTCACTGCGCTTTCCGGCGAGGAGGGCTTGAAAATCTTTCAGGATGAGAATCCCGATCTCATCTTGCTGGACATCGTTCTTCCCGGCATCGATGGGGTCGAAGTTTTGCGCCAGATCAAGCGAGCGAGCCCGACCGCGATCGTGATCATGATGAGCGCCTACCATCTAGTAGAGCGCGCTGTCGAAGCCATGAAGCTGGGTGCTTTCGACTATTTGGTTAAGCCTTTTCACCTCGACGACATGACGAACATTCTGCATCGTGCCGCCGAGGTGCTGGCTCTGCGAGTGCGGGTGCGTGATTCGGTGGAATCGGAAAAGGGCCGTTATGATTTTGGACATATCGTCACTCACAATCCCGCCACCATCAAGATGTTGGAGGTGGCCCGTAAAGCCGCGGAGGCCGACCACACCACGATACTGATTCTGGGTGAGAGTGGTACCGGCAAGGGAGTGCTCGCCAAAGCCATTCACTACGCCAGCCCGCGCACTTCGATGCCATTGCTGGAACTCAACTGCGCTGCTCTGCCCGATGCTTTGCTCGAGAGTGAACTTTTCGGCTACGAACCCGGGGCCTTCACCGACGCTCGCCGTCGCAAGGAGGGGTTGCTGGAGCGGGCCAGCGGTGGCACCGTTTTTCTCGATGAAATTGGCAACATGTCCGCCAGCGTACAAGCCAAGATCCTGCGGGTACTTGAGGAAGGGACGTTCATGCGGCTGGGAGGGACGAGCACGATCAAAGTCAACATCCGTTTGATCGCGGCCACCAATGACCAGTTGAAGAATGCCGTAAGCCAAGGGCGATTTCGCGAGGACCTTTACTACCGCATCAATGTGGTTCAGCTGGAGATTCCTCCGCTGCGCGAGCGCAAGGAGGATATCGTGGCTCTGGCGCTTGAAATCCTGCTGCAGTTCAATCGCGAGTTGAGAAAGAATTTTACCGGGTTCAGTCCGGGCGCGGCCGATTTGCTGGTGCAATATCCCTGGCCGGGCAACATCCGCGAACTGCGGAACGTGATTGAGCGAACCATGATTCTCAATGCGGAAGGCGAGATCGACTCTTGCCATCTTCCAGAAGAGATTCGCGACCAGCGGGACGAGAAAAAAAACAGTGAAGCATTCTCCTCGGTCGACATTTCTCCCACTGGGGATCAGTTCCTCAGCCTGCGCGCTCTGGAAGACAACTACATTGAGCAAGTCCTGGCTGCGACCGGCAACAATAAAACGCAGCAGCGCGGATTCTCGGTATCCATCCCACATCGTTACAGCGTCGGCTGAAAGTGAAGGAGTTGGACTGACCGGTAAAAAAACAGATCCCCTATCTAATATATCTGGAATCAATCACTTAGCAGCTTTGGTCTGGACGCTGTCTCGCTAAAATATTGATTGGAGACATCTTAAGAGTAAAATCCGTCGTATCAATCACTTGCAGGCCTTCCGAAATCGGCTTGGACGCTATGCGCTCCGGAATCAACGGAAACTCGCTCCGCAGCAGCGGCCCTTTCTCTCAAAATATCCGAAGCAAAGGAGTTACAGGCGCAATCTGCGCTTAGAAGACTTACGTCAGAGGTGTTCTGACTTATCCGTCAGCCCACCTTGGGATCATGAGCTAATCGTGGAGGCAGCACAAGGTCAGATGTCACACGCTGGGCGTGGATTCGAAGATCAGAGAGCGTCTTCCAGCCTTCTCTCGCAAGAGACGCCGGAAAGGGCAAAGAAGAAGCAGGTTCCTCACCGGCTTGACGCCGGTTCGGAATGACAAATTTTTATGGGGCACCTCGGCCCTTGCTTGTTCGGCAAAGAAAAACCCCGGGCTGGTTCTCCCGGGGCTTTCTGCTGCAGCGTCGTACTTCAAGCTCTTGCTGGAACACTTGAAGCCATCCACTTCTGTGGCGGCGGGTTCTTTGGCAAAATATCCAAATAGACTATCGCGTAATGGAATGCCACCACTGCTGCGGCAATCGTCGCCAGCGTGGCTGCGAATTCCGTCCATTTCGGCACGTAGTAAATACCTGAACTAGCCTGCAGTGCTGTGATCGAGACGTTCAACCGATTCGTGATGAATCCCATCACGACTACGGCACAAGTACCGTATAAGTATTGTGGGTTCTGGCGCACCTTCTGCTGATTCAGCAGGATTAGAGGGATAATCACTAACAAAGCAATCTCCAGCCAGAACAACAGCGTTTCTTCCCGCCACATCCACAGATATCCGATCGTATCGCGACTGATGAGATCGACGAACCGGAACACACCCCACATTGCCAGCAAGGGCGCGATCACTTTGCTCACATCGCTCAGAATGCTCATATCAACGCGAACGTTGAGCGAACGCACGCAGAGGTAGATCGCCATAATGGTGAGTGCCAGTCCGGCTGGGATCGCCGAGAGATAAAACATCGTGGTCAGGTAAGGTGTGTACCAGAGTGGATCCAAGCGGCCTTTGGTGATGAGGTAAAGTCCGCCGAGGAACGATTGATGCATCGATGAGAGCAGCGTGCCCGCAAGTACCAGCGCAATCAGGATGCTATGGTGCCAGCGCAGATAGAGGTCACGCGGCTTTGCCCAGGGAAGCTTTTCGATCAGGGCCGGTGAGAACTCGAGCGCGAGCACCGTGGTGTAGAGCATCACGCACCAGGACACTTCAAACAGCACGGAGTGCCGGTTCCACATCACAATGGGATGCCAGATTCTCCAGGGAATGCCGAGCTCGTACATCATGCCGATACATACGGTGCAATATCCCAGAAAGGAGATGAGCACGGATGTACGTAGGATCGGGCGGTAACGGTCAAGGCCCAAAAGATATACCGATGCCGCGATGGCAAAACCGCCGGCCGAGAGTCCCACGCCGCACAGTGTCCCCAATCCTACCCATAGGCCCCAAGGCTGAGGATCAGTAAGGTTGGTAGCAGCTTTGAAGCCCAGCGCGAACCGCGCATACATCGAATAGATGCCGGCGGCGAAGATCAACGCCACGATGGTGCGCCAGAAACTGATTTTTGGAAATCTCTTGGCAGTCATGGCTAACTCCCTTCCTTTGCGGATTTTTCTCGGGCTTCGGCCAAAGCGACCAGAGCCCTGCGTTGCGTGATCCAATACAAACCAGAAAGCAGAGCGCCACCGACCAGGATCACGGTAGGCCCGTCGCCCAAGGCACTGGCGGTCAGCAACGGCAGCGGCTGCTTGGGCGGAGCGGCAAAGCCTAACTTCTCGAAAGGAACATCGGAAATGAAAAACACCGATGTTCCGCCCGCTTCCTCGCTGCCGTAAATGCGCTTCACGTATTTCGAATCATTGAGGATGCGGCGCTGCGCCTCTGCCAGAATTTCTTCGCGAGTACCAGAGATCGAAGCCTGCACGGGACAAGCTTCCACGCAGGCCGGCAGTTGGCCTTTTGCCTGGCGCTCCGCGCACATGTCGCATTTCTTTACGTAGGGCACCAGCTTCGTCCACTCGTAACGCGGCACGCTGAATGGACACGCCACCAGACAATAGCGGCAACCGATGCATTTGCCCGCGTCATAAGTAACAGGCCCAGCACCGCTCTTCTTGAGTGCACCCACCAGGCACGCCGATGCGCAGGCTGGATCCTGGCAATGCATGCACATCCGCCGCACAAAGCGATCGCCGTGCTCTTCCACGATGGTGAGCGCGGTGGTTGAAAGCTTTAACTCGGTGTCCGTCGGAAATCCGTGAATCTGTTTGCAACCTTGCTCGCAACTCCGGCAGCCGATGCACTTCGTGATATCGACCAGAATTCCTCTCGTGGTTGCCATGACTTTTGTCCTTTCCGAGTCAGAGTTCCGTTACGACAACAAGAACTCTTTCACCACTTTCTGCCGCAACTCAGGGGTAAGCCGCGGAAGCACACCACTGACGGGGGATCCGCCATCCTGGGCCAAGGCAGGAGAGGATTCGGTTAACATTGCATTCAGCCGGGTTACATTGTTTTGCATCCAGGGCGCAACCATCGAGCCTTGAATCAGATTTCTTTGGTTGACGGCCAGGTCTGGGGACTTCACCATCGCGATCCAGCCATGTTCGTAAGGATCGTTCGCGACCAGGCTGGGATCTCCCAGCGCATCGTTATTAATTGCCGTGACCACGCCTTCAACGGGCGAGAGTAAATCCACACTGGTCTTACCACTGTGCAGCGTGATGAGTTTCTGTCCCTGACGCACCCAGCGATTGGCTCCGCATACATCAATGTGATCGATCTTTCCCATCAGGTTGGTGACAAATTTGTCCACGCCAACCCGCGCATCGTCAGAGCTTTCCTTCATGACCCACATGTGTCCAAGATGAAAGGCATAATCCTGCGGGATCTCGAAACCGTACTCGCGCTTCACCCTCGGCGATTGGGGTTTGGCCATGACTTCCTGCTCCAGCGCAGGTTGAGGATGTGGCTCGATGAAATATCTGACGCTGATGACCAGCAAGAACATCAGCAGTACAAACAGGATTGACATAGACCCTCCTCTCGGGTTCGACTCGCACCGCTTGATGCTGCGGCGACTCTTTAGCGCCCGGTTTCGTCTTTACTGAGAGCACTTAAGGGGCAAATGAGACTTTGTGGTCTGATTTGTTGCAGGACATGGACTTACGCGCAAAAATCGGAAGGAAGTGACCCTTCAGGCCACTGCATTTTGCAGCGAGCCAAGCGTTTTGCATGAGTCACCTGAGGCTGCGCACCTATCAGCGGTCGGCAGTGGTGCAGTTTGAATCTTTGGACCCGTTTTGGAGGCGTCATCCCGATCCCGGCGCAGTTCAGCCGGGTGAGGGTCTAGCTTGGGAGCTCATCCGGCACGCACTGCCGGTCTGCGCGCCAGACCTTCCCTCCGCCTGAAAAACGGCTCCGGTCAGGATGACGCCCTAGAAGGGAGCCTTCCGGAATTCAAACTTCACCACTACCCAGCGGTCCCGATTCTTTCCATCTGTTCCCGGCTACATTTACAATCAACCCTCCACCCGGCTGAGCTTGCATGGCCCTTAAGGAGTCTGAGGCGATCGTTCTGCGGACCTATCCGCTGCGTGAAGCCGATTTGCTGGTCACACTGTTTACGCGCGCGGAAGGCAAAGTGCGCGGCGTGGCGCGATCGGCGAAGAAGTCGAAGCGCCGGTTTGGGGGCGCTCTGGAACCGATGACCTACGTTCGCGCGTTTTACGATGTTCACGAACGGCAAGAACTTGTCCGTCTGGATTCCTGCGAAGTGCTGGAGTCTCCCATGGCCACCGAAGTGACGTACGCACGGGCCGTAGCGCTTGCGCACGTGGCCGAGTTAGTGGACGAGTTGCTTCCCGACCGCGAGGCGAACGACGCAATATTCCGGCTGACCATCTCGATACTGCACGCGATGAGAGGTTCTAACGTGTGGATGCCGGTCACCTATTTCGAATTATGGTTGACGCGCTTGGTTGGGTTCTTGCCCGAACTGACGGAGTGCATCGTCTGCGGCCGCAGCCTGAACGGCAGCCGCGCCTACTTCCATGCGCTGGCGGACGGCCTGATGTGCCCCGATGACAAACGCTTGGCGTCGTCCGAGATTTCAAGTGAATCCCGTACGCTGGCCGCGCAGATGTTTCGCGCCCCGGTGGATAGCTTTTCGGAAGCGCCTTGGCCTAAGATGCAGGGCGCCGACCTGCGCAAGTTTCTGATTCAAACATTGCAGAGGCAGATTGAGAAGAAGTTGGTCACGGCGGGAATGCTGGAGAAGGGCGCATTTTAGTCGGGGTTCTTTATCGCAGAATGCGGAGGAATATTGAATGAGGTGGTTTCGAATCATTGCGATTGAAGTGCTTGTGCTCAGCGCGCTTGGGTTCGCCGTAGGTCAAACGGATCAGAAGCCACCGGAGACTCCAGAGGCGAAACCCTCCGCGCACGGTACCAAGGCGGATCCTGCTTCAGAGCCGAAGCCCGACCCGCAGATAGAGAGATTGTTGAGAGCGCTGGGAGGAACTTGGTCGATCAAGGAAAAACTTGCGCCTGATGCGGCCTCGCCGCGTGGCGCGACGGGCGAGGGGAAGATCGTTTGGCGTCGCGGGCCGGGAGGTTTCTCTGTAATAGAAGACTACCAGTCGAAGCAAGGCTCGCGGGAGATCACCGGGCTAGGCGTATTTTGGTGGGACGAGGCGGTGCAGGGTTACCGCACAATCTGGTGCGACAGCACAAATCCCGGGGGATGCATCAACTTCAAGCATGTTGCCCGCTGGGCAGGCGAGCAGCTGATCTTGGTCGAGGACTACGAGATCAACGGAAAGAAGTTCACCTTCAAGGAAGTGTTTGGCAACATCACGCTGGGCGCATTCACCCAGACTTTGTACGGTGGTGAATCCAGCAAAGAGTTGAAGGTCGACCAAACCATTCAGGCGACGAAGTTGCCCGGATCAGCAAGCTGACGACGGACGACAACTTCCATTACAATCGTGGTTTAACCTTCTGGTCTCCGGCTGCGCTGTAGGAGTTCGAATGACCACTCGCATTCTGGGGTTTAGAGCTAAGAGCCAAAAGCTAAGAGCCAAGGGCCGAATCTGTGAATCCATCCTCGTACAACTCGCTGACGTTCCAGGAACTCATCCTGCGCTTGCAGGCATTTTGGGCCGAGCGCGGGTGCGTGCTGCAGCAGCCTTATGACGTGGAAGTCGGAGCCGGCACCATGGCGCCGGAAACGTTTCTGCGCGTGCTGGGGCCGAAGCCTTATAAGGTCGCGTATGTGCAGCCTTCGCGCCGTCCGGCGGACGGGCGGTACGGGGAGAATCCGAACCGGTTGTTCAAGCACATGCAGTTGCAGGTGATCCTGAAGCCTCCGCCGGAGAATGTGCAGGAGTTGTATTTGGAGTCGCTAGGCGCGATTGGAATCGACCTCCGCCAGCACGATATCAAGTTCGAAGAAGATAACTGGGAAGCTCCGACATTGAGCGCGTGGGGCGTGGGCTGGCAGGTGATGCTCGATGGACTGGAGATCACGCAGTTTACCTATTTCCAGCAGTGCGGCGGCGTGGACTTGTTCCCGATTTCGGTCGAGCTGACGTATGGCCTGGAGCGTATCAGCGCGTTTCTGCAGGATGTGGATTCGATCTACGACATTGTGTGGGCGCGCGATCCGGAGACGGGACACGAAGTGAAGTATGGCGATGTGCGGCTGGCCGATGAGCTGCAGTTCTCCGTGTACAACTTTGAGGCGGCAGATGTGGAGAACGCGTGGAAACATTTCGAACTCTGCGAGGCCGAGTGCAAGGCGCTGCTGGATAGGTACGCCGCTTTGTCCAAGGATAAAACGAAACGGGATCACATTGTAAGTGAAAAAGCTCGATTTCCGTTACTGGGGGCTTACGACCTGTGTTTGAAGTGTTCGCATTTGTTCAACATCCTCGATGCGCGGGGTGCGATTTCAGTGACGGAGCGCGTCGGCGTGATTGCGCGCGTGAGAGCGCTGGCGGTCGGCATCGCGAGGGCTTGGGTCGATCGGCAGAAAAGCGAGGCGGCTGCGCCGGAGAAATCAGACGAACCTGAACCTGCCCGAGAACGGAAAGCGCAGAAAGAGAAGCTGTTGCCGGTAGCTCTGTGAGTTGCGAATCCGAGGTTCTAGATTTTGCACAGGCCGAATGTGATGCGCATCACATCGGCGGCGGCCTGGATTTGAGAAGCTTGATGGTTTGAAGCCATGCCAGACTTCCTACTAGAGATCGGGTGCGAAGAGATTCCGGCGCGGATGTTGATGGACGCTGAGCAAGATCTCGTGTGGCGCATTACTAGACTATTGGGCAATGAGAGGTTGAAGTACGGCAGCGTCAACCCATTCTCGACGCCGCGGCGCCTGGCTGTGATGATTTCCGGAATTCCTGCTTCGCAACCTGACGCCACTGAAGAAATCACCGGGCCCTCCGTGACCGTCGCATATAAGAATGGTGAGCCAACGCCAGCCGCGCACGCGTTTGGCAGGAAAGCTGGCGTGGATGTCTCGCGACTGGAAACGATCACCACGGCGAAGGGCGAGTACCTAGCCGCGAAAGTCGTTAAGAAAGGCCGAAGCGCCGCTGAGATCCTCACTGAGAATCTTCCGAAAGAAATTTCCTCGATTTACTGGCCCAAGAATATGTACTGGCGCAAGGCGAGTGAACGGTTTGTGCGTCCGGTGCGCTGGCTGGTGGCGATGCTGGATGGTGAGACCATTCCTTTGGAGTTCGACGGAATCCGGGCAGGAAATGTTTCGCGGGGACACCGCATTCTGGCCGGTCGCGACGTGTCAATTCCGCGGGCCGGTTCTGCGTATGTCGACGCGCTGCGGACGGCGAAGGTCCTGGGACGCGGGGAGCGCGAGCAACAGATTCGCAAGGCTCTCGATACAGCTACACGCACGATTCCTGGAGCGCGCTGGAGGGAAGATAAGTCACTGCTTGACAGCGTTGTGAACCTGACGGAATTTCCCTCGGTGATTCTTGGCGGATTCGATCCGCAGTTCTTGGAGCTGCCGGAAGAAGTTTTGGTGACGGTGATGCGCGACCATCAGAAATATTTTGCGGTGGAAGAGTCGGACGGCAAGTTGCTTCCGCATTTTCTGGCGGTGCTGAATACCGATGGAGATCCGCAGGGGCTCATCCGCCACGGCAATGAGCGCGTGCTTCGTGCGCGCTTCAACGACGCTCGTTTTTTCTGGGAGACGGATCAGAAGCGATCCCTGCTGGAGCGTCTGGAGTCGCTCCGCCACGTTACTTTCCAGAAGGACCTGGGCAGCTACTATGAGAAAACACTGCGCGTGCAACGCCTGTGCAGTTGGTTGAGCGAGATTATCAAGCAGGCCGGGGTTGTGGTGCGGCCGGGAGTGATCCACAAGGCGGCCTGCCTGTCGAAGACTGACTTGACCACCGAACTGGTGAAGGAGTTTACGGAGTTACAGGGAATTGTGGGTGGGTTGTACGCGCGGGCGCAACAACTGGATTCCACCTTGCCCGAAGCTACGCGGTTTGCCATCGCCGACGCCATGTACGATCACTACAAGCCCGGGTCGACTGAAGATGATGTGCCGCGGTCGATCGAAGGCGCGGTGCTTTCAATTGGCGACAAGGCAGACACGATTGCGGGAATGTTCTCCCTGGGACTTGTTCCTAGTGGGTCGAAGGATCCATTTGCTCTGCGGCGGCAGGCGAACGGAATTGTGAAAGTAATCGCAGAGAAGAAGCTGCCGTTGCGTTTGTCGGATCTGATGCGCGATGCACGTGCCGGATATAAAGGATCGGAAGCTGAGAAGAAATTTGTTGACGACGCGAAGTTCCTCGAGGCAGTCCGTACGTTCTTACACGAGCGTCTCGAGTTTTATTTAAAGGACGTACGCGGGTATGCATATGATGTAGTCAAGGCGGTTCTGGCGGCGGATTCCGACGATGTAGTGGATGCCGTGGCCCGGGCCGAGGCAGTTAGGCAGGTGATGCACATGCCCGAATTTCAAGCGATTGGCGCCGCTTGCAAGCGCATGAGAAACATCCTGAGACAAGGTGCGGAGAAGAATATTGGGCCCGCCGCCAAATTTGAATATCTGCCGGAAAGTGCCGACGAAGAAAAAAGCTTGATGGTTTATATGGAAAAGACAGCCTCGAAAGTCCAAGAACACCGGAGCAAGAAGGAATATCTAGACGCCCTGCTTCTGTTATCGACGGCCAGGGAACCGGTCGACAAGTTTTTCGACAAGGTCATGGTAATGGTGGAAGATGAGAGAGTCCGGGCAAACCGGCTGGCACTACTGCGCACCTTATTGAAAGAGTTCTCAACCATTGCGGACTTTTCCGAGATCGTAGCGGAAGAGAAGAATTAGAACGGAAACTCATTAACGTTTCAATGTTGGTGCATTACCGAAGCGCTGCACCACCGAAGATCGAAATGGCAAAGTCTAAACTGAAATTCGCAAATCTCGAAGCAAAGGACTGGTAGTTATGGCAACGTTGACCCTCCCCGAAACTGAAGTTCACGAAAAAAAGAATGCGCCAACCAAGTACGTTTACTTTTTCGGCGGCGGTAAGGCCGAAGGCAACGGCAAAATGAAAGATGATCTGGGCGGCAAGGGTGCTGGCCTGGCTGAGATGACCAACGCCGGCCTGCCTGTCCCGCCTGGATTTACGATCCAGACCGAGGCTTGCCGAGAGTACATGCGGCAGAACGCTGTGTCGAAGGAAGTCGACAGCCAAATGGACGAGGCGCTGGCGAAGCTGGAATCCCTGCAGGGTCAGAAACTCGGTATTGGCGAGAATCCACTGCTCGTGAGCGTGCGCTCAGGCGCGAAGTTCTCCATGCCGGGCATGATGGATACGATTCTCAACCTCGGATTGAACGATAAGAGCGTTGAGGCGCTGGCCAAGCGCAGCAACAATCCTCGCTTCGCGGCGGATTCCTACCGGCGGCTGATCCAGATGTTTGGGAACGTCGTGCTCGAGATTCCAAAGTCCGCATTCGACGAAGTGTTTGACGCCAAGAAGAAACAGAAAAAGACCAAACTCGATACCGATCTCGATGCGAAAGCTCTGAAGGAAGTCATCGAGGAATACAAGAAGGTCGTCAAGAAGCACGCGAAGCGCGACTTTCCGCAAGATCCTCATGAACAGCTGGTGATGGCGCGCGACGCCGTGTTCCGTTCCTGGCAGAACGAGCGCGCGAAGCACTACCGTCGCATCAACAACATCGATGACATGCTCGGCACCGCGGTCAACGTTCAAGCTATGGTGTACGGCAATCTGGGCGATACCAGCGGCACGGGCGTAGGTTTCACGCGAAATCCAGCTACTGGCGCCAAGGAGTTTTACGGCGAGTTTCTGATGAATGCGCAGGGCGAAGATGTGGTTTCCGGCGTGCGCACTCCGGTCCCAATCCTCGAACTGCAAAAGATCATGCCCGATGTCTACAACCAACTCCGCGAAATCACTACGCGGTTGGAAAAGCATTACAAAGACATGCAGGATTTCGAGTTCACCATCCAGGACGGCAAGCTCTATATGCTGCAAACTCGCAACGGCAAACGCACGGGCCTGGCTGCGGTGCGCGTGGCGATCCAAATGGTGGACGAAGGACTGATCACGAAGGAAGAAGCAATCTTCCGCGTGGAACCGAATCAGCTCTATGACTTTCTTGTGCCCCGGTTGGATGAGAAGAGCACGAAGGTCGAGGTGCTGGCTACGGGTCTGCCGGCGTCGCCGGGGGCAGCGGTCGGCCAAATTGTGTTTACCGCTGAAGAAGCGGTGAAGAAGGCTGGACACGGAGCGAAGAAAAATCCGGTGATCCTGGTACGTGCGGAAACCACGCCGGAAGATATTCAGGGCATGGAAGTGGCTGCTGGTATTTTGACTTCGCGCGGCGGAATGACCAGCCACGCGGCCGTAGTCACGCGCGGCATGGGGAAATGTTGCGTCGCTGGCGCTGGTGACATCGGAGTCGACGAGAACAAGCGCGAGATGCACGTGAAGGGGCAAACCTTCAAAGAAGGCGACTGGATTTCGCTCGATGGCACGACCGGCCGCGTGATCAAAGGAAAGCTAAGCACGATTCCGCCCACGGCGGATGATCCCGAACTCCTGAAGCTGATGGGCTGGGCGGAGCCGTTCCGCAAGATCGGCGTGCGCGCGAACGCTGACATTCCACGCGATGCGATTCAAGCACGGGCATTTGGCGCCGAAGGCATTGGTCTGTGCCGCACAGAGCACATGTTCTTTGCGGAAGATCGCATCCCTCATATGCGGACGATGATTCTGGCCAACAATGAAAAGGACCGGCGCATCGCGCTGAAGAAGCTGTTGCCGATGCAGCGTGCCGATTTCATCGGCTTGTTCAAGGCGATGGCAGGTTTGCCCGTGACCATCCGGTTGCTGGATCCGCCACTGCACGAGTTCCTGCCGAAGCGCGAGGAACTGATGGTGGAAATCGCGGTGCTCGAAGCTACCAAGCCCCGTTCGCCGAAACTGAAAGAACTGAGGACGCTGTTGGCGCGAGTGGAAGAACTGCATGAGTTCAATCCGATGCTGGGACATCGCGGATGCCGGTTGGGGATCACCTATCCGGAGATTACCGAGATGCAGGCGCAGGCCATTTTTGAGGCGGTCGTCGCCGTAGACAAGGAAGGCATCAAGACTCACGCCGAAGTGATGATCCCGCTGATCTCGACGGTGAAAGAGATGGAGAATCAGGGAGCGATCGTCCGGCGCGTGGCGGAAGAAGTGTTCAAGGAGAAAGGAAGGCACGTGCACTACCTTGTGGGCACGATGATTGAACTGCCCCGCGCCTGCCTGGTCGCGGACGAGATTGCCAAGGAAGCGGAGTTCTTTTCCTTCGGCACGAACGACCTGACGCAGACCACGTTTGGCTTCTCACGCGACGACGTCAACAAAGTGCTGCCCACGTATCTGGCGGAAGGAATTCTGAAGCAGGATCCGTTTGCTGCGATCGACCAGGTGGGTGTCGGCGAGCTGGTGAAGATCGGGATCGAGCGCGGACGCAAGACGCGTCCCAAACTGGAAGTGGGAATTTGCGGCGAGCACGGCGGAGACCCGTCGTCAGTGGAGTTCTGCCATAAGGTGGGAATGGATTACGTGTCTTGCTCTCCGTTCCGCGTGCTGACGGCACGATTAGCGGCGGCGCAGGCAGGCGCATCGGATACGCTGAAAGTTGAGGGCGGACGAACGAAATAGAGTTTCACCACTGAGGCCACACGGGCTCGCATGATCCGCTGTTCGCTGAGCGATCTCATTTGACTCCGTGTCCTCGGTGGTTTATTGCACTTTCTGCAAGCGGGCTATCAGCTTCTGCGCCAGACTTTCTTCCGATTCCGACCAGAGCAATCGCGAACTGGTACCGCTATTTTTCTCAACGTTTACCGAGAATTCGACCAGTTTTGCGACGTTGTCGCGAATCTTGGCGCGCGTCTGGTCACTGAGTTCAGTCTCAGGTTGCAGAAAGTACGAATCCAAACCGAAGTCCACTTGGATGTGACCCGTCTGCTGGTAGGCCCCTTCGTCAAATTCTTCTCCCTGAACGATGAATTTTACGGCCGCGGGTTCAAGCACCCAGTTTCCTCTCGACTCATCCGGCGTCCATAGATCCCAGTACGCTTCGAAGACATAAGCGTAGTCGTCGTGAATCAACTCGGCGACGATCAGCGTGGCCTGCCCCGCATCGATCCCGGAAGGGAAGCGGCGCTCAAGCACTGTGGCCTCGCCCCACGACACAGGATGCACGGCGAAGTAACTGATTCCTGGACGCAGTGCCGAAGAAGGGAACTGCTGCAACACTGCGAAAGCGTGCGGCAACATCTCCGGTCCGGAAAAATCGCGGAACCACAGGCTGAGATAGACTGGATCGGACACGTTAGCCTCGAATTCTCTTCGGCCGCGCATCTGTAGGCGGCCTTCACAATTCTAAATTGTCTTGGGATGGCAGGAGACAGAATAGCGCGTGGGAAACAGTGTGCACGGGATCTAAGCGGCAACGCGTCTTTCTCAGTTTCCAGTAACACTTTTTCGGAATCATCGTGGATGTTGCCACGCGCCAATGCCGGGAGCGACGGCAAACATTCTAGCCAGCTTTTGACACGGCTATGAGGGCTTGTTACGATCAAGTGTTGCGCCAAGCAACCCACCTTGCAGCCGTCCCCGTCGTCTAGCCTGGCCTAGGACATCGCCCTTTCACGGCGGTAACACGGGTTCAAATCCCGTCGGGGACGCCAACAATCCAAAGCACTTATCGCAAGCCGATTTCCGGAGCAATGTCTTCGGGGGACGCTGTGGGGACGATAGAACCGGAATAGCGGCCGTTTCCCGGCTCTTCAAAGGTCATTGAGGACTCAGCAAACGTGCTATCTAGGAGCTTTACGGCGGCCGAGAGAAAGGCCGGGCTGAGGTGCTGGTATCGGGCTGCCATTCTCAGATCCTTGTGACCCAGAATTAGCGCGACGGTGTGAATGTCCGCTCCCTGCATTCGCATCCAACTCGCCGCCGTGTGGCGCAAGTCGTGAAAACGGAAGTCCGAGATGTTCCAGGCACGGCAGGCCCTAAGGAAAGCCAGCGAAACATTCTCTGGAGCGACGGAGTCGCCGGCGAAAACATGGTCAGTCGGTTTTGACGTGGGCGGGGGGCCGAGATTTCAACTGAGTAGGAAGTACCCCGTCAATCTTCGGACGGACTTCGCCCGGGGTAAAGATATTTGGACGTGGAGCATGGGCGTTGGCGAGGCATTTTGACGAAATCAGGCGGGCCCCATGGTGGAGGATTACCGGCCCCTTCGCACGAGCCGCGCTCCGCCACCACGCCCCACTCCACCGCCCCGCTTCCACCCCCTGTTTACTGGTTCGTTATTACGATGTGGATGCCAATCCCTTTAGATTTGCCATGAATTTCCCCCCGGCAAGGGATTGTAATTGATCAGCTCTGTTTTCCTGAGCGGCTGGTGCCACCGTCACATGGGGGCGCAAGTGTAAGGACTCCTCGGTTGTATCCCCACTGCTCCACGTGCGCTGCGCCAGGTTCACCGATCGGGCAATGGCGCTGCCTGCGGACTCACTGGCTCGCATGCCCACAAGATCAAGTACTGAAACAGCTAACTCATTACCCATGGTTGGTTAGATGAATCAGCCGGGAAAGCGATGCGACCCTGACATGAAGGGCTCAACCTGCGGGATGCCATCGCCATACAGAACGGGAGGTTGCGAATCGATTTTGAATTCGTTTGCTAGAAATAACCGGCCAGACTAGGATATTTCCCCTCGACACCGCTACCCAAAAATTCGAGGCCAAGGAGGCTCCCTTGAGAATGCACGAGCGCCGCCCCGTTTTTCTGCTCTCCATGGTATTGATTTGTGGAGCAGCGATATCTTTTGCGCAAAACGAGACGACACCCGGTTCGAGCACTCCTGGCCAAGCCATTCCCGGCACGAGTGGAGTGAGCTCGTTCTCGGGCAGCGTGCCGGCCAAGCTTGTTCCAGGTGTCATGCCGCTCTCGCTACAGGACGCCATCAACCGCGGATTGAAGCAAAATCTCGGACTGCTCCTTTCGCATGCAGATGTCCGCTCGGCGCGCGGACAGCGCTGGGAGCAATTGAGCGCTCTCTTACCGCACGTGGCCGCCACGCCTGATGTGGAGGCTTCCAAGATTAATCTCGCCGAGCTAGGCCTTACGAGTATTGATGGAGTTAAAATCCCGCCGTCCGATGGCCCTTTTTCTTACTTTGACGCGCGTGCCAATGTTACCCAGACTCTATTCGATTGGAAGTCAATCAACGCCACCCGCGCGGCCAGCCAAAGTCTGAAATCTGCTGCTTACACTTTCAAGGACGCTCGGGACCTCGTCGTGCTCGCCGTGGGCTATGTTTATTTGCAGGCCATTGCCGACGAAGCCCGCATCGAAACGGCAGAAGCGCAGGTGAAAACGGCACAGGCGCTCTACGATCAGGCAGCGGACCAGATAAATGCCGGCACTTCGCCGGACATCGACGGCCTGCGCACCAAGGTCGAGCTCCAGACCCGGCAACAACAGTTGATCCAGGCGAGGAACAACTTCGCCATCCAGAAGCTGACGGTGGCTCGCGTCATTGGCTTGGCTCCCGGCCAGGAATTCGAATTCACCGACAAGTCGCCGTACCAGCCGCTAGAAAATATGCCCGTCGATGAAGCTCTGAAACGTGCATGCGCTTCGCGTTCCGATTACCAGGCGGCCATGACCGATGTGCGCGCAGCGGAATTCGCTCGGAAGGCAGCGGTGGCCGGCTATCTCCCGTCGCTATCCTTTAACGCAGATTATGGGCTGGCAGGGGCGCATCCCTCCACAGCAACTTCAGTGGCCGACGTACGCGGAACACTATCGATTCCGATCTTTCAAGGCGGCAGCGTTCACGGCAATGTTATGCAAGCTGACGCGAGACTCGAGCAGAGCCACGAGCGCCTCGACAGTCTGCGAGCGCAGATCGACTCCGATGTGCGTGCGGCGTTGCTGAATCTACAGTCGTCGGCGGATCAGGTGAACGTGGCGCGCAGCAACATTGATTTGGCGGAAGAGACGCTGACTCAGTCGCGTGATCGTTTCAGCGCGGGTGTCACCGATACCGTGGAAGTGGTGCAATCGGAAGAGGCAGTCGCGAGTGCGCACGAACAGTACATATCAAGTCTCTACAATTATAATTATGCAAAAATTTCGCTGGTTCGCGCTCTGGGCATCGCTGAGCAGGGCGTCAAGGAATTTTTCAGAGGAAAGTGAACATGGCGGAAGAAAACTTACCCCGGTCAGCACCAGAGACAGGCACGGACTCTTCGGTTGATCCTTCGCTCCTGGCGGACAGGCGGCGCACCCCACCGATGCGCCGCACTGCCAAGCGCCGCAGAAACATCGTGATTCTGGTCGTTATCGTAGTGGTGCTTGTCGCAGGCCTATTTTTGTGGCGCTATCTGAGCAGCTACGAATCCACCGACGACGCTCAGGCGGACGTTCACCTCTATCCCGTCAGTGCGCGTGTTTCCGGCTACGTGGTACGCGTCAATGTAGGCGACAACCAGTGGGTGGAGAAAGGCACAGTATTGGTAGAGATCGACCCGAAAGACTATGAGGTTGCGGTCGCGCAGGCGCAAGCCAATCTCGCCAATGCCGAAGCAACGGCCCAATCGCTGAATATCACGGTTCCAATTACCTCGGTGAATACTTCAAGCCAACTGAAGTTCGCTGCGTCCGGCATCGAAGACGCCAACGCCGGCGTCATTGCCGCCGAGAGACAGCTGACCGCCGCTCATTCTCAGGTGGAGGCGGCCGAGGCGAACGATGTGAAAGTGCAAGACGATCTTCACCGCTACAAGTTGCTGGTCGACAAGCGGGAGGTAGCGGCGCAAGTCTACGATCAAGCACTGGCCGCGGCCAAATCCAGCACCGCGACTGTAGAAGCAGCCCGCGCCACTGAGTCTGCCGCACAGCAATTCATCCAACAGGCCCGGAGCCACTTGGCGCAAGCTAACGCGAACCACCAATATGCGGAGACCGGGCCACAGCAAGTGTCGTCAACCCAAGCTCGCGTGCGGGCTGCGATTGCGGATGTTGAGCAAAAGCGCGCGCTACTTGAGCAGGCCCAACTCAATCTCGGATACACGAAGATCGTTGCTCCGGTCAGCGGTGAAGTGAATAAGACGGTGGTGGTTGGAATGAACGTCCAGGACGGGCAGCAACTCCTCACCGTCGTGCCGCTTGATGAAGTGTGGGTTACCGCCAATTTCAAAGAGACGCAGCTCAGGCACATGCGCGTTGGACAGAGAGCGGAAATCCATGTGGATTCTAGCGGCCGGACGTTTAAAGGCCATGTGGACGGCATTGCGGGAGCAACCGGCCCGCTGTTCAGTTTACTTCCGCCGGAGAATGCCACCGGAAACTACGTGAAAATTGTCCAGAGGATTCCGGTAAAGATCGTTCTCGAACCCGGGGAGAACCGGGATCGTCGACTTCGACCAGGCATGAACGTGGTGCCGGACGTGTACCTCAAATGAGTTCCGCTGCTCTCACACTCGACCAGGAGGTTTGGCGGCCCAAGTACAATCCCTGGCTGATTGCCGTTGTCGTGGCGCTGGCGGCCTTCATGGAGGTGCTTGACACCAGCATCGCCAACGTGGCTCTGCCTTATATGGCCGGGAATCTGGGCGCGAGCAACGACCAAAGTACGTGGGTGTTGACTTCGTATCTGGTCTCGAATGCGATCATCCTGCCAATCAGCGGCTGGCTCGCGGGCGCCTTGGGGCGGAAACGCTTTTTCATGGCGTGTTTGAGTGTCTTTACCGTGAGTTCTTTGCTTTGTGGTATCGCGCCGAGTCTCGGGTTTCTTCTTCTCTTCCGGGTGCTCCAAGGCGCGGGCGGCGGCGGGCTGCAGCCGATGGCGCAGGCTATTTTGGCGGATACGTTTCCACCGCAGCAGCGAGGCTTGGCATTTGCCCTGTATGGAATTACGGCCATCATGGCGCCCACGATCGGGCCCACCCTGGGCGGCTGGATCACCTTCAACTATTCCTGGAGGTGGATCTTTTTTATCAACCTCCCGGTCGGCTTGGCCACATGGTTTCTGGTGCGACGCTTTGTCGAAGACCCTCCCTATTTAGCCAAACTCAAGGCGGCTGGGGTCAAGTTGGACTACCTCGGCATCGCTCTGCTAACTCTGGGTATCGGGGCGTTGCAAGTACTGCTCGATAAGGGCCAGGAAGATGACTGGTTCGGGTCACGCTTCATCACGACTTTAGTCATCATCGCGACTGTGTGCCTGATCTCGCTGGTGATTTGGGAGTGGTATCAAAGGGCGCCCATCATCGACGTCCGCATGTTCAAGAGCTTTAACTTCGCAAGTTCGAGCCTGATGATGTTCACCCTGGGAATCCTGTTGTTCAGCAGCCTGGTCCTGATGCCGCAATTCCTCCAGACGCTCGTGGGGTACACGTCGGAGCTGGCGGGGCTTGCACTTTCGGCTGGAGGCCTTGTTTTGCTGTTTGAGATGCCTATCATGGGTCAACTGACAACAAAGATCCAGGCGCGCTACCTGATTGCCTTCGGCTGGCTAGCCCTGTCCATCGCCATGTTCTATTCCACGAAGCGGATTGACTTGCAGATCAGCTTCAGTGCCGCCACGTGGTTGCGCATTGCCCAGGTGATTGGTTTGGGGTTCCTGTTCGTGCCGATTACGCTGGTGGCTTACATCGGAATTGCGCCGGAGAAGAACAACGCGGTCGCCGGAATCGTGAATTTCATGCGAAATATGGGAAGCAGCGTGGGTACGTCCTTAGTCACGACATTGATTGCGCGGCGCTCGCAATTCCATCAGGGAAGGCTGGTGCAGAACGCCAGAGTCGACCACCCCAATTTTGTGAATGCGGCTGACGGTCTGGCTCGGCAGTTCGCTATCTCCGGCGTGGGCAAGCACGAAGCTCTCATGCAGGCCTACGCCAGGATTTATCAATCACTGCAAGCACAGGCTGCAAGCCTGGCATACATTGATACCTTTATGGTTCTTGCCGTGGGGGCGGCGATCATGTTCTGTCTGGCTTTTGTTCTGAAGAAGAATGACCCTGGTGGTGGAGTAAGAGTAGTGGAGTAATAATCCGACGTGATGTGAACGCGACGATAACAAGAGTCAGAGATGTGTAGTCATGCTGGAAATCGAACTCATCCTTTGTCCCGTTGATTTCTCAGAGTTTTCGATAAGGGCTTATCACTATGCGCTATCGCTGGCTGAGCATTATCGAGCCAAGTTGGTGGCGCAGCACATCGTGGAGCTATCGCGATATCCTTACGCCGACTATGTTGCCTCTACGGGAGACTATGCGGAGTTCTGCCGGGCGCTTCGCGAGGGTGGCAAGGAGCGACTGCGGGAATTCGTGAAGAAGCACACCCACAATGAAATCCAGCCGGAGCTTGTGGTGCACGAGGGAGCAGCCCCGGACTGTATTCTGTCGTTGGCGCAGGCAAGGAAAACGGACCTGATCGTCATGGGAACGCACGGCCGGCGAGGGTATGATCGGCTGGTGCTCGGGTCGGTGACCAATCGAGTGATGCGCAAGACTCCCTGCCCGGTACTGGCAATATGCAAGGCGCCCCACGACGCTTCGGCCACAGGTGAAGGGCGGCACGACGTCCACCACTTGAACCGAATTCTCTTTTGTACCGATTTCTCCGAGAATTCAGAGCTGGCTTTGAACTATGCGATTTCTGCGACAACGGAGTACGACGCCGAGCTCACACTGTTGCACGTATTGGAGGAGGTTCCAAGTCCGGTCACGACGGAAGAGGCCGTAGCGACAGCCGCGAAGCAACTCGATAAACTGATTCCAGAGCGGGTCCGCAAGACGCTTAAGATTAAGACGGCGGTGCGCATCGGAAAACCATACCAGCAAATCATTCAACTGGTTCTGGAAACGAAAATCGACACGGTGGTTATGGGAGTGCGAGGCCGTGGCGCATTGGATCTAGCGGTATTTGGTTCGACAACCTATCGCGTATTGCAATTGGGAACCTGCCCAGTGCTCGCCGTCCACGTTTGAACCTTAGACCTGGAGTATTGCGACGCAGATGATAAAAATCGTCACCATCGAACGCGAGTACGGAAGCGGCGGCGGCGAAATCGCTCAGCTGCTTGCCAAGCAGCTGGGCTGGAAGCTTTGGGATCAGTTGCTGACGGAGGAGATCGCCCGGCTTGCCGACTGTCCGAAGGCAGTCGTCGAGGTTCGAGAGGAAAGAACTGATCCGCTGTACTACCGGCTCTTCAAGTCGTTCTTGCGCGGAAGTTATGAAGGAAGTATCAACGCGCACAAGCTCAAACTGGTCGACAGCGAATGTATTTTGAAGTTTACGGAACAGGTCGTTCAGCATGCGGCGAAAACCGGCAACTCTGTCATCGTCGGAAGGGGCTCGCAGCAGTTTCTCAAGAACCGCCAGGACACGTTGCGTGTGTTTCTTTATGCTCCTAGAGAGGATAAAGTGCGGCGCCTGTTAGCTCGAGGCAAGAGCGAGAAGGAAGCCGAACAGCTCGTGGATACCGTTGATCGGGAACGCGTCGATTTCATCCAAAAATATTTCCACGTCGAATGGCCTGACCGCCCGATTTACCATACCATGATCAATACTGTAATCGGCGATGAGGCGGTCGTTCACATGATTCTGGATCTTATGAAGACCCTCGAGGCAAGAGTCACCGCCAGAGCGCTCGCACAATAGATCCGTGCTCCCCGGGAATTCCGCGGGCTCTCCGAGGTTGTAGCACGTTGGTCCTAGCCATCGTCGTCCGGTGGTCCTCCAGTTCCTGCCAGATCCTGCGGCTTGATCTTCTCCACATTGAATTTCGCCGCGCGCTCTCGCATCGTCTTGAGCACCTCTTCGAGCGGAGGCGGTTCGCCTTTAATCCAACGTAGAGGGTTGATACGCGCCACCACGAACGAGCGCAGGTACGGGCTAACGAGACCACGTTCTTTTAGTTTCTTCACTGCTGCTGCGACTTTCTCCTCCAGTTCGAGGACCATCGTGGTTCGTTTCTCGTGATCCTTGAGGGCGGTGCGCAGCGGTTCATCGGTAAAGGCCTCCAGTCGCCGGAGAATCGGATGGTAAGCGCCACCGCCGAAGCGTGGGAAGCGTTCATAGCAGACGCCAAGAGTGACTAGGGCGGGTTCGTCGAGGTAGAACGCGAACTGGGACTCGGGACGCGTGGCATCTTCGTCCACCAGACCACGGTAGATGCGTATGACCTCCAGCGAGCGTTCCTTGAGATTGTGAGCCTTCTCTGTATTCAGCGCGAGGATCTGCCAGGCTACCTCGCGGTCAGCCACGACGAGCGCAGTAATTGATTTCGCCCCAAGGCGGCGCATGGCTTCGAGGCGGTGCCGGCCATTCGGAGTCCAGAAGCCTCCCTTCGGTGCGACCACAGCGATGATCGGGTCGAGAAAACGCCCGGTTTTGTTGATGACGTCAGCGAGCCGTTTGTGGTGAGCATCGGAGAGATCTCTTTGGAAAGGGGTGGGCTCGACGGCATCGATCGGTAGAATCGAAAGCAAGACAGGGTGACCGCCGAGCGGCTCCTTGTACAATCCCACAACGCAGCCGCCGGCTTTCTCGATCGCCTCCGCCACCTCCGCGGCAGCGCCCGTAGGCTGATCCAGCCGACATTCGGCTGGGCCCAGACCCTTCGTTCCGGGTTTGGCTTTGCGAGGACGTCGTCGGGCTGGTGCACGCTTGACCATGGCAGAGACTCTATTCTAGTTCCGGATGGATTGTCTCTAGTCACCGATCACGGTCACAATGATTGTGCGCTCGCGCCCCCGCGCGTCGCATTCCAGATGAAAGATTTGTTGCCAGGTACCTAGAACGAGCTTGCCATCAGAAATGGGTACACTGAGCGATGGACCGAGCAGCGTCGCCTGCAAGTGTGAATGCCCGTTGCCGTCATGCCACGCCTGCTCATGACCGTAGTTGCGGCTGGGTGGAATGAGCTTGTCCAAAATGGCGGGCAAGTCGTGTTGCAGTCCAGGCTCGAACTCAATGGTGCCGATAGCGGCCGTGCTACCGTTATTGAAAACGTTGACTGTCCCCGTTTGGATTCCCGAAGCGTTTACGACAGAAGCCACTTGCTCGGTGAGGTCGTGCATGTCTCCGTGCCCCTTAGTGGTGACAGAAATCTGTCGCTGATAGCTCATAAGCTTGTGCGACCACCGAAGATCTTCCCCACACACCTCGCAATCGGTAAATATACACGGCCAATGGGATGCCAAAGAATCTGCGGAATCGCGAACACAGAAACTGTATGTTTCCGTCGGGTTCTGTCCGCCCATTTCGGCGAACTTCGCAACGCCAGGTTTTCGTTGCGTGTCCTCTCTTCAGCCCGGACGCGATCATCAATGTCAGTTGCTGTCGCGTACCAGCGAACTACCCGTCCCTGATCGTCAAGCAGCGGATTGTAATTGACGAGAAACCACCGGTACTGCCCGTCTTTGCGCCGCATTCTTTGCTCGTTCTTAAAAGGGGTAACGCCCAGTAGCCCCTTTCGGCGCTCATCGTGCAGTCGTGCAAGATCCTCGGGATGAAAACCTCGAGCGCGAGGATCAGGCGCCACCCGCCTCTTCGGCGGTAAGGCCTGTGTAATCGAGTACAGCCTGAGTATGCGAGCCATTCTTCCAGTATGGACTCTCATCCTTAATTATTGTGCCGTCGTCATTGTTGTTACTATTGTGCCTTCGTTGCAGAGCCGACTGATTCCCCCTCACTCCTCCTCCCCCCAAGTCGTTGAATTGAAACAGTCTTTGCCGCCGCCGGTGTGCCAACGGTGTGCCAGATTTTTCAGGAGGATTTGCGTTTGGCTCGTAAAACCGGACAAATCGTGGGACGGGGACGGCGTCGGTATCTGGTGCGCGTCTTTCTCGGGCGCGACCGCGAAACCGAAAACGGCGCTATCACAGCCGTATTGTCCACGGCTCCCGTCCGCCATGCCCAGGCCCCCTTAATAAGGTGCTACGCGAGCATGACCTCGGCCGTCGGGTGGACTGCGCGGATATCACTCTGAACGAATACCTGGATCGGTGGCTTGAGACGGCAGCGAAACCGCATCTGCGGGAGAAAAGCTACCGAAGCTCCGAAAGCCTGCTTCGCAGGTATATCCGGCCAGCGCTCGGCGCCCGAAATCTGGCGGCGATCTGCCCGCTCGATATCCAGGCGGTGTACCAGCAACTGGTCGAGCGCGGTCTGTCCGCGCGAACCGTCCGATACACGCACCCGGTTCTGCGCTCCGCCATGTGCTGGAATTCTTGGGGGATTTGCATGTAACGATGAACTCAAAATCCGGATGCGGGCGCCTGGCGGAGCAAGGCTGATCTTCAAGACTCCAGCGGGACGGCCAATCGATTCGGACAAGCTCGCGACAAAGATCAAGTCAATTTTGGAACAAGCTAGCCTGCCCATAATCAGGCTCGATGACCTCCGGCACACGGGTCCGACCCTCGCCCTGGCGGCAGGCGTTCCGCCGAAGGTGGTCTCGGAGCAACTTGGGCGTGCCAGCGCGACGTTTACGCTCGATATTTATTCGCACGTGCTCCCGCACATGCAGGAAGAGGCCGCCGCGAAGGTCGAAGCGGTACTGACTGGCCGGTCGATCACGCGGCGGATTTACCGAACGGGTATTAAGGGGTGGTGAGGCAAAGAGGGCTGGGCCATCATTGCGCGTTGCGGGCAGCCGAACTGGCCAGACGATTGGCCTCGGCGTTGTTCTCTCGCCGGATGTGGGAGATCGAGAAATCGAGCGACCGGGCCAATTTCCGGCAGATCCAATTCAGGGAATAGAGCCGCGGACTACGGCAGCTGTACTCGCCACTCATCTGCTTCACTACCACTTCAGAGTCTGAAAACACGTGAAGCGTCTTAGCCTTAAGCCCCAGGGCACATTGCAGCGCCTCAAGCAGCGCAACGTACTCGGCGACATTATTGTCCTGGTGACCGATCCATTTTGCTATTCTGATGGTGCCGTCTGTCGAGCCGTCAATGACCACTCCAATACCGGATGGGCCGGGATTCCCGAAAGAGCCGCCATCGACGTAGGCCACGAGATCTGACATTGTGTGGTGAGCTGGTAACCAACATGCCCGACATATCTTCCGGCGTCAAGATGCTTACCTGATTCCTGCACACTCCTTGTAGCTCTTGCCCACGCCTTCGAGCGCCTGTGGATGTTCCTGTGCAAAAATGGAAAGAAATTAATCTCCCATTCATTAAGCGATAACGATTCAATGGGTTGCGTTTCCGGTTTTGGATCCGTCTCAAACCGGGTGATTGCACTGAAAACGGGCGTTGACAATCTTCGAGCAGCTCTCTAAGGTTGCTCACGTCGACGGCTGAAAGGGTTGGCTTAATTAAACTTTTGCCAGTCCGAACTAGGCTGGGTGATCAGCTCGGCGGGGCAACCCGAAGAGCAGCCAGACCTGAAAAAACCGACGGCTCTGCGAGGAGTAGTTGGGGTTTGGGACCGCGAAAGCGGTGATCGCATCAAAGGGCTGTGACGGTACGTGCCTCCACGTTGTTAGCTCCCTCGCAGGAGCTAATGACTAGAGCATAACCAATGTCACAGCCTTTACCTTTTCCCAGCGTTTTCCTCCTACTTGACCCTCACAAAAGCGGTTCCACAAAAATATTCTGGCCTCGATCGTTCTGGCGGAATTGGTTTCCGCTGTGTTCAGGATGCGGAGTAGGCGACATCGGTCAAGTCAAGGGGATGCTTCTCACGCTACGGATTACGCTACGGTTTTGCTCCCGCTAGCGTCTTGTGGGCCGAACACCTGTTGGTCGAACAAGAGAGATAGTCAGAACCCACTAGCGAGCAGACTGGGGCAATTCGAACGTCTTCGCCATCGATTTGCGCCCTGTCAGGTGTCGATATCGCGGTTGCGCAGAGTTCGCTGTGCTATCCGCGCAACTGTCGACGATAGCGAATCGGCTTGCACAGACGGATCACTATCGCAAAATCGCCTTTACAGTGCGCCGGGATAAACCGGCATGAAGCAGCGGATGAAAGATCCTTACGAGAAAGGAATAGCGATCCGCTCGGCCTCGAGTCTTGCGCTGGGTATCGTGAGGTGCACAGCGAAGCGTAGACCGAGGATAGGCGGGGTGGGTATCCAGCTCCGAAAAGATGCAATCCGGACGCCGACGTCCTTAGTAATGCGCGGAAGGCAACATGAACAGGCGCGATAACGCGAGCTCCTGTTCAGTCCGGCGTAGTCGAAGACCCCAGGCACGCCTAGAAGCTTCATGCACGAGAACCGGGAGACCTCGGAGACACCTACGGCTCAACCAGGCCGCAGGTCGGTGGGCGAAGGCCAGAGCCACAAGGCCCGCGCGTACGTCTTCGAGGAGTCACACAGCGGCATACTACCGATGAATCATTCGAACAAAGACGGAACATCGTTGGCGGAGAGTGAGGAGGGAAGGCCGTTGATGGAGCAGTCGACAATGCTGCGAGTCTTGCGAGGTGAAAGTCCTCGTGCCGCCAATTGCCTGTAGTCGGGCGGCTAGCATATCCGATGCGTGCGAAGGTAACGACGCACGTTCTGCTCGGATGTAAACGCCTCAGCTGCCCTGCGGGGAAACCTTGCAGCGGTAGGAGCGATCCGGGAGGCAAGCAAACTTGGAGGCCTGAACATAACGGAATAGCTGCAGCCTCGAAAATCTTGTCCGTGGAAAATCGTGTTCGCGGGAAGAAGCGGGAAGCCGACCAATCTACTCCAGGGGAAGGCCGATGACGCTGAGGAAGAACCAGGCAAGAGCACTCCGTGGGACCGCCGTGGTAGGGGCTCAGGCATCTGAGGAAAGAATCGCAGAATAACGTCGAGAAGGTCCGTGCAGCGATGCTAGTGGCTGTTCTAGCTGGTGAAAGTCCAGCCGGTGGAACTTGCCCAGTTGCCACCGTAGTTATATCCGGCAGCGGTGCGAGTGATCAAGCCGCTGGAAGCCCGGAAGTAAAAGTCTCCGTTGGCTGGAGGGAAACCTTTGGTCAGCTCCGACAGGGAGGCGAGCGAGTCGGCAGGTTGTAACGAAAGCGAACGGTAGTGAAGCCCCGAAATCAGACGTCCCCATGGGAATCGGAGGGTGGGGGTTGTGGGAAATGCCGAGACTTATGGATCTTGGTCGAAGGCCAGAGTTGTCGGCGAAGGAACTGGGTACGTGCAGCCGACGAGTTTCCCGGGGTCGCAGACGATGACATGTCGACAAAGAACAGTCCACGAAAGCACGGAACCACTCACTGGTTGCCTAGGCGCCGCAAGTCGACGCACAGCGAGGGCACCTCGTATAAGCCGTATCGGTGAAATCGAGGTGCACCGGTGAGTGGGGCGCATGGGGTCGATAAGTGATGATGGACCGGGACAGCATAACCCGGACCGGAGCGAGGACCCCTGGGGTAAAGCGGCAATGGCCGCTTGAACGGTGGTGCACAAGCGCACCGCGTCCCTCGACTCAGATCGGGGATACGACGGTATAGGCAGCGAGGTGCACGAAGGGCGGATGGCAAACCGCACGTCGCGAAGAACTCGCGGTCGACGGGAAGGCACTGTCTGATATACCGGCCTTCCAGCCGGACTGGGGAAAACCCGCTGTCCGGAATGATAGGGGGGACGATGGAAACGTCAGCATCATCGAAGCCTGGTCCGCGCCATTGTCCTACCCGACCGCTGGCAGCAGGGGCTGATCGCAACCTGCACAGACCCCTCGAACGAGGCTAAGGCCGAAGAAGAGGGGAGCCAGACGGGATTGGCGCATGAGTCCGTAGGAGCGATGACTGAGGAGTAATTTCCTTGGAAGAGACGGTACACGTCTCTCTGATGCAGATAACGCCTACATCGGGCAAAGGGACTCTGGATCATGGCGGTGTCATGGTGCAACGGGGTGGTCGGACTCCGAGCCGACATAAGCCTCGCGTTGGAGATGGCACTAGGCTGTGGGCAAACCAGGGAAGTTGGGGCGTATGCGAATCAGCGCTTAAACCTCGCCAAGCTGGGAAGGTCCATGGAAGAAATGCCAAGGTTCCGAACCGGACCTGGGAAACCCGGCTGTCCGGGATTATCGGGGGGCCCCGCGAAACGTAGCCATGGTGGAATTGTGAACCCGTCTTGCAACCGAAAGGACAAGTACGGTAACCCTGCACCTATAGCTGGCGCGCGCGGGCTCTATCCCAACAGTTTATGGGCGGTCGATATTTGTGTCGGTCCTTCAACTTCTCCTCGGGCTAGCCCGCGCTAGTGCGATCCCGTTACCCACGTAACCATTCGCATCCTGGGGATGTATGCCAAAATCTTGATCCAGGATTCTGCGGTACAGGAGTAGAAGGGGTGCGGCGAGGACAGAACCCTCGTTCGTGATCGAGATCCCATCGCTAGTTAAGACTCCGGGAGGGAAGGTTCACAATGACCCGACGAAGTTTGCTGCTCGCACTCATGAGCGCAACCGGCGCTATGGCGGTAACTGACCTCGCGCAAAAGCCAGCCGCGCCAAAGCCGCAAGATAAGTTTGCCCTCGCAAACGAGAATGTTAAAGAACTGCTGCTTCTGCTGGACACCGATAAGAATGGCAGGATATCGAAGCAGGAATTGATGAACTTCATGGACGCAGAGTTCAACAAACTGGATAAAGACGGGAACGGGGAACTCGACCCGAAAGAACTGCGGCAATCGAGGCTCTCAGTTAGGTAGGGCAGTTCTGCAAACGCTGCGAGGTAACGTATTTTCACTTTCTCGCTCGCCACGATGGCTGCGCCAACAGAAACGGTGAAATGGGCACTCGATAACGGTTCCCGACCCTATTTCCCCTGTCATTTCCTACCCACGTGCAATGGTAAACCTTGACTCTGGAACCGAGCCTCAAGGATTCATCTGGGTCTCCGTGGACCGTCTGGAAGTGCTGCCCAAAATGCTGCAGAGGTCACATTTACTTTAAGAGAATATTTAACTACTCCGCTATATCACTTCCGGAAGTATCGCCGAATAGTCAAGGACGCCGGATGATACGTTCTGGATGACTTTGTTTTATTTATGGAGGACGGGCGTCCTCGCCCGTCGGGTGCGCCTAGTCGTCCTCGGTCGGATTAATGGGCTCCCCGACAATGTTGTAGTAGACCTCTTTGGGAGGCTTGGGCTTCGCTGGCTTGGCCGGGGCTACGGCCGGGGATGGCGTCGGTTTCGACTGCTGCGGCGCCGACACCGGAGGAGCTGAAACGGGTGCCTGTGCAATCTGGGGTACTGGGGGTGGAGTCACCGCGGTTTGGGTTGGGGCGGCAACTGGCTCAGGAGGAGCCATAATGGAAAGCGGTGCGGCAGACGGTTGCGAAACCCTCTTGGTCACCCGCATCATTTTCACTCGTACCGGCGCTGGGTTCTTCCGTGACCATTCGTGCAGCAGCACAAACACAATTCCTGCCAAGCAAAGCGCCAAAACCGAGTTGAACAGCGCTGGAACGTTCAACTCACCTTTTCCGAGGTACAACGGAGACTGAGGGTCTACTTCCATCACCCTGGCCAGCAGCGGCACTAGTAAATTGCTGGTGAGAGAAGCAAGAAATCCCCAGATCCCCTCTGCCAGAATCACGGCAGCCACTAGCTGACCGATCCATTTTCCGGGATTCAGGATCGATTCGGGGACGGAAGTCTGGTTTTCGCCCATACTTTATATGATGCAGATTGTGGCATATCGGGAATGCCAGGGGAAAATCCCAGCCCATATATGCCGCTGCTCGCAGGTAGCGTCGAGCGCGCCATCGCGCAATTGGGAGCCGCGCGAGCTGCAAATCCTGTT
>Ga0208689_1000308_pt1 | contig 40237 bp, 39 predicted proteins | sample June2015DPH_8_15_FD_184700 | JGI IMG/M metagenome (GOLD analysis project Ga0208689, IMG submission 184700) | Peatland microbial communities from SPRUCE experiment site at the Marcell Experimental Forest, Minnesota, USA - June2015DPH_8_150... | ecosystem: Environmental > Terrestrial > Soil >... | reverse complement strand
CCACGCGGCGTTGCTGCGTCAGGGTTTCCCCCATTGCGCAAAATTCCCCACTGCTGCCTCCCGTAGGAGTCTGGACCGTGTTTCAGTTCCAGTGTGTCCGTGCGCCCTCTCAGGCCGGATACCGATCTTCGCCTTGGTAAGCCATTACCTTACCAACTAGCTAATCAGCCGCGACCCCCTCCAAAAGCGGATTGCTCCTTTGGTCTTTCGATATTATGCGGTATTAGCCTCGGTTTCCCGAGGTTATCCCCCACTCAAGGGCAGGTAGTCACGTGTTACTCACCCGGTCGCCACTATACTCATGGATTGCTCCACTTTCCCGTTCGACTTGCATGTGTTAGGCACGCCGCCAGCGTTGATTCTGAGCCAGGATCAAACTCTCATTTGAAACCTGAGCCTGTCTGGGTAGACAGGCAACCTCCGCCTGCTGAGGCAGAGGTCCATCTTGTGAGTACGTTCAGACTTGAGCCCGAACATTTCCATCTCACGACTGGCACGTTCAACCTTTTGTCAAAGACCGATCCGCTTCCCGCCTGAGCGGTGCGCCTTCAGTCCGCGCAAACTCCCTTGCGGAAATTTGTGCGTCCTCGAAACCTTTTAAAGCTATCGCGCTTCGGCGACTGCTGTCAACCCGCTGAGATCACAGGATTTCCACCTGTTATTAACAGTGCGGGGAGTTTCCATCCAGTGCGGCATAAAGCCAGACTGAAGAACTCTTCAAGAACTCTTTGCGGGAATTCTTTACAGCGCGCCCGAAAACGCGCTTCCACTTTTGCTCGCTACAAAATCCGGCGCAGGCCGAAGCGGAAGACGATTCGAAAATTAAAGATCGCTTGGAGGCTCTGCTATTCGCGGAAACCCTTCAGGGAACTTTGTCCCCGAATGCGAACCCCGGAAAGGGGCCAATTTGGAGGCTTACTGAATTGGATGCCGAAAGCCGCCGCGAGGATTCAGCGGGCAGCTCAGACACACCAGTCACTTGTCCTCGACTCGATCTTTTATACCAAACCCCTCGGCATTGCGCAAGGGGGGAATCAAAAAAGTTACTTGATCTGCACAGCGGGATTTTTTGGGGCTGGCGGGGGCTGCCCCTGCGGCGTGCGGCATGCGTCCGAGGGCGGGCAGACTTTGCTCCGAAACTCTTGCTGCTGGAGGGGTTGCGGCCGGTTCACTCCCCGTACTTTAGGTTTTGCGGATACTCTTCGCGGACAGGAGTGTCCGCGCCACACAACCATCTTCCATATAATGCTGCTAGCCTTGATTTCCGTTCTCCAACTCGGCGTCGTCGACTACGGCGAAGGTCTGCGCCTGCAGCGTAGGCTGGTCGAACTGCGCAAGGTTGGACAGATCGGCGATATGCTACTGCTGCTTCAACACACACCCGTGATCACGTTGGGGCGTAATGCGAAAGCTGCCAACGTGCTTGCTTCAAGCGACGTGCTCGCCGCTCGCGGGGTTGAGGTGTTCGAATGCGATCGCGGCGGGGATGTTACGTTTCACGGGCCAGGGCAACTGGTGGGGTATCCGATATTTGATTTGCGGGCGTACAGCAGCTCTCAGCCTTCAGCCATCAGCTATCAGTTAGAGCCCTCGGCGGTAGAAGCAGACCCTCCGCAGCCGCGACGCAAGACGCTCGGTGCCATCGACTACGTTCGGCGACTGGAGGAGGTGCTGATCCGGAGTTGCGCGAACTTCGGCATTGCGGCTCGGCGCGTGACCGGGCTGACGGGGGCTTGGACAGACGCGGAGCCAGCAGCGAAGATCGCTGCGATTGGCGTGCACATTTCGCGCTCCGTTACTTCGCATGGCTTCGCTTTGAACGTGAATACGGATCTCAGCTACTTCAACCTGATCGTGCCCTGCGGTAGCACGGCGAAGCCCGTGACCTCGATGCAGAAGGAACTGGGGCGGGAGCTCGACTTGAACGAGGTGGCACAGTCGGTGTCGCGAAACTTTGGCAGCGTGTTCGCTAGTCAGATGCTGTGGGTGGAGACGCTGGATGCGTTGCTCGGAATCGCCGTGGGCGTGCCGATGAAAGCGCCGGAAGAGTTGCGGCGAGTGCACGGCGAAGATGATCTGTTTCTCGCCTGAAGCGCGGCGACATCATGCACGTGCGTTGATTGGCGCAAGCGTTGGATGGTCTTCGCGGCAGCGTGGAATGGATGCCTGAATAGTAGATCTTCGCTCTAGATCGTCAACACGGCTCTAGCCGGCGCAAATCGCGGACCGGTGGCCTCTCGCCGCCGGTCCGTTTCTTTTTTCACCAGCATCAGACCGCTACAGCACTTTTCCGTCGGTGTCCATCAGACGGAAATCGCCGAGTCCCAGCTCTCGCACACCGGGTTCGATCTTTGCGCAATCGCCGACAACGACGCTGATTACCTTCCCAGCCTCCGGATGGGCACTCAGCGGTGTTATCCTATGGCGGGATCACGCCGCAGGGCTGTAACCTCTTCATGTCCAATCCAGAGACGTCCAATCCAAGTATGTCCGACCCAAACACGTCCAACCCGAACACTCCTGAACCCACGCCAGCCAACGAGCCGGCCGAATCATTCCCGGCCGAATCGTTCAAAGACATTTTTTCCGAGTACGAGCAGAGTCATTCCCGCAAGAGGGACGGCGCTCAGGGCCGCGAAGGGACAGTGATTGCCGTGACCGCCGACTCCATCGTTCTCGATATCGGATTCAAGACGGAAGGCGTTCTGCCGCTCTCGGCGTTCCCGGCGGACAAGCCGCCGAAGCCCGGCGACAAAGTGCAGGTCACCATCAAGGGGCGCGATCCGGAAGGCTACTATGAACTGACCCGCGGCAAGGTCGAGCGCCCCACCGACTGGGCGTCGCTGGAGAGGGCTTTCGCAGAGAAGTCGACGATCATGGGCACCGTGACGGGCGTGGTCAAGGGCGGGTTAAGCGTGGATGTGGGAGTGCGAGCCTTCATGCCCGCTTCGCGCAGCGGAACCCGTGACGCGTCCGAACTGGAGAAGCTGGTCGAGCAGGAAATCCGCTGCTGCATCATCAAGCTCGACGTGGCCGAGGAAGACGTGGTGGTCGATCGCCGCGCCATTGCTGAAGACGAAGAACGCGCCGGCAAGGAGCGCCGCTACTCGGAACTCAAAGAAGGCGATACCGTGCGGGGCGAGGTGCGCAGCCTGACCGATTACGGCGCGTTCGTCGATATTGGTGGCGCGGACGCCCTGCTTCATGTCGGCGAAATTTCATGGCGTCGCGTCAGCAAGCCCTCTGACGTGCTCTCTGTGGGCCAACAGATCGAAGCCATGATCATCAAGATCGACTCGGACAAGCGGCGCATTGCGATCAGCATGAAGCAGCTTCAGCCGCATCCGTGGGAAGCCGTCGCCGAAAAATACAAGGCAGGCGAACGGGTGCGAGGCACAGTTACCCGCATCGCCGATTTCGGCGCATTTGTGGAACTCGAGCCGGGCATTGAAGGTCTTATTCATATTTCCGAAATGTCATGGGCCAAACGAGTGAAAACTCCGGCGGATGTAGCAAAGCCGGGCGAGACCGTCGAAGCCGTGATTCTCGGAGTGAACGCGGGAGAACGCCGCATCTCCCTCGGCCTGAAGCAGGCGCTGGGCGATCCCTGGGCCGGGGCTGCACAAAAGTTTGCGCCGGGCACGGTGATCAAAGGGCCGGTAACGAGCTTGACGAAGTTCGGCGCCTTCGTGCAGCTTACCGAAGGCGTTGAGGGGATGATTCACGTTAGCGAAATCAGCGCGGAAAAGCGCATCAATCACCCGCAAGAAGTGCTGAAGGCCGGGCAAGTGGTGAAGGCGCAGGTGCTCGCGCTCGACACGGAAAAGCGGCTCATACGCCTGAGCATGAAACAGCTGGTTCCAACCGGCCTGGATGAATACCTCGCCGAACATAAAGAAGGCGATATCGTTACTGGCCGCATGATCGAGGTTTCCGAAGGACGCGCAGGCGTGGAGCTGGGCGAAGGTGTCGTGGCGACGTGCCGGATCCCCGAGGAGCGTTCGGCAAAGCCAGCCAACGAAGACAAGCGCGCTGAACTGGATTCGCCGTCATCTTCCTCTTCATCAAAGCCTGATCTGTCGTCAAAGCCTGATCTGTCGTCGCTCGGTTCCATGCTGCAGGCACGCTGGAAGAGCGGCACTGCCGCCGACGAGACTAAGCCGGAAGCCATGCGGACAGGGCAGATCCGCAAGTTTCGGATCGCAAAGCTCGAACCGGCGACAAAGAAAATTGAATTGGAGTTGGAGTAATTCCGGACTTGCTCGGCGAACCCATCCGCCGCGGGATCGAGTTCCAGTTCGAACAGACTGCTGAAAGAATCGGGTTTCGTATCAGGGCATCGCTTTAGCGATGCCGCAAGTCGTCGAGATGAACTGCCCCTTTAGGGGCTGGGACTTTTTCCGTAGCCTGCTAACACAAGACAAACAAACGAACCCGAGCCCGCCTTGTTAGTGACGACTAACTGCCAGAGTTAACCATCATGAGCGCGAACAGCGCGGGCAGGTAGATGATCGTCGCCCGCAGCAAGCGCCGTGCGTGCGGTTTGGATGCCGCAGCCGTTGCCGGCAGTTGCGGATACGCCATTCCCATTGACACACGGAACAACGCCGCGCCCATCAGGATGGCCCCAACCAAATACACGCGTCCCGCCATTCCCATCGCAACCGGCAAAACGCTCACGGGAATCAACGCTCCGGAATAGGCCAGAATCCGCCACACCGTGGACTTTCCATCGGAATCCACTATCGGCAGCATGCGGATGTCGCCTTGCGCATAGTCCTCGCGATAGAGCCATGCGATCGAGAGAAAATGCGGAAACTGCCAGACGAACATGATGGCAAAAAGGATCAGAGTCTCGATTTCCAGTTTTCCGCGCACCGCCGTCCAACCCAGCACCACCGGCATCGCTCCGGGAAACGCGCCCACAAATGTGCACACCGGAGAAACTTTCTTCAGTGGAGTGTATGCCGCCAGATACACCAGTGCGGTCAAGAACACCAATAACCCAGTTAGTAAGTTGGCATAGATCGCCAGATAAGCGGAACCGCCCAGAGTCAGCGCCAATCCGACCGTGGCGGCGTGTGCCTTGGTCATGCGTCCCGAAGGCAAGGGGCGCAGCGCAGTGCGCCGCATCCGCGCATCCACGCTCGATTCGAGCACTTCGTTCAGCGCCGCCGTTCCGCTCGAAACCAGCGCCACACCCAACAGGGCATGGACGAGGCCCAGCGACCACGACGACACGCCCAACCGGTGCGCGCCAAAGAAGTAGCCGCACCACGCCGTAAGCACGATCAGAGTCGTAATGCGCGCCTTAGTCAGTTCGGCGTAATCGCGCAGCAGAGAAGCAAATTTTTGCAACATGGACCCCACACTCGCCCGTTTGCCCCTTCCGCCCTCATCCGGCGGTTTAACTCAAACCGGCAATCCCGAAAAAATCCCCACGGAACAGACCAACGTCAAGAGACGGCATTGGTAACGCGCCATCTCTTCAATGTCAAGCCAAAACTTAATGCGACAGCGCGTCTCGCTCGCACGATCCTCGCACCAAACGCAATCTTTGGCAACTAGCGACTGCCTGCAGGGCCGGAAACATTGAATGTCTCAGGTGGATCAAAATAACACTGATGCCAAAGAGCTGCGTCGGACAACGTGCCCGCCTTCCATTGCTGAACGGTTGGGAGCGTCGCGGCGATCATGCCGCCATCGACCGAATCGAAGATCAACACGACTCCGGATAGTTCCTGTGATTTTGCCGCCAGTTCCGCGTAGCTTTTGTCGAGGAAAGACTTGGCGAATTCCAGCTTCGCTCGCGCGCCGCTGTCCTTCTCGTTTTCCTGGATCTTTTGCACCGAGATGATTTTCACGTTCCTGCCCCGAAGTGGCTCCCAATCCCCCGGAAACGGCGCAGTCTCTTCGCGCGTCACCTGAAACAGATCGGCCGCAACGGGTTTGGTACTCGCGCCAGCCTGCGGAATATCCGAAATGCCCTCCGGCATCTCCAGGCTGGTGCGCCAGATCCATCCCCGCGACAAGCCGGATATCCGCACGTGAACCCAGTCCGCATTGAAATCTAACATCTCAAACTCATCGTGCGCGCTCGCCAGAAACAAGGTCTTGCCATTCAAACTGGGAGTCGCAACCACCGGAGTTCCTGTTTTCTTTATCGCGACCAGATTCTTCGGATGCGCCTGGTTCTTGAGCACTTCCTCCAAACTCGCCGCCTCCGCCTGCAAGCCGGTTGCTGTTTGATCGGGGGGTTTCTTCTGCGAATTGTTCGCATCCGCCAGTTGCTGAGCCGACAAAGCTTGACCCGACAAACCCTGCTCCAACGAAGACGAGAACGTGCGCCCGGTTTCCGGCAACCTCGGCATCGGCGCCGAGATGGTCGGCTCCGCAAGGCCTTTGTCCGCAATTCCTTTGTCCGCAATTGCTGGCCGCTTAGCCGACGCCGCCGACGGAGCGATCACCGGAAAACTTTCGCTGGAACTTTGGCTAGAACTCTCGCTAGAACTCCCGCCCGAACTCGTCGCACTGGGCCTCGTCGCCAGTAGATCGGTTAACTGGTCGAGAAGGTCGGATTCGAGCCGGCCATTCGAAGTCAGCAGTTGGTATCCCGAGCGAGATGAAATTGAATCCGCGTACCATGCCGTCACCTTCGTGCTCACCCGCACCACCGATCCGCCCGACGCAGTCGAGCTCACCTGCACGGCAGATTGGTAATACGCCCGCTGGTAGCGGTTCAAGGGATGGTCGCCAGGCAAAGCGAATCCTTCCAGCACCGGCAGCCTTCCCCCCATGGATGGTTGCAACTCCTGCAGCGCTCTTTCCACCGCGCTTTTCGACTGACGGTAGGTGCGCTCGTTCGCGCCTGCTGGCGCGCTGCCGCTCTGCGCCACGGCCATCGGAAGCACGGCCAGCGGAAACGCGGCCCACAGCGTGGCGCGAAGTAATCGGCGAGGCACTGGCAAACTCCGCCGCGTCATGGCACCTGCTCCAACTTGTCCCGCCGAATCCATCCGTGCTGTCCGTCGTGGGTCTCGACCCCGTACCAGTAGGGCGTGGAAATCAGAATCAGAACTTCGACGCCGGGCTCCAGCGATTTCAGCGTGCTCGCCGTGTGGAACGGAGCGGACTTGAGCGGAGCCCCGGGCTTCTTGACCAGTCGCTCCACCTGCTGGCGCAGCTCCGCAACGTGTTGTTCCAGTGATTCAGCGGGCAGCTCAGACGCCGCCGACGATTGCGGCATCGCGGATGTTGGTGACGCAGGGGATGATTGTAGCGCCGAGGTCGGCGCCGCCTGGCCAGTCGTTCTCTCACCAGTCGTGCTCTCGCCATTCGCGCTATCGAGGGACTTCGCCGTCGATGGCGGAGTGCTCAGCACAACTGTGTCGCTTCCCAGGCCAAAGTTTTGTTTCGCCAAACGTTCCTGTTTCGCTTGTAAAGCCTCGGCGTTTTCCTTTTTCATCAGCTCGACCGCTTCGAGGCGGTCATGGATGTCCTTGTACTCGCTACTTTCCACCGAGCCGTTCGATTGGTGGACGCTGTGCCGAAAATCTTCCACAAACAGAGCGTCAATTCGCAGGACTGTATTCTTGTCGCCCTGTGGCTGCACCACATACCGCACGGCCAGCGTTCCAACATCGCCGCTGTTCTTGAAATTTCGCGGATCCAGCGCCTGCTTCCGCACCTTGTAGAAGACCTTGCCTCCCTCGGTCCAGGCCGGAAACACCGGCGTAGACGTGGCCGCGACCGCTCCCGCGATGTACTCGTCTTTGTTGTATTCCTTGCTTCCCCGGATAATCGTGTTCTGCGCCACGTCTTCCACAACCTGCGCGACTTCGGGTTCCGGCAGCGGAACATTGACGATCAGGCCTGCGCCGTACTGAAGAACATCTTTTTCGCGGCCATGCGAGGGGATCGCCGCCGCAGTGAGTAGAAGAAATGCTGCCGCCACCCGGAGATAACGTGGAAGACAAAGTTCCATTCGATGAGACGCAACCCAACCATTCAGCCCCGTACCGCGAAAACTCTTGTCCCAGATCACGACCGGCTCCGTGCCCCTGTTGCAAGAGTCTTATACGCTGGATTGATCGCTGTCAACTCGCGCAGCACGCGCGCGATCCGAACGCCATTCCCCGGTTCCTCTCGGGGCGAACGACAGCAAAGACAATCCGATTCGTCCCTACAACTTCGCCTTGGGCAAAGACGACTCGCGCTTCAAGTGCGGCAACACCAACGAGGATATCTACAAGATCTTCGTGACCGGCGTGGACGGCACGCCCATGCCTTCCTTTGCTGACGTGATTCAGCCAAACGACGCCTGGGATCTCGTCCATTTCCTGCGCACGTTGCAGGTCGATCGTCACGGCAAGGAGAACGAAGTTCTGTCGGCTGCGCACGGAGTGATTCCCCCGTACGTGGATAAAAACCCGGCGCCAGCCGCCCCGGCCGATAACAAGTCGCCCGGTGGCGGCCAGTAAATGAATCTTACCGAGGGTTTCGTTCATCATAACGAATACCAAGACCCGAAGGAGGGAGTACTCGAATGCGCACGAAGCAAATGCTGCTAGCTCTTTTGACGTTGCTCGTTTGTCCGTCCCTGATGTTCGCTGGAACGGTTAGCGGCAAGGTGACCTACACGGGCACGCCCGCCAAACAAAAACCCATCGATATGTCCAAAGAACCGAGCTGCGCCAAGCAGCATGCCACACCCGTGACTAACGAAACGGTTGTGACCGGGCCCAACAATGCATTGGAAAACGTGGTGGTGTACGTTTCGTCCGGGGCTCCCGATGACGGTCAGGTCCCGACGCAGGCGGTCACCTACGAGCAGAAAGGCTGCCAGTATATTCCGCACGTTCTGGTCATGCACACCAACCAGGAACTCAAGATCACCAACGAAGACCAAACTTCGCACAACATTCATCCGCTGGCCAAAGTGAACCGCGAGTGGAACAAATCCCAGCCGCCCGGCACGCCGCCCATCGTCGAGAAATACGATAAGGAAGAATTCATCTCGGTGAAATGTAATGTCCATCCGTGGATGCATGGCTATTTCGCGGTGCTCAAAACCTCGCACTACGACGTAAGCAAGGGTTCAGGGGACTTCAAGCTGCCGAACCTGCCTCCCGGCAAGTACACCATCACCGCCTGGCACGAGGACTACGGCACTCAGACTGCCGACGTCACCATCACCGGCAACGAGACCAAAGACGTCAACTTCACCTTCAAGGCGAAAGCCTACTGACGCACCGGCGGCGGAGGTGAGCCTCTCCGCCGCATCCGTACTTAAGCAGGGCAAGCGGAGATAACCAATGGGAAAGATTTTTGCAGTCACTATTGCGATTATCGCGATTTTGTCGGCCGTCCCCATCGTGATGAATTACTGGGGACCTCCCGCGGATGTTTCAACGCACGGGCCGGCTATCGACGAGCAGATGCACGAGACCATGTGGGAAGCCGGCATCTCCTTTCTCGCCGCGCAGTTCGTCCTCGCGCTCTTCGTCTGGCAGTTCGCAGGCCGCGGCAAGAATGACAAGCTCAAAACCTTCCCCGGCGGCGCCAAAGGGCTCGTTATCGCCGCTTTCCTTTTAGTGGGAACGGAGATTCTTGCCCTCGGCGTCATCGGCCAAAAGGCGTGGGCCACGGTTTATTTTGCTCCGCCGGACAAGAATGCCCTGACCATCCAGGCCCAGGCCGGTCAGTTTGCCTTCTACTTCCGCTATCCCGGTCCGGACGGTAAGTTCGGCGCTATTCATCCCGACAAGATTGACGAAGGCAACCAGAATTTCTTCGGGCTCGATCCCGAACACGACGTTGATTCCCGCGACGACATCATTGCCGGTGAACTCGCCATCCCGGTCAATCGCCAGATCAACCTGATGATGCACTCCAAAGATGTCGGGCACTCGTTCTATGTGCGCGAACTCCGCATCCAGCAGGATTTTGTCCCCGGTCTCGACCTTGCAGTCCACTTTACCGCGACCAAAACCGGCCAGTACGAAATCGTCTGCACCCAACTCTGCGGACTCGGCCACTACAACATGAAGGCGTATTTGACGGTGCTGTCGCAGGAAGATTTTGATAAGTGGTTGAAAGACAAGGCGGCCCAGTAACCCGCCGGCAATTCCTGGCCGGGGTTCGTGGCATGGTTTCGTGGCATGGTTAAGATCACCGGGCAATCGAAACTTAGTTCAGCTCTTTACTCGAGGTGAGTAAATGTCGGAAGCAGCAATGTTGGAAACAGTAGTGCATCACGGTCCACCCCGGGGTTTTCTCCGGAAGTATGTCTTCAGCCTCGATCACAAGATCATCGGCCTGCAGTACTACGGCCTCGCGCTGGTAGCCGTCTTTATCGGGATGTTCCTCTCCTGGCTCATGCGTTTTCACCTCGTCTGGCCAAATGCCGCCATCCCCGGCCTTCAGCTCCTCTCCAAGGTGGGCGCGCCCGGCGGCCTCATGACGCCCGAGTACTACCTCTCCCTGCTCACCATGCACGGCACGTTGATGGTTTTCTTTGTACTCACCAACGCGCCCTTCGCCGCCTTCGGCAACTACTTTTTGCCCATCCAGGTCGGCGCCGAAGATATGGCCTTCCCGCGCTTTAACATGATGTCGTTCTGGGTTACCTTCTTGGCCTTCGTCGTATTGCTCGCCGCGTTTGTCGTCCCGGATGGCCCGCCCATCTCCGGATGGACCGCTTACGCTCCGCTCAGCGCCATCGGCAAAGACGCTGGCCCCGGCCTGGGCATGGGGCAAAATCTCTGGGGGATCTCGATCGCGATTTTCTGCATCGGGTCGCTGCTCGGTTCGCTGAACTTCATCGCGACCACCCTCGACCTCCGCGCCAAAGGCATGACCCTGATGCGCATGCCCGTCAGCACGTGGGCGTGGTTCGTCACCGCCTGCATCTCGTTGCTGGCCTTCGCCGTATTGCTCCCGGCCTGCTTGCTCCTGGTCCTCGATCGGGTTGCCGGTACCAGTTTCTTCATCCCCGCCGGCCTGGTTGTCAGCGATCATCTGCAGCCCCACTCCGGAGGCTCGCCGCTTCTCTGGCAGCATCTGTTCTGGTTCTTCGGACATCCCGAGGTGTACATCGCGATTCTGCCGGCCATGGGCATCGTCTCCCACATCCTGATCAACAGCATGCGCAAGCCGCTGCTCAGTCACAAAGTCGTCATCGGCTCCATGATGGCGATCGGCTTTCTCAGCTACATGGTCTGGGGACATCACATGTTCCTGAGCGGCATGAATCCATTCTCCGCGCTGGTGTTTTCGTTCCCGACTCTGATGATCACCATCCCGGCAACGGTATTGACGCTGATCTGGCTTGGCAGCCTGTATGGTTCGCGCCTCCAGATCACCGCCGCTTCACTGTTTGCCTTGGGCTTCATCTCCATGTTCGTGAGCGGCGGCGTCAGCGGATTCTTTCTCGCCCAGCCTTCGCTTGATATCTACCTGCACGCGACTTACTTCGTCGTCGGGCACTTCCACCTCGTCATGGGTGTTGCCGCCATCTTCGGCGTCTTTGCCGGAACTTACTTTTGGATGCCCAAAATGACCGGCCACATGATGAACGAAACCCTCGGCAAGATTCACTTCTGGCTTACGTTTGTCGGCACTTACTGCATCTTCATGCCCTTCCACTATCTCGGGCTAGCCGGCAACGTCCGGCGTTACTCGTCGTTCGTGGATGATTTTATGGCGCCGTTGATGCCCGTGCACAAGTTCATCACCATCGCCGCCCTCCTCACGGGAGCGGCTCAGCTGATCTTCCTGTACAACCTTGTCCACAGCCGCTTCTGGGGCCCGCCGGCTCCGGTTAACCCGTGGAACGCGACTTCGCTAGAATGGACGGTCCCTTCGCCGCCGCCGTGGAACAACTTCGGTGGCATCCACCCCGTCGTATATCACGACCCATATCAATACAGCGTCGAGGGTGCGAAGGAAGATTTCATCATGCAGAATTCGCCCGAACAGGTGAAAACTCCAGTTCGTTCATGACGTTTGCTTTGGTTTGGTTGAACGCCCTTTAGGGCTGCAGTAAGTGCGGAAAAGTAGTAGCGGCTTTGGCCGCTGAGTTTCAGAAAAGTTTGGCAAAGAGAGAGGCCCACAAGCAGTATGGCAACGACTGTTCCCGAGCCACCAGTAATCGATTCGCAGCTGCTGTCCAGGCTTTCCCCCCGAACACCCGGCGGCGGCTCCGCTGGTCTCATTCCCGGTGGCGGAGGACTCCGTGCCGTCGCCGACCGGTCGCCCGAGCCCGCCCGCACCGGCATCTGGGTCGCTCTCGCGGCGATCGCCATGGCCTTCGCTGCCCTCACCAGCGCCCTCATCGTCCGCCAGGGCTCCGGGAACGACTGGCACCACATCCTCATCCCGCGCCTCCTTTATCTCAACAGCGCGATCCTCGTACTCAGCAGTCTGACGCTCGAATTCGCGCGAAAGAAAGTCGCGAGCTACATCCGCCGCGAGGGTGTGACCCGCTCGCAGGCCATGCAGTGGCTCGGCGCCACCCTGGCTCTTGGACTCGCTTTCGTAGTCGGCCAGTATTTGGCCTGGCTACAGCTGCGATCTGAAGGACTTTATCTCGCCACGAATCCCAACAGTTCGTTCTTCTACGTGCTTACCGCTGTTCACGCCGTTCACGTTCTCGGCGGCTTGGGAGGCTTGTTACGAGTTATCTATCTCCTGCGTGCACCAGTGCCCATCCTGCGCAAGAGCACCATGGACTCGACGTCTTACTACTGGCATTTCATGGGCATGCTTTGGATTTACCTGCTTTTCGTTGTTTGGTTAAAGCTGTAACGACTGGTTAAAGCTGTAATGTCCCGCTAAAGCTGTAACTGAAACAGGAGGCTCCGTGAGTCAAGCGAATCTCGCAGTCGATCCCCACGCTGCAGGCGTGGGGGAAGGGTCACCCTTTGCGATTCCATCCAGCAAGCTGGTGATGTGGCTGTTCATCATCTCGGACGCGGTGACCTTCGGCGCCTTCCTGTTCGCCTACGGCTACATCCGCAACGCCAGCGCCGACTGGCCCACGCCGCTCGAGCACGCCAGCATCTGGAACGCCTTGCTGATGACCTTCATCCTGGTTACCAGCAGCTTGACCATTCTTCTTGCGGTCCGAGCCGCTCAAAACGACGACCGCTCCGCCGCGTTCAAGTGGACCCTCATCACCGCCGCCGGGGGCGTACTCTTCGCCATCCTTCACCTCCGCGAGTGGAGTTCGCTCATCGGAGAGGGCGTCAGAATGTTCCAGAATCCCTGGGGCGCGCCCATGTTTGGCGCCACCTTCTTTAGCATCACCGGATTGCACATGTTGCACGTGATCGGTGGCGTCATCGCTCTCACCGTCGTCGCGTTGACTTACAAAGCCGGCCGCTACTCCGCCAAGCACATCGAGATCTGGTCCCTCTACTGGCACTTCGTCGACATTGTCTGGATGTTCGTTGTGCCCATGGTCTACCTCATGAACATGAAACGTTAGCGAAACCACTACGGGAAGGTGAACTCAGAGTGAACTCTATGACCACGACACCGAATTCGACCGGAAAATCAAACGGCATGGCGACGACCTACGTTGTGTATGTCACAATTATGGCGATCGCCGTTTACCAGGTCTGCTTCGCCATGATGGCCGGTCCGCAGCCGATGCTGATGCTCATGCTGGCCATCTTGCAGGCGTCCATTGCCGTGATGTATTTCATGCACCTCGCGCAGGAACGTCAGGTGCTGGCTCTGGCCTTGATCCCGTACACGATCTTCATCCTGTTCATGATGAACATGATCTGGTCCGACAGCGTCCGGTTGCTCCACATGCGCCCGCACTGAACCGGGGAGGATTGGACAGCGATGAGGAGGAATATGAACATTAGAATCGCAACCATCACCAAGGCCGCTCTCTTGCTGCTTGTCTTCGGGTGCTTCTCGCTGCCCGCCTGGAGCCAGACTTGTGCGCTCTGCTACACCCAGGCCGCCGGCGCGGGCCCGCGCATGATTCAAGCCCTTAAAAGCGGGATACTTGTCCTCATCTTCCCGCCCATGGGTATCTGCATCGGCCTGATGGTCATGTCCTATAAGAAGCGCAACCAGTTCGGCCAGCAAAGTAACTCCGAGCGCAAGGCCGACCGCAGGTCCGACCTGGGCTGGTAGCGGCTTTTCATTGACCTCTGTCCACATAGTCCCGTCGCTTTGGAAGGTGCTTCGATTTCGGGTTGAAGTCCTTGTCCAGGGCGGGATTTCATCCACAAATGGGAATTGTGTGCCAGTGAATAAGCCCCTCCCGCAGAAACTGCTTTGATGTCCAACTTACAAGTGATAAAATTATTTCATGGCAAAAACACTAATTCAGTCCGTGGTCGAACAACTCCAGCAGGAACGTGCGCGACTTGAAGATGAGCTCCACCGCGTAACCGCTGCCCTAACTACCTTCGGGAAATTCTTCCTGCAAGGGAGCAAGCGTGGACCAGTCGCAACGCGCAAGAAACGAACGATTTCGGCGGCAGGACGCAAGAGAATAGCAGCAGCGCAGAGGGCACGATGGGCGAGGGTTAGGGCAGGCAAGAAATGAGTGCGCCGATCTTCCGCCCGCGAGGCGGAAAATCGGATCCTGCCGCATAGCGCACCCAACGTGGGGGCTTCTCCGCTATCTGCAACGACTACGAATGAAAACGAGCAACAATACTCTTAAGAAGAGTGACGACGAATCGCTTGCCGCTCTTTGAAAACTGCAATAAGAGGACGGGTCCCCATCCTTTGGGCTTTTGCTCGTTGCTCACCTGGGAAGCGGACATGCCGGGGTATTGTGCGTCGGGAACGGTCAATCCGACCGTCTGCAATGCAGATGCGCCGCCAGACTCACCCGCGCTAGCCGACGAGCCCTTCCAACTCCTCTTCCCCGATCACGCTCACACCCAACTCCCGAGCCTTATCCAGCTTCGATCCCGCGTCGCTCCCCGCCACCACATAGTCCGTCTTCTTGCTCACCGACCCCAACACGCGTCCGCCCGCATCTTCAATCAGCTTCTTCGCTTCATCCCGCGTGTGACGCGCCAGGAAAACGGTACCAGCTCTCACGCACATACTACAGCCCCACGACCCTCTGGAAGTCGCTCTCGCCGATGATGCGGATCTTCTGGCCTCGGGCGATCAGATCCTCCGCTTTGCGGTGTTTTGCACTCTTATCATGACCGGCAAGTTTCCGTATGTCTTGATCAACCAGCACCGTTGTCCGCTCGGTCACTCCAGCATCGACCTCACACCCGGCGGTTGATGCTGCATCAGCTGCCTCGCGGCGAAGCATCGATAGTGAGCCTGTAAACACCAGCACCTCGCCGTGGAGGGGACCGTCCGCATCCCCAGCGCGGGTTATTGCCGCATCTGCGAATGGATCAATCGGATGTCTTACACGTTCGAACCACTGGTCGATGCTCAAACCAGTCTCAGCGATTGCCCGCAGCAGAATCTCGCCCGCGCAGCGAGCGTCTTCCAGCGCATCGTGAGCCCTGTACTGGATGCAAAGGTGAGCCGCCACATTTGCCAGCCCGTAGCCTCTTTTAGAAAAAATCGGCCATGCCCGCCTCACTACCTTCGCAGAATCAAGCCAACGAAACTCGCGACATGGCAGATCGTTTCTCTCGCACGCACGGAGGATGGAAACTCGGTCAAATGCAGTGTGACTAACCGCAATGCCGTCCTGCAATACCGCACACACTCCCGGATAGACCTCGCTCCAAGTTGGAGAAGACTGAACGTCGCCTTCGTCGATTCCGTGAATGGAAACGTTGATAGGGTCAAAGTAGTCCTCAGGATTGATCAGCGACTCCCACGAACCACACAGGCGACCGTCTCGGAATGACGCGATGCCGACTTGGCAGATGCTAGAGAGGGCCGGATTAGCCGTTTCTACGTCAATCGCGAAGAAATTCACAGGTGGCGACTCCCCTGAGGGGCAAGTATTGGACGATCCCGGACGTTTTCGCGTTCATCGCCCGAGCAACTCTTTCAGTTCTCGTTCGGTAATGTGGCGAACTCCGAGCTTCTGTGCCTCGGCCAACTTGGAACCGGGGGAAGCTCCAACCACAAGGTAGTCGGTCTTACTACTCACTGAACCCGTAACTTTCCCGCCCTGTTGCTGGATCAGCCATCTTGCATCTTCGCGGGTAAGCGATTCAAGTTCACCGGTGATCACGAAGGTCTTCCCAGCCAGCCTATTCCCGATCTCCCGCTTTCGCGTTTCCTCGAAGCATAACCCCAGCTCCTTCAGGTCTGAAATGAGTCGTTGATTTGCCGGCTCATGCAAGAACTCGTACACACTCCCGGCGACTGTGGGCCCGATGTCGGGCACGCGCTGGAGTTCTTCGATCGTCGCACCAGTCAAGTCGGCGATTGTTGGAAAATGTTCGACCAACGCTGTCGCCGTTTGCTCGCCGACGTGGCGGATACCCAAGCCGAAAAGAACACGGTCAAATGGTTTATTCTTCGACCGCACAATCTCCGTCAGAATGTTGCTGGCGTTTTGGCTTTCCATTCGTTCCAGTAGGCGCCCCAACTGCTGCTCCGGGGGTAGTCCACCGAGACTAGACCAAAACTGCGCGTCTTCGGAACTATGCAAGTGCGCATGAACTACCGCACCGACTTTTTCACCGAGTGCGCCCTGCAGGTCTTGAAGAGAAGCTTGGTAAAACCGAGTGATCGTCCCAAACCTATCGCCAGCTATCTCGGCCCTCGTCGGTTTCCCGTCCTGCTGCTTCCTCTTTGTCTCAATAGGAATACCGGACACTCGGAATTCTTTGAGATTCAGCACATTCTGGAGAGGAATGCCGCCGGGTTTTTTCGCAGCTTTTGCAAGATCGGCGGATTGCTGACGAACGGCAGGGCACAAGAGCAAGTCCTCCTTCTTCAGCCTGTAAATATCGGCCAGTCCCTTCACAAGCCCCTGATCGACGAGCTGATCAACCAGCGATTCCCCAATATGGTCAATGTCCATCACTCCGCGCGACGCGAAGTGCAAGATGCTACCTCGAAGCTTGGCAGGGCAGTTGGCGTTGATGCAACGGTAGTCCACTTCGCCTTCGGCTCGCACAACCTTCGTCTTGCACTCAGGGCAGTTCTCTTCCATGTGGAACAACTTATTTCCCCGTGGATGCTCCTGGTCCTCGACGACCTTCACCACTTTCGGAATCACATCGCCGCCGCGTTCCACCTCGACCCAGTCGCCGATCTTTACTCCCAGCCGCTCGATCTCATCCATGTTGTGCAGCGTCGCGCGTGAAACCGTCGTTCCACCAATCGGAACCGGCTTCAGCGCCGCCACCGGCGTCAGCTTCCCGGTGCGTCCCACCTGCACCAGGATGTCTTCGATCTGCGTCACGCCCCCGCGCGCCGCGTACTTGTAAGCAATCGCCCACCGCGGAGCCTTCCCAGTGAAGCCCAGTTCCTGTTGCCATGCCGTCCGGTCCACCTTGATGACGATCCCGTCAATCTCGTAAGGCAGCGATTCGCGTTTCGCCTCCCAGCTCTGAATAAATTTCCAGACCTCCTCCAGATTTTTCGCCAGCCTTCGGTTCGGATTCACCTTGAAACCCGCCAGCTCCATAGCATCCATCGCTTTAGATTGGCGGTCGAAATAAGTTTGTCCGTCCTTCAATAGCATGTAAGCGAAGAAGTCCATCCGGCGCTGCGCGGTAATGGACGGTTCGAGTTGCCGCACCGTCCCCGCCGTAGCGTTGCGCGGATTCGCAAACACCGATAGTCCCTGCCGCTCGCGCTCTTCATTCATCCTGCGGAAGGCCGCGAGCGGCATCAGCATTTCGCCGCGTACTTCGAAATCCGCGGGCAGCGCGGCTTTCTTCAACTTGTCTTTTGAAATCGCCAGCGGGATCGAGCGCACGGTCCGCACATTCAAGGTTACGTCTTCGCCTACGCTGCCATCTCCGCGCGTGATGCCGCGCTCCAGACGGCCGGCGCTGTAGACGAGCGCCAGCGACATTCCATCCAGCTTCAATTCGCACATGTACTCGAGGTCGGTGCGCCCGCTCAGCTCATGCACCCGCCGCTCCCAGTCGCGCAGTTCGTCTTCGCTGTAAGCGTTGTCGAGCGAGAGCATCGGGGAGGAATGCTTCGCCTTGACGAATCCCTCGCGCGGCTTGCCGCCCACGCGCTGCGTAGGCGAGTCCGGCGTCACCAGCTTCGGATGCTCCGCCTCGAGCCGCTTGAGCTCGTTCATCAGCGCGTCGAAGTCGGCGTCCGAAATCTCCGGATCGTCCAGCACGTAATAGCGGTATTCGTGGCGCCGAATCTTCTCGCGCAGAGCTTCGATTTTCTTCTCGATGGCAGGACTGGACATGACTGGGGAATTATAGTGCGGAGTGGTGTGACAGCAGCGATCTCAGATGTCTAGAACGGGTTTGCTTTCCTGTTCCCGTCGCTTCGACTCATCTCTGAGCACTTGTCTAATGTTCATCACCACGAGGCCAACAGTGATGAAAATCGCTCCAATCACGAGCATCAGCAGCGGGCCAAAACCACCATGTTGGACGTAAACAGCTGCACCCCCGGCTAGAAAAAGAAAGCCCAGTACTATCTGTAGCACTGAATGAAACATGCGGTTTCTCCTTAAATAGAGACGTGTTGTTCTCGTATCGCAACGCAGCTAGTTTCTCTTCGCCTTTCGAATCCGCCCCCGCCCAAGCGCGCCGCGGCCCACGCTCGACGGAGGCTTGGGCATCCCTTCCAGCAATTCTTTCAGCACAATCGCGTTGTTATGCTCCTCGTTTCGCGACGCATACAACAGCGTGACCTGCCGCTTGCCTTCCGCAAGATGATGCAGTTTCTCCACGGCCGCGCAACCCTTTTCGTTTGCCAACTCTTTGAGATAGCGCTTCCGAAACATATGCCATACCTCAGGATTCGCGTGGAACCACTGCCGCAACTCGTTCGAAGGCGCCAGCTCGCGCAGCCAGAGCTTGACCGCCGCGTCTTCTTTCTTCAACCCGCGCGGCCACAAACGATCCACCAGCACGCGCACTCCGTCCGAGGGAGAAGCAGCCTCGTAAACGCGTTTGACGACAACGTTCATGCTTTCCGTATTATCCTACCTCTGCGCCTGTTCCTGCAGGCGATGCCCCAATCATCATGACCTTTTTGAACTGGATTTCTCCGTGCCTCCGTGTCTCCGTGGTTATACTTGCGTTTCTGGCGCTCGCGGGCTGCGATGTCGAGCGCCGCAAGTCCGACGCTGAACTAGGTCTCAACCCGCAACAGGCTGAAGGCAGAAAACTCTACGACAACTATTGCGACCGATGCCATGAACCGTACTCGTCGCGCGGCAAAAAAGGCCCGAGCCTGAAAGGCGTCTTCAAACACCAGTACCTGTCCCTGAGCGGACTGCCCGCAAACGACGACCGCATGACCGACATCGTCAAGTATGGCCGGGCCAAAATGGAAGGCTTCGGCCAGGTCATGACCGAGCAGCAGATCAAAAACCTGCTAGCCTACCTGCACACGCTCTAGCCGTGTGGCATAATCGCCCTCGGTGTCCACCGCCAACAAATCCGCGCTGTTTCAAAAATTGCCTTCGACGGACGAACTTCTCCGCCAGCCAGACATGCAGGCGCTGATCGAGCGCGAGGGTCATTCCGCCGTCGCCGAAAGTATCCGCGTCGTGCTCGCGCGCCTTCGCCAGGAAATCGCCAATGGTCAAATCGCCGACGCCCAGCTGGACGAGAAATCGCTCGACCTCGCACTCGGCGGTCTGTCCGCAGCCGTCGAACGTCAACTCCGCCAGTCGCTGAGTTACTCGTTGCTGTCGCTGATCAACGCTACCGGCGTGATCCTTCACACCAATCTGGGACGCGCGCCGCTGGCTGCCGCTGCGCTCGATCACGTCCGCGCCACAGCGAGCGCGTATTCCAATCTCGAATTCGATCTGTCAACGGGCGAGCGCGGGAAGCGCGATGTCCATGTGGATCGCCTGTTCCAAAAGCTCCTCTGCGACGTTCACGTAGGAACAGCCGCCCCCGGCTGTCCAGCCGAGCGCAGCTCGGCAGCGATCTCGACCATCGTCGTCAACAACAACGCCGCCGCGGTTCTCCTCGCGTTGAACTCGCTTGCCGAGGGCGGCGAAGTCATCGTCTCGCGAGGAGAACTGGTCGAAATCGGCGGCTCGTTCCGTATCCCCGACGTGATGTCGAAGTCGAGTGCAACGCTGCGCGAAGTCGGCACCACCAACCGTACGCGCGTCGCCGATTACGAACGTGCCATCAACGACCGCACGCGCCTCTTGCTCCGCGTGCATCGTTCCAACTTCGAAATCACCGGCTTTACCGAGCAGCCTGGGCTCGACGAACTGGTCGCTCTAGCCCGTCGCCGCAATCTTCCGCTCATGGAGGATCTGGGCAGCGGCGCGCTGTTCGATCTGCGTTCGGTCGGAATCAACGGCGAACCGGGCGTGCTCGACAGCCTGCTCGCCGGCGTCGACATCGTCACCTACAGCGGCGATAAACTTCTCGGCGGTCCGCAAGCGGGATTGATCAGCGGCCGCGCCCATCTGGTCGCGCGCATGCGCTCGAACTCGCTGTTCCGCGCGCTGCGCGTGGATAAGCTCACCTGCGCCGCGCTCGAAGCCACGCTGCTCGCCTACGTCAAACGCGACCATGACGCTGTGCCGGTGCTGCGCATGATGCGCCTGTCGAAAGACGAGATCACGCGCCGCGCGGAAAAAATCGTTTCTGCAGCTGAATCCGCGCACCTCAAGCTGGAACTCCTCGATGGCGAATCCGTAATCGGTGGCGGCGCAGCTCCAGCGGCGGTCTTGCCCACGCGCCTGATCGCGCTCACCCACATCGATCTCAGCGCCGACGAACTAAGCGCCCGTCTCCGCGCTAACAATCCGCCCGTAATCGCCCGAGTCGAGGAGGGCCGTGTGCTGATCGACCTGCGCACTGTGTTTTCAGAGCAGGATGCAAACCTTGCCACGGTCCTAGCATCCCTAACCTGAGACCTGAGACCTGAGACCTGAGACCTGACGCCTAGCCTCAGTTCCAAATTGCCAATTACAAATTACCAATTAACAATATCTCCATGATTCTCGGCACCGGTGTTGACATCGCCGAAGTTCCTCGCATCCGCGAAACCATCGAGCGGTTCGGCGACCGCTTTCTTCGTCGCATCTTCACCGACGGCGAAATCCGTTACTGCGAACAAAGAGCCCGCCGCTTTGAAAGCTATGCCGCGCGCTTCGCCGCCAAGGAAGCCGGAATGAAGGCGTTGGGCACGGGATGGAGTCGCGGCGTCCGGTGGCGCGATATCGAAGTGGTGCGCCCGAAAGGGCAGCGTCCGACCATTCAATTTCACGGCGAGGCGGCGGCCATCGCGGCCAAGCTCGGCACGAAGAACATCGCTCTCTCGCTCACCCACACTTCCGAGGAAGCCCTGGCCCACGTCATTCTCGAAAATTGATTCTCAGCTCTCAGCCGTAAGCTCTCGGCCGTCAGATAAAACCCGCTTTCCCGGCCAGAAATGGCGGCAACCATCGCGCGACGGCACGTCGGAGAACCGTGCAGAGGGAAACCGGGAACAGATGTCATCCCGGGACAGCCCCAAGCCAAACAAGTGGGAGCCTTCGTTTTGGCGCACGCTCCGCCCTTTTTCGGCCTCAAAACAATCTAGCATGCTGAAATTTTGCGGCGTTTGCTATGATGCTTCTGTCGTTTACTGACCACCTTGCCTAGCCAGAAACAGCTGAAATGGTCGCAACTACGCGTAGGACTCACCGTCCTGTTCGCGAGCGTCACGCTCGGTGTCCTCATTTTCGTAATGAGCGGTACCGGCGGATGGTTCACCCGCAAGATCACGCTGCGATCGTACTTCGATAATGCAGGCGGCTTGCGCGAAGGCGCGCCGGTGCGTTTGGCGGGTGTGGACATCGGCAACGTGACCAGCATTCGGATCGTGGGCGGCAAGCCGACGACGCCGGTCGAAGTCACGATGAAGGTCAACACCAAGTACTCTTTCAATCTGCGCAAAGACTCCGTAACTTTGTTGAGCACTGCCGGAGTTCTGGGCGAAACCTACGTGGACGTTGACAGTTCGACGGCGAAGGGTCCGGAGGCAACGGACGGAGACACGCTGGCGGCCCGCAGCCAGCCCGATATCCAGGACGTAGTTCGCGCCAGCCAGGGCACCCTGCAGAACATGGACGCGCTGCTGAAGCGAGTGGATCGCATCGTGGCGTTTATCGAAAGCGGCCAGGGTTCGATCGGGAAAGTCATTTACAGTCCGGCCTTGTACGACCAGCTCAACGCGACGGTGGTTGAATTCAAGGGATTGATGGATGACATCCAGAGCGGAAAGGGCTCGCTCGGCCCACTGCTCACCAGCGACGAGGCCTACAAGAAAGCGATTGCCGCCATCGACAAACTGAACGCGATAGTGGACGAGTTGCAGCAGGGGAAAGGCACCGCCGGCAAACTGCTAAAGGATTCCGAGCTGTTTGACAACGCGAACAAGACGATCGCCAACGTTCGCCAGTTGACCGACGACATCAATGCGGGCAAGGGTGCGATCGGCAAGATGGCGCACGACCAGGAATTCGCCGCCAAACTGCAGACGCTGATGAACAACCTGTCGGAACTCTCCGAGCGTCTGCAAAAGGGCGAGGGCACGGCGGGAATGCTGTTCAAGGATCCTGCGCTTTACAACAACAGCAACCAGATGCTGGTGGAGACGCGGGAACTGGTGAAGTCGATCCGGGAAAACCCCAAGAAATATCTGACGTTCCACGTGAAAGTGTTCTGATGTAAGGCAGTCGCTAGTCGTTAGTCGTTGGCAAGCCCGTTGGTCGTTCGTCGCTGATGGTTAGTCGCCGGGGGTCAATCGTTCGCAACACCCATTTCGGAGTGTCATCCCGAGCGGAACGAGGGATCTGCATTTGCCAACGACTAACGACCAACGACTAACGACTTCTTGCAGCAGTTCCACATCTCGATTCGAGGATCTCATGCGCAATTTCTTGAAACTGTTGACCGTCGCTATTATGCTTGTGCCTGCCTTGCTTGCACAGGATAAGCCGGCTCAGGATAAGCCTTCCCAAGACAAGACTGACGCCGCGAAACCGCCTGCCGACATTCGCTTCTCCGTCGGCATGCTCGATAAGAACATCGATCCCTGCAACGATTTTTACGCCTACGCGTGCAGCAAGTGGCAGGCGCAGAACCCGGTTCCCTCCGACCGCCCGGCCTGGGGCCGCTTCAACGAATTGCAGCAGCGCGGCGAATACATTGTGCGGGACATTCTCGAAAAGGCGTCGGTCGACCGGCCGGGCCGGAGCGCCAACCAGCAGAAGATCGGCGATTATTATGCCAGCTGCATGGACGAAGGCGCGATTGAAAAAGCGGGCACCCAGCCGCTGGAGCAGGATTTCCGCAGCATTGCGGCGATCAAATCGAAAGAGGAACTTCCGAAAGAGATCGTCCGGCTGCATCGCGAGGGCGCCGATGTGCTGTTCGGCTTCGATTCCGGATCGGACTTCAAGAACGCGAGCCAGATGATTGCCGAGGTGGACCAGGGCGGTCTGGGCATGCCGGACCGCGATTACTATTTCAAGGACGATGAGAAGTCGGTCGATCTGCGGAAGAAATACGTCGCGCACGTTGCCAAGATGTTTGCGCTGTTGGGCGACGATGAAGGCAAGGCTGCGGGGGAAGCCAAAGTCGTCATGGAGATTGAAACCGGCCTAGCCAAGGGCGCGCTGGACCAGACCAGCCGCCGCGATCCGCAGAAGATCTACCACAAGCTGACCAATAAGGAACTGGCGGCTCTAAGTCCAGCGTTCAACTGGACCACCTACTTCGAAGGCGTGGGCGCGCCCCGGTTTGATTCGCTCAATGTGATTGAGCCGGAGTTCGTCAACGAAAACTTCGATTTCTTCAGCAAAACGCTGCAGGGCACCAAGGAGTTGCGTCCGCGCTGGAAGCGCTGCGTGGGGTACACAAACAGTGCCCTGGGCGAAGTGGTCGGCCAGGTTTACGTTCAGCAGACCTTCGGCGCCGAAGGTAAGGAGCGCACGCTGGCGATGGTCGGGGCCCTCGAGAAAGCGTTGGGCGAAGATATCAAGAGCTCGCCATGGATGGGCGCGGACACGAAGACTCAGGCGCTGGTGAAACTGCAGGCGATCACCAACCGCATCGGCTATCCCGATAAGTGGCGCGACTACTCCTCGCTCCAGATCGTGCGCGGCGATGCGCTGGCCAACTCGCAACGCGCCAGCCAGAACGACATGCAGCGGAGGTTGAACAAGATCGGCAAGCCGCTCGACAAGAGGGATTGGGATTATCCGCCGATGACGGTGAACGCGAACTACGACCCAAACCAGAACAACATCACGTTCCCCGCCGGAATTCTGCAGCCGCCGTTCTATGACAGCCGGGCCGACGTCGCTCTGAACTTCGGCGGGATCGGCGCCGTGATCGGCCACGAACTCACCCACGGCTTCGACGACGAGGGCAGCCAGTTCGACGCCGAGGGCAATCTCCGCGACTGGTGGACCGCGGACGACAAGAAACAATTCGAGGAACGTACCGGCTGTATCAAGGACCAGTACGCGAACTTCGTCGCGGTCGACGACCTGAAGCTGAACGGCAAGCTCACGCTGGGCGAGAACACGGCCGATAACGGCGGCCTGCGCATCGCCTACATGGCCATGCTGAACACGTTTGCCGGCAAGGAACCGGCGCCGATCGACGGTCTCTCCGCCGAGCAGCGCTTTTTTCTGGGATGGGCCAACGTGTGGTGCCAGAATCGCACCGATGCTATCGCGCGCATGCTGGTCACCATCGATCCGCACTCACCGCCAAAGTACCGGGTGAACGGAACCGTTTCCAATATGCCGGAGTTCCGCGAAGCCTACCACTGCGCGGCGACAGCGCCGATGGTGAATCAGAACGCGTGCCGGGTGTGGTAGGAAGCAGCTGCGAGCTTCGAGTTTTGGCCACTAGATTCGAGATGGTCCACAACGCGTTTTTTGCTCGTAGCTCGGAGCCCGAAGCTCGCAGCGACTTTCTATCTCGCCGCCACGTCCGCCTGCTCGTGCGCGTGATAACTCGACCGCACCAGCGGGCCCGACTCGACGTGCTTGAATCCAAACTTCAGGGCTTCTTCCTTCAGCGAGACAAACTCCGCAGGCGTGTAGTAGCGCGTCATCGGAAGATGATCTTTCGACGGACGCAGATACTGTCCAATCGTCAGAATATCGACGCCGCGCTCGCCCAGGTCGCGAAAGACTTCGATCAGTTCATCGGTCTCCTCGCCGATTCCAACCATCACGCCGCTTTTGGTGACCGTCGCGGGGTCCCACTTCTTGGCATTCGCCAGCAGATCGAGCGTCCGCTTGTAGCGCGCGCCCGAGCGTACCGCGCGGTAGAGCCGCGGGACGGTCTCGGTATTGTGGTTGAGCACGTTGGGCCTTGCTTCGAGCACGATGCGCAACGGTTCTTCCAGACCCTGGAAATCGGGAATCAGCACCTCGACCCGGCACTCCGGCACAAGCTCACGAATCTGTCGGATGGTTTCGGCAAAAATCTTAGCGCCGCCGACGTTGTCGTCGTCGCGGTTCACGCTGGTCACGACCGCATGCCGCAGGCCAAGCGTGGCGACGGCTTCGGCGACGCGCCGCGGCTCGTCCCAGTCAATCGCTTCGGGACGCCCCTTGGGCACCGCGCAAAAGCCGCAGCGGCGGGTGCAAATATCGCCCAGCAGCATGAAGGTCGCAGTGTGATGGTGCCAGCATTCTCCAATATTCGGACACTGCGCCGACTCGCAGACCGTATGCAGGCCGAGGCCCCGCGCCAGCTTCTTCAAATTGTGAAAGTTGTCGCCAGCCGGAGCCTTGGCCTTAAGCCACGAGGGCTTAGGGCTGGGAACCCTGGGGCCAAGGTCAATCTGGATGAGCTGGGAAGATGCGGACATGACGAGAGTTGATTTTATCAGTTTGGCAGAAACCCGGAGGAAGAACCGGACCGGTGGCGGGAGGCCACCGGTCCGCGATTTGCACTGACGTTAACGTCACTGGTAGAAATCAGTCAGATACGGGTTGCTACCACCAGACGCCGGCAGGACAACGAGCTGCGAGGTTGAGATTATACGTCGAACCGGCCGCGCGGACGGACCAAAAACAGGTCGGTAACAATCCGCAACCCCCGCGCAATAACGTGAAATGGAGGTTCCGCCGGACCTCCTCCAAGTTATTGAAAGTACTGGTGGCGGCGGTAGGACTCGAACCTACGACCTACGGATTATGAGAACACAAGAGGGACTTGCAGCGTTTTGAAAGTTTTCTACTTTACTTGATTCTTCAACCGCTTGCAAGGCTGACCGTCTTGCTCTTTGTTTATCCGATATGACGGGTTCTGATCCTTCCATCATTACAATTTCATTACAGTGTTTCGAGCGACAAGGGACCCGCCGAACTCTGTCGGTGAAGGACCGCGTTTGCACGGCAATTCTCAATGAGTTCTATAAAAAGGGATGTCAAGAAAAAAGCTCCGCCTCGACCGGAAGGCGGGGAGATTTCCGCGACATCCAGCCCCTGTCACCATAGAAGACGCTCGTCTGGTGTCGTACCCCTGGGATTTGGTTTGCGTTGTTCCATCTCAGCAGCTGCATCTTCTTTAGTGGCGACGACGCCGATCGGTTTCTGAAACTGAGCAAGCCCTGTGGTTGTACGGTGTCAACCATGGATCTATCTGAGGCTCGTGGCCTATTGCTTTTTCGGGTTGTCCGAGGGGGCATAGGGATTACACAGAGACTGGGTGCCACAGGCACCGTGTCGTCTACAGGCGTTAGTCATACTCACCCTCGAACCCGAGCGTCTCCAGAACCGACTGGCCACCACCAGAGAAGATCACCGGAGATGGAAGGGGGCTCTTCACCCGAGACGGGCCAGCGTTCCCGCCTCTGCTTTTGCGTTTGATCGAGGGCAGTGGAATCAAGCAATTCTTGCCGTTTAGCTGGTCATCGGTTTTGCTGCTACAACGTCGGTCTGGGGCAAGATGCGAGGGACGGGTCACCGACGGCTCGATACCTCTGAAGATCTCCCGAACGCACGAAGAGATGGCGCAACTGATTGGCACCTTGAGGGAGACCGTCACTCGCACGCTGGGTGACTGAAGAAGCAGCGTGTCCTCAGGTTGAGCGGCTCCACGCTTCTAATCCGGAACAGGACGGTATTCCAGATTCATTGAGTCATGGGACGCTCGGCGAACAGCCCTTTCACGTGGTTCTCTCTATCCAGCCAACGTCACCTCGAACGATCCCGTATTGTCGCGCATCACGCCGATGGCGGAGAGAACCCGCCCCAGCGCAATGAGCCGCCGATACCTCCAGTACTTCCGTCTAATCGCCGCCATGGCGCGTTCATGCTCGGCGCGGTCGGTGAGGAAGCGTGCTGTGCCGTCGAACGTCTCACCACCGATGGACAACCTGACTGCGGCGTCTTTTGCACGTTGCGCACCCACTGGCGAATCACGTTCGCGGTTCCGATATAGATTTTGTCGCCGTCCACGACGAACCAGATCGTGACATCGTAGGGCTTCCCGGACTTGCGACCGTAATGGGTCAGCGTCACGGTCTGCCTAGCCGCTACCCTCTTCAAGCGCGTTAGTCGTTGGATTCCATACGGCCTTCTCTCCTCAATCTTAATCAGGAAGTGTCAAGCGGACGCGTGGGGCAGAACGTAAAAGAATACTGCCCAGTAGTGACAAACACTGCCACAGAGCACGAACACGTGCCAGATGACATGGCTGTACGAAATCCTCTTGGAGGCAAAAAAGAATACCCCTACGGTGTAGAAAAGCCCGCCACCTAAGAGCCAAAGGAAGCCATGCAGCGGCACGAAGTTCAGCACAGGCTTGATGCCGAGCACGAGCAGCCAGCCCATGAGCACGTAGATTAGCGTCGAAAGCACGGGGAATCGACCGAGTGCAAGGTACTTGAATACGATCCCAGCAAGCGTAAGTCCCCAGACCACCCCAAACAGCGTCCATCCCCAGCCCCCACGGAGATTAACCAGAGTGAATGGCGTGTAGGTCCCAGCAATCAGGAGGTACACGGCGGAGTGATCAAAAAGTCGAAGCGTACGCTTCAGATGCGGTATGGAAATCGCGTGGTATAAGGTGGACGAAAGATAAAGCAAAACAAGAGTAGCGCCGTAAACAGTGCAACTAACAATCTGCCAAGCAGTTCCGTGGAGGATCGAGACAGTGATCAAGGCAATCGCGCCAGCGATGCTCAAGAAGAGACCGAACCCATGCGTGATCGCATTCGCAAGTTCCTCGCGGCCAACGTCAATCTGGTGCTCAGACAGAGGATGCTCTTGGCTATTTTTCCCCATGCAACTGCTGCGATAAGTAGTTGGCAATGCCCATTGCCTTGATGGAATGAAGCTGAGCGTCCAAGAAGTCCGCGTGCCCTTCTTCGTCCTTGAGCATGCGCTGAAATAACTCGCCTGATCCGTTGTCCCCAGCTTCGGAACAGATGTTCATAGCGGAGTTGTACTGGTGTACGGCATCTTCCTCGTCCTTGAGGTCGCCTTCGAGTTGCTGTTGCACATTAGCACCAATCTTGGGAGTCAGAGCGACATCCACCTTTGGCGGGGCATCCAAGAACACGATGCGTTCGATGAGACCTTCGGCGTGACCCATTTCCTCAATTGCACGCCGCTTCAGGTAGTCGCCTATCCGCACGTATCCCCAGTTGTGGCAGGTCTCTGATTGAACCAAGTACTGAACGATTGCGGTCAATTCAGAAACGAGAGCCGCGTTCAATTGCTCGATCACCTTCTTGTTGCCATGCATAGTCTTGCCCTCCGTCGTTCACCATTTTGCGATCTTGGAGAGCAGGTGGGCTGTGACCCAACTCACAGGGACGTGGCTAGGTGGGCATCAGCAAGATGGGGGTGAATTCCAACTTTCGTTAGAGCCGTTCTTTTGCGAGAGCCTCAAACAGGGGCGGCAGGTGCACCTGTAGTCGGGTACGCCGGGGCGCACCGTGTGAACGCAGTCGCGGCACACGAACCGCCCGTCCTTGTAGGCGATCATCGGCCTGAACTCGCCCGACCGTTTTGCTACCATGAGTTGCGCCTCTATAAGGCGGCTGCGAACAACATGGTTCATCTCTCGCCGACGACAGTTTTCGACGTTCAAAATCTGGCCGCCTACGGCATCTTTCTCGCGAGCTATCTGGTCTTTGCACTGGGAAAATTTCCCGGACTAAAAATTGACCGTGCGGGCGCGGCGATTATCGGCGCTGTAGGCATGGTGGCGTTCCGGGTTGTGCCGCCCGCCGACACGCTGCGGTTCATCGATTTCCGCACGCTGGTGCTGTTGTTCTCGATGATGCTGATTGTAGGCAATCTTCATCTGGTGGGATTCTTCGAGTGGAATGCGGAGATGGTGCTGCGGCGACTGAAGCCGTCGCGGCTGTTGCCTGCGGTAGTCTTTACGTCGGGAGTGCTTTCCGCATTTTTCGTGAACGATATCGTTTGCCTCGTGATGGTGCCGTTTGTGCTGAGCATCACGCGCAGGCTGCGGCTGGAACCATTGCCGTATCTGTTGGCGGTGGCAACGGCATCGAATATTGGCAGCGTGGCGAGTATCACGGGGAATCCACAGAACATGCTGATCGGGTCGTTCTCCGGCATTGCTTATCGTGACTTCCTCCTACATCTTGGGCCAGTGGCGGTGGTGGGTTTGTTCCTAGATTGGATGGTGCTGCACTGGATGCATATGCGGAAGGTGAAGCATGTGGGATTGGTGAATGACGGGATTCCACTGCCGCCACTCGATCTTTCGCGGCTGACGAAACCAGCGGTTGTGGTAACCGCAGTTGTGATCGCGTTTTTTGCAGGTGTGCCTCCAGCGATGGCAGCGGCTTTGGGCGCGGCGGTGTTGCTGATTACCCGAACGCTGGAGCCGCGAAAACTGTACGAGGAAGTGGACTGGGGTCTTCTGGTGTTCTTTGTCGGGCTGTTTTTGATTGTGGGCGGAGCGCAAAATGCCGGAATTATCGGGAAGTTTCTGGGGATTGCAGAGCATTGGAATCTCCACAATCTGGGGGTCTTCACGGTTGCCGTGTCGTTGCTGAGCAATATTGTGAGCAATGTACCAGCGGTGATGCTCTTGAAGTCGCTGGCACCGAACTTTGCGAATCCGCATACGGCGTGGCTGGTACTGGCGATGGCTTCGACGCTGGCGGGGAATCTGACGATCACGGGCAGCGTGGCGAACATTATTGTGGTCGAGAGCGCTAAGCCAGAGGTGAAGATCGGGTTCTGGGAATATTTCCGCGTTGGGCTGCCGATTACCGTGATGACGTTGATCGTGGGATGGGCGTGGCTGGAGTGGGTTAAATAGATCGTTGATTCTTCCGGCACGGGCCGCGATGTTGCGTCAGATCGCGATGCTGGCGCTTCCCGCGAGCTAACAGCGCTGGGCTTCAAGGTGCGAAACCGGATCGCTGAGAACCGGTCAAGCAGCTAAAGAAGAAATCTCGGCAATATGGCGGGGGGCTGGATGCCGGAAAAATATTTCTGGCGCTCCGGCAGGGGGAGGAGTCCAGCCATGACGATCAGCAGTGCGCCTGCTCCCAGGTGCTCAATCTGTAGCCCGGCGATCCGCTTCCGAATCGATTCATAGAGAATTGCGATCGCAGCCACCACGATCATTGCTCCTTCAAATCCAGCGGAGAAGAAGGTAATCCGCTCGTAACCGTAGAGGGATTGAGGGGAGGCTGATCTTGTGCTGAGCCGAAGACTAAAACTAGCAAACCCCACGGCGATCACGTGGACAACCGACTCGGCTGCGTCGGAAAAAATGGCAGCCGGATGCGTCATGAAATACACTGTGGTCTTACCGATCAGCATTGCCAAACCAACAATCAGGGAAAGACGCATGGGGAAGTACGCATCGCGCAACTCCCGTTCGTCTCTCCGTGTTGCGGAGCTAACCGTGGCTGGCATGGGCACCCTTTATCCCTGGATTAGAGGCTACCTTTAGAGGCTGTTATGAACCCACCCGCGTTCCTGTCATGAGGCTTATTTCAGGTAGGCGCGTACGAGACTAATCAGATCTTCAGTCAGTTCTTCGGGCGATTCTGTACCGCGGTTCGGATGCGTGATGTGCAGGCGGATGTGGTCTTCCAGGATCTCCGCCATCAGGCTGTTGACGCCGCCGCGAATCGCCGCTAGCAGCATTAAGATGTCCGCGCACTCGTCACCCTCAGTCACCGCGCGCTCGACAGCGGTAATTTGCCCGGCCATGCGTTTGATCCGAGAAAGCAGCTTTTGTTTTTCTTTCGAGATTTCCGGGAGTTTGTCTTTCATAAAATTCTTAGATTTTCCTGCGTTTTCTCTTGACAAGTACCCTAGGAGGGTATGATATAAAATTCCTAGCGGGAATGCCAGACCTCCCGTTAAGACTACCAAAAGGATCTATGAAAACAAGCAGTGGGTATGGGCCTCCGAGAACGTTCGGCGGCCTTCCGGTTTAGAAGAAACGGTCGGGTGTCCCGATAAGCCTTTGTATCCTGCCTATCGCCTCACCTCTGCTTCTTCTGACTGACAACTGAAGAACGCGAGGGATCGAGGCCCGTGCCGCGAGCACACTTCTTCCTTCCGCAAAATCGAAACCGCGAACTGCGGCACGTTTTTCTCAGCCGCGATAGAGCTGCGCCGAGCGAGAGTGTCGCCGTCCGCGTGAAGGGCGGTGCCCCGTGCATTGGTTTTTCAAGTTTTGGATTTTTGTTGCTCTGATTCCGTGCTTGGGAGCACTCGTGGGCATCCTGCTTCATTGGCTGCGCGGGGACTCCAAGCTTGAGCCTTTAGCAACGCAAAGCCGAAACCAGGCTCAGGCTCGGAAACGACGGTAAGCCGCGCCCGTTTAGGGAGAATGCTTCTACCGACAGGACATTCAAGCCGCCCCCCCGACGACCTGTGACTTGTGTGGAAGACGGAAGGTCTCAACCGAAGGAAAGGAGGAAACAGACAATGTGCGCAACTGTACTTGCTCCACAAGTAACGATGACGACTCCGTTCGTGGCTGCGGCGCGGGACCAGGACTCCAATCTCAGGCGCGTGGAACCGACCGAAGATCACAAGCAGTCGCTGGAAAGGAAATGGGTCGTGGTCACCGACAAACATGGCAACCGGAGGCTGCGGATGCGCTGGACGGTCGCACGGGTCGTTCCTCCTGCCAGTGTTTGTAAAGCGACGCGGCCATGGGTCGAACCTGCGGTAGGCCGGGTGTGTGAGCCAACTCTCGGCCCACAGGTGTGAGTAGCGATCTCATAATTTGTCATTTGTCGAGGCAAGGCACGTGAATATTCTTTCCAAGTTCTATTACCGGTACAAGAAGATCCTGAAGACGATCAGGCTGTACCTCATCATCGCCGGTCCCGGCATCATCGTCATGGTTGCCGATAACGATGCCGGAGGCATTACCACCTACACGGCGACCGGTGCGCAGTATAGCTTCCATCTGATCTGGTTCCTGATCTTGTTGGGGCCCGTAGCTTATTACGTACAGGAGATGACCGTGCGGCTCGGGGCAGTCACCAAGCGCGGCCATGCTGAGGCCATCTTTCATTCCTTCGGGTCTTTCTGGGGCTGGTTCTCTCTCCTGGATCTGGTGTTCTTGGACTGGCTGACCATGATCACGGAGTTCATCGGCATGACGGCGGCCATGAGTATTTTTGGCGTACCGCCAATCGTGACCGTGATCATCAGTTGGATCGTCATGGGAACCATGGTTCTGCAGGGGCGCTACTGGACGTGGGAAAAGGCCGCGCTCGTATTCTGCGGATTGAACCTGATCTACATTCCGGCAGCCATAATGATCAACCCTCCGGTTGACAAGATCCTGCATGGCAGCTTCATCCCGCAGCTCCCGCCGGGAGGATTTACGAATGCTCTGTTTTTCCTGCTGATGGCCAATATCGGCACGACCATTGCTCCCTGGATGATTTTCTTTCAGCAGAGCGCGGTCGTGGACAAGGGCATGCAGGAAAAAGACATGCTGTGGGGGAAGATCGACACCGCAGTAGGCTCATTTCTGACGGTGGTTGTGGCCGCAGGCTGCGTGGTCCTGACGGCTACGCTGCTTCCCGGCCAGATCATCAACGACGCCGCCACAGCGGCCCTCCGCTTCCTGCCGATCAACCGTTATGTGGGGGCTCTCCTCGCGATTGGCCTGTTGGACGCCGGGTTCCTGGGCGCGATCTGCATTTCGTTGGCGAGTTCGTGGGCCTTCGGTGAGGTTTTCGGATGGGCGCACTCCTTGAACCACAAGGTGAAGGAGGCGCCATGGTTCTATGCCTATTACTTTTTCGACCTGTTGCTGGCGGGAACGGTTGTCTTGATTCCCCGTGCACCGTTGGTGCTCATTACTCTGTTCGTCCAGGTAATCGCGGTAACGCTGCTGCCGGCGGCATTGGTCTTTCTCATTCTGCTCCTCAACAACGAGGAGACCATGGGCGAGTACAAGAACACCCTGTTTCAGAACGTCGCCAACATCGGAATCGTCGTGATGATCATCGTCATTTCCACTCTGTACGGGATCAGCGCGCTTTTCCCGAAGATTCTCGGTGGTTAAGGAAATTGCCTGGAGAAGAACAATGATCTTTGACTTCTTTCGCAACACGGCCGAAGCCGTCAGGGCCATCAACCAAAAATACGCAACCCCTCATATCAAGATGACGCGCGGGGTCCGGTTCTCTCTCGGAGTGCTCCGGTTTTATCTGTTGCTGCTGGTCGGAATCATGGTCTACAAGTTCATCACTTTGCTGCACTAGGTCGAGGTGCCTCATGAACGGAACAACCACCGTCAAGAACTCCGTAGAAGAGATCTTCTTCCTCACCGATCTCTTGGGAGCACGCGTTTACTTCAACGACCGGAAGGTCGGCAAGCTGAAAGACATAATCGCGCTCGACCAGGGGAAGGTGGCGGAAGTCACTCATTTCCAGATTGCTCGTCCGTTCGGCGAAGCGCCTTTAGTGGTTCCGTTTCCGAAGGTTCGCTCGTTCAGCCCCCGCGAGATCATCGTGAACAACGGCGATCCCGGCAGCTACGTGCGTGAACTGCGTCCGGAAGAAGTCCCGCTGCGGGACTACCTGATCGACAAGAAGGTGCTGGACACAGAGGACCGGGAGGTCGAAGTTGTCTACGACATTCGGCTGGTTCGCACGAACGGTAATCTTTACGTCAGCGATGTCGATATCAGCCGCTACGGATTGCTCCGCCAGGTCGGGTTTCGAAGTCTGGCCGACTATTTTTACAAACGAGCTGATGAAGCGAAGAAGAAGCTGATTCCCTGGTCCTATGTTCAACCGCTTTCATCCCAACTGGGGGCGCTCCAGGGGAACGTAAAGTTGAACATCGTGAAAGAAGAGCTTTCTGAAATCCACCCGGCGGACCTGGCCGACATCGTGGAAAAGTTGGACAGTGGCCAGCGGGTGACCATTCTTGAGGGTCTCGACACCGAACACGCTTCCGACACGCTGGAGGAGATTGACCCGGCCGTGCAACGCGACATCGTGTTCTCTCTCCGGAAAGAGCGCGTGGCCCAGCTCATCGGCGAGATGACCTCCGGGCAGGCGGCCGACATCCTGGCTGTTTTGCCTGCCACCGAGAAAAGGACGATCCTCGGGCTGCTGGAACCGGCAAAGGTCGCGAAGATCGAAGAAATCCTGGAGAAGCATGAAACCAATATTCTGGATTTCACTACGAGCAAGTTCATCAAGTATCCGCCTGATATGACCGTGCAGCGAGCCCGCAGGAAATTCCGGGAAATGGCTCGGTCGATGGACGTGGTGATGTACTTCTACGTCGTGAACGAGACGGACAAGCTTCTCGGCGTAATCGACATCAAGGAGTTGTTCATGGCTGAGGACGACGTGCTGCTGAGTAACTTGATGGTCGAGAACGTCATCAGCCTCAACCCAGACAGCACCATGAAGCAGGCAGCGGATGCGTTCATCCGCTATGGCTTCCGGGCGCTTCCTGTCACCGATGAGAACGACATCATTCTAGGTGTTGTTCCCTATCGTGACGTCATGAACCTTAAGCACCGTATGTTGGACTAAACGTGTGAATGCTTAACCGCCACCTCCAGGCGAAAAGAGAGTTGAGAAATGCCAGGTCAAAGCCACAAATTCAGAGGCTCGGTAGTAGACCGAAGCTGCCTAGCGATGGGTACCGCATTATGGCTCCTGGTGGCGCTGGTCTGGGCTCCCACCGCGACGGGCCAGGAGCCACAAGCTCAGCCCGTGATTGCGGTCGCTGAGCAAAACTCACAAACGGCTGCAAACACCGCCGCGTCAGCGTCCGATCCTAGCGAGCCACCCTCTGACGCCTCCGACCAACCTGTAGAAGCGATGCTCCCTCACCTCAGCGACACCCGCTTCTGGCTCTCTGGTCAGGCCAATTTCATTTTTCAGACGCACCCGCCATTTCACGCTGCCTACAGCGGAAAGAACAGTTTGGGTCCCAACTACGAGAAGGCAATCTCCCGGGTGATGACGCTGTATACGGGAGTGCGGCTGAATGATTCGACCGAGCTGCTGGCGGACGTCGAAGACGCTGCCGGAGCCGGGCTGAGCAACTCCCTCGGGTTGGCCGGAATAACTAATCTGGACGTGGTCCGCATTCCCGGCGAAGGCACGCCACTGAGCACCGCTCCCTACCTGGCGCGAGGAATGATCCACAAGGTATTTGCGCTGAGCAAGGATAGGATCGAAAACCAGCATACCGTTCTATCGCTGTTCGACGAGTTGCCGCGGCGTCGCCTGGAAATTCGCTTCGGCAAGTTCAGCCTGCCGGATTTCTTTGATGTGAACTCGGCAGGCTCCGACACGCACTTCCAGTTTACCAACTGGACCGTGGACCAAAACGGCGCCTGGGACTACGCTGCCGACACCCGCGGCTACACCGTGGGACTCACTGCCGACTACGAGGACCGCAGTTGGGGACTTCGCTTCGCTGAAGCGCTCATGCCCAAAGTCGCCAACGGAATTGACTTGGTGTGGAAGCCGTGGCAAGTACACGCTGAGGACTGGCAATACGAACTGCGCCGTGGCTTGATTCCGAAGAAACCGGGAGCGGTCCGTCTGCTGGCGTACACAAATTACGCGAACATGGGGATTTATCGCGACGCGGTGGCCCAGTTCGAAGAAGGTCTGGTTCCTCGGCCGGAGATCACCAATCATCCCTGGCATATCACGCGCAAGTATGGTTTCGGCATCAATGTGGAGCAGAACCTCACGCGCAATCTGACGGCTTTCGGACGTTTTGGATGGAACAATGACAAAACGGAATCGTTCGCTTTCACGGAAGTTGGTCAGACTTTCGCGGGAGGTTTAGGCGCAAATGGTGCCCTGTGGCATCGCCGCTATGATCGCGCGGGGTTGGCACTGGCGAGTAACGCGATCTCGAAGGACCACCAGACCTACCTTGCCGATGGAGGTTATGGTTTTCTGCTCGGCGACGGAGCTCTCAACTATGGCCGCGAAAACATCGTAGAGACTTACTACACAGCGCACGTTTGGCGCGGAATCTATGTGGCTCCTGGCCTAGAACATATCGTCAACCCTGGCTACAATCGTGACCGTGGTCCCGTGCTGGTGCCCTCCTTCCGCGCGCACGTGGAGTTCTAGCGGCATCCGTTCAGCAATCGACTTCAACGACTGCGGCGGGTTGTTGAAGAATTGTTCACCGTCAATCTTTTTGTACCCTCAGGATCACGTGAGTGCAAAAATACCAGAGGTCATCTATTCATTTAGAGGTCATGTTCAACACGGGATTTGTAGACGAGGCGGTCGCCAGCACCCGTCAACCGCCCAAAATCGTTTGCGGTTTTGGCCACTCGAAGACATGGTCCTTGTTGCCAGTGGTGGGTCCTGATCTTCGGCATGGAAACCAAGAAATCCGCTTCCAGCACAGTCCGAGGGAGCCAGAGATACTTCATCCCTTTATAGCTCGCGCGTAACGGAGTGCGAATCGATAGGCGCGACCGGCCGGGGGCACACGTACATCCTCGAGACCCGGGGGTTGCTCCGGTCGAAAATGCACATTAAACTGACACGCCACCTCCGGTTGACCACTGCGCCAACGACCAGGTCAACGGACCGTCAGTGCAGGAAGTTGATTTGCGAATGGCAAGCCGAGTGCCAGAAGCACGGCCAGGTACAGCGCTCCCATGGTGGCACCCAGTCGCCAGAAGTCTTTGGTGGGGATGTAGCCGCTGCTATACCAGATTGGCGCAGGCCCACTGGCATAGGGAGTAAGGACGCCCATCAAACCCAGCGAACTGAGCGCCCTGTGGCTGCCGCCCCGGCTTGGAGTCTCTGAACCTCGAAGTGCAATAAATGAAGCCGAAGAGGTTGCAGTCATGAAGAGCAGGCAGGGGTACAAGGCTTTGCCTAGAAACCTCATCTTGCCCAAAAACCCCGCTTCTTGCCCAAAAACATAGGAGGCCTATGGCAAATCAGGAGGGAGGCAAAGCTGAGACTGCTCTTAGGAAAACAATTGTGGTCGCAGAACTGGCGAACGGAGGGTCTCAACGCGCGTGCCGGATATCGGGAATGCAGCCAAATGGGGAAGCACTTTGCGCGCCTCGTATGCCAAGCTGGGGAGATGCAGATGGGCAGCAACAAACTGGTTCAGCTCACGGCTCACCGCATATTTCAGGCGCAAGTTGAGAAGGAGCGCTTTCGCGGCAAACGTTTCCTCACTGTGCCGGATGGCTCGATGAACAAAAGCAACTCGCCTTTGCTGGATCGCCTTGATCGCTCCCCCATCAAGGACGAGTCCCGTCCTTACGTCCAAGGCAACCGCATTGCAATCCAGGTTGAAGGTGCGCAGTACATTTTCGATAGAACAGGGAGCGCCAGTCTTCCTGAGTCCGATCGTGTCTTCCAGACGCCATACATCCCAGTTCGGAGCGCCTTCACCGCGTAGGACGTAGCCTCCATGGCGGTTGCGCCGGCCCAAGGCCCCAAGCACCTCGTCGAAATCCCCCCGACATGGGTGACCGATGACAATATCGAAATCGCGTGGGGTGTTGTCACCCTCTCCCTCGTAATGCATGGCGATGGCATCGCGTAGAGACCCTGCGACCACGTAAATCTGAGCTCCACATCGCAAGAACTCGTTTAACGCTTGCGCGCGCCGGTCGGAATAGAGGGTGGTGAAAACAGCATCCCTCACCGGATTCATCGGAACCTGGTTCATGTGCTGCTTAGCATTCAGTCTACCCTAGTGCCTCGCAATCGCGAACAGATCGCGAGCCAGAACGCGGTACGAAATAAGATCAACGGCGATCCAGGTGTCGCCCCCTTTCGCCAAGAAAAGCTTCTGCCGCTTTCGCCTGATGCTCGCATACAATGAGAGTGCTTACTGAATCATTCCGGGCTCACGCGTGATCTTTATTGTAGGCGAGACGGATACGAGTTTTGAGAGCCGATGAGGAACGCAACGTTATATTTTCACTACCCGTGCTTTGATGGACTCGTGTCAGCGGTTCTTGCCTGGGAATTCCTTGAACAGCATGACGACTGGAATATCCGTGACTTTCATCCCGTCGACTACACGCTGCGAGACAACTGGCTTGCGAGCGAGTTGAAGACCCCCTGCGCGGTCGTCGATTTTCTTTATCATCCTAGCGCCGAATTCTGGGCTGACCACCATCAGACCTCGATGCTCACCCGAGCTGCCGAGGAGGACTTTCAACGCCGAAGAGGCAAAGCCCGCCTGTTGTTCGATACCCGTGCGCGCTCTTGCGCATCGTTGCTTTTCCGGCACTTCCGTCGATCCCTAGTGGATAAGCCACATTTCAAGGAGATGGTTGCATGGGCAGAAAAGATCGACTCAGCCGCATACTCTTCGGTCGAAGAAGCGATTTTGGGGGACGCGGCTGCGCTTCGCATTAGCCGGACGCTCTCGATTGAAGATGAAAGCGGCGCCGAATACCCGCAGTTCTTGTTGCGACAATTGCGAGATCACGATCTTAACTACGTGGCGGATCTCAGCGAGGTCAAGTATCGCGAGGACCGGGTTCGCCGCAACATCTTGAATGGCCTTCAGAGCGTGAAGGCCAAACTACACGTGGAACCTGGAGACGTTGCGGTCTTCGATGCTCGCCCCGAGGGCGATCAGGTGATCAGTCGCTACGCTCCCTACTATTTCGTGCCCAACGCTCGTTATTCCATTGCTGTCGTCCGTTCTCCTGAGAGCATCAGGATCACCGCCATGCGCAACCCTTGGCGAAGGTTCAGAAGCATTCCCCTTGGCCGTGCCTTCGCGAGATTCGGTGGTGGTGGCCATCAGAGGGTAGGTGCCGTGCAGCTTCCGGCCGCACACCGCAATCGGGTCCACAATGTGGTACAGTCGCTGCTCGCGGAGATGCGGCGTCCTGCAAGATAACGGTGCAATCGCTTGATCGACAAGTTTAATTTCTACGATATCTACGGCTACTTCCTCCCCGGCGCGGCGTTTCTGGCCGTCCTCTGGATCCCGTTTGGACTGGTAAGAAACTCGTGGCCCTCCAGCGATTGGAGTTCGGCTCTTATCGCGGCAGTGTTCGCGTACATTGTCGGGCACCTGATTCAAAGTGTGGCAACCAACGCAATTCCATCGTGGAAGGCGAAAAGCACGGACGCAAGTATTCGCTATCCTTCTGAGATCTACCTGGATGCCCCCAACAACGAACTGCCCGCGCCGGCCAAGCAGAAAATTAACGAACTGATGAAGGCGCAATTCGGACTTGACCTTCGCGTCGACCAGTCCGGCGATGCCACCATTGATAAGGTGCGTAACAATGCCTTCCTCCTGGCCCGCCAGATATTGATCCAAGGAAAGGCCGTCAGTTATGCCGAGCAGTTCCAGGGCATGTATGCTCTGACCCGCGGTCTCGTGTCCGTTTTTACCCTTGCCTTTGTTTACTGGCTGGGATGGGCAGCGGCGATTACCAGAAACGGTTGGATCGTGAGCAGCGCTGTTCTCGTGATGGTGGGATCCGTTCTGGTACTCATGAACATATCGGCTGTGATGTTGCGGAGCATTCTATTGATTGTTGAATAATATAGTGACATTTCTAGCTGGGTATGCTATCGTCGGCCCATGGGAAATCCGGCGGGAGTGCGGCGAGATTTTCAGGCACTGGAGCAGCGACGCTTGCGGGCGGCGCGGTT
>Ga0208689_1000301_pt1 | contig 40710 bp, 41 predicted proteins | sample June2015DPH_8_15_FD_184700 | JGI IMG/M metagenome (GOLD analysis project Ga0208689, IMG submission 184700) | Peatland microbial communities from SPRUCE experiment site at the Marcell Experimental Forest, Minnesota, USA - June2015DPH_8_150... | ecosystem: Environmental > Terrestrial > Soil >... | reverse complement strand
GAAACCGCCGCACCGCTCCCACCGCGCGGATGCGGCGGGCCGTTGTATCTTTTGAGCTGTATAAAACCGCTGGACGCCTTTACTTCCGGCACCGAGCGGTTGCAATCAAAACTTGTTCAGACGTTCCCTAGCGGGATCAGCCAGACTAAGCTGTACATTCAGACTCGATGGAGGGCATATGATCCCAAGCGTCAAGTGGTCGGTGCCGTATACACCAGCAGTTGCAGTTCTGCCCCTGACCTGTCTGGCATCGCCGATACGCCCAAACCCGTCGTAAAGAATGTTGACATGGCGGATCTCGGCGGCGGCCAGATAAGGCTAACTGGTACCGGACAATTTGCTACGACCTCGCTGAGCGTCTTGGCGGGAACTACCAACATCGTGCCGATCGCATCCGACGGAGAAATCCTTCAACTGTTCGGCAACGCGCACGACCTTCTGGTCGCGGATAAACTTACTCTTCTAAGCCCGTCCGGTTTAATGACTCCGTTTGGTATCGGAACTAAACGCGACGAGTGCGGGATCAGCCATGCGACCCTTTATGCCGTACCGTATCCCGATGGCAATTCCCGCATGACCCTGAAACTCGATATGGGACGCGAGTATCGTCCCAACAAGGACGGCCAACTGTCGCCCCTCGTCTTAATCGGTAGCCGGGTGTACGGATTGATGGAGACGCCTTTCCTTAACGTATCATGCGACCAACAACAGCCTACCACTTGCAGTTACAAATTCATTGCCCCCACCACCGACGCGAGAAATGCTCAATCGTTTCTGGTGAAAGATCTTAGATGGGTTGGCATGGCTCAGAAAGGAACCATTGGCTTTTTCCCGCTGTTTTCCAGCTTGGCTGCCGTTACGGCCGCCCCCACCCCGTCGTCGCCACCCTGCCCAGAGACTCCGAGATGTCCTCCGCCTCCCCCTCCCGCTCATCCGGCCCCCCCGAAGACGACAAAATTAGTCGTTTCGGGATTCGATTTTGATAAGCTGATCGGCAATGTACCCTGCGTGCCCTCGTCAACAAAGCCGTGCCTAAGCGTTCTTGTGGGGAGTGACTTCAAGAAACCAACATTTACGCCCGTCACCAAGAATCTGGCGACTTTGGAGGTCGAGGAGGATTCCCTCAAGAGCGCGAAGGTCATCCGGTTTCAACTTTACGGCCAACCCGACCCCGACACAGTCATCGACGATTCTAGCGTCGAGTGGGATTTGCCCGTGCCGAAGTCAGATAAGGCCCCTTCAGTAACGGCCACTCCCGCATTCTTGAGAGTTTCGGACAGCCGGGCGGTCACCTTCCAGGGAGACAAAATATCGTCGGTCGACGAGAACTCTGTGATATTCGACAGCGCAGTCCCACCTCTCAAGGCGAAGTTAAGTGCGGATCCTACAACACCGAATTCTATGATACTCACTGTTTATGTTACGACAGCGGTTACTAAGACCCCAGGACACAAAGAGCTAACCGTAAACATCAAAGGCTCGTCTCCTACACAGACCCTTCAGCTGCCGATCGATGTGTTTAGGTGAGAAGTGATGGCGAGCTTCTATCTCACGGTACGACCTTGCATCTCCCATCGACCGGGTAGGGGGAGCGACAAAAAGACTTGAAGGAGATAATCCACATGACGGCAGATCATCAGTCGACGTTTGAGAAGAATGCGCCCGACCTGTTCAACAAGCTGGAGGCTAGGATGAAGGGTTTGACAGATACGGAGTATTTGGCTGCGTTCATTGCCAAAGACATTGCAGAGGCGGAGAGTCTGCTCCAGGTGGGAAAGGTAGCTGAAGCGGAGGGGATATATATCAAGACGAAGGCTATCGTTGAACGGGCGGAAGCTAGCATTAAGGCAGAGCCCATGGCCTGGAGGCTCTTTTGGGTGGAATTGGCTTATCTACTGCTGATCCTTTTAGCGGGTTATCTGACCCATAAATGGCCTGACTATTGGTTGTGGACAGGATTGGTGACTTTACACTCTGGTGCCGCATGGTTTGGAGCGCTCGGCGGAATCGCCGTCGGATTTTATGGTCTTTATAGTCACGTTCAGGCAAGAGATTTCGATGCAAAATACCAATTGTGGTACATCTGCAAACCTATCATGGGGGCCATTTTCGGTTGGTTTGTATTTCTTGTTTACTTTGTTGGACTCATTTCTGTTCAGGGATTCGATGCGCATATTAAAACTCCCTTGGTGCCTTACGCCATTGCCTTCTTGGCGGGTTTCAGCGAGAGATTCACAATAAAAATAATTGATCGGTTGATGCAAGTGTTGATGACTTGGGAGGGCGAGAAATCAACTGGAACTCCTAGCAAAGTCTAGGTGCGGGGACTCTCTGAACTATGCAGTCGTTACTTGATCCAATGATGACCTAAAAGGCGACGCCTCACTCCGGGGCTCGCGGAGGGATTCGACATGGCCACCTCTTCAGCTGTCGATCGTCAAGTGTGGGCCCAAGCCGGTCTTGTTCTGAACGATGACGATTATGTTCAAGCTGTTGCCGGGGCAGGTCTCCACGAAATGCCACCCGGTCGGATTAAGGGAAAGCCTTTTCTACGCTGGTCACCACGCAATTTCCGTTTCGTTCGCAGGGAAGACGGAGATCATCCTTCTCTTGAAGTGCTGTTGAAACACCGGGATCGCTGGAAATCCGAGCTGGATAAATCGGTGGACAAACGGGTGGAGCTCGAAGGGGCGATGTTCCGATCACCGGATCTGGATCTGACATCGATCGTTCACATCCTTAATCACGTGAAAGTGGGTGCTGAGTCTGTTTTTGTCAGCAAGGACGCCCCTCATGCGGACGTTCCTTGGCAGTGGCCACTTCGGATCGCGGCATTAGCGGACGATTACGAGGTCTTGGAACTGGATCAACTCAAGAACAAGTGGCCGTCAAACACGTTGGCAGAAGTCCGTCCCTTCGGGCGCGATCACCGTCAGTGCGAAGTGCTTGTGATTCGGGGAGATTTGCGTGACGGCCTGCGCCGCATGCTCAACCTTGGATACCCGGTCCGTGCTGGCTACATAATTTCCATTAGTCCGGCTGATATTCGATGGCCTGAACTAGCAAGGCGGGTCGATGTTTTCCTAGGAGAAGTTAGGGCGGCTGGCGCATCCATCATATCGGTCGGAAAAAGTTCGAATTCTTGTTGGGAAATGTTAAACGGTTGGGTTACGGAACTATCGCACAACGAGGACATCGACATTGCGCTCACCCGGGCGTTTCCCCGTGATTCGTCTGTTCATGTCCTGGATCCGCATCTACTCAAAATAGCTGCGCTGACGTCAGTGGCGAAAAAACTAGGTCGAAGGCTTCAACAGCTTCCGGTGGCAGCTAGTCTTACCGTAATGCAAAAGACTCTTGACCGCCTAGGTTGGGCTAAGGCTGTGGCTCCAGATCATTTGGGGCGCCGTCTCGAAACCTCCGCCCATACTTTGCTATTTAAGAGCGAGAGTGGCGCTGCTACAGCCCTGACCGAGATTGGCGCTGCTGAACGCACCGTGCGGTCCGAAGCGACGGCGGCCCAGATACCACGTCTTCTCCAAGGTGACCTGTTTACTTCTACGCCGGACGGCACGCTAATTCCAGAGACCCGAGGACTGACTGTCGGAGTGCGTTACCGACTGGACGTGTTCATCGCGCCTCCGGGTGAAGGTGCCATTGCCGCTACTAAGGTATGGGATGAAGCACAGTTGGATTGGAAAAAGAAGGATTCGTACACACTCCAGGTTTTGTTCACAGAGCCGCGACAATGGAATGAGCCGCTTCGGGGAACTCTTGAGCTGCGGCGTCGGGGTAGTAGCACAAAGTGTAGTTTTGTGTTCAAGCCAACCGAATCTGGCACCTTCGCAGGCCGTGTAACGATTTATTATAGGGGGCGCGTTTTACAGACCGCAGTTTTGAATACGACGGTCGCGGCTGACGCATCGGATTGGTCGACAATGCAGGTCGAACCGCTTCGGTTTAGCGTCGAGGCAGTTCTTCGGCGTAGTCTCGACACCCTCGAAGATCGCCGACGCTTCGACGCCTGCATTGTGTTGAATCACACGAGTACCGGAGAACACGCGGCGACAGTGGCTTCCGATGAAGGCGCATACATCGTCTCGCTGGATAAAGTCAAACCCCAATTAGTATCAATCAATGCTCTGCTCAGCACTGTCGCGAATCAACCCAAGAAGTACGGGAAGGATCTGTTGAGCGATGCGAATGCAGAGTTGCTCTGTGAGCTCGCCAAGGAGGGGAATTTTCTCTACCGCCTGCTGGTTCGCGACAACATTGATCAGTTTTCAGCAGCAGATGCAATTCGTAAGAGCCGACACTTACAGATTGTGAGTTTTGAACCCGACGCGCTGGTTCCTTTGGAATTCGTGTATAGCTTCTCCTCTCCGAAGGCCGGTGCCCAGGTCTGCAAAAAGGCAAAGGAAACGCTTGAACAGCGCGATAAGAACGGCCAGACCGCCAACCTGTGTCCAAACGCCTGCGATAACCAACCAAGCCCTGCAGAGTATGTATGCCCTTTGGGATTCTGGGGGCTGAGCAAAGTAATCGAGAGACACAAGAGCAATCCATACTTGTTGAGGCCAGCTCTCGTGCGGAATGATGAACCGACTAAGGGCCGGAGCCTGATCTCCATAGTGGGACCCAGCCTTCTGGCAGCTAGTGAACAAGTGTCGGCAGCATCTTTAAGTGAGTTGAAAAAGAAGCTGGCCGCAAAGTGGAAGGGTGAATTGGCGGAAGTAACCGATTGGAATGAGTGGCCAGCGACCGTAAAGAAAAGCAGGCCCACCCTTCTTGTTATCCTGCCTCATGCAGAAGGAACCGGGAACAACATCGCTCTTGAGATCAGCGGCAAAACACAGCAGAGCGTGTATATCACCCCAGCATACGTGTGTGGTCAGGACGACATGCACCCGATTGTCCTTCTGCTTGGGTGCGATACGACCGGAACCAGTTCGGCGGACGCGTATACAAGCAATCTTTCGATATTTCGCCAAGCAAATGCGGCAATCGTGCTCGGAACGGTGGCCACGGTCTTCGGCAACGATGTCGCGGAAGTGGCGGGCACCCTTATCGAAATCCTGGCTGAAGCAGTACAGAACTCTTCTGAATGCTTTGGGGAAGTCCTGCTGCAAGCGAAGCGCGAGGCAATCGCCAGCAGCAAGATGGTAGCTCTCTGCATGGTGGCTTTTGGGGATGCCGACTGGAGACTCAAGTAAGGAGGCAATATGGCAGAGCCTTTCCTCTGCATCGAGATGCTGCCGGCCCGTAATGGAGACTGCCTATGGATCGAGTATGGCAGAGACGATGACGTTCATCGGGTCCTGGTCGATGGTGGGCCTGTAAGTACATATGACAACATTGTGCAACGAATCGATGCTATGCCTTCGGACGATCGCGCATTTGAATTGGTCGTTTTGACGCATGTTGACGCTGATCACGTTGAAGGGCTCGTGAGGTTGTTTGCCGACTCACCGCTGACCTTCAATGTTGCCGAAGTGTGGTTCAACGGTTGGAGGCAGATGAAAAAGTCTCACGGCCTGTTGGGAGCTGTGCAGGGTGAATTCCTAAGCGCATTGCTTGTGAACCGAACACCACGGGCTTGGAAAGCCGATGCGCCACCTTGGGTAGTAACTTCAAAAGGTGTTCTACCATCCTACTTGCTCCCGGGTGGAATGAACCTGACGCTTCTTTCGCCAACCGTGAACACTCTTCAGAAAATGGCTCAGGCTTGGGAACCCGTGGTGAAAAAGGCAGGTATCCCGCCTGGCGATCTCGCCGCGGCTTGGAAGGCGCTGGCCGCGACGAAGAAATTCCTACCGAAGAAAGGGCTTCTCGGCGCAGCTCCAGACCTGGATGGTTTATTAAAGAAGCAGTTCCTGAAAGATGATGCGGTTCCTAACGGCAGCAGCATCGCTTTTCTGGCGGAGTACGGAGGAAAGAGCGCGTTACTGCTAGGGGATGCGCACCCCGAGGTGGTAACCAGCGCAATTAGACGCTTGTGCAAGGACCGCGGGCTTCAGCGGCTTTCACTGGATGCCGTGAAGGTGGCACATCATGGAAGCAAGCACAACACCAACAAGGAGCTACTGGAATCTCTTGAGAGCCCATCTTACCTGATCAGCACGAATGGCGACCAATTCAAGCATCCGGACAAAGAATGTTTAGCTCGGATTATCAAGTTCGGGAAGCCAAGACAAATCTATTTCAACTACGAGAGCAAGTACACAAAACCGTGGCTGGACAAAGCGGCACAGACGAAATATCACTACACCGCAATTGTCCGCGAGAGAACCGCACTTTCACTTCAAGTAGCTTTGCCGTGAGCGACTGTGATTTCCGCGTCTGGGCACCAGCTCAGTGCTCGGTTGGCAGGGTACTCAAGCGCCGTCCCCTGCTCCAGACCTCATCCCCGCCGGGGGCCAGACGCGTCGACACAGCCTGGATGAGGAAAGGGGCGCCGGTAGGCGACAATCTGGGTCCAACTAGGGTCCAATAACAGTTCCTGAGAGTTCCTTACAACGCCAAAGGTGGCTGCCAGTGCCGTTGAATGTCAATCAGTTACCGTTGAACAGGACCTTGACACGGTAGAGGTCAGGAGTTCGAGTCTCCTCGTGCCTACCATTTCTTTCATAGAGTTACGATTCACTCACAGAATCCAACTCCCGATTCGACTCCCGAACAAGCTTTTCCAGCACAGCGCCCTGAGCCTCAAGCTTGTCTGACTTGAAGCCGTGCGTGTACTGGCTGAGCATGTTGAGGTTCGTCCACCGTAGCATCGCACGAACGATCTGCGGATTCTCGCCGTTAGCCATTAGCCACGACGTAAGCGAATGCCTGAACGTGTGGAACCCGAACCGCTTGACCAGTTCGCCGCCCATGTACGTCTTGCCGTCCTTGACCTCAATCACCCCGGCTCTGACCGCAGCGGGCTTGAGATGATCCGCCACAACCATAGACCCGCGACGTGGTTTGCGTCCCATGAGCTTCCGAGACGCGAACACGAAGTCGTCGTCCGAGGCGTAGGCGGACTCGGCACGCCATTCCTTCAATAGCTGCCCAAGCACGTGGTGCATGGCTACCACTGACTTTGACAGCCTTGTTTTCGCGCCCGTCTCCAGTTCGCCGTACACATACGTCCTGCGGATGCGAATCTCCCCGCGATCCCCAGATATGTCCGACCATCTCAAGCCGAGCATCTCGCTCATGCGCATTCCGGTAGCAGCGACCAGCACGAGCATGGTGTACTCGGGCTGTTGAAGCTGTTCCAGAACCTTGAGCGTCTGCTCCGGCGTGAGGACCGCAGCCTCGTAGTCAGACGTGGACTCGATGCCCTTGACGTAGTGCACCGGGTTGTACTGCTCGCCGAGTGGCAGAAGCCCTTCAGACTGCGCGAACGTGTAGAGGGTGCCCATCACAGTCTTGATCTTGTAGCGGGTGCCGTTCTCCCCGTCCAGCGACTTGAGCCATGCCTTGATCTTGGGCGGTTCGATCTTTACAGCGACCTTATCGCCCCAGCGCGGAACCAAGATGTCGTTCACGACGTGTTCGTGCAGCGTCTTGGTAGAGCGTTTCTTCCACTCCTTGTGTGACAGATAGTAGGAAGCGACTTCCGAGAAGAGCGGATTTTCGGATGGAGCCCCAGCTTCGGATTTGATCCTGCCGTCCTGCTTCATCGCGCCCACCAACTGCCATCCTTCCTCGTCCGACAGCGTTGCATCGCCGACGACCTTGGCGCGTTCCAGCTTGCGCCCAGTCTCCGGGTCCTCAATCTGCCAAACGTAAACTAGCCTTCCTTTTGGTCTACGAAACCATCCCTGAGCCATTTATTTCCCCCTTTTTGCGGCTCGGGGACTGCCGTCCTTATTGTCTGGCTGGATGGCGCTCTGGGACAAGCCCCATTCTGCAAGCTCGGAAATGAGGTAGCGCCATTGCTTGCGGGAGCCGACACCGAAAGGATGAGCCGGGATCGCACCGAGGCGGGAAAGCTTCAACAGGTATGTGCGTGATGGAGAGAAACGCGGCAGCAATTGCCGCACCCACGAAATGCTCTTCCAGCACTTGCCGGAAGGTTGGGTTGTTTAAGCCGGGAGAATCCGGCTGCGAGTTAGGGCTGTGCACAAAAACACTCCTTGACGATGCAGCAAATCTGGCATCACCAAGCGGGAACAAGCCGCCCTCATTGAATTTGATTTCTGCGGTTTGATGCCGTCCAGCGTCCCAGAGTCCGGCAACGATCGTCGGCTACATGGGTTAATACTCGATTTTTCCGCGAAGCGTCTTTTTCGTGCGCGAAGAATGCCCAGATGGAGACCGCTCGGCTGCGGACCGCACCGAGGGCTGCGGAACAGAAGGTCAAAAACCATCAAGTTAAATCCCGAAAGCCGCGATCTCTTCGTCTTCGGTTTTTTTACCAGCATTTTCCCCGCTTTTGAAAATCCCGAGTATTAGAGGGTGAGGTTGAGGACCTCACTTATGAAAAAATCGAAAAAGGTAAGCTGGCGGAGAACTCCATGCGTCCGGTAGCTCTTGGTCAAAAGAATTGGTTGCACATCGGCAGCCCACAAGCGGGACCGAAGGTTGCGGCGATTCTTTCGGTCGTGGAAAGCTGCCGTCGGCTGCAAGTCCCGGTGCGCGATTACTTTTCCACGATTCTCCCCGGGCTTGCCGATCTCCCGATCCGGTGCCTTCTAGACCTTACTCCCGCTGTGTGGGTCGCCCGGCATTCATAGACTCAAGCGACCGGGGTATTAGCGTGAAGTGATTTTGCGACCTAAACCCCATAGTTTCCTGTTGCCGACAATCCGGGAGTTGATTGGTTCGGAAAATACAAGGGCGTTTATCGGGACCAATCCAGAGGTGCGTCTGCAGTGAAGGTTGACTCGGTGGGACTGAGCCGAGCTACCTGAGATACGTCTTCACCATGTCGATCACCTCGTCGGCTGCGAGTGTCTGCTCCGAATTCGGTTTCCGCTTCGGGTCAAGCACATGGTGCCGGATGTGGCCTTCCAAGAGCTCAGTCATCAGGCTGTTGACTGCCCCTCGTGCCGCGCTGATGATCTGCAACACCTCCGAGCAATCGCGTCCCTCGTCGAGGACCCGCTCAAGAGCCTCAAATTGCCCCCGGATGCGTTTGCTCCGCAAAATCAGCTTCTGTTTGTTCTTGATTGTATGACTCATTCGCAAACGAATGATATCATGCCGAGGCTTGCACTATACCTATGGGGGTATGTATCATGAACCATTCTTTTGCGCGAGTTCATCATGTGGCAGCCCATGGCCTTCGTCATAACCGTTGTGCTTCTGGGGTTTAGTGGAGGCGTGCTAGCCCTTTTTGTTCGTGGCATGCACGCTGAACGGGGCGCAGTTGCAGGTTTCTGTTTTGTTTCTGCGCTGGCTGTCGTGCAGGCTTGGATGGTTGCCTCCGAGATCGCCAAGGCCCGCAGGCTGTACGGCAACATTCGAAATGCATGTCATAGAGGAGCTCAAGCAAAATTTCGAGCTGTTTCCCTTGTTGGACTGTGTGCAATCGTGGGGGTCCTTCCCATGGCATTGATCGGGGCAAGTTCGGGAGCACAAGGCCGATTCGCCACTGTCATGTTAGGTGGCGCGGTGTTTTCCACTATCGCAGCGTTGACCGTGCTGCCTGTCCTCATTGCGCGGATTGCAGAGTGAGATCGGATTATTGTTCCGGTTCTGTTCTCGCGGCGCGGCTGGGCACAGTTTGTATTAGGCGCCGATGAAGTTGTCTTGATGGTCGAGTTTTACCTGGAATATCGCTTTCGTACCACAGAGGGAATGTCCCTATGAGTTCGTCGCTCATCGTCGAAAAGTCCCCAGCCAATCCTTCGCACCTCAGCGAGACGCGGAAGTCCTCAGAACTGAAGGAACCTGACTCTGGCCCTGAACGTGAAGAACACGAGCACGGGGTAGAGTGGACCGAACTCATCCGTATCGCGTTTGTGGCCCTGGCTGCGGCTGCGGTCTGGCTTCGGCTGTGGGAGCCGTTCCCGCATATCAGTGTAATCGGGATCGCGGCCACCCTGATCGGCGGATATCCCATTTTCAAGGAAGCCTTCGAGAACATCGTTGAACGAAAGATGACGATGGAACTCTCGATGACCATCGCGCTTCTCTCGGCTCTGGCGATTGGAGAGTTCTTCACCGCTCTGGTCATCACCGGCTTCGTCCTCGCCGCCGAGGTGTTGGAGGGGCTCACGGTTGGACGAGGCCGGCGGGCTATCCAGAGTCTTCTGGATTTTCTCCCCAGAACCGTCACAGTTCGCCGCAACGATCAGGTGTTGGAAGTAGCGTCTGACCAGGTTCAGGTTGGTGACACCGTCATCGTGAAACCAGGTGGGCACATCCCGGTGGACGGCGTTGTGCTGGGTGGCCGCTCGTTTGTGGAACAAGCGGCAATCACCGGCGAAGGCATGCCAGTTGAGAAAACACCGGGAGATGCAGTCTATGCAGGAACGATCAATCAGTCAGGCGCGCTGGAAATCGGCGCCCAGAAACTCGGTCGCGACACGACGTTCGGCAGGATCATTGAAGCCGTCGAACGAGCCGAGAAGTCTCGCGCTCCCATTCAGAAGACTGCGGATCGCCTGGCGGGTTACTTGGTCTATTTTGCCCTGGGGGCAGCAGTTCTGACTTTCATCATTACTCACAACGTCAGGTCAACCATCTCGGTTGTAATCGTTGCCGGAGCGTGCGGCATTGCGGCTGGGACTCCTCTTGCAATCCTCGGAGCAATTGGCCGAGCGGCGCATCACGGAGCCATCATTAAAGGAGGCCTCTACCTGGAGGCGCTGGCCGCCGTGGACACGGTGCTTTTGGACAAAACTGGCACGCTGACTTTCGGCACTCCGCAGATCCGGGAAGTCGTTTCAGCCAATGGCTTCGGGGAACGACAGATCATAGGCGCTGCCAGTATTGCGGAGCGCAAGTCCGAACATCCTCTCGCCAAGGCAGTTGTGGCACGGGCAACCGAACTCGCCATTCCACTCGTGGAGCCCGACGCATTCTCGTACACGCCGGGAAGAGGAGTCAGGGTGAGTTATGAAGGCGAGGAGATCCTTGTGGGTAGTCTGGCGCTGCTCCTGGAGCACGGCATGACGAGGGGTTTGCCCGTCAGTAGTGATGGTGCGGGCGGGGCGTCGGAAGTCTACGTCGCTCGCGCGGGGCAAGTTCTTGGGGGCATCCGAATTGCGGATGTTTTGCGGCCGGAAGCCAAGAATGCAGTTGCGGCCATGCGACAAATGGGGTTGAAAACTGTTCTGTTGAGCGGAGACACGCAAGCTGCGACCTCATCGGTGGGCCGCGATCTCGGAGTGGACGAAGCGGTAGGAGGGCTCCTGCCGGAGCAGAAAGCAAAGTGGGTGACTGAGCTGCGTAGCAAAGGGCGGAACGTCGCGATGGTCGGCGACGGAATAAACGACGCTCCAGCTCTGGTAGAGGCCAGCGTCGGCATCGCCATGGGATCGGGAACGGATGTCGCTCGCGAGAGCGCAGATGTGATCTTGATAGGAAGCGATCTCTCGAAATTAGTCGAAACTTTGCGGCTTGCTCGACGCTGCCGCGGAATCATCATGCAGAACTTTGTGGGTACGTTGGTCGTGGACAGTGTAGGAGTGGGAATGGCGGCCTTCGGTTTCCTCAATCCGCTCTTGGCTGCCTTTATTCACGTAACTTCAGAGTTGGCATTCATCCTCAATTCCACGAGGTTGTTGCCCCGTGGTGCTGAATCCGGGCGATGATCCGGGGAGTTGGAGCGAAGTTTGAGTTCTGGGCATGCACTTTGCTCATGTGATCCAGAGTCGGAAAGTCAGAGCGTGGGTAGTCCTAATCGCCCTCGCGATCTTGGTGATTTTGATTGCGGGAGTTTTCTTACAGTCTCGCAGATCACCAAAACCGTTTGAAATGGACAACCTGTATGGCCTGTTGGATTAAGTGGCTTCCAGAAGTGGGGACGGATCACACGCTGTGAACGAGGATCGAGATTGTCCGCTGAAAACGAAGCGACTCGTGGTCGGGCAGATCACGATCTGTCGAGGCTGCTGTTGCGGCAATGTCGAACGTGGTTTGCCCGAAGTTCCGGTGGAATGGCTGAAGAGTGAATGGCGGAAAAGGGGACTGCTGAAGCGAGTCCAATTGACCATTAGCGGTTGTGTTGGGCCATGTGATGTGCCGAACGTGGTCGTGATTACATGCTCATCGGGTACGGAGTGGCGGTGCAGGTGTCGGACGAGTTTGGCGAACTGCTGCGGATCGGCGAGAGCAACGGCCGGACCGGCGCAGCAGAGTTGGTTGCGGCGGTGGAGAGGTTTCAGGCCGGCGAGGAACTTGCCGCGAAAGACGCGGCTGAGGACTTTCACCGGTAAGAAGAAAGGATAGCGTGGGCGGATCCAGCAACGGTGATCGGGCGAGAGTCCACCTGCAGGAATGGCGCGGTGCATGTGGGGATGCAGGAGCAGGTTCTGTCCCCAGGTGTGCAGGATGCTGATCACGCCGATCTCGGCGCCCAGGTGTTTGCGATCGATGGCGATCTCCAGCAAGGTTTGAGCACTGGCGGTGAACAGCAGGTCGTAGAACAAACGCGGGTTCTCCAAGGCTAGGACATTGAGTTCGTGGGGCACGGTGAACACGACATGGAAGTAGTTGGTGGTCAGGAGTTCTCGCTCGCGGGCCGTCAGCCAGCGCTGGCGCGCTTGCGTCTGGCACTTGGGGCAGTGCCGGTTTCTGCACGAGTTGTACGAGATAGCCTGATGACCGCAGCTGGGGCAGGCATCGCGATGACCGCCCAGCGCTGCGGTGCGGCAGCGCAGAATGGCCCGAAACGCTTTGAGCTGCTGAAAGCTAAAGCTGGATCGATACCGATCCAGAAAGCGATCGCCCTGCACGCGAAGGATGTCGGCCACCTCGAAGGTGGGCCGAGTCATTTTCCGCTTTTTCGTTTAAAGCTGCGGCGGATGTTCTCGGTGCTGGATAGAGAGAGACTGTCCAGCGAATTGTTAACTGTCTGCAAGTGCCGCTGCGACAGATGCAGGTACTGGGCGGTCGTTTCCAGATCACCGTGCCCGAGTAGGACTTGGATGGTGCGCAGGTCGGTACCGGCCTCCAACAAGTGAGTCGCCCAACTGTGGCGCAGCGTATGCGGGGTGACGCGTTTGCGAATGCCGGCCCGGCGCGCGGCATCGCTACATGCAATCCAGACGGTTTTGTCTGAAATCGGCTGCTCGAGTCTGTGGCGACAGATGCGTGTGGGGAACAGGTACAGCCTGGGTTTGCGCCACCGCCAGTACTCGCGCAGGGTTTCCAACAAGGCTGGACTCAGCGGCAAATCACGATCTTTGCCGCCCTTGCCCTGCACCACGCGAATGATCATCCGCTGGCTATCGATGTTGTTGACTTTGAGGCGAGCCCGCTCGGAGCGTCGCATGCCGGTGGCGTACAGCGTCATCAGCAACGTCCGTCGAAACAGTGTTCCGGCCGCATTGATCAGGCCCTCAACTTCCTCCCGGCTCAGCACCGTCGGCAGCCGACGCCGGTCCTAGGGGTAGGGCAAGAAATCGCGGAACTGATGCCGCTTCAGTGTCTTGACGAAAAAGAATCGCAGCGCCGCTACCCAGTTGACCACCGTGCCGGGCGTCAGCTTACGCTCTGTCAATAGATAGGCTTGATAGGTGCGAAGTTCGTTGGGACCGAGCTTGTCGGGAGATTTACCAAAATACTTGGCGAACTCGGCCACCACCCGCAGATAATTACGAGTGGTGACGGCAGAGTAGTTGCGACGCTGGAGTTCTTCCAGCATCATTTTTCGTAAACGGGTCACAGGAATCTCCTTTCCCTATGACCCACACTATGTCAGCTGTTCCTGAACTTTCTTGGCTCACCACGCGGTAGCGTCCGCCGCGCCAGCGGCTTAGTTCTGGTCGGCCAATCGGAAGTTATTCCATCGCTGTGATCAGGCACTTTTGGTAACGATAAGTCGGCTTTGCTCCGGTCAACTTCCGGAATGCCCGTGACTCGGCCAGAACCAGTACTACTCGGTCCTGTTCGTGAGCGAAATTGCCTGCCTACACCAGTTAGATGAACGCCGTACCGTTCGGCGTTACGTCTCAGGTACCCGCGGCGCTCTCCACCTTTGCCGCCGTGTCGGACGCGCTATGAGAGAATCAGCGTGGATGCCAACTCCTTCAAATCCGTTTGCTGTCAAAGCTCTCGCCTTTGACGTGTTCGGAACGGTCGTCGATTGGCGCGGTTCCATCATCCGTGAAGGCAATCAATGGACCCATACGAAAGGTTCACAGGTGGATTGGGGTAAGTTCGCTGACCGCTGGCGCGCAGGTTACGTTCCGTCGATGAACAGAGTACGCCAGGGGTCCCTGCCCTGGATGAAGCTCGATCAATTGCACCGACTCATCCTTGACGATTTGCTCGTCGAGTTCAAAATCACTGGATTGAGCGAACAAGAAAAGGATCACTTGAATCTCGTTTGGCATCGCCTGACTCCGTGGCCTGATGCAGTCAATGGGCTAGCGCGCCTTAAGAAGGAGTTCGTCGTTTCCACGCTCTCCAATGGCAACATTTCGTTGCTGGTGGAGATGGCCAAGTTCGCGGGATTGCCCTGGGATATGGTGCTCTCGGCCGAGCTGTTTCACCATTACAAGCCGGATCACGAGGTCTATCTCGGAGCGGCGGAACTGCTCGGCTGCCAACCTGCGGAAGTCATGATGGTCGCGGCTCATCCGAATGACCTGAATGCCGCGCGCGCGTGTGGGCTAAGAACCGCTTTCGTTCCGCGTCCTCTCGAGAACGGACCAGGCCAGCAGCAAGCTCCCGCGACCCCCGAGTCCTTCGACGTCACCGCCCGCGACTTTCTCGTGCTCGCAGACACCTTTCTATAATGCGCTCATCTTATCGGTTAGGCAGGCAGACAGCTCGTGAGCGCAATCGTCGGTGCCGCGATCTTGGCCCGGGGAGTGACGGCTGAAACTGTCGAACCTCACTGTGCTAGTCGGCAACTCTTACCTTGGGATTGCTTCAGAGTAGCCCGTCATCCGACCGGAACCGGTGCCGACAATGGCCCCGATCGTCGTAACTCCAGGTCGAGATTTCCGGACAACGTCTCATTGGGGAGCTGCCGCGCGGATGCTGACCCGAAGGGGTGGTGTCTTGCCCCCCGGTCTTGAAGATCACCGAGACGGTTCTGAACCGATGTGAAAATTCTCTACTCCATTCAATTCTTCAACACTTACAAATTCAGGCGATTTGACGCGTTCTGACCGAAGTGGATGCGTTTAGCATAGACGTTTCTATCACAGCGCACTTCTATCCGAAGACCTGTCTTGAGAAAACGATGGCCGAAAACTTATCATAGGGTTGACGACGTGACAGCCGCGGCGCACTAGAGAACGTTCAACCCACCGGCATGGGGCGCGCCTGAATGACGCTTCCGGAGTCACCGCGCCATCAGTCGGCAGCTCCGGAGTCGGCGACTCCGAAGTAAGCTCGGCGGACATGGTCGCTGGTGCGCAGTTCCTCGCTCAGGCCTTCGAGGACAACCCGTCCCGTTTCCATCACGTAGGTAGAGCGCGAAACCAGCAATGCATCGTTGACGTTTTGAGCCGCGAGCAGGATGCTGACGCCGGCGGCGGCAATCCGGCCAATCATCTGGAAAACCTGTTCCACCAGCATGGGAGCTAACCCAAGGGAAGGCTCATCCAGCAGCAGAAGCAGCGGCTCTGCCATCAAGCCGCGCCCGATGGCGCACATCTGTTGTTCACCTCCCGACAGAGTTCCGCAGGCCTGCTTTCGCCGTTCGGCGAGCCTGGGGAACATCTCATAAATTCGGTCGAGATTTTGATGAGCTTTCCCACGGAGCGGAGGTGAAAAAGCTCCCATCAGAAGGTTTTCCTCGACCGTCATCCGGGGCCACAACTGGCGTCCTTCAGGAACCAGACAGAAACGATGGCGCACGCGCTCGTGCGCTGGCTCTGAGGTTACGTCGCATCCATTGAAAACGATTCTTCCCTTGCGAACCGGAATGAGTCCTGCCAAGGCCTTGAAGGTGGTTGTCTTGCCGGCGCCGTTGGGCCCGATCACGCTGACGACCTCGCCCCGATTCAGGTGGAGGCTGACGCCCCAAACCACCCGGATCGCGCCATAAGCGACGTCGAGATCTTCCGCCTCGAGCAATCGATCTGGGTAGTGTTCGGCCATTTACGCGCACGCCGTTCTGCCGATGTAGGCCGCAATGACTGCGGGATCGCTCTGCACCGCTTCGGGTGAGCCCTCGGCCAGCTTTTGTCCGTAGTTCATCACGATGACGTGATGGGAAACCGACATGATTGCTTTCAAATTGTGCTCCACATAGAGGATCGTAGTGCCGGCTTCCTGGATTTTGCGAAGCAGGCGGAGCACCGAGGCCGTCTCGGGTTCCGTGAGCCCGCTGCAAACCTCGTCGCAGAGCAGGAGGCTGGGGCGAGTGGCGAGAGCACGGGCCAACTCGAGGCGCTTCTGGTCGCCGACCGAAAGTGTGACGCTCGGTGCGTCTGCGAGGTGTGTAATCCCTACCCACTCGAGGATTCGCCTTGCATCCCGGGGGTGGCCGGCCGAACCTTGGCGGCGACCGAAGCGGACGCCCACTTCCACGTTTTCAAGCACGGAAAGGGCTCGGAAAGGCCTGGGCACCTGGTGGGTCCGGACGATGCCGGCCTGGGCCCTGGCGAAGGACTTCGCCCCGGTCAAGTTGCGGTCCTGAAAGACGACGGTTCCCGAAGTTGGTTGGATGGACCCGGCGAGGATGCTCAGAAGCGTTGTCTTGCCGGCGCCGTTCGGGCCGATCAGGCCAGTAATCCCTCCCGGCTGCAGGTCGAAGCTCACCTCGTTCAACGCAGTCAGCCCGGCAAAGTACTTGGTCACGCGGTCAATGCTAAGGATGGGAGCCACTAACCCTCCAGCCGCGCGCGAAGACGCGGAACGACCTGTCGAGCAATCCCACAATTCCTGCTGGTTCAAAAAGAACAATCAGAATCAACAGAGATCCGTAGATCAGAAGATGCAACTGCGGGAACGACGCAATTAACTCTTCGTGAATCAGTCCGTAAACCACACCGCCGATCACCGGCCCCCAGATCGTGCCAATGCCGCCAATGATCGGCATTAGAAGGATAGCAACGCCGATGCCAAACGCGAAAACACCCTGAGGATGAATGAAGGCGGCATACTGCGCGTAAACGCCCCCCGCTGCTCCGGTGAGCGCGGCGGCCAGGGCATGGGCCAGCAACTTGGTGCGAAAGGGGTTCACTCCCAGGTCAGAAGCGGCTTCCTCATCCTCGCGTATTGCGATGAGTGCCAGACCGAACTTGGAGCGTCGAACCTGCATGGATACGGCCACAGCTACCACCGCCAGCGCCAACGCAGCATAAAAATGCTCTAACTGGTGGAAGGGTCGTGTCTCAAGGATCCGGTAACCGCTGGCGCCGCCGGTCATGGAAACATTGGTCATCACGACGCGGACCGCCTCACTCACTCCAATCGTCGCAATGGCGAAGTAGGGACCCCTCAGACGAAAAGTCGGGAGGCCTACTAACATTGAAGCCAGGACAGCTACGCTGGCGGCCAGCAGCAACGATAACATGGAGTTGACTCCGCTATTGACCGACAGTGCAGCCGCATAGGCACCGAGGCCGTAGAAAACGGCAAAACCGAAAGAGACCTGGCCGCCAAAGCCCCCCAAGATGTTCCAGGCGATGCTGACCGTGACCCAAACTAAGGTGACAAAGAGAAGCCGAACGGTGTTCGGGCCGAGGCCGAACGCCGGAAGCGCAGCCAAAACTCCAAGCAGCAAGAGGGGCGCCACAGCGAAAGCGAATCTGGGGCGAGCAGATGCGCCACTTTTTCCGGCTCCTTTCATGCCCAGCGGCGCCTCTTGTTCCAGAGTCCGGCAACTCCTTCCGGAAGCACTATTAAAGCGAGGACCAGCAGTGAGAACGCAATTGCGGGCTGGTAATTTGCTGGTAAAACCAGAATGCAGAAGGTTTCCACGACTGCCAGAATCACCGAACCGACGGCCACGCCGGCGAACGATTCCAGTCCGCCCAGTACGATGATGACAAATGAGCGCAGCAAAAAGGGTCCGCCAAAATCCGGACTGAAAGAGTAGATCATGGCCAGCAGACCTCCGGCAGCTCCGGCGAAAGCGATTCCAACGCCGAAGGCAACCCGAGCGGTTCTCTCCACATTGACCCCGACGATTCGTCCCGCATCGCTGTTCTGCATGAGCGCACGGACCGCTCTCCCGAACCAGGTCTTGTGCAGGACAAACTCCAGGCCTCCGAGAGAAGCCAGGGCGGCACCGAAGACCACGAGCCGGACAGTCGGAAAGCTGATGGGGCCGATCTGCAGTACGTCGAGGGTTCTAGGGGTGAGAATGGCTCGATCCGAGTTACCCCAGATCAAATAGCCCAGATTCTGCAGCACTAACCACAATCCGAAAAGCAGCAGAAGCGAGGTTAGCGTGGGCTGATCAGAAGTTGGAATCCGCCGGACCAGAACCCAATGGACCGACATCCCGATGAGAAAAAATGCCGGAAAGGCGAGCAACACACCCAGGAGTGGGTCGATGTGGAACCGGGCGTAGAGCTCGTAAACAAAATAAGCTCCGAGCATGAGGAATCCGGCGTGGGCGAGATTCACGATCTTCATGACACCATAGATGATGGTCATGCCGACCGACATGGCGGCGTAGACGCCGGCCTGCAGCAGCGCGGCGATCAGCAAATTCAGCAGATCGACAGCACTCATCGTGGGGCTCGCTCAACGAGGCTTGGGTGCAAGCGCTTCCCCGGTGGCTGCGTCTGGCGGATAAACGATGTCCACTTTGTCACCGGGCTTGTTCTGCACGATCACGAACGGCGTGTTGATCTGGCCGTTCTTCCCGAATCGAAGAACCTGGCCTGGCAACAGTGAATCGTTAAGCTCTACGGTCCGCAACTGATCGCGGATGGCGGTCCTGTTCAGGCTGCCCGCGTGCTCGATGGCAGTTGCCAGCGCCCGCATGCCCTCGTAAGCGGTGGCGGCGTACCAGGAGTCGGGCGGATGCCCGGTGGATGCCTGGTAGTCGGCCGCGAATCGCTTCACCTGTGGGTAGGGGAGCTTCCCGGACCACCAGATCCCGGCAAAGATGTAGTTGGTGGCGTCCCCGAGGGCCTTGCGTGCATCCGCTTCCGGCCCGCGTGCACCATAACTGATCATCTGATGGTACATGGCGGTCTGCATATATTGCCGGTGCATGGTGATGTAATCCTGCAGGTGGGCGTCAGCCAGAAATATATCGGCTCGGGCGTTCTTGACCTTCTGGAGAAGACCGGAAAAATCGGTCGAACCCAAGTCGAATTTCTCACTGAAGACCACGTTGAAGTATCCGGGGTGCTCCTGAATCCATTTGTCGATGCCTTTGCCGTAGTCAACGCCGTGATCCGTGTTTTCCAGGGCCAGCGCCAGCTTCAGACCCTTCTTGAGTTTCCCATGGTCCACGACACTACCGAGAAACTCCGCAGTGGTGTAGCCCAAAAGATCGGTGGGACTCAACGTTCCGAAAATGTATTGATAGCCGTGGCTGAAGATGGTGCTCGCGGCCGCACCGGTCGTGATCCACGGAGTCTGGTATCGGTCGGGCATGACCGACTCGGCCTCGCCCAGAGCGGTGGAATAGCCACCCAGGACCGCGACTACGTTATCGGCGCTCATCGCGCGCTCGACCAGGCCCGCCGACTTCGCTTGATCGGAGCCATCATCGTAAAAGACTTCTTTCACCGGAAGCTTCTTCCCCAGCTCTTTTACGAAGATGCCTCCACCCTGGTTGATCTGGTGGATGGCCAACTCAATGCCTTCTCGTTGATACTGACCCGGCTTGGCTTCCCGGCCCGTGATGGGTAGCACAACGCCGATGGCGATCTCGTTGGTGCCGACCTTACTGCCTTTCCCGCATCCTGGCAACACAGCCAGCAGAGCCAAGAACAACAGACCGACGGAAAGCGAATACCACTTCTTCGGATTGCATATGTAGTTTGCCAAGACACCTCCTGGCAATTGGTTGCGGCCTCTCGTACCCGAGGTGCCGCGGCTCGACGGTGTAGGAATGCTCTACCAATCGCTTGAGTCTGTCAACCGGGATCACGTTCGCGTCTGGAGGATGACTACCATCCACCTTGGACCATGGGCACCCTGCACAAGAATCTCTTCGATATCCGCGGTACGGCTGGGGCCACTGATCGCATGATGATTCTGCAGCGTCAATGTCAGAGTTTGCTGGCAACCAGCACCGCCCATGTGTGCCGAAAGACCAGGCGACCCTTCTCGATGATTGGCTGGAACCCTGTCGGTTTCGCTCCTTTCAATTCCTGCTGCAATGCAGCTCGGATCCTCTTTCGGGCAGTAGGCCCGGCATGAGCAAAATCCAGCCACTCTTCAAAGTCCATTCTCACTCGGCGGGAGGAGAAGCTCATCATCTTCAGGCCGAACTCTGTTGCCATAGACTCCATTTGGCGCTGGGAAAGCGCTTCGGTATGAGAGCTATCTCGAAGGCGCTCCAGGAGGTTGTATCTCGCGCGTAGCTTGTCGTCAGCAGATGCCAGGAGATCGACAACCACCACGTTACCTCCGGGGCGACACACACGGTTCATCTCCCTCATAACGACCTCCGGCCTGAGAAAGTGATGGAAGGAGAAGCGGGTCATAACCAGATCAAATGTCCCAGCTGGGAACGGCAAGGCCTCTGCCGTTCCCAAAATGAAGATGATGTTGCGCAATCCGCGTTGTTGGACCTTCTTGTAACCCTCGGTAATCATTTCAAGGGTGACGTCCAGCGCCACAACGCGCTTCACCTTGGGCGCAACGGCCTGACTCAGCAACCCGGTTCCGGCTGCGACGTCCAACACACTAAGGCTCCGTCTCAACGGCAGTTGGCGCGCAACCCACTGAAGATCGGGGGAAACTCGCTCTCTTGCCCACGCTGATGCCTGCCTCTTGAACTCGCGTCTGATCAGATGATGTTGGTGCTTCAAACTTCTCTTGCTGTATCGTTTCATGAAACGGCGAAACTCCTCAACTATTGTTACGCACAACCGGGAGAAGAGAACAAACCGAGAACCAGATTTGCCCTTACTTTATGACCTGCCGTTTGGAGCCGAGGTGGGGCAACAAATGCCGCACACTTTCGGCACGCCGCTAGACTTCAATTGTCATCTCCACATTTTGGACAAACTCTGGCGCCAAAGAGCTCAGAAAGCGTGGTTACAAACCGGTATTCGATCGAGGATTCATTGCCCTCCTAGTGCAATTAAAGCAAAGGACCACAGGTCCATTCCGAGGGTTGTCTTTTCCGGCTGTCGTTGGATCTCCTTCCTTATTGGCATAGCGACCTCCATGCTGCAAGCCTTTGGGACGCGGCAGGGGGCCGCCCCGCTCGTACTTTGCTGAAGCGTTCCTTTTTGCCGCGGCGCTGTGAGCACGCTGAATCAGTCGGGGTAAGACTTTCGAATTGTTTGCGCGCTCTGCTCTGCTTAGCCATGACTGAGTAGAACCATCTCTGCGCCACTTCCTCGTTGCCACAGCGCGGACAGACGATCGTGCCTTCCTTGTATTCGGTGGAAGCCAGCGCCTTTGAGAAGGGTGCAAGTGTGGCAGAAGAACTCGTAGTTGGGCATGAAGCTGGCCCTCCTGCGCCACAAACCAATTCTAGACCCCGCTTGGACACGGTTCAACGCCAACAACCGAATGGCAAGAAGACCAGAAGACCGGCGATCAAGGTAGGCGGCCGCCAGTCCTGTCCCGAGGCTGATGAATGCCAAAACGAGGCGGAGTCAACTTCGTTTTAGTGACCTCCATAGATGATCTTCAGCGCGACCTGCCGTTTAACGGGAGCGGACTGTTCGGCCGGAAACGGGGTTGGAGGGGATCAATGGCGATCTCCTCGAAGCCGACTTCGGGCCCGCGTTGCAGACGTGCAGCCAAGAGCCGTGCGCGCCCAACTGGCGGAATTACTTCCGAACTCACTGTCTCGCAGCGCAACCGCAAAACGTGACCGGGAAGGCCACGTTCACGGATGGCCGACTATGCACCCCAAGTACCTTCGATCCAGTTTCCTTCCTGGCCATGTAGTTTGCTTATAATGACGGCATCGTTTATGCAGCCGAAACCGACCAAGATACGACCCGCCGATGTTCTAAACGTGTTTCTTCTTACTGGAATGTTCCTCCTTCCATTTTGGCCGGATAAAGGAACCTTGAGGGCAAGTGTCGTTGAAGCGCCTGCTGGGCGTCAAACTGCAAAACGAGAACCCCTTGCGGTCGTCCGATTCGAGCTCTACCACAATCGCATCCTTGTGCCGATAGAAGTCAATGAATCTTCGGTGCCAGCGGTCTTCATTATTGATACTGGCGCTAGCATGAGCGTGCTGGCCGATGTCCAAGCCAAGGCGCTGGGCATCGAACTTAAGGATAAGGGCGACACAAAGAATGCTGGGAACGGTGAAGGATCGATTCACCTCTCGCTGGCCAAGAATATGCGGTTTCGACTTGGCGGGGCAGACGTTTTTGCGAGGAGTGTCGGTGTGGTGCCGTTGCAATCCTGGGAGCGCTTCGAAGGTCGAACGATTGCGGGTATCCTCGGGGCCGACCTCTTTAAGAAGTACGTGGTTGAGGTCGATTATGACAACCAGACCCTGACTCTATTCGAGCCGAGCTCTTTTGTCTTTTCGGAACAAGCAAAGACCGTGCCGCTGAAGCTTCTGGGCGGATCAATTCCTGTCATCGATGCTACCCTCGAAGGTTTGAAGGAGAGCTCACTGAAGGCACACCTGGCCATCGATACGGGGACCTACTCTGCACTTCGACTGAATCGCCCTTTCACCGAGGAACACAAGGTTCTCGCTAGTGTGCCCAAGCTGGTGCCGTCGTTAGGATTTGGGGTGGAGGGAGATTTCAGAGAGGCGCTCGGCCGGCTGCAAGGCTTGCGGCTTGGCACTGTATCGATGGAAAACGTGCTGACGAGTTTTTCGCAATCAAGCAGAGGACAAACGACGACAAAGGCATACGACGGCTCGATGGGTGGTGAATTGCTGCGGCACTTCAGGGTCACTCTTGATTACTCGCGTAAGCTAGTTATTTTGCAGCCTGGTAGCGATTTTGAAAAAGTCGACCAAGCCGACATGAGTGGCGCAGTGTTGGCTGCATCCGTCCCAGATTTCAGCAGCATCAGCGTGCATCGGGTCTTCGAAGGCACGCCAGCCGCCGAATCAGGACTGCAGGAAGGGGATCTCCTCCTTGCGATCGATAACCGCTCAGCAACCGAGATTGGCCTCGAAAAGATTCGGGAATTATTCAGCCGAGAAGGCCTGTACGTCCTGAAAGTTAAGCGCGGGGATCAGGAGATGGAGCTTAGGCTTTCGACCCGAAAGCTCATCTGAGCTATTTCTAAACAGATGGCGGAATGAAATTCACCCTCCTCCCCTCCCGACATGCCAGGATTAGAACTCATTCCGCTCTGCTCACATCCTAAGTTCCACCGCTGCCACAAGGCGGTCGGTCCGGGCCATTCTGGGCGCAGGCTCTGACAGCGATCCGCCGTTGCTATGGCTGGTCGCCAACTCGGAAGCTATCCAGAAACGGGCTTCTGGGAAGCGCGCCAGATCGGTACCGGGAAGTCGGCTTTGCTCCGGTCAACTTCCGAATTGCCCGTTATTCCACACGTAGAAGAGAATGGCTTAGCGGAATGCCAGGCTCCCGGAAAAGCAGGCGGGAAACCCTGCTGGATTACAGAATGGGGCGTTGGCGGCACAAATCATACTTGCCCTGCCGACGATAAAGATAAGGTAAAGCTAGTTCGCGAGATGAGGGACTATTACGCTCAACTCGCGCGCCAGGGACGATTAAGGGGTCTGATCTTCTATGTTTGGCATGGCGACTGGCATTCTGACAAGGAGAACCCTGCTAGCGCCTTCCGCTGTGGCGCTCTGACCGAAAGTGGCCGCCTGGCGATCGCGCCGATGTAGTTCGTTGCGTTCAGCAGTCGAGGAGCGTCAAGTGAAGCCTGCACATGCCACAGTTCTTCTGGGAGACTTGCTGCTTGTGCCTTTGACATGTGCCTTTGCACAGGCCACCATACAAGGGGGTCGCACCCCGAGCGCGCCCTGCATCGCGTGCATCCGTAATAATTCCATCTGTGGTGATCCGGACTGACCTGCGAGTAAAGAGGCTCCGATGCCCAATATTGCGCCTGGTCTGAAGAATTCACGGTTGCTCGCGACATTCGCCGCAAGCGTGTTTGGTCTTGCGCTGGCCTCGACAGCGACGCTCGGTCAGAAACCGAGCGGGGGTCGTATCGTCGGCAACATTGATGGCATTGCCGTTGACGCCGGCGGCCCGCACATCAAAGGTTGGGCCTGTCAACAGGGCCGTCCCGAGTCGCTCACCGTTCATATTTACGCCAATGAGGGTGCCAATGATGCGCCCAAGGGAATCTTCGCGTTAGCCGGAAAAGCCGATCTCGACGAAGAGCCCGCGGTTGACGCGGCCTGCAAGGACACGGTTGGCCGCAAGCATCGATTCGATATCCCATTGCCAGGCGCGATTCTCGTCAAACTTCATGGCATGCCGCTTTTCGTGCACGGCATTCGCGTCGTCGGCAGTGTGGAGAACGCCGCCATCGCAGGCTCGGGGACTATGAAATTTCCGGATGCGCCACCGGTCAGGCACGCGCCCGCGTCCTATCCGCGTCTGACCGGCCGTACACGAGCCTTGACTCGCATCCGCGCGTGTTCGATACGCGTGAGGAATTGCAGGACATCGCGAGGCGCGCTAATTCGCCGGCCACGTTTACCTCCCGGCAGTTTCTACACTTGCTGGCCGCGTACGGCGCGATCTCACCCCCAAAATTGACTGGCAGGCGACTTACTCTGGCTGCGATCTGGAGATTTATCTGCGCGGCTTCTCCTACGAGCAGAAGCCCGCTTACGGCAACGATCGTTCTGACGACGAATTGCGCGCAGCGATGCACGGAAAGCCCGGCTTAGCCCCGCCGCACGGGGCAGCCATTGTGGCGGCGCGCGCGGCCCTCTATGCGGCCCTCATCAAAGCGGGTGCGGCGCAGCCCCGAGGCGCCCCTTTGGCCACCGATGCGGCGGCGTTCGCCAAACGCATTCTGCTGGCTTGGGCTGATCATGGATTTCGCGACGAAAAGGGCGCCTTCCGCCGAACGGAGGAAAGCTATTGCGACCTTAACCCCGACGGCAAACCCCACGTCACACAGTTCGGAACTTTTAACGGCGCGCTCACACATTCGCGCGGGGTTATCTATTCCGTCCACGTGCAGGATCTGCTGCAAAGCATCGGAGAGTTGTCGCGTGACGAGCAGGAGCGTCTCGATGCGTTTCACCGCAACATGTTCGAGACGATTCGCTCCATACATAACCAGGAATACGACATCAATATGAAGTGGAAGTATTCCGATGAGGTGTACAACAACCAGTTCGTTGGCCATCTCACAGCGCTCCTTTCGATCGCGCGCCTGTTCGACGACCAACAGGACTTTGAAGCTGCCCTCAACGGAGGCGACGGCGCCCGGGCGATAAGACTGCCGTGGATTGAGCTTTTCGACCATGTCATCTGCGGCGAGAACGACACTCCTTTGCTGAATATCACGCCCAATACGAGCGTCGATCCCTTGAAAAGTCACCCGGCATATTCCACATCGATCGTAGCCGCCGGCGAGATCAACGACCGCTATCGTCACAGTAACCCCGCGCAAACCATCGGTTATCCCATGGGCTCGCTCCAAGGGCTCTATATGGCCTCGGAGCTCATGAAAATTGCCGGGCTGAACGCCTATGCCTACCGGGGTGCTCACGGTCAGTCGCTGAAGATGGCTACACGCTACTATGGCTGTTTCGCGAAATACGCCGGGTTTGCGAAGGTCATAACGGCGGAGAATTCAGGCAAGTGTCCTGACGCGCAACAGTATTACGGAACGGTCGTGAACGGTGTGGGGGAGAATGTGCTCATTGGTGCCTATCGCTTCCCGGATGACGATGAGCTTATTGCGCTCGATGCGCCCGCAAAGGCCGCATTCGTGAAATCGGCCTTTTCGCTGGAGCCGATCCTATTCGGCAAATGGCGCGATTAAGAACGAGTTTAGGTCACACATGAGAATAGCGACGTTCTGCCAATCAATTGAGCTTGGAACAGCCGTATGGCTGCTTGCTCTCATTGTGTCGACACCATCGCTAGCGGATTCCGGTCGAGTTGCTGCGCGCCCCGCTCAAACTTTTCGCGGTTGGGGGATGTCTCTGGCTTGGGAGGCGAACGACCTTTATGGCGGCGGACGCCAGCCCGCACAGATCAAAGATCCAGACATTCAGAACCAGTACATGGACCTGCTTTACGGCGATCCGGCAGCTCGTTTAACTCTCGGATTCACTATTGCTCGTTACAACATTGCAGGCGGCGATGATCCCACACACAAGCACATGCGGGCCGACGCGCAGATGGAAGGCTTTCAAAGCGGACCCAATGCACCCTTCGACTGGACGCGCGATGCTCCGCAGCGGCGCATGCTTCAAGAGGCGAAGAAGCGAGGCGCCCATATTTTTGAGGCGGCCTCGTATTCCCCTCCTTACTGGATAACTTTCAGCGGTTGCTCCTCCGGTGCAAAGGTAGGGCATCAAGACAACCTGCGGCCCGACATGTACGAGAGTTTTGTCAATTATCTGGCAACCGTGGTCAAACATTTTAGAGATGAGGAAGGCATTCACTTCGAAAGTCTGGAACCGTTCAACGAGCCCGATGGTGGGTGGGCCGCTGGCGGACGCCAGGAAGGCAATGGCGCTTCCTATTCTTCGCAGAATGCGCTCATCCCCCTGTTGGCCACCCGATTGAAACGAGATGGCCTCGACACCTTTGTCTCCGGCGTGGATATGAACAACCTCGGTGCTGCCATCGGTGGCGCCGCCCAGCTCAACCCTGCTGCCCTTTCCGCGCTGGGCAGGCTGAACACCCACGACTACCATTCGCATCCTGATCCGGGGGAACTGAAGGAGTACAAATCACTCGCCCAGAAGCTTCACAAATCCATTTGGATGAGCGAACTCGGGTGCTGCTTCCCCGGCCAAGGTGATAAAACCGAGATGTGGGGCGCCTTATTCATAGCGGATTCGGTGCGAATGGATCTGCGCGACTTACGCGCCGAAGCCTGGGTGCTCTGGCAGCCGGACTGGAACGTGATTGCATTCGACCCCAAGGGCGGAATGCCGCATCCGAAAAAACAGTTCTACGCCCTCGCCCAGTACACCCGGTTCATTCGGCCAGGTTTCCAGATTATTTCAGCGGGAGGAGCCTACAACACGCTTGCGGCATATTCCCCGGCCTTAAAGCGCCTGGTGCTTGTCAGCACAAATTGGGATTCGCCGACCACGAATGATCTCGATCTAAGTGAATTCGCTGGCGTCCCGTCCTCGGCCGCCGTCTATCGCACAACAGCAGATGAGGCTGTCAATTTGCAAGAGGAGAAAATTGTGCTTTCCTCGAAAGGCCACCTCGTCGATCAGCTTCAAGCGCGTTCCGTGACAACCTATGTTATCGACAGGGTCTCGCCGGTGCCCATTCCTGCCTCCAGCCTCATCGAAGGCGTACATCAGGTCGTTTCCGAGGGTACAAAGCTGTGCCTGAACATCACTCGCAACTCAACTGATAGCGGCGCCGGAATCATCCCGTATCCGTGCAGCGGCTTCAGCAACATGGTGTTCAATTTTGTCGATCAGGGAGGCGGCTTCTACTCGATTCACACCCTCAATGGCGCCAACAGTCTATGCCTGGCCATCGCGAATGCTTCACGGTCGCCCGGAGACGGGAAAAAGGTTGGCGGGCCAGGAAATCTGATTCAGTCGAATTGCAGTGATCGTTCTCTGCCCGGCAACGAGCTCTTTGAGGTCGTAACCACACCCAGAGATCGCGTGCAGATCCGGGTTAGGAACAGCGGACTCTGTCTCGAGGACCCAGGCAGAGGAGGCACGATCAGGCAGAACCGGTGTAATCCGTCGATATCGAATCAGGAATTCACCTTGACCGAATAGATTGATACTTCAACAGCTTCATAGTGATTCGGCCTGTTAGTTCAACAGACCAAATTGCCTAGCAAAGATGGATGCAGACCACAGCAATCCCTCGACTGCTGGGAACGGAGGCTTTTGCGCGAAACGGGAATATTCTCGGGGACGGAGCCGTCCTTCCCCAAAATCCCTCACTCTCCGGGATACTCGGCAATGCGGAAGTAATCTCGGGCCCTTCAGGGCTTCCTCCCGCGTCCAGAAACGCGCTTCTGGGAAGCGCGCCAGATCGGTACCGAGAAGTCGGCTTTGCTCCGGTCAACTTCCGGCTTGCCCGTCATCCGGGCGGAATCGGATCAACCCTGCACAATCGCCAGCACACTCAGGCAGGTTTGCAAGCCAAACGTGGTCAAATGCTCTTAAGAACGGTATGGCCAGACGGGCTAACAAGCACCCGGGCCGGGCAATGAGCGCGTGTGGTTGCCGTCAGTTGGGCAACATGCAGTCACGCGATTTGGTCTTGTCGCCTGCAGGGTAATTCCGGGGACCGTTGAGGAACAGCTACGCCCAGCCATTTCCCCAAGCCGCGGAAGCGGTCCAACCACGCGCCACTCATGCGCGTTTGATTGGTTCCGGAAAGCGCCTCGACCAGTTGGTAGTAAGCGTTCTGCGGCTTCCAAAGGTCCACTTCCAGGGGCGGGACGCGGCTCAGCGAAACCAGAGCCTCCACTATCTCCAGCGCCTCCGGATCACCGGGTTCCCGCGCCCACTGCTCCACCTCCGCGTTGAGCCGTTGGCGCAGAGCTGACTCCAGACAGGATAGGTCCAGACTGACGCCATCGTGCCGGGCGGCATCGAGTAGCATCCTGATACGATCCAGGTCCAATTCCTGGTCCATCAACGCCCGCTGCACCGCGTTGCCCAACACGAACTCGGCGGTGGTCCGCAGGATGGGCGGCGGAGGCATGTGAAGTTCGGACAAGAAGCGCATGAATGGGGCGTGGTGCTCGTACACCTGGCGGTACATGGCCTCGGCCTCGTGCATGGTGGAGTTGACGATTCGACTGAGAATGCGCCGTTGCTCATCGCGGAACAGGGACTTCAGCGAGTATGTCGCGCCCCGAAAATGGCGATCGATCACGCGTAGGCACTCCGGCAAGTCGGCACTGGAAAAGGCACGGCTCGCTTCTTCAACCACCACATGGAACGCATTTTTGCTCTGGAAGGGACGAACCCCAGCGCTCAGATTGTGATCGCCGAAATGAAGCACGGCGAAGCCGACGGTCAAGCGCGTGCGTGTGATGTTCGAGACAATGCGGGCGCGGCCGAGAGCAAGTGTTGTTTTACCGGACTCCAATTGGTGTGCTTCCTGCAGGTCCACACCGTAGCTGTAAATCGAGTTCCAGCCCTGATAGCCGTTGAACAGCGAGCTGATGGCATAATGTGCGCCCAGCCCCAACAGGTCCAACATGGCGGGTCGGACGAAGCGCTCGTAAACGTGGCGTCCGTTCCCGTAATCAGGGATGTTGCTCCAAGCCGCTTCTAGGCGGCGCAAGAATTCCTCCTCTCGGTATTCGCCGAAAAGCTGCTCGCTAAGTTGCACCGCGCGACCGGCATACTGGAGGACGTGCACCGTCTCGGGCCCGGTCAGTTCGTCGAAGAACCACCCGCAACTGGTGTACATCAACATGAGATGGCGCTGCGCTTCGAGCAGCCTTAAAGTGCGCACTTGTTGTTCGAGGGAAAGGTCCCGCACAGCATGGCGGGCAAGAAATGCGTCTACATTGCTGGGCGAACGATCCAGCACGACGTCGATATAGTCGTTGCGCGCGGCCCAGGCATCGCGCAGAAGTTCCTGCGCGCTGAGTTCATAAGACTTGGCGAGATCATCGCGCAGCCAGTCCATTGCCTCTCGCAGAGGCTGCCGCCAATGCTGGCGCCAGGAGCCGCATCCGCCGGAGTTGCAGCCGCAATCGTTCTTCCAGCGCTCCACCCCATGCATGCAACTCCACGAGCTCCTCTCGATGATTTCCGCTTCATGAGATGGCGGGTGCTTGGCAAGGTATTCACCGTAGTTGGTGATATTTGCCAACTGGTTGCGCTCAATGAAGTCGAGCGCGTAGGCGAGGGCCATGTCGCCGTGGGCATGATGATGACCATAGGTCTCGCCGTCGGTGGCGATGTGGACCAATTGCGCCCAAGGGCGGTTGTCATTGAAACCGCTGAGCAGGCGGTTGGCAAAGTTCGGTCCGTTGACGAGCAAATTTTCGAACGCGACCGCGTGCGAGATGGGGCCGTCGTAGAAAAACAAACTGATGTTGCGCCCGGACGGAAGGTGGCAGGCGTAGGCGCGCGTGGGATCGATGCCAGCACCCTCGAGGTTGAGCCATTCCTCCCAGGGCTGGTGGCGCATCCGACGGGCCTGGTGCTGGGCCAGAATGGTGAACTTGAGGCCGACCGAACTGAGGAGTTCGAGCGTCTCCAGATCCACTGCCGTTTCCGGCAGCCACATGCCCTCTGGGTCTCGTCCGAAACGGTGCTGGAAATCGCGCATGCCCCAGACGATCTGCGTAGCTTTGTCCCGCGAGTTTGCTAGCGGCAGGATCATGTGGTTGTACGCCTGCGCTAATGCGGCTCCGTGGCCCGAGAACGATTGCTGGCTCTGGCGGTCGGCCTCTAGCACCCGCTCATAGGCGTGCGGCGCGTTGCGCTCCATCCACGACAGCAACGTCGGCCCAAAGTTGAAGCTGATGCGGGCATAGTTGTTGACGATCTTTGCGATCCGACCTGATTCGTCGAGAATCCGCGCGGCACCATTGGGCAGATAACACTCGGCGGCAACGCGCTCGTTCCAGTCATGGTAGGGAGAGGCGCTATCCTGCAGTTCGACCGCTTCCAGCCAGGGATTTTCGCGCGGCGGCTGGTAAAAGTGACAATGGACACAGAGATAACGTGCCATCAGGCGTCTCCGGCAACGGCCCTGAGAAGCGACTCGGGCGCACTGCACTCACAACACCCGATTCATAAACGCGACTCGGGGCTCACAGGCGCTGACAGGACCGCGCCAAACGCTTGCGTTAAACATACCGCGGTATGCCCGCTAGCGGGATAGACCAACATGGTACGTCTGACATTGGAACAGTTGTTGGGATCTAAAAGGGTCTGAGAGGAAACCTCGTGGGGGAAGGTCCTCGGTGAATGGTTTCTCTGAGAAGCAAGCCAAGAACGTTTCATTACTTCGCGGACAAGTTGCAAAGGAAAACGCCCGGGCTGGGCGGGCGGCGGGAAGAACAGGAGAATCCGGTTAGGGCTACGCCGTGGCTGCTTTGGCTTGTCTGGAACCCAACACCTCTTTTTCGGCTATCAGCCAGTCCTCCATTGCGTTTCCATCCAGGCGGCCACGTTCTTCATATAGCTGATACGCACGTTGGCGGATTTGTTCTCCGACTTCGGCATCGGGTGGTTTGGGTCTGATTGGGATAGGAGTCTTGGGACTCATGTGGGATTACCTCCGCCCAAAATTGTCCCCCCAGTAACTGCACTTTGCAAGTGAATCATACAGTTCCTACCTTGGATGAGTGGCGAGCAGGCGCTCCGTTGATTCGAGCTCACCACGCGGTAACTCCCGGTTTGTCGGCAACTCGGAGAGCGCCGGGATAAACCGGCATGTTGTAGGGGATGAAAGAGCCCTACAGGAAAGGAGAGCAGCGAATCCATCCTGGCCTCGAGTCTTGCAGGCGAGATCGCGAGGTGTCGCTTGAAGCGTAGACAGGGTATCGGTGGGCCGGGCTATTGAGCTTCGAAAAGCCGATGGAACAGGATGCCGACTTCGTTCCGGTAGGGAGGAAGGCAACACGGCAACCACGCTAATCGCGAGTGGATTGTCGGTCCTGCGTAGTCTAAGAACCCGCGCACGCTGAGAAACAACATGCACGAGAACCGGGAGATCTCCTGCACGTCTTGGTTACCCGATCAAGACCGGTCCGCGAAGGCCATAAACCGAACGGCGGACGTGCACGTACAGGAGAAGTCGGACTGTGCCGTAGTACCCGTGAACCAGCCGAACAAGGAAGGGCAACCTTCCGCGGAGGCCGGGGAGGGAAGGGCGCAGACTGAGGAGAACATCGTTCCATCACACATGCGCCCGACACAGAGCGGGAAACGCATGTCCCAGGGATTGGACGGTGTGCGGCAAGCTGCAAGAAAGAGGAAGCAGAAACGGTTCACCGCTCTGCTTCACCATCTGAGCGTCGGATTACTCCGCGATAGCTTTTACGCACTCAAGCGTCAGGCTTCCCCCGGAGTCGATGGCGTGAGGTGGCAGGAGTATGAAACCGGATTGGAAGATCGACTTGTCGATCTGCACAGTCGGGTACACCGTGGAGCGTATCGAGCACAACCCTCACGACGAGTCTATATTCCGAAGGCCGATGGGCGGCAACGTCCATTGGGCGTCGCGACACTGGAGGACAAAATCGTCCAACAGGCTGCGGTGACGATCCTCAACCAGATCTATGAGGTCGACTTCAAAGGCTTTTCGTATGGGTTCCGGCCCGGTCGCGGCCCGCACCAAGCGCTGGACGCGCTGACGGCGGGCATCCAATGGAAGCGAGTGAACTGGGTGCTCGATGCGGACATTCGTGGTTTCTTCGACAACATGAGTCATGAATGGACCATGAAGTTCATCGAGCATCGCGTGGCCGATCGGAGGATACTTCGCCTGATCCAGAAATGGTTGAAGGCTGGAGTTTCCGAAGACGGTCAGTGGTCGGAGACGGAGGTAGGAACGCCGCAGGGAGCAGTCGTCTCGCCGTTGCTCGCAAACGTGTACCTGCATTACGTGTTCGATCTATGGGTCGAGGTCTGGCGCAAGAAAGTCGCGAAGGGCGATGTGATTGTCGTCCGTTACGCCGATGATCTTGTGGTGGGCTTTCAACACCGGACGGACGCCGAACGGTTCCTGCAAGCGTTTCGGGAACGGCTGGCAAAGTTCGGGTTGGAATTACATGCGGACAAGACACGACTGATCGAGTTCGGGCGGTTCGCCGCTCGAAACCGGAAGCAGCGTGGAGAGGGAAAACCAGAGACCTTCACATTCTTGGGTTTCACTCACTTCTGTGGGCAGCGCAGCAGCGACAGAGCTTTCATCGTCTGGCGGATTACGGCGAAAAGCGAATGGTCGCGAAGCTCAAAGCCATCAAGGCCGAGCTTCAACGCCGGAAGCATCATCGTACGACCGAGGTCGGTGCATGGCTTCGAAGAGTTGTGCTGGGCTACTACCAATACCATGCCGTTCCGGGCAACTCGACTCAGTTGCGCATCTTTAGCTGTCGCGTTTGTTGGTTGTGGTGGAGCGTCCTTGTCCGTCGCAGCCAACGCGCACAAGTGCGATGGGATCGTCTCTCCCCAGTCTTGAACCGGTGGGTTCCCCAACCCCGCATTCTGCATCCTTATCCTGATGCACGCTTTGCCGCCAGCCATCCACGGTAAGAGCCGTATGCGTAAACGCGCTTGTACGGATCTGAGCGGGGGGCGATCAGCAATGGTCGTCCCTACCGCGACAGGGATCGAACGCAGGAGAGTGCCGGCAGTAATTCCAGCCGCCGTTGTCCACGCGTCGATCCCATCTTTCACTCAGTCTGGAACTGGAATGGTTCTCATGTGGCCTCCCTTGCCGACGAGATCGGCTATCACCCAATGTCCCTCTCTCTGCTGCAAGTCTTCAACGCGTAACGCAGTCAGTTCCGCCCTATGTCAACCTATTCAGTACCGCTGACTTGGATTGTTCAAGGTCCGGAATTTTAGGACTGCTTTGGGCGTCCGCTTGCGCTTGCTCTTTGTCATGGAGACGGCCTCCAATCGCCGTGGCAAAAAGCATGGTCCAAATCGGCAAATCAGCCCATTTCACGCTGCGCGTTTCCCGGTACCTATTTACCTGGCTGGCAAATTGCTTCTCAGATATCTTTATCGCACGCGGTCTGACGAATTGTTTTGTCCAGTTATTAGATGAGTGAGGAGGTCTAAGATCACATGATCCCCAAAATGCTTTGCAGATTGTTCGCGTTGCTGCTCGTGGGAGTTGGGTGTGGACTGGCTCAGGTGACCGTTCCCGATACTCCTGCCGGACATACGCTCCAGGCATGGCTGGCTGCCTTCAATAGCGGCGACCGCGCCAGGATCGAAACGTATGTCAAGACCGTGGACCAGTCACAGTCCGTCGATGGAATGATCTCATTCCGCAACCAAACGGGCGGATTCGAGCTACTGTCGATGCACGCCAATGCCCTTCTCCTCGCCGCATCCGAAGAGGTTCCCGCAATCGTGATGGTGGGATTGAGGCTGGCTTTCCTGGTCCTGCTGGTGATCGAGATCGTGTGGCATTGTTTCCTCCTAATCGATCCACAAAGAGAAGTTCGTTTGCGACAGCACAGCGCGTCACAAGGGCAGACGTACGCATCATTTCAGATAAGGGAAGAACGGCGCTTGCTCGGGGACGGTGCCCTTGTCGAGAATGGCCTTTGCCGCAGCAACATGCTTTTGCGCTTCCGCTTGGTCGCCGCGCCGGGCGGCGATGCGAGCCTGAGCGTGCTCCCACCGGAAGTTCCATAGGTCTTGCCGCGCGGGCTTGATGTCGGGTTCCTTAAGTCCCGTGTCGTGGCCAATCTGGTACCACTTGTAAGCTGCGTCCAAATCGCCGGAATCGATACAAACGCGAGCCGCCTCGTCCGCAATCTCTCCCTGCTGAAAGAAGTTCTTCACGCTGCCGTAGAAGTCGAAAACCTGTTGTTCGTACTCAACGGTTTTCTTGCAATTCCCCTCGAAAGCGTAGGACATCGCCATCGCTCGGGCTGATGCCTTTCCCTCGGGCGTGTCCGCAACCTCGATTGCCTTCGTGAAATACTTCCGGGCCTCCTCGCCCTTCCCTATCAGGTCGAGTAGGCTCCCAGCCGCGATGTTGCCGGGAACCGAATCCGGCGAAGTCTGGAGAGTCTGGCGATAAAGCGCCAACGCATCTTGCAGCTTTCCTTCACGCATCAACTGCTGGCCTTGTTTGACAAAAAATCCACACCAGCAGAAACAGCAGCAGGGCCAGCAAGACCCAACCGGATCGGTGAACACCTCGGATACGAAGACTAACCCTTCACCGGGAAATCAGAGCCAGAGCAACCCTCCACAGGACATTTCCAAGAAGAATCCATCGCAGGACAGCGAACTCACAGTAGGTCTATCTGTCCCTAGCCTAGCATCGTTGCGAGACCGCCCGGCGCTGCTCTCGTTCCATTCCCGGAAAGATGTCATAGACGTAGTCGTGGGCGTTCAACGCGATCTTGCTCAAGGTGCCGGCTTGAACGCGCTTGACGATTTCCTCGCGGGAGAGATCGAAGATCGCCTCCAGAATCTGCGCGCGTTGCTGCTGGTTGGCTTGCGCCACCACGAAGAGCACGCGGGCACTGTGCTGGATGTAGCGCGGTGAAAGCAGCTGCCGTTTCAAAAGATCCATGATGATGGGCGCTTTAGAGCGGTCGAAGCGGCCGGGATCGCCGTGGCGGTCCAACTCGGCGAAAAACTCTGCCGTCCATTCGTTGTGGTAATCCCACAACTTCTGGAACAGCTCCCGGGTAAAGCGGGTGCCGGCCTTGACCTCAGTTGCATTGGCAGCCGGTACAACGCCATCCTCGGTGAGGGCGGGTCGCTTGAGGTAGCCGTCCTTAGTGATAACGGCTTGGTGGTGGACGAGGCTCCACAACCACGAAACATCAATGCGGTAGGTGGCGAGGTCATTCATAAACCGCAGCTTGAGCTCGTAGTCGTCGATGGCTGCGGCGAAATTGCCGTTGAGGATTTGGAAGCCGTAGTTCGCCGCCATGTAGAACGCGTGCTGGATGTGCTCAATGGTGATCTCACCCTTGGGCACGTCGTTGATGGCTTGCCAAAGTTCTGGCGTGAAGATTTTCTCCGGTGTGTCCAGCGTGTCCTTGTCAATGACCCGTGGCATGATCTTGCCCTGTGGATTCAATAAGCCTCGGGATTGCAGCAACTGCCGCTCCGCGTCAAGCAGACCACTGGCCACCGTTGCCACCGGTTTACCATTCACGTCCACAGTTTCTTGTGGCACATCGAGGATCGCTTGGAGCTGCGTCACAGGAACCTGCAGAGGCGTATTGCCGGCAGCCACGTAGGCCGGTTCCGGGCTGGCCACCCAGCTTTGCCGATAGGCGTCATAGAGTCTGCCCTTCAATCGGCCGGCAAGGATGTCTTCCAGGGTAGGTTGTTGGCCCGCTGGCAGCGGCTTCTCCGGCACAAACATGAGCCCCAGCATACGCTCCCGCAGCTTGTCGACAACCATCGCGCGCAGGGCCAGAGGGTTATACCTTGAACGCCCATAGGGATCGTTGGCTTGGTAGATCATCACCGCCGCCATGCCCCCGATGGGGGCACCTTGGCTGAGCTCACCGTTCTTCATGCCGGCCATGAGCATCATCAGCGCGTTGTAGCGCTGATAGGCAATCATGTTCGGGAAGGCCATGCCGATCGACTGCGGATCCGGAAAGACGCCGTGCGGGTCGTCCTTCCACATCTCAATTAGGCTGCCTAGGTAGTCCCAGCGGCCCACGTTCGTACCCAGCAGCCGACGCCGCAAGACCCAGGCGATCACCGGCAAGAACCTGCCCGCATTCCCCTCCTCGTAAAGTACTTTGATCTTGATCGTGCCAGGCGGGACACCGACCATGCCTTCCAGCCGTGCCAGGAGCTTCTCCACAATAAGAGCTTCCTGAGGAGTCTGAATCTTCGGAATGTAGTAGTACACCCCTGTGCCCGCACGCGTGAGAGACTCGTAGTTGTTAAGGATCCAGAGGACAGTGATGACAATCAAACCGGGCACCGGTTGGCCATCGACGGTGATGTGGTCATAGCGCACGTGCATGCCGGCAGGCCGAGCAAACCGGGTCGGCCACTTCGCCGGGGGCGTATTGATCTTGTACGCGCGGCGGTGGCTTTTCTTCACCACCTCGTAGGGGCGGTCGGCCCAGCTGCCTTCGAGAATTTCTTTGGCGTTCTGCAGGGCCGCAAAAATTCCCACCGGCTGATTGGACGGCGTACCATCAGGCTGAAAATGCGGCGGAGAGGCATCTTCAAAATCCGGCATGTTCATGGGTGCCGGACTATTCAACGCGTTGAAGGCCATGTCCAGCGGATGCCAAGGGCCGGTAAGCTCCAAGCCGGGATTCGTTAATGGGTGCGCGTCCTTCGGGATAGGCACTTCGTCGTTGAGCCGCCAGCACCATTCGCTTTCCTTACCGAGAAAGTTGTCAATCATGCCTTGAACAATCTGGCGAAATGTCCAGGGCTGCCCCGTTGCAGGATCCTCAAACGTTTCGTCCCACTTCGGCCAGGCATACTTCTCCCGCACCGGCGCGGCAAACTGCAGGAGCGCCCGGCGCGCGGTTAGGGCGGCAGCAATATCGGGATCCAGCTCTCGCTTGAGTGTGGCAATCGTCGCCTGGACATTGATTTCTCGCCCCTTAACCTTCTTGGTCCCGAAGAGGTCGGGGAACTTCTGGAGAATATCGTCGCGGACCAATGCCACCATGGGCTCAGCCTTCCTGAGTTCTTTCGTGCGAGTTCTCATATGACGCCTCATTTTAGCTGTTGTTGAAGCAATAGTTTGTAACTTGGTTGATGTATTGCTGAAGGTTAGCGACCTTGCTAATTATCCCATTTAGGGTGAATGGTTTGCCGGAGGTAATATCCTTCGGAAGCTGGAAGGTATCTCCCGACTTCTTTGCTTCTAGCACCGCAATTCGGCGGTGCTCCCCGCGACGCACATTTTCGGGTGGCCAGTCGAGCACCTCAGACAGCAAATGGTCGATCAGTCGTGCCCGGGTGTCGGCCTCGGTCTGGCTTTCGAGTGGGTACTTGGGAAGATCGTTCTTGATCTGCCGGAACGCTTCGAAGCATTCTTCGCTGCTTTTCATGTGCCTCCGGGTTCTCCAAATGAAGGCTACGATTGCTCACCACACGTGTCAAGGACCAGGGCTGGACCGTCCTTGACACATTTGGCTGATCAGATAACCGTGTCGGCTTCTAGCGACCGAGTAGACTTGGTGCGTTCAAGCAAACCAAGGCTTGGGGAAAGGAGCCGAGCACATGAAGATTGGGCCGAATGGACCTCGAACCGGATGGCGGCTGCTGATCTTTTTCGCGATACTCATCCCCATAGGTTACGGCACGAGCCGGATCATCAACCCCGCCATGCACAAGCTGCACGCAGAAATGTACACGCCCCTGGGTGCAACTGGGTGTGCATGTACTGATACCACTGATACCGTTTTCCTTGAAACTACGGCCTATCAGAGAAACTATAGAAACTCCAGCCTAAGAAGAATTCGCTTGTAGCCCGCCGTTGGCGCGGGTACTATCGCGCAAGTGCAGGTTTTATCGTAACCGATTCCCAGTCGGTGGTGGACGTGGCAGCCAGTAATCGCACCTCGTGACCAGCTTTCTCAGTCGCAGCGGCGACGCATGCCAGCCCCAGGGGCAGCGGTGTCTCGACGCCCGCTTCGTTGTTGACCGAGATGAGCAAGGTCTTCACCCAACCCTCAACGTGTACGCTCCGAACTCTGGAAGATCCCTACTAAGACGATACTCGCAATCGAACGGCGGAACCGTGATGATGCCCGCGTCGCGTCATGTTTGGGAGCCTCGGGATGTGAAGAGTGCAGCTGAGACAAAATCCAAAACCGCTTTGCGTCGTCTGTTTCAGGCCGAAGTGAGCCCTGTGCGCGCTGGTTCTATGCGGCGACTGTCTTTGCCTTCTGTTGAGTCACCTCCGACTCTGCTTGCAGCCAATCGTCTAGTTCGTGTCCATCGTCTCTCCCGCGTTGCTCGTACAGTTCGTAGGCACGACGACGAATTTGCTCTTGAAGCTCACTGGTGGATTCGGTTGTTTGGTTGATTGTCCTTAGCGGAGTGGGTATTGTGTGCGTAGGTTTCATTGTGGTGTCACTCCTTTGTAGGTAATGGTTGACGGTCTCTGTTGACGCTTCCTTGCTACGCCCGGCTATGCGGCTTGAACTCTCGCTAATAGCCATTCCTTGGGCACCGACTGAAAAAGTAGTTCATCTTGAGGTATGGCAAAGTCGATCCCGCAGCGCGGGCACGTGAACTCCCCTGGCTCGGAATGGTCACGTCCCACGCCGTCCGTTGACCCGTAGGCAACCGCCAACGCACCGCAGTCGGGCATTGGGCACATCGACACTGTCGCAACTACATCATCGTGCTCATCCCAGTCATCTGGCATGGTGTGCCTCTTTCAACCGCGTTCTTATACGACGTCCGAGATGCTCTGGCAAAGTAGAGCTAACGGTACTGAGCAATAATCCTCTTTCTCGATCTGCCGAGGTAAGAGCGACACTATCGTGGACACCACGAATCGGTTCTGGGAGCAGAACCGTTACCACTGTTCCATCTTCTCTCAGACGCAGGGTCAGCGTAGACGAGCAGCGATGGCAAAGCCAGAAGTACTCCACTCGGTTGGATTTCGAGCGGAGCGCCGGGTCACTTTCGAGGCGAAAGAGTCTGCCCTCTTTGAGATAGCGAAACGAGGCGGAACACGAGGGATTGCTACACTTGGCAACCATAACAGCACCCCATCCGCGCCAGTAGGATAATTCCCAGTCTCCTCCCCGATCCCACAGGGGTCTGTGACGTACGTGACACCTCATTGTGACTGGACGCACAACCGTGCCGATTTCCTCGGGTACCGCCCGTGTACGTGCCAGGCTGATTCTCGGGCAGGATCTTGAAGACTGTTACACCGAGACCCTCTTCCCTATCCCGAAGTCCACGCTCCAGCACCAGATGCAGCGGACCTGCCGCAAGCTCAAGCTCGAAGGCTTGAGTCTTCATTCCTTCCGGCACACCTTTCGGAACCAGGCTGGGTGAGGCCGGCGCCAGCGCCCACGTGACTAAGCAGTCTGATGGGGCATTCCGTCATCACTGTCAGCCAGCGTTACGTGCACAAGCTGACCGAGTCTGTCGAACGGGCCATGGCGGCTATGGAAGAAGCAAACCACCGCAATAAATTACCATCAAGAGCCAAAATGCGTCGTTGAACGACATGATTACCGCTTGCTGCTGAACCATTCCGAAAACGGTGGCATAAGCTTGTTGCGTTGCGCTCACCGCATCAGCGCCGCCGGCCATCAACACCGCTCGGACGCCCTGCAACATGGTTTGGGCCTGCTGACTAAATGGATTCACGTATTCGCCGAGCACGTTCGTGTACACCTGTTGGTGGCGCGCGACAATGGTCGTGACCGTGGCAATCCCGATGCTGGCCCCGATGTTTCTCATCAGGTTGAACAAACTCGTTGCGTTTCCCATCTCCTCCTTGGGGACTGGATCATTGGTGATGGTGGTCGGCGGGATGAACATTGCGAGTGCACGTTTGGCCCGAGACCAAACCCCTGCATCGGGGTTGTGTTTTGGCTCAGCGTGAAATGGAGAAGCGGCGTTCTCCGTTAGTGTAGATTCCGCCCCTTCGGGGCGGGGATTTTCAAGGCATAGGGGTCTATCGTCCGATGGCTTTTGCCTCGCAGTGCACAGCG
>Ga0208689_1000298_pt1 | contig 41069 bp, 50 predicted proteins | sample June2015DPH_8_15_FD_184700 | JGI IMG/M metagenome (GOLD analysis project Ga0208689, IMG submission 184700) | Peatland microbial communities from SPRUCE experiment site at the Marcell Experimental Forest, Minnesota, USA - June2015DPH_8_150... | ecosystem: Environmental > Terrestrial > Soil >... | reverse complement strand
CCAATAGTTGGTCGCGCCGCTTCCATATTTTGTATAGACCGTGGGGTCCGTAAACACAAACAACGGTTTTGTTGTAGTGCTGTTTGAATACATATAACCGAGTAGGCCGTAATACCCTCCATCTATGCCTTTATTGAAATTGATGCCGCAAGTATGATTCCACCACGATGTTAGAACGTAAACAGATGGAGACGTTTGACTATATATCGGAGAATCGCCACCCGCGAAAAACATGCAGTCGCCAGTGCCGCCCCCGTTTCCAAACTGAAATGGAGCCCCATAAAATCGGTTGCCTTGAATAACTGGCGTTCCTGGGATGGGATCATTTACAGGATCGACATTTAGAATAAGCGAGGCGCCTTTCCCAAACGGACTTTGCACGGGCGGATTTGTATTATATGGATCCGTTATATCCGCGCACCCTCCAACGGCATTGGTCTGGACGGAGTAAAATCCAGAAAAATGCGACAGGTTATCGCTCTTGCAATTTAGCACTACGTCTTCAAGAGCGGAGCCGTATTCAGCGGAATTATAGCCCTCGCCATAGTATGAAGAGCCAACATCCCCAAGTTCAAATACCGTATATCTGTAATTTCCTGTATATAGTCCATTGTAAGATGTTGATGCTCCGGTATTATCTCCGCTGACCCATCGGCCTACGGCGGAGTTCTCATTACTGAAATTATAATCCGTGCTATTGGTGCAATTGATGCTCCCAGGGCTGTTGCATGACATTTGCATCCCGGTGAAGAATCCTATGGTGTAGACATTGTGGCTTTCTCCGGTGTTTCGGCGCTTGAACGATGACGGGATCATCCACACTTGGCCGCTACCCGCCGCATGCGAGACGGTCGCGTTCAATGATTGGCTCATGAAAGCGTCGTAAATTTGCAGCGTTTGGGCGCCCACGCTACCCGAGGCGGTGTAGACCGTCGCCCCCAGAGGAAAGGCGTCCGACCAAATCAGATCGCCGGATACCCATTTGTAGCTCCCGCTAGTAATCACGACGGCTGGGCTACCGGAAACGATTGTCGCCGATTGGGCTAACGCGGCGGGAAGGCGGAAAAGAGAGGCGTTGCCGTTCGCCGGGGTCGATGTTGGAGCGAATGCGGTCGGAAGCGTTATGGAGCCGCTGCCGACCGATTGAACATAGGCCCCCGGCGGAGTTAGCAAGGCGGCGTCGGCGCCACTGCCGCCCTTGGCGATCACCCCGTCCCCCGGCGCGAAGAATGGAACGGTCAACGTGCTGCCAGATAGGCCCACGATATGGATAAGCGTGGGATTCCCGGAGGCTACGCTGTTCGCGGCGAGAAACACGCCAAGAGAGCGGATCGTGCACCCGCTAACATCGCTGCGGGAACCTACATCCTCGATGACGCCATCGACGCCAGCGGCGAAGGTTAGAGAGACTGGATCAGCACGAAATCCGCCGCCGCCGCAATCCAGGTTCAGGCCTGGCGATATTAAATCGACCGAAGACGAAAAATAATATTCTTGATTGCCAGCCGGGGATGGTCCGAGTGTGAAAGTTCCCTTTGAAGTTCCCGTAGTCCAAGTCGCCGCCGCCGAGGCGTTATCGGCGCCTCCCGCCGTGAAGACATCGTTTAAGCTGCCGCCGACAGTCATCGATGTTGGCCATGTCGCGAAGCCGCCCACCGTATTGGGCGTTATGCCGAATGCAGTTATTGACGCTGATGGATAAGACTTGATGTTCAAATAGCAACTATTCTGAATATTCATAATAGTATTGACGGTGCTTGCGCGTATTCCGCCAGGAACACCGGCAACAATATCTGCATTTATCAGTGCTTGTATTTGCGCAAAAGTGTCAACGCATGTCGCCATGGCTGGAGTTGAAATCGCGCCAAAGATTGAAAGGACGGCGATTGCGAGAAGCTTTTTCATGGCGCGGCTCACTTATAGGTAAGGTTCACGGCCACGCCGGTCGCGGCGTTCGTCGTATCTGTGTCGGAAAATCCTCCGGTGAGGCAAAAGCCTATCCCATTGGCGAAGAGCATTCCCATACTGCCGAAGTGTAAAACCACGCCCGCGCCGGCGACATTGGCCGGGATGGGGATGTTTTCAACAACGCCAGTGGCGGATGAGCATGTTGGAGCGGATGTGGCGATGTCGTAAAGGCGAAGGTAATAAATTGTCGCCGTGGTGTTTATGAGCGAGAGACTGTAAAGCGTTCCAGCCGTGGCTTTGACGTTGGTCGCGTTGGTCGTGGCGGCGGATAGCAGATGATACGGCGTCGCGCCACCGGTGGCTCCCGCGACGGCTTGAGTAGGTATGCCGTTGGAAGCGCTAAGGACCGCGCCGCCTTGGCTCAACTGAACCGGAGATGGGTTGCTCGCGGAGACGACGGCATTGCCCTGGAGCAGGTTGGCGTAGATGCCGTTCGTGGCGGAGTCCACCGCGCCGCCGATTGAGAGCGCGGTGAAAATTGGGTTGGCCCCGGTTAGGACAGCGTTGCCTTGGAGGATATTGGAGAACAGCCCGTTGGTGGCGGATAGAACCGCGTTGCCTTGGAGGATGTCCGAGTAGGTTCCGTTGGTCGCGCTGTTCACGGCGCCCGCGATCCAAGGCGTGAAAATCCACGGGCCGCTGCTCGCCGCCGTGCCTTGAGTGACGGTCCCGCCGGAACCGCCACTTCCACCACCCCAACCAGTAGCGAGACCCGTTCCGCCGCTGAGATTGAGCGTGGTGGTGCTGCTTGACGTGATGGCGGCTAGGTATGTGTTCGATCCAACCGTGAGAGCAATCGCGCCGCCCGCTGGAATGTAGTCATCACTTGTCGTCGCGGTGACGGCGTTGGACGTTCCGAGCTTCACATATGCCGCATTCGCGCCTACGTTGTAGACGACGACGGTTGTGCCGGTCGGAAGCGCGACGTTTCCCGTTGCATTGGTGACGGCGAGCGGCGTGGCGTAAGAACCGCCGGGAGCGAATCCGGAAACCGTCGCCGAGAACGATCCCGTTACAGGAAACGGATTAGTCGCGGACGCATCAACGCAATTATTTGATCCATTAGCGCCGATGCTTTCAACACAGACTCGCGTCACGCCTTGGGCGAATGCGGCTCCAGTCAATAGACAGAACGCCAAACCCGCCGCGCCTAGAATTCTCATGATTTTCATCGCCATTTCCTCAGTTCACATTTGCAGAGTCGATGAATCCATCGGTGAATATCGCGGCGTTCGCTTGGGTCGCCACATAAATGGACGTGCTCTCAAGAGTTATTGTTTTTGCCGTTGCGCTATTTGTAGCTCCGGGATTCTGCAATGGTGGAGGATTAGTCGCGGAAACTTGCCCGCCATAATCACCGTTTGGAGCTACTATGGCGCTGTTTGTTCCAGAGCTAAGACTTAATAGTAGAACTTTTATTGCTTTTCCTGTCGGTGGAACTAACGCCAAGGGTGATAATCCAGAGGACGCCTGCACTACTTCACCAATCCATGTCGGAACACCCACATCTCCAGTCGCGGTATTATAAGGAATTATGGGAAATAGCGTTGGAGTATTTGTCGAAGTGACAACTACCCATGCAAAATCATTTCCTCTTTCAACAAACCTATAAAAATTCGCCGATCCATCGGTCTTTACGGAACCAATCCGTAGTGAATACGTGTAGCCAGTTGGCAGCGTCGGGGCGGTCGAGGATAGGCTAACAAGGCCAGCGGTCGTGGTTCCATTATTGATCAACCAAACATAATACCATGTGCTGACCGCGAGACCGCCGACATCAATGCCATTGGCGCCAATCACCGCTGCATTGATCGTGACCGAAGGAGCCGAGACTTGGACGCCAAAACCGGCACTGTTCGTCAAAACCGCCATTGTCGCCGAAGCGTCGATTTGGGTGTTTGGCGTGGATGAATTGTTCGTGATCAATGTTCCGTAAGCACCTCCCAACATGGCAGGAGAAGCCGACGTTGGAATCGATGGGTTCTGAATAATGAAAGCGCCAAGAGCGGCGTTATAGGTGACGAGATAGAGATTGCCCGCGACGATCTCACCGCCCGTCAGCGCTACGGGGCCAGTGGCTGAATTCTTCTCAACTGGAATCCCGTCAATCATTGTCGCGCCGGTATTCGTGAACAGCGCGGAAAACTGGATCGTCTGGCCCGAGACCGAACCAAACGAAGCATCGATTACAGTGATCAAGTTCGCCGTGCCAGAGGCCGTGCCGGCCCAGTAGGGATTGATTGGAGCGACAGAGGTCAGCTGATCCCAGACCTCATTTCCCAAGTTATCGTAGAGTATTTGCCGATAAGTTCCTATGCCCCATATGATGGCGCAGCCATTTGAATCAAGAGCGATCGGATTGGTATTTAATATAGTCTGGGCCGAATCCTGCCACGTCTGAGAATAGGTCAATGTGTTCGGTATATACATACCGACTGAACCGCCTGCTAATGAGGAATTTATTGATATTGAATTTATAGGAACGGAAAATCCAGTAACTCCTCCAATGCTTCCACTTGCGGCAGAGAGAACGTCGCCTGCGGCGTAATTTATACCAGGATTAAGGATGACAACTTGGGTGACAGCCCCGGAAACAACCGTTATATTAGCACTAGCCGCCGTTCCGACGCCGCCAGTCAATGGGACATTCACGAAGATTCCGGCCGTTCCGCCAGAACCTCCGGTGATCGTTCCGAGGACGCCGATCATTCCATTGATGCCGGTCGTGGCCTGAAAACATTGTTCGGCCGGCATGACTTGGACGGCCTGGCCAAAGGCAACTGTCGCCTCGAGGATGACCATCATTGCGGCGAGGACGAGGCATAGCTTGTGAAGCATGGGGTTCCTGTGGTAGGTAGTCAGGCCGTCCAGCGTTGGAGAGCCAGCCGAACTATCAAACGAACCTGTATAAATGGAGTTGGTTATCATGACTGGTATCATTCTTGCAGTAATTACTGCCCTATTCATTTCAATCCTATATTCTAGGGTTGGCTAAGCGCATTTCCGCTTTGCGGATAGACGCTTAGCACTGGACGCTGGCCAAAGGCCGTCATGAGGGAATTGACACCTCGTGGTCCAAGAGTGCGCGTTAGCAGATTAGCTCCCGTGGAAGCCTTTTGCGCCGCGCTCGCGGCAAGAGCGTTCGTCGCATGGGCTCTTTGCACTTGATCGAGAAACGCGCGCTGTTCCGGTCCTACTGCCGTAAATCCACGCGCCAAGCCACCCGTCAATCTCTGATATTGCCAATTGCGCATTGATTGGAGCGCGGATTGATATGCCCGACTAGCTGCGATACCGGCGGCGACACCAGGGCCGCCCGCAAAGTGACCACCCGCGATGGCTGATAAAACATCAGGAAGACCATTCTGTCCTCCTGGCTGCGGCGGCTTAAGGCTTTCGCGAATAGCTGTCCGCTCCGCCGTGGCTGATTGACCTAAAACCTGATGCTCGGTCGCCCGCTTGGCAAGTTCGCTATCGAGATCGTCTAGCATATTACCGGAATTTGGAAACAGTTCATCCAATTTGGAACGATTGGCGCTCGATTTGGCAAGAAGGCTTCTCGCGCCCGACAGATCACCTTGACGGCTATTATTTATGGCATCGTGAATAGCAGCCAACGCTCCCTGTCGCATGCTTTGCAATTGATCTGGAGTTTTTCCTTGTATGCTGCGACGAACATCCTCAATCCTGTTCTGTGGCTTAAACAAGTCGGTTCCTTCATCAACCGCATTGATATTTTCCATATGTTCTGAAAATGCTTCATCTGCTCTCCTCATGGCTGGATTTGTTTTTATAATATCGTCCAATTTTCCGCGAACATTTGAGAGCGTATTAGTCACGGCTCTATCAACCGACGTTCCATCCATCAATCCAGTTCGCTTGACGCCATAAAGAATGTCATCAAGTTCTTGTCGTGTTTCGTGGAGCATGCCAGGATCGTCGCGCGGAACTGTAATCGTCGTCGGCTTCCCGTCAGGACCGACGATAGGTGTTTCATACGTGAGAAGCGATCTTGCTTTGTTCAAGGCCGCCGCCTTATGCCCTTTTGGATTTACCTTCCCGAGTTGATTATCAATGTCGGAAATAAGCGACGTTGTGTCCATCGGACCGCCTTGCGTGCGAGCTTGATCATAATAAGGTCGAGCGGCATCGCGGGCGGTTTCAAGCATATTCTCTTTGAGCGCGGTTACGTCTGGCCTCGGTCCAAGATTGCGCTCAACGGCTTGAGAGAGGCGGTCATCTCCACCTTCATGGCGCGCGGTCATAAACTCTTTAATGCCGGACGTTTCGGGCGTGCCAAGACTGGCGACAGCGCCGGCGCGAGTTTGCATCGTTGGATTTATGTCGGCAATCGTGGCTTGTGGCCCCATGCCTTGGATGGAGGTGCTTGCCTCTTGCGGGGTGGTTCCTGTTCCCGTCAATGCGTTTGCCATCCATCGCGCGGCTGGGGTAGTTCGCGCGGCAAGATTGGTCAATGCGCTGACGCCTTCGCCTGCCAAAGCTCCGACAGCAGGTCCGCCCATGCCGAACGCCAATCCGGTCGCGGCGGCATTCTTTAATTCATCTGGATCATAGCCGTGTCGCGCAAGAACGTCAGCGGTATTAACCCCGGCTCCTGTAAGTCCAGATAGCAAACTACGCGCTAGCAAAGGCGCTCTGCTAATACCAAATGCGGCGGGAGCAGCCATCATGGCCGGAATTGTGCCGCCAACCGCACCCGCGATATTTAACGCTGTGGTAGCGCTCGGATGTTGTTGTTGCGATGCAATATCCATCGCGTTTTGTTGGGCGAGCGCGTTCGTATAGCGCTCTTGAATTGTTCCGCCTTGCAGTTGTTCATTGGGAGCGAACATCGGGTTAAGCGCGGGGGCTAACAGCGCATTTGTCGCCGCATTGGCTTTATTGAGCAACCCACCGACAATTGGGATTCCGGTTCCGAGAGCGCGAACTGATTCATTGATGCCAAGTGGTGCGGTGGGAGCGATTGCCGCTGGCGACGGCGTTGCGGTGCCTTGAGCCTGCTGCGCGGGCACAGCTTCCCATGACGAACTGAATAAATCCGGTTCTGCCTGCTGTGGAGCGGCGCTTTTCGTCGCTTGAGCAGGTGCGGTAGCTTTAGCGGGCGCAGCTTCCCACGATGAGCCGAATAAATCAACAGCCGCCTGCTTTTGAATCCCGGCATAAGGCTTGATTCCAGCCCTAGCCGCGCCGTGAAAGGCTCCCCATCCATTTTGAGCTGCGTGATCGAGCGCGAAGTCGATTTGATCGCGAACAGTCGATGGATTGCCCGCGTGTTTGCCCGTGGCTTTAGTGAATTCATCACCTAATCCAGAAACGGCATTCCCACCTGGGGCTATCCCGCCATAATGAAGTTGGAATGGTCCAAACGATGATCCGCTATCACCAGAATATTTGTTCAGTCCCTCACTTTGGGCGACGCGCAAGGCGACCTTAGGGTCTATTCCCCTGGCCTTTGCCGCTTGAGAGATATAGCCTTCGACATCATCACTAGATGATTGATCGGAAGGCATATAGGAGAGGTCCATTATTGCCCCGCGTTGGGCGCGATCGGAGGCGGCATCATACCGCGCGATATCGCCTTAAGGCCGGTTGCGTGTATTTTGGCTGCGTTCGGATCATTCTTGAGTGCCGCACGTGTCTTAACATCCATCAAATGCAAAACAAACCCGCGTGGGTCAGTGGTAAGATAATGATTATTCTTAACATTTTGATAATCATTAGCATTCCCAGCGAACAAAGGAGCAGCGGCGTCCTGCTTTGCCATACCAATCGCATCACGAAGCAATGGAAGATTAGCTTCTTTACTCAGGAACAAACTAGGATTTGATTGGTATTGAGCAGCCATTCCTTCATTAGAACGAGTAGCTCCAGGCATCATAAGAGAATTTTGACTGAGTTTTTTTGCGACTTCTTGTCGAAGTGTGTCAGCGTCGGCAATCGGCGATTTTGGATCGAGCCACCCAAGAGAGACAAGCCCATTCTTAACTTTTGAAAACTCTGGGGATAGAGGACCGAACTGCGGTGCTGTCATTTTCTCAAGTAACGGATAGGCTTGTTCAGCCGTGCGGATATCAGCAAGTGTTTTCGCCGAAGCAGCTTGGTCAGCGATATAAGATTGCGTATCGGCTGCTCGTTGCGGAGACAATCCTGTAGGAATTGCTTGGGCGCCGCCAGAAAATCCGCCATGCGGGATTCGGATCTGTTGTCCAGTAATAGGATCGGTAACTGTCTCAGGCGTCGATGCCGCGCCAGCCCCCATAGAAAGACGGGAGGCGTTGCCTATTGTGGCAGCGCGTTGTTTAGGATTTTGCGATAACAATTCTTGTCGCATGGCATTGATGTCGTTCGGATCGCCGCCAGCTCTGGCAGCGGTCACAGCAAAATCTCGCATCTTTTCGTCTGATTGATCGGGGTCTTGCGCATATCCAGCAAGCAATCTCTGCATTTCAGCGTTCTGCGATTGCTTCAACCCGAACTGCGTCGTCGAGTTGGCAATCATCTTGCCGCGCTGTTCGAGCATGGTCCCGATTGCTTCTGGCGCCGCGAGCGCGGCCTGAGGAGCTTTCAGTCCTGCGGCAAGCTTCAACTGATCGACGGAACCATCCGGATTCAGGGCATTCTGATAAGCTTCGCCCACTGCTCGGTGTGCCTGAAATTGCTGGAGCGCGTTTACTTGTCCGACCATGCCTAGAATTGCACCGGGATTACCCGAGAGGAGGTTCTGCGGCTGCGCCGGCGGTGCGGGATAAAGGCCGGACAGATCAACCATTCGGACGCCTCGCATAATTTGACATCAAACCGGCCATATGCTGCTGATGATCATCAGGATTGGCGGGCGTCGTGTCCACCTGCTGGCCAGCGAATGCGGCGGCATGGTGGCCCAACACGGCATTCGCGGCTTGCAAAGTTTGAACGAAATGGTTTTCCAGCCACTTTTTCTGCTCAAACGGCCGCTCCGGAACAGTGCCAAGTTCCGTCACTGCAGCCGATGCCGTTAGAATCCCGTTCGCTACCAGTTTTGTCGTCCCATCGATGATCTTGGACTTCAAATCCGATTTTCCGAGGTCGGGGTCTGCCAACAGCCCGCTCAACTCCTTTTCGATGGCATCGAAGTGTCGCAGCGCTGCCACCGTTTGCTGATGACTCGGCGCTGGTGGCGGCATGGGAGCGCCCTGCGGAGCCGCCTGCGAGCCTCCTGGAGCCATCGGAGCGCCTTGACCGCCCATGATAGCCGATGGCTGCGGATTTGGCGCTGGGGGTGGTCCGCCTTGGGCAGAGAGAGCGTTTGCCATGTCAGCCTCCCGGCGCGCCAGTTATACCGCCTTGGCCAAGGCCCATCAATCCGGAACTGAGTTGTCCATAGAGACCAGAACTCGAACCAGATTGGCCGCTCATCAAGCTACTCAACATGCCGGCATTAGCAAGCCCTCCCAATCCGCCACTCAGAGCATTAGCCGAACCGAGAATACCTTGTGCTTGCGCGCCGCCGATCGCCTGAGAACTCTGCCCCATCTGTTGTCCTGATTGCATCGCGGTTCCAGCAAGCGCGGCCCCGGCGCCAGCGCCCATATTGGCATAATTTTGCAGAGCATTCGTCGTGTTCTGATAATACGTTCCGGCCAAGCCCTGATTGTATTGAGACAACGCTGTCGCCAAGGGGCCGGTTGATCCACCAAGACCCTGCGCGGCAAGTTGGTTAGTCGCGGCGAGATTTCCCCATTGTGATTGAAACTGAAACCCCGGCATTTTCGCGAGTTGCTGCGCGGATTGTCCAGGCGTAAGCAGGTTTTGCAGCGTCGGGAGAACGCTCTGCCCTCCTTGGATATAGGGATTGAGCGCGGATTGCGCTTGCTGGAACCGTTGTTGCTGGAGCATGAGCCCCATCATATCGGCCTGGGTCTGGGCTCCAGACGCGGCTTTCGACGCGCCGGCTCCGATCAAGGCGCTCCCTACTGAGCCAGCGGCCCCTATTGCAGCTGCTGTCGGCATTTAATCACCTTGAAAGTGTTGCCGTCCAGCATTTGCAGAACTGCATCGCCGATATCTAAAATGAGCGGATTATGCGCGACCAGACTAACCAAGCCATAACCGGCGAACCGAGCCCATCGGTTATAGAGAACAATTGCTTTCTCAGGCTGGCCGCCGAAGATCGTTTCCATGCAAGCCCCGACATAGCGGTCATGGCATTCCTCGTCTTCGTGAGGATTTGTCCTCCCGACGCCGTGACGGAAAAATTCGCTATCCAGCTTCTCATGGAACTCGTGACCAACGACGCTCAACTCTGGCGTTTTTCTCACCCAATCATCATACCTCAGCGCCCAAAACGACATATCGGCGAGACCATCGTTACTCGGCCAGACCGCCTTGCGTTCAAATTCCCTCGTTCCGCCAATCGCCGTGCAGAATTTCTCGGCAGCCTTGTTAAACGCCGGAATTCTTGTCAGCAGGATCATGCAGTCGGTATGCGTGAACATCCATCGACAGGCCAAGCGCGCGGCTTGAACCGCGAACATCCCGCGATGCGATTTCAGGAAATTAGTATGAGTTTCATAAATCCCCGGCTCCATCTGCGTGAAGATCATGCCTCCGCCGATAGCACATTCCTCATCTCGCACGATGAGAACAAAATTGTTCATGTCGGAAATAATCGGCGTCGCATCAAGATAATCGAGGCCTGGAACCGTAATGAGCGGAAAGATATCCTGATCATTGATGATCGCGTTAATTTCGCTCGCGTCGAACGAACGTTCTAGCGTCGGCGTCTCGCCCCGAGAAATCCTCCGCCCGTGAGTGTCGAGACTAGAAACGTCACCTCGGCGCTCAGATAAACCGTCAGATTTGGCCCCGTTGGAATTGTCACTCTCATCATTCCGAGCGGTAGGGTCTGGCTCAATCCCGCCGCTATCGCCATTTGCAACTCCGCATAGCACCCGCCGTTGGGAGGTCCCGGATCGGTCGCCGATACCGTATTGATCCACGCTCGGACGTCGCTCTGCGTCGTTGATCCGGCTGGCGCGCTCGTGAAGTTTCCCCATACGTCCCAATCTCCTGGACTTAAGCTGATGCTGGTTATGTCTTTTGGCGTCGCGGTCGTAAGAGAAACAGCACTCGCCGCCGATGAAATGTCTTGGCCGATATTTCCCGCGCCGGCGTTATCATTAGTCGTCGTTCCGGGATATTGACCATTCAGAACATCAAGATCGGCGCTGTTAATCGCACGAAATGCCGCCGTTCCGACGCCACCCGAAGATGGTCCGGCGAGAAAATAGTTCTGGCTTTGAGGTCCGAAATTGTGGCCTTGGAGAAATCCCCAATCCGGAAACTGGACGCCCATCTGCAAAACAGTGTATTGCGCGCCAGGACTTAACCCCTGCCATGCCGTTGCGCCGCGATAGAGCGTTGCGCCGACATTATTGTCAATGCTGTCGAGTTGAATAGCGACACTTCCCGTCGCGCCGCCTGTCCGCAACCAAATGGCCACAAAGAACTGATACCAAACGGCATCCATATTTCCTTTAGCGTCGGTGATATGGAGTCCTGGAACGCTGTTAGCAAAGACATTGGTCATGCGGAATGACCAAGAGGCTCGATATAGGCTCCTTGAAGGGCCGAAGGACCAGGATAGGCCCACAAAAGCTCATATACGCGATCGCGAGCCATGCCCAGTCCGCGCCACCGCATCATACTGCGATAATGGCCACTGCTGGCGAGCTTCTTTTGACGATAATTCCCAAAACTACCACCGCCATTATTGCTGTAGCGCATGCACAGCGCGGTGATGAAAGGTTGAGAATAAGAAAGACCAGGTTGAAAATCCGGTCCAAAATCCGGGCTCCAATCGTGCGTTGGCGGATTTTCTGAAATCTCTGTAATTCCACCAGTCTCGAAATCCGCCACGAATGAGACGTGAGTGATTTCCTTCATGTCGGCCATAATGTGCGGAAAGGTCCGCCGGCAGACGATTGGAACGCCGTTATCCGTATAGGTCTTGGGATCAAGAGCGTAAATCTGACCCGTGGCCCAATCCTGTCCAACGATGGTCGCGGGATAACCGCCAGGAGCGCCGACGGCGGCGAAGAATGTGGCCTTGTCTCGATGTGCGACGCCATTCTGATCGCGATAGGTTCGCTCATGCCACTGCTTCGTGGCGAGATCATATCCCCAGCATTTGTCCGCTATCGGAAAACTGAAAATGATAAACGTGTGGCCGCCCTGTTGGAATGTCCCGCCGATACAATCGGCGATGGTCGGATAGCCGGACCATTCATATTCGAGCGCTCTAGTCGAGATCGCCTCAACCGCATAGCCATTGGTCTTCACGGCAATCGCCTGCCCTTGAGCATTTTCGGACATCCAAAACAGGTCAATATCCGCCCGCACTAGGCTGTATATGGCTGCGCATCCATATGGAACAAAGATATTTGGCCATTCCTGATATGGAAACGGCGTCCCGCCGGCATTGAACCAAACCTCGGAATTTTGCGTCCCGAGCAGCCATGCCTGACGGATATTGAACGCGAAGGTCTGGATCGGGTCCGGTGTTGAATCCTTATTCGCTTGAGCGAAAAAGTTGAAGGCGACCTGATCAGATAGCGTAACATACCATTCATTCGTTCCGGGAGCCGCAAAGGCAAGGAACGTGTCCGAAAAATCCACCCGGTTCGATCCGACAAAAAGGCCCGTTGGATCAACCAATGGAGCGAAGACAATGACATTGTTCTGGAGCGTAATGGTATAGCCCTTTGGCGTTCCATCCACGAGCACTGCGGTAACGCCATTGTCAGACATTGAAACAGGCGTCGTCAGATTGGAAATCTGGCCGAGAAGGTTCCATTTCCAATTCTGATCAATGAAATAGACCGCCGCGCCGACAATGGCAAAGAGCCTTCCATTCGATAAGGTGAAGACGCCTCGCCCCGGTCCGGCAACGGGCGGAGCCGACAATGCGCGTTTGCCCTCTCTTGGATAGAGCGTCATCGGAACGTCCGGCGTCGTTTCCGCCGGGTCGATTTCGCAGAACAGGTTTTCGCTGACTTGATAATCGGCCAGCTTTGACCGAGCCGTATATGAACCGGAAGTCAGTGGGATTAGCGTCTGACTTCGGATCATGAATTATCTCGCGTCCAAAGGCAATTCAGGAATCCACATCAACCGTCCGCGCTTGCGTTCAACCCATGCGATAACGGCGGCTTTGCTTTCCATCTCGATCGATGGCCGAATGGGAGCGTCCGGTGGATACAGGCTTATCCGATAGACGCCTCGTCTTTGATCTAGCCATGCGTAATAAAGCCGGTGGATCATTTCACCGTCCACACACCGTTCTTAGCACACGCAAAAATCTTGGACGCATAGGTCGTGATCGTCGTGCTAGTCGCTTGACTGCCAACGTCGATTACATCCTGCGCCAAGGTAATTGGATTGTTGGCGACCGCAGGATATACAACAATCGTATACGCCGTGTTGTTATTCAAAACCATGAAGTCGGGCGCTACACAAGATGGTAGGGCAACGCCCGTAGCGCCGCCAGATCCTGACGTATCGACCTCCATCATAAAGAAATTCGGATTAAGGACCGTCGCAGTGGCTTGGTTCGTGCCGGCCGCCGTGATGCCTGACTGAAAGCTGAAGTTATTGCCATTTGCCAAGCCCTGTAGCCATTGACCATCCTGCAATGCAGGGCCAATGCCCGTAAGCGGAGGCTGTCCAGTCGTCGCAAAGGCAGGTATGACAGAAGCGCAAAGCAGCGCCAGAGCGAGAGTTTTAGCGAGTGATTTGCGCATTTCGAGGTTCCTTGTTGACTTAGCGTCCGCTCATGTGTTAATGAGCATTTATGATGACCGTTGACGAAGTTCTCACACTCTTGCGCGCCAAGTGCGCCGAGGTCGGCAGCCAAATCGCCTGGGCCGACAAACACAATTTGAGCGGCGCTTATGTCAGCGACGTTCTTCGTGGTGGCCGCAAGCCCGGAAAGGCCATTCTTGACGCCCTTGGGCTTGTGCTCGTCGAAAAATACACGAAAAAACCATGATTTACCGCGCAACGCGTCGCTCCGCGACGCTTCGCGCCGCCGCGCCACGCTCCGCAACGCAACGCATATAAAAGGATGCCGCGATGAGAAAATCCTTTGAGCAATCAGCCGAAACCGTCAAGATCGTCAATATGTTCCGAGACTTAAAATACGATGAGCCGATTTCATTCGCGCAGGCTTCCCTGACTATCGGGTTTCCCATCAAATCGACAACGCCAGCATACCAGTCCGCGAAGCTTATCGCGGAGCGCGACCACGGCGTTTATGTGGCCACGATTAGAAAATTCGGCTTCTCGCGCGGAACCGGGAAGGACATGATTTCTTCTGGCGCTGGACTATTCTCATCTATTCGAAAAAAATCCACGCGGATCGCGTCTAGAATGCTTCTCGCCATCAATGAGAACCTTAACGAAAAGGATCATCTCGTGGCGGTGGAGATGTATTCTCGCGCGAACATTATCGCCTCGACGACCAGTGCGGCTGTCACATCGTCGAACCGGAAAAGGCCGGACATAGGCGATCAAGCCTCTGTCTTCGATTTCGCCACCGCTTTGAGCAATATCAAGGGCGCTGGAAAAAGTTAACGACGCCCCGCACCGCACCGCAACGCAACGCCACGCTCCGCCACGCATCGCAACGCCTCGCTCCGCTCCGCTCCGCTCCGCAACGAACTTCGTCAGCACCAGGCGGCTCAAGGGCCGTCTCATGGTGGCGAAAGCTACCGCATCGCAACGCCTCGCTACGCCGCGCCGCGCTTCGCTACGCCGCGCAACGCAACGCCACGCTCCGCCACGCTCCGCAACGCTAACCTAAGGAAAATCACAAATGTCCGACACGACCTCGCTTATCAATGACGACGAAGGCCAAGACGCCGATATTGAAGCCTTCGCTATTCGCGACGTGACAGTCACCCTCGAAGGGATAACCCCATACAGTCAGTCCGCTCATCCGGGCTTCGAAAAGGAAAAATCCGAAACGTGGGACGATTTCGAAGCGCGCGCATGGCGACATAAGGCGCATACTCGGGGCGATGGATCGGTATTTATCCCCGGCGCGGCGTTCAAGCTCTGCATCGACGAAGCAGCCCAAAATCTCAATGAAAAAATAACTGGCAAGGGAAATCAGCGCTGGGCCGGCGTCTTCAAGATGGGGCTCGCTCCACTCACGGACATGGACCTTGGCGTCAATATCGCCGACACGAAATTCGAGACCGTATATTGTCACGCGAATGGCAAGCGCATGCCGGGAACGCGTGTCAACCGCGTGTTTCCATTCTTCCCCAAGTGGGGAGGCTCCGTGACATTCAGGATTTTCAACGACTCCATCACGCAGGAAAAGTTCGAGGAGTTTTTCGCGAAAGCGGGGCTTATCGCCGGCGTTGGTCGCGGTCGTCCGTCAACGGGTTGCCCGAATGGGCTGGGTCGATTTAGACCGACTCGATTCCAGTGGTCGGTGGTCGGCTAGCAAACGTTTACTACGCGTCGCGACGCCGCGCCACGCAACGCCTCGCTCCGCAACGCAACGAACTTCCCCAGCTTCAGCCGATCACGGTCGGCTGGACGGTGGAGAACCACCAAACGCCACGCTCCGCCCCGCTCCGCACCGCATCGCCACGCACCGCAACGCAACGCCACGCTCCGCTCCGCTCCGCAACGAAATGTTAACGGCCTCCACAGGCTAACCTAATCAGGAATGCTGTCACTCTGGTAGCTGTAAGCCTTGTTCCGGTGTCTCAGGAACATGGGCATACGAAGAACTCCGACTTGCTGATTGGCAAGGCGAATCACGTTCAGGCCATCCCGCGCCAGCGAATCTATCGTCGGATCGGGTGGCATTTGATAGGTGGCGCGGAAACGACGGGCAAGACACCAATTCAGCGCCGCCGCATATTCTGGCGGGAATGTGATCGCTTGCTGCAACGACGTAAATCTCGGAAGCACGATCTTAAACCCGACGTGGATTTCGTAAAGAGACGCTTGAGGAACCGGCCAAGGATAAATCAGGCCAACGGGCCACAGCGGATTATAGAAAATCTGCCACGGCAATGTGCCAATGGTCTTAACGGTGATTCTCGAATAGTCCTCATGGCTTTGGATGATATACAGCGGGATATCAACGGGAACGCCGACGCTGTTGCCAACTGGCGGGTTGTTATTCAAAAATCGCATGAAGGCGTATTCGATGCGATCCGGCCTCGGGCTGATGTCGATCGTCTGTTTTGGACCAACTGTATAATTCTGCGCTCCGGTCGAGACAAAGGAGTAATCCTCTAGCGCGTAACACAGCCATCGTTTCCGCGCCCATTGTGCTATCAGCCAATTGGCTTGCGTGAAAGCGCGATTAAGGATCGGTTGCTCGAGGTCTTCGTCGATGCCGATAATACCCGCATCAACGAGCGCATTGGTAAGAAGTTGTTGGACATTCTGAACCGGAAGCGGCGGTTCCTCTGGAGGTTTTATGGCAATTCCCGGATCAGCCATGTCTAAGCCGCCTTCTCAACGGCTTCCTTGATGCGATCTAGCGACCATCGGCCATCGATTTTGATGTTCAGCCGCTTGGCCTCTTCGATCCAAAGCGAGCGTTCGTCGTCATCCTCGTCGTCCTTCTCCGAATGGACGGCGTTGAGAGCATTGGTATGAGCCGATGCCACAGCCTCGTCGCTCTCTTCCTTAAGCGCGTCCACGGTCTCCGCTGTCTTTTGGAACGCCTGAAACTGGAGGAAGGCGTCCCACTGCTTCGGATCGATATGGGCCGGCGCGCTTGGACCTGTCGCCTTGAGCGCCTGAGCCACCGCCGCTGCGACCTGCGGAATCAGTGCCTCGACCAGTTCATGCTGTGCGATACGCGGGTTCGGCGTCGCTGGAATAAACGTCTTGCCCTGCCCGAGTTTCGTCGGATCGAATTTCAAGTCTTTCTCAAAAGGCTTTGAACGCCATTTGGAATCGCCAATCCAATCCCATACGGTTTTCAAGCCATATCTTGCCCGCTCGTCGTCCGTCGCTTCACGATAGCAGACGCCAAGCTCGCCAGCCTCTTGGGCGTTATTGACGATGCGCGGCGATTCAGTGGGATGATAAAGCCATGCCGGCCATACCGCGTAACCGGAGCGATTAAAATATTTCTGGATCGATTTGATCTGGCTCCAATCCGGCATGATTGGCCTCACCGGCGGAGGGTTCCAACTGAGTGGCTCGCCTTCGCTTAGGACTATTTTCTGTCCTTCACTGGCAATTTCCGGATCAAGGTAACCGACTTCGGATTTAGGAGGCAGCTTAAACATGAGTATCAATGTCCTTCAGTGGAAATGAGGTCGAAGATCATGTCTTCGCGATATTCCGCAAGCGCCCGCTGCTCCTCATCCGCATCATGAACGAGAACCGTCACCGAGTTGTCCACGCGATTGACGTGGAAATTGGAGAAGCTCTGCACTACTGGAGCGCTGCCATGACGGCGAACGATATGGCTTTCGTGGACCAGAACCCATTTCGGAAATTCGTGATTGTTATTTACATCAAACGCCATTGCTGTGTCTCCTAGCTCTTAAAGTCGGTTGAGAAGTCGTTTGATTTGAATTCTGCCAAGAAACCGCCGGGAGACGACTTGGCTCCCAGCGTTCCGCTATAAGGCAGTTCCGCTAAGGGATACTATCCGCAACCGAGACTATCCACTCAGGTCTCGGGACACCGGAGCCAAACAGAATGTCCAACCGATCAATCGGTTGGTCGGTCGCAGGCTCATAGCAAACTAGGCTTCGCATCGACAGACTGTCGAAGTTATGCCTAGCCGCCGCGATAACGCCCTTTTCATTGGGTGGAATCCACAGCGGCGCGACGACCATCGTAATGGCCTCGGGACAGTAGGCGAGGTTCTGACGATAGGTGACAGAGGCGTTAGCGAAGGGCGTGATCACGGCAGCGTTGGCCGGACTGGCGGTTACGGTCATATATTGCTGTGGAGTATAGGGCAGCCCAGCATAAGGAACATTGTTCGCGGGTGGCACGATAGGCGGGTAGATATTGAGCTGCGTCGCGCCGGCGATGGCGTTCTGCGTCACAACGAACTGAGACAGAGCGCCGAGGGACTGATAGTTGACGCGATTGACGGCATTGACGCCCGCGATGGTGACAATATCCCCAGCATTCAGCGTGCCAACGAGCGCGTTGATGTTGATGACTTGCCCAGTCTGGCCAGCGCCATTAACAGTCGCCGTGGCTGCGCTGCCCGTGGTATGTGAGACGACGGACTGATCCTCGAACCAGCGGAACTGCAACGCTTCATACATCATCGCGGTGTTGTATTGCTTCGAGATCGCGTCAACCGGATTCAACAAGCCACGCAAAGCCAACTGGACGCGGGTGTCGGAACGCGGCGCAAGGACGATCTTGCGCATTCCCATCTCGCCGAAGTTCGGAGCCGAGTTTTCTTCCAGAATGGCGCGAGCCAAAGCGAAAGGCGCGTCATTGACCGGGAGAATGTTGTTGTTGGCATCCACGTTCGCTGAGATATTCCGAACCGTGTTCGCCGTGTTCGCCATGATCTGGATCGCGACGTTCGCCGCCAACGCATTAACACGCGGGAGGACGATGCGCTCCATGTAATCATCCACGTCCAACGTAGTTTCGGCCGACGTGAACGCAACGTCAACATGTCGTTGAGTAGCAACCGTCAGAAGGAACTGCTGCTCCGTCGTGTCCTGAATAGAAATGCCGGGGCCGTCCGTAACAGTGTATTGATTCGCGTATCGAATACGCAACTGCGCACCAATGCGAGCGCCTTCGATACCGAATTGAGACTCGAATTGGCGGCTTACGTTCTGGAGTAAGTAATTTGTGTTGAGGAACATGCGGATGCTATACCGCGTGATCATAGAGGGGGTGAGTATGTTATTAGGCATGATTGTCCGTGCCAAGCCGCTTGGACCTAACCTCGTGCATGATTACGAGATTTAGAGCGGAGGCTTGCCTTTCATTTATCCGCGGCGAAGCGCGAGGGGAACGGGTGCAGCCTTTCGCGCTGCGGTTTGTGTCCGTTCCCGATCGGACAAATGACGGGCTGAAGCTTTTGGCTTCCATTGCTTAACGCGGCAATGATCGCGGGCTCTACACCAGTTTCAATCTGAGCCGTCAGATTGATTGCTTGGGAGCGGCCTTCCAAGCAGTTGGAGTTTGTTTTCCTTTACCGTCTCGCCGAGCGAATTTTCATTCTTTCGTTGAATTCAGCCAAACGCTCGGCATAAGGCTGTGAATTGGTCATCGTCCATATCATCGGAATATCGCGTTTCACACATCGAAGCGCGTCAAATGCCTGCCGGAGCCATGTTAATGGCGATGACAGACAAGGGGCCGGTAACGCTCGTTTTAACGCTTCCTGGCGTGCAACAGCTATCCCAACAGATCGCCCATCAAACCAAGCCAGAGCTATCTCCCGGCAATACGCCATCTGAGCGTCGCTAGGAAAATCAGAATTAGAAGGTTTTACAGTCATCGCTTCCTCTGTTCTCCTCACGCCGACGAAGAGAAGGAATCATTGTGAATAATGATCTTCAGTTCACCGAAACTGTTTGCGCGAATTGCGGCCACGAGGCGAAGCAAGAGATCGGAAGGCTCAAAGCGCGGGACTGAGTGATCTTCAAAATTATCAATCACGACATTACCGTCTCGCCGAGCGCATTTTCGCGCGTTCGTTAAACAGCGCGGTGAACTCTTCATCGGACATCTCATCCGAATAATCGGTCAATACCTTCTTCGCGTTGGTCTGGACCGGCGGCGGCGGAGCTGGCGCCCTGCTAACTTGACGCGGCGCGGGAGCGGCGGCAAGAGCGGATTCGGCTGGCTTGATGGTCATACGGGCGATCTCGGCGATGCGTTGGCGGGAGGTCATCTGAGCGAGCGCGGCGGCCTTCTCCGGGTCTTTAGCGATCTGGTCGAGGATGGTGTGAGCATTCTGCTTGTCGAAGGCGATAACATCCGCGACAAAATCGTCAGATGTCGCGCCGACGGCGGAGAGAATGCCTAGTGTTTCGTTGAATGAGCCGCCGAATTGCGATAGCCCACGGCTGCGAACTTCGACCGTATCCTCATAGAACCGCTGGCGAGTGGCTTCCTGCTGAATTTCCGCGCGATGCTGCGCGTCATTTTGCGGAGCGGGCTGGATTGGCTGTCTATCGCCAGCGTTGCCTTCCCTCGCGGTCTGCAATCGCGCGGCCAAAGCCTCCGCATCAGCTAGTCGGCGCTCAAGATCAGCGGCGCGGGTGGCTTCCTGTTGACGTTTGGCACTTTCTTCGGCGATGCGTTGAAGATACCACGGGCTCTTTTGGGGTGCCGCCGCCGGCGCAGGCGGTTGTTCGACAATCGGTTCGACAACGGGCGTTTCCGTAGACGCTGCTGCGGCAACGCTCGCATTCTCAGCAGCTTGGACTGCCGGATCAACGGTTTGTTCGTCGGTCATAAGTTCTCCGTTAGTGCATACGCGCGACACGAGCCGCGCTGTTCATGAGACCAGCCCGCAAATTCTGCCGCGTGCCGAATTTCTCGATGATTTTCTGGTTCTCTCGACGGTCGCCGACGAACTGTTGCGAATCCGGAAAAATCTGGAGCCGGTTGTCTTTCTCTTGACCTGCCGCCATCATAGCTTGCAGAACAAGCGCCAAGTGCATCTTGCGGGCGTCCGCCGGGGGCGTCTTGGGATCAGCCAAACGCGCGGCATATAGCATCCGCGTCGGTTCGACGAAGGTTTTCCAGTTCGCATCGGCGAAGTCGTATTCATTCGGCCAGTTAGCGCGGAATTTTGGGCTGCGCTCCAAGCCATAGAACTCGCCGGCAAACTGCTTGGCATCGTTGCAGAGCATTTTCACCAGCTCGGCGGCTTCCTTGGTGGAGATTTGCTCGCCATTGATTTCGATGTAGCTCATTTTCGCTTGTCCATCTTGGCATCCAACTTTTTCTGCCCGATCGCATCGTTTTTCTTGTCGATGTCGCTCCGCTGATACCGCGCCAGCGTCATTCCATACTTCTTGGCGTTCTTAACGTCGTCGCGCTTGTCTTTTGGGGAGCCTTCGAACTTTGCAGATTTCATTTGCGTTTCGGGATTTTCGCGCCCGCCTTCCGTGCTTCTGACAACGCTATCGCGACAGCCTGCTTAGGATTGGTGACTTCGGGGCCTTTCTTCGAACCCGAGTGCAATTTGCCTTCCTTATACTCGTGCATGACCTTCTCAACCTTCTTAGCGCCCTTGGCCATATCACCTGCCCTTTTTGACTGAACGGCCATGAAGCGCGTCGTGAATGTCTTTCGTCCGCTTGCCAATCTGTTCCATCGAAAGCGACGGCTTTGGAGCCTTATCAGGCTTCTTTTGATCCTTCGGCTTGGCCTTCATGGCTTGAGGCCCTTCGCCAATGTCGTTGCCGCTTCTCGAAGCTTGTTAATCGGCACTTCCAAGAATTGAATCTCACCTGTGGGTTCGCCGCGCTTGTTGAATTCCTTGATATCGATGTCGCCGTTATAAGGGCAGCCGGCGCTAATCCACGCCTTGATAAGGCGCTCCCCGCGATGATGCGTCACAACCGCCGGAACGCCCTCGTCGCGCTCGATAATCGCGGCAACGCCACCAAAGAACCGCGCCCTGAACTGGTTGAAGCTCTCGCCGCCGTCGATCTTCTCGTCCGGGCGATGCTCCGCGTAGTCAGCGAGAACGGGAATCGCATCTTTCGACAGCTTTCCAGACCATGATCCAACATCCCACGGGCGGAAATCGATGGTTATCTCCTTAATCGGCACGCCACTCATTCGCGAAATAATCCAAGCGGTTTCCTGCGCTCGCTCTAGGTCGGACGAAACAATGAAATTTGGCGTCTTGCTATTCGCCATCTTCCAGCCAAGGCGTTCAGCTTCTTGAGCTCCATCCCTTGAAAGTGGAATATCCTTCCATCCTCTAATGCGATCAACGGAAACATCATCGTTGTTTAATTTGGTCGCTCCATGGCGAACGAGCTGAATTTCCTTCTTTCCGCCAAGATAATCAACGTGGTTTTCGTCGCTCACTTATTGCCTCTCATCGTCGGCATTTTGCGAGGTTTAGGCTCCACGCTGTCCTTCGGGGCGCCGTCGCCTTTTTTCAAACCTTGCTTAAGCGGCCCGCTGGACGATGCGGACATTGGTTTTCCGGTCTTCTTATTCTTCATTGCCCGGTTCCTTGGTCTTGCGGATTACCCTGTTGCGATATTTCCGCTTGGTTCGCTTGGACAATCATATTAAGCGTTGCATCATGTGACCGCAAGGCGATTTCATGTTCCATGCGTTCGCGATCCGCCGGCGTCAGAGCAATTTTCGCAAGCGCCTCGACCATCACTTGTAGACGCTTCGTCTCAGCATTGCTCGCCTCGATATCCCGACGTTCGTCCTTACCCTTGAGCGCCAAATCCTTCACGGCGAGTTTCTGTATCAACTCGGCATTGAGCGCCGTCAACCGCTGCATCTGCTGTTGGAGAGCCTGCATCTGAGGTTCGGCGGTTTCGTCAAAGAGGTAAGGCTTTGTCGCTTTGATTTCCTTTTGGAGACGCTCCATGATTTTGTCCGCGCCTGGGAAGTCACCATACTTGAACAGCAAGTCGCCAATGACGCCAGTAAGCTGCATATTCTGTTGTAGAATCATTGACGTGGCGTTCCAAGCCTCCTGACGCTGCGTCGCGTAATCAGGCCCGGGATCAGAAACACATTCGAACTGACCAAGCGAAGGATTGAACGAAACCCGGATCGCCTCTTCGTCTTCTTTGGCGTCTTGCAAATCGCTTACCGCGTCTTGCTGTCTCGGATCGATCTGAATCCAGAATTTCTCGCCATCCTCGCCGATCACATGAAGCGCTCGCTTGGTGTCGTAAATCTTCGGATAGAGATCGAGCAGCTGCACCCCGATATAACGGAACATCTCGCTTTGATGCTCCGGGAAATGGTAGGTCGCGGTATCGCCTTGCTGCTGGCGTTCGTTAATCGCCTTGCCCGACGCCGCCGATTGGGTGTCATTCTCCCCCATCTGCGCTTGAAACTGGCCAGAGATCATCATCATCTGGCGTTCGGCATCCTGCATGCCTTGAACATGGGCAGCGGAGGTCTTTGGCGGGTCTTGTCGAACGGGTGCTTCGATCTTTTGCAGACCTTCTGGAGCCTCATCGTCGATGTCGTTGTATAGGATGACAGGGAACCCATCAATATTCAGGGTCTTGTATTGCTCTTGGCCTTCAATCGAACGCGCCGGGGCCATATAGCTGGCTTTCGGCTGCAATGCGACGATCTCAACTGCCATGGATGCATTATAGTTAAGCATCCGTTGCGCATCGATCATTGGCCGGGTATGGCCCTTTCGATCAAGCGTTCCGTTTATGACGACCTCGCGGCCCACGCAACGGCAAATCGGAATGTATCTCCCAGCCCAATCACCTCGATCAATGACCGTATCTCCAGCGATCAGAAACCATTCGACTTGATCGTTTCTGACTTTCCTAGTCCGACCATCAATCTTGCCGTCTTTAATGTCCTGGATCAGCACTTTGTATAGTTCATTCCCAGCTTCGTCCTTTATTTCGGAAGCCAATTTCTCGATCTCGTCGCCAGTGTCATCTTTGTATGAAACCAGCGTATCATTTTTAGAGTTCTTGCGGAAATATTTGCAAAGCAGGACTTCCTTGTCGGAAAGCCAGTCAATCATGTTGCTGTCGAGCGGAGACGTTCCAACTTTATCCTTGTATTGCTTGTATTTTCGGTTGAATTCCTTGCGAGGCAATTTCTCGAACACAAACCCGAAATTCGCATCCGAGCCATCGGGCTCCAAACACCATGGATCAAGATAAACCGCCGTTGGATCGCGTGATGACTTCAAATAGATATCCTGGTCAAATGACCGCTCGGACACATAGGCCGTCTCGATCATGATATAGCCAATTCCGCCATCGACCTGTTGCTCGGCTACCTTGCGATATTGTGAACTTGCCTTGGAGATATACTCAGTCCGTCGGATGAGCGTCTGCATCATCTCGGCTGATTTATAACTCGCCTTTCCGCCGCTCGGCCTAACCTTAATCCCATAGCGATTCTTCGACAGCGTATTGATGATAAGATCATTGTGAACGCGGGTGCTGTTAATGGTGAGACACGGCATATCGTTGCCGTCCGAAGTCCGCGCCTCATAAATTTTGGTCGGCCATTGCCAAGCGTTGCGAGCGTCACCATTCGCGAACTTGATGTCCTCACGGGTTCGCTCGTCTTCCGTGCCCTGCCATTCCCGACAGGCTTTCCAACGCTCCACGGCCTCTTGCACAATGCCATCGTCGCCCTTGGCTGGCGCATCAGTGTCGGCTGTGCCAAAGAGCATTAGTGACGGCCCATCCAGCCGACGCCCCGATCATGCGGAGTTGAGGCATAACTTGGCATCTTCGGCATTTGTGGGCGCATCGGCGGTTTCTCTTTCGCTTCACGATGGCCACAGGCAAACGTCCTGAGGCTGTCCGCGCCATGGCTGGCCCAATTGTGCAGTGCAGCATCGCTGAACATCTTGAGTTTATCGTTCCAAGCCCGCTGGTAGTTCCGCAGTGCATTCAAACCGCGCTCGCAGCGCTTTTCATCGATCCAAGTGCTATCGAGCATCCGGCGAACGGCATTGATGCCATCATTCACATTCGAGGCCGGAACCACTTTCGCCTTGATGCCTAGGCTCGCCAGCGTATCGACGCGGGAAAGTCCCTTGTTCCCAAGCTCCCGGTGCTCGATGTCATGCGGGAAATAATGCAGCCCGTAAATCCAGCCATACTGCTTCTGCTTTTCAGCCAGAACCCGCGCATATTCGTCAAGACCAACGCCGGAAGCCTCATGATAATCAATCAATCGCCGTTCTTTGCCGACGCATTGAATGAACCAGATCGCGGTTGAATCCGAAACGCCTAAATCCCAAGCCGTATGAACCAATATCCCACGGTCGATCGGAACATTGCCGATGCGCCCCTCTTTCGTCGCACGCATGAGGTAAGCCCCATAATAGGCCCCAACAAGCGCGCTCTCGAACGAACAATTGTATTCTTGCTCGAATAGCGCCGAGCCTTCCTCCTGCCCATAATCATGCTGGAGTTCCCTAAGTTCGGTCTCAAGCTGCTCCGCGCGAAACACGCCGGTCTTTTCAGCCGACAGGACTTCGGCGAACCATCCATCTTCCTGCCGAGCTAGGTCGAGAGTTGTCTTGGCGTGATTGTTGCCGCGAGGCGTCGTTATGAAGATCGCCCACCCGCCGTTTTCCATTAGAATAGGCCGTAGAAAAGCCCACGCATTCGGATCGGCCAGCGCCCATTCAGAGAACACAATACCAACAGGTGTCGCGCCCATGAGGCTGTTGTAATTGTCGGAGCCAACAACCCGCCATAGTGACCCATTCTTGAATTGGATCACCATGTCTTGTTCGCGTGTTTTCTCCCGCATTTCTAGCGGGAACGCTTGATCAACCCGCTTGCGTCCCGTATGAGGGCTAACCGCGTCCCAAACGACTTTGCGACCCTGTACGGCCTCCGGCAACATATGCCAGTATTCCCCAACCCTCAAATGAGCAGCCCGCGCCGCCCAATTTAGAGCTACATCGTCCTTGCCCGAGCGGCGATGCCAGATCACGCAAGCGCGAGTTCCGCCCCCGTCCAGATAATCCCAAAGATGGCGCTGATATAGGCGCGGCTCCCATTGTCTGAGAGACGCGATTTTCGATGCTTGACATTGACCTATGAGCTGCGGGCCGAGCATTCGGTCTAGCTCGGCCTTCGCTTGATTCGTGAGGCCAGCTATGTAAGCCTCATTTTTAACAGAATCCGCATAGGCTTCAAGGTCTTTGAGTATATCGCCCATCCGAGCCTACTTAGGCATCTTCACCGGAATTTCAGCCGGCTTTGGAGGCTTGGTCCCGCCAGGCGACGGATTGCCCGTCGCCGTTGGCTTCTGCATCGGCGCGCCGCCGCCGCCATTCATGGCCATCGAAGTTCCGTTCACGGATTTGATATTGCCAGGCATTGTCATGCTTCCTTCTCTTCGGCGGTCTGGACAGGCTCAACCTGACACATCACCGCATGATCAAATTTGTAGTCTGGAACTCCATTAGGATGAGTTCCAACGCGAGCGACGCGGGTCAAGACAACCCGCATCCGCAGTTTGGAGCCATCGGCAAGGGCGTAGACGTTCCACGCTTCATGCTCGATGGCGAATTCTACAACGTCGTTCATCATGGCTCCGCCGATGCCGAGATGATGCCAGTCGCGCCCGAAGTGCCAAGCGACATCCATTCGTTGGCGCCGACCACGACCGTTCCACTCATCGTCATCAGAAACCCGGTGTTATTCGCAACGGAAGCCAGAGACGTTGAATAACCAAGAGACGTGCCAGCAGTGAGCGACGTTTGAGCAACCTGCGTAAAGAGTTGGAAGCCATCCGTAAACTTCACGAGCGGAACGATGCGCATCGGCACAGGGAAGGTCACGACACAGTTTGACAAGCTCGTCGTAACGCTGGCGCAGTTTCCATTGACCGTCAGGCCAAGGGATTGCTGCTCATAGTTGAAATACCAATAGAAGTATTCCAAAGAAGCTTCCGTCTGGGCCGCCCGCGCAACGAAACCCGTCGGCGAGATCACGCCATTTGGCAAGTTCGCGGTCGCAGTCGAAGGTTTAGCCTCAAGCTGCAATCCTTCGAGTTCGATATAGTCGGTCGCGACTGCAGTCGTTACAGTCGGCGTCCAACAGATCGAAACGCTAATCGCCGTGACAGGAGTAGTCGTGCCCGGAATATTGACCGGGATCGGCGCATAGACGCCATAGCGCGTCCAAGTCGTCGAAGCTGGGATCGTCGCAACTCCGGCGGTAGATATGGTTCCCGTCGTTCCAGGAATGACGCCGGCAACCGCTCTCGTCATGTTAGCCGGGCCAGCCGAGGCCAGTCCAACGTCGCCGAGCGCGAACAGCGATCCGTTGCCGCCAGCAAAGCCGAGAGTGGCTTGAGTGGCCGCCGTATCAGCCGCCGAGGTGTAATCGACGTTGACCGTAATGTTGCCGTTGGTCGCCGATTGAGTGGAGCCGTTTTCCTCATAGAACGAGAATATCGCATTATTCCCGATAAGGGGAGCCGCAGCCGCCTTGTCCAAGGTCTGACCAACGCAAACGATACCAGCCGCGCCGGAAGCCGTGCGAGCGACACGAAGCGCCTTCGTATTGTTTAAGCCGGGAACAACGGCTGTGGCCGCCGTGCTGTCGATCGTCGTGGTGACGCCGGCAGCCGGGGCGATAACCCACCAACGATCAGCGGTGATGATCGCCGCCGTGGGGCTCGTGCTCGCTAGCGCCGCGATGCCCTTGGTCGTATTAAGTCGCTGCGCGAGGTTCGTCGTAAAATCGCCGCCGATGAGACGATTGGTTGAGCTGCCAAGCAGGCTAACCGGAATGTCCACGGTCTGAGGAGGCGCGCCGCCAGCAAGACCCGTATCGGCCGGGATCAGCTCGAGACCAGTCAAAGCGGGCGGACCCGCCGGGATCGTCTGGCCGCAGATCACGCCAGTCGAGCCTTGGCCCTGTCCAGTGATGCCAGTTAGGCCACCAGTCCCGGTCACATACGAACCGCAGAATGAAGGCGAGCCAACGATAGGCAGATTAGACCAATACCCGCCGCTCCACGCAATGGCCGGGATGGCCAAGGCAACGGCGACTATCGCCCCCGCCAGCTTTCGGTTCAGTTTCATGTCAGTCACCTTCTAGGAGAGGCCGGCGCACCGGCGGGAGCCTGCGTTGGGCGGCAGGTGCGCCATTCTTTGAAGCAGCAAGTTGGGTCATTTCCGCTTGATGTAGGCGGTTTATCTCGGCTTGCGCTTTCAGCAGCCTTTCGACTTCCTCGCTGTGCTCACGGTTTATGTCGCGCATCAGAAGGTAGTTCATTGCCATCGCCAACGTCCCTGTAATTGTAGGTTGACAGCCATTAGGCCTTTACGTTAAGGCTTTACGCATGGCTATCAAATTCAGTCCCAAGGACCAATCATGCGAGACGACGACGAAACCAGTCGAGAGACCGAACGCCCCTGCACATGTCATCCTGACGAAGCCCCAAACCCGTGCGCGCGACGATACGCCTATAGCGAATGTGCAGAAGCTGCCGAAATATGATCGGAACGTAGCTCACAAGGCCTACATGAAGGAATATATGAGGAGATACCGGAAGAGGAAAAAGGAAGTAAAATAGCCCTTTATCGTCAATGCGTCGCGCAATCCCGCGCGGCGCTCAATGAAACGCGGTGGGAATGGTGGACGGCCTCGACTTGAAGAAGCCGCGTCCACATTGGAAGCGACCCGGCCTTGGGTTGCGCTCGGAATGAGCCGAAGGACTTAGTTTCGCCGCCAGAAAGAGGCTACCCATTCGCCTTCGTCCTCGCAACAAAAGCCGCGAGAGCCTTAGCACGATCAGCGTCGGTGACATTCTCGAACTCGATAGGACCGCCGCCTTTTCCGCTGTGCTCGGCGGTTACAGCCGTAAGCCTTGGATGCACGTAAGGCGCGGCGTCCTTGGCGAAATTATGAGCTAATGCCAAGTCGCCGGCCGCGTGAGCTGCGATCATAGCCTCGAGCATAACGCTCAAAGGGGTGACGGTTTCATTCAGTGCTTTTTCCGCTTGTTTTCTGGCAATAAGCGTCTTCGCATTGACGCCGCCTTTACGGCGTCCCGCGCCTGGCCGAGCACCACCAACCTTAGCCATTCTCGGGTTTCTCACGCATTTTTCAGCTTTTTCAATTGACTATTATTCACGCTCGGCCTCTAAGGCCTGAACGCGCCGCTGTAGATCGTTAATCGCTTGGTCTTGGCTTACCTGACCGGTGCACATTTCCGCGAGAGCGGAACGGAGACGCTCATTCTCATGCTTGATAGCGCCGACTTGATCCGCGCGACATTCCAATGCTAACAAGCGTTTATGCAGTTCGTGCGACATTTCTTCGCCTTCCGTGCATTTTGTTGTTGACTGTGACAAGTCACGAGTCGGAAAATTGGCAAGGACGTTATAAGAGCTAGTTTCCTGATTGAACGGTTGCGCCGCATCAGGATTCCGTTTTCCGATCCTAGCTGACCGTCACGCTAACTCTCTGTCCTGGGGGAGATAGCGACCGCGAGGGAGGCGCGCGGCAAACTGAATTGATTTCATTGTCCTACGCTATATTCCGGGCGCGCAAACTCATTAAAGTTGCCAACGCATTTAGCACGTCCTCGAAATTCTGTCAAATGCCTATCTTTCAAAAGGATGACATTTTTCGCCGAGACGCCCAGTCAGCTTGGCAATAGCGATCATCGCCAATATGGCTAATTTCTCATATTCTGGTTTTATATCAATCTCTTCGCATACAAGTTGCTGAAATTGACTTAGCGGGCAAACTCTTACGATTTCGTGTTCCATCTCGGATATGTCCTTTGCCCATTGACGGACGAGGCGATCACTTGGACCATTACCGTTTCCGCCCTCGATACAATCAAGCGTTGGTGCTCCCCATGCGGACTGCCAACGCCGCCGGGTATCACGATAGTGCTCGGCGGAATCCTTTAGTTCCCGACGTAACTGATTGTTACGAAGGAATAATCTTCCCAAAGCGCATTCACATCCTTGATCCATTTTCCCGCGCCGGTGCGGCTGATCTAATACCGTTTGCATTTCAACGCGCTCCATCCGTTTTGCAAATTCCTCCCGCTCGGTTTTGGATGGCTGGCGAAGTCTGCCGTTCGGCTGGCGCAGACCTGATTTTCTTTTACGTTGAGCCGTTGCCATATCTCGCCTTTCACTGCCCATGCTTCCAGAATGACGGAATAAACCCATATGCGGAGTTTTTCGGCTGCCGCGCCATGTCCGCCGCCAAACCAGTGATAGGCGCTGCACGGGGCGTTTCTAGCGATTTGGACGGCCTCGCTGATTTACGTGCCTCGCGGCGATCTGGCGGAATACTGCGTTTTTCAACGACAAATGGCCGACGTTCGCCCCATTTGCCGAATTTGCTCATCGGCCAGCTCGCTGATCGGCCAGATTGCAAAACCGCCCAGCCGCGAGAACATCCGCAGAGATATTCCGTTTTGGCGCTGGCTCAACAACCGCCGCAACCTCCTTGGCCTTTCGCTCGCGTTCCCGGCGAACGGCCCAGCCATCTCGATCCATGTATTCCCGGTTTTGCCGAGATTTTCTTTCCTTGAAACCAGGATCAATCTCGCAGCGAATGTTATGGGTTCCGACACCCAAAGCGGCGGAAATGTCCTTCCACGACAGCTTTTGGCGGCGCATGGCCTTGGCTCGTTCGGCCCACGGAGCCGGGCCTGCGACTTTCTGGAGGCGAGGGATGTTGATGTTTAGGCTGATGAATGTCTTGCCAACGACGCTGGCGGACTGGCCTATCTCGCCGCCTATTTCGTCATAGGTCTTGCCCTCGCGGCGAAGTTCAATGGCGCGGGGAAGCCAGTCTGGAGTGGTTGGGTTGGTCATTCGGCTGCCTCGTATTGAAAGATGTCGGAATATCGGCCCGTCATCTTGTTATAGTGAAGAGAAACAACACCCTTCGATCCGACAGACTTGAACCGGCATTTCTTGATGTGGATGTCTGTATTTGTTGTTTCTTCGTTACGATATACGACGATCCCAAGGTCGGCTTTGTTTGCCCAATTGGCCGATCCGCTGATATCGTAAAGCGAAGGGACTGGCGTTGCCTTTCCAGCCTCTCCGTGAATCTTCGAAGGATGCGCAACAATCCAAACATGAACGCCACGCTGCGTCGCAAACTTTTTGATCTTCGATAGGGACTGGCCGATGTATTCGGTCTCAGTCATGTTGTTTGGCCGTTGATGCTCTATTTCATTCCAAGGATCGATAACGACGCCTCGGATGCCGTAGCGCATAACGGCCGCCCCGGCCTTTTCGAGAATCCAATCGAGCGTGGTCACAACCCTGTCGCCGTCGGCGCGGATGAATGTGAAATAGCCCTGTGCCCAATCGAGTGCTCGCTCGAGATGCGGTTCGCTCATGCGCGGCGTTGGCCCATCCCAAAATGGGGCGTCGAGATATTTTTCGGCGAACTTTGAAAGGTGCTCGGATGGCGGGTTTTCAAAGCTGCAAATCGCGAACGCCCATCGGAAGCGCAGCGCCATGTTGACCATGATGGCGTCGACAAACTCGCTTTTTCCGCTGTTCGGAATGCCGGTGACGATTGAAAGCTGCCCCTCGGCGATGGTCATATGCTTGTCGAGGTTATCCCAGCCCGTGGACAGCGCGCGGGCGCGACCGACGCGGTAAAGTTCAATGACCTCTTTGCGATAGTCGTCCGCCTCGTGAATTCCATCGATCGGCCACGGCTTGGCGCGGACAAGCTCGTTGCACAGCGCCTCAGCGCCGTCATAAACGAGAACCTCATTGGCGTCCTTGCGGCCATCTGGCCATGTCACGCGCCAGCATTTCTCGCGGCCGAACCGACGCGCCAGCTCTTCGGAGAGCGCTTGCCCTGGCCCATCCGCATCGGTCGCCAGGATGAATTTTTCGACCGCAGCCAGTTCCTCGCGACAATTCCAGACGTAGGAGAATTTTACGTCTTCGTCAGGATTGATCGGCTCGTCTCGGACGTTTTTGGGAGCCCCGTCCGGCACGGAAAGCACGTTCGCAAAGCCGATTTCTCGCAAGCTGAGCGCGTCGATCTCGCCCTCGACGATGTAGATTTCCTTGGCGTCGCCTATCATATCGAGGCCATAGAAAACCTTTTCCGCGCCTTTCTCTTGGCGAAAGCGCTTGTCCTTGGTGCGGTATTTGACGTTCACAACCTCGCCGTTCCGCATGTAGGGGAACGCGATAACCGGCTCTACTTTTCCGGTTCCACCGTCAGACATCCAAACTTCGACGCGAGTGACGCCGGCGCGGAATAGCGTCCCTTGGCTGATTCCGCGAAGGGCGAACCATTCGATCATCGTATCAGCCGGCGCTTGGGGAATGAAGTTTGGTTTGATCAGCGCGGATCGATGACGCGGCGCGCGGATGTCATCGGGACTGCGATCAGTGACGCCGCCAGTGAACCCGCAATGATGGCAAAGGTAAACCGCCCCATTCGGTTCGAACGTAACCGAAAGGCATGGGTCTGACTTGTTTTTTCGTGACGAACTGCACTTCGGACAAACCGTTTTAACCGTTCCCAAACCCTTACACTTTACGCGGATACCCTCTTGAAACAAAAGGTCTTCGATCATGATTTAGCTCCGCTAGATGGCATACACCTTTTGGAAACTACGGATACTCGGACCATCACGCGCACTGCTCGTTATTTTCTGCCGATCTGGACGCTCGCGCATTCGATTGCAAAACGTCTTATCCCAATCCAATTTCAACGCCTTAGAACCGGCTAGTCCGCACCAAAAGTCTCGGAATCCATCAAGACCTTCGCCAAGCAAAAACTGCCGCGAATATCCCATTGCGATGCAAATCTCGATTGTTCGCTCGGCTGGAGCCCAATCATCTGGCAAGCGCGATCCGCGCTTGCTGTCACGTTTTGGCTTAGCCGCGACTTGGGGGCAGATGGGGGTTTCTAATTCTAATTGAGGAGAACCGTTAGGTTCTCCGACCGGGAAAACGGGTGCGCGCGTGGTTTCCTTATATGCGCGGTCTTCAGTAACGCTGTCACGCGTTATATCCGTTACGGAAGTAACGATGTCACGCGTTACAGGTGTTACGCTGTTGTATCCGTTACGGTCACGAAACCGTCTCTGACGCTCAGCGTTCGCCTCACGAGCGGCATCCTTGCGCTGTTCATCAAGCTTGCAGATAAGCGCAAGCGCATCGGCCTCAGAATAGCCTAGCGCCTTCATAGCCTTTGAAATGTCGGAAGGGCTCACTCGCGCCCCTCGATTTCCGATAGACCCGGCCATGTGTCAGCGCCAAGAGCGGCGACTGTTTCCGAATCAAGCCGCGTGTATTTTTCTAGGCGCGCGAGAACGTCGGCTTGAACGCCATGAGCCTCGGCGATCTCGGAAATAAGCTCACCAACGGGTCTGGAACCGAGCGCATGAAGATTTTCTGTTAGATGGCGGAATCGAGCGTCTCGCCGCAGCGCAACCTTTTCGACGACCTTTTTCGCGACGTCGCCAAGCGAAGTCCAGTTATCGGATTCGTCATTGGGAATTGTCAGACCGCTATGGCCTGTGGTATTACGTTTCAAAGCCGTTCTCCTAGTTCTGTAGGACTCCGGTTAGGGCTTGCGTGTTCGCTTCCAACGACGCGCAGGCCCGATTTTCCAATGTAAAACGAATCATGAACGCGCGCAAGCGTTTTCCCTATTGACTCGCCTGAATTTCGGGGAGTTGCGGTGGTCACGTGGCGCTCTCCCATTTCTGGCAAGCCGGCGTTCCAGCCTTAATGTCCGTCCCGCCGTTGATCCAGAACCTGCGTGGTCGGCTGTTAGCCTTTTCAACCATCGCGGCTTCTGGAGGCCATCCATTCTCAAGACGATACCGTAATGTATTCCAAGGAACGACGCACCTTGGATCAGATGACCATGCTTTCCTTACTTTAGATTCTCCAAACGCAGTTATATAAATTACACTTCGCCTATTTCGGTTGCTTCCTGTGCGATCAACCCATCTGCAATTATCAGGGCAATATCCTAATTCGTTATTTTTGCGATCAATTATAAGGCCGCGTTCATACCCTTCTTCTTGAGCCCATTTTGCAAATGTCTCAAAATCATTCCATTCATCGCACACTGAAATACCGCGACCCCCATAATTTGCAAAATGCACAAATTTTGGATTGTTGCATCTCGTTTTCATAGTGCACCACACACCATAAAGCGAAGAACGATGGTCTCTTTTTGCGTGTCCGTGTTTCATTTTTTATGTTCCCAAAATGAACACGCTGGTGTTGACGCACGAATATCTGTGGCCGATCCTCTCGTCCAAAGAGCCCGCATCCTCGAACATTTTATGTAAGCCCCGGCGCACCCACCGCTGTATGCCTTGTGAGCGCATGAGCGGCATGTCTCGCCCTCGGGGCCTGTTCCTGGAATTCCGGCGTAAAGCCCCTTTTTGGGAATAAAAGATCGGAACAGCTTCTTTCGCTCTGATGGCGTCATTACGCGGTCGAAGATCGGGAGGTCTGGCGCGGTCATGCGGCGCTCCTTTTGAGAGAAGCGCGGGCGCGGCGAAGGTCGCCAGCGGTTAAAGACATCGCGGCGGGAGATTCCCACAAGTTATCGCCGTCCCGCCATTTGTCGTCGTCGCAATCAATGTTATCGCGGCACGATTCAGCGAACGGCTTCAAAGACTCCTCAAGCTCCACAATCCTCGCCTTCATGGCGAGGGCTGTGGAGAGGGCGCATGATGCGACTTCAATGTATTGTGCGTCGGCTCCTTCCTCGTTTGAGCGTGAAAAATGCTCCTCTTCGAGAATGGTGATCAGCGTGTCCATGTCTTCTGGCTTCAAACAGCTCATTCCGCTAGCTCCTTATCCGACACGAACGCAGGCCCGTATTTTGCCAACAATTCAGCGGGCGACAGCGCAAGGTCGCGAGGATCGTCCGTCAGGCCCAACGTGATCGGATGGCGCCAGAGGTCTTTCTCCATGAACAATGTCGATCCTGGAATGTCGGGGTTAGGCCACAGCAAGCTCTCACGCGGCTTCGGAGCGACTGTGCCGGCGGGAACTTCCACGCCGTCGATATGATGCACCCACGCGGGCTGCTTTGGGGTTTTGGCTTTGCGAGGCTTCATGGCTTGCCCATCTCCGCAGGAATAGAAGGATCGGCTCGCCATTCAGCATCGCGCGCCCGGAGCTGGCGACACACCGCAGCGAGAATTTCGGCTTCGCTCGCCGCCTCGATGAATCGCTTGACCAAAGCCGAGTGAGACCAGGGCTTAGACCTCGGAGCGGTGATGATCCGCGCGGCTATGGCCTCCTCAGTCAATTCCGCAACCCATATCAGGCTCAACAGTGCTTCGGGGTCTGGACGGAACGGCGCGGACTCGCGCACGATCTCCCATTCTGGGAGCCGCTCTTCGAGCTTGGCCAGGCGCAAATCGTTTTCCTTGCACAGCGCGTAACCGATGCTTGGCATAAGATACGAAATTATTTTGCAATCGCGATGGTGGCGTTCGTCTGCGAACAACCAAAGTTCCGGGCTGGCTAGGCGGAACATGGCGGCTTGGTTGATCAGGCGTTCGGTATTGTCGTATTGCGACTTGATCTCGCCGGACACGAGATGGTCCCGTCCGATCGCGCAAACATCGGCGCGGACCGATCCCCTGGCCATGACTAGTTCGTGGACAATCCTCGCGCCGGGCCAACGCGAGCGATAGAACGCTTCGACTCCGTGGCGCATCATTTCTTCGGCCCATGACACGGGACGCCGTGTCACGCGCGCGCCGTCGAAACGAGATGATTTCTCGCTGAGAAGACTCATTTCCCCATCCCCTCCAGAAACGCCTCAATCGCATCCCGATGCACGCTCGTGGAGAGCAGACGCACGCTGGTTCTCAGCAGCGCGCAAGCCGCGTCGCGTTGGGATTCGGCGGATTCGGCGCGAGCTCGCTCGTCAACGTATTTGTTGGCGTATAGGTCACGAGAGCGACGGGTAAGCGCGAGCGATGCATGATCTTCGTCCCTCTCCCACTTCAGCGCGTCGATCCGAGCCTTGATCGCGTCTGGCAGTTCCTCAAGCTGCGGTCCATAACCGAGCCCCGTTAATGTGCGGATTTGGCCGAGGGCGAAGATAAGATCGTCATATTCGACTTGGTGGGTCATGGACGAGGTTCCAATTGCGGAAACACTGGCTCACCGTCGCCAACCCATTCCGCGATGCATGAAAAAAATCCGTGTGGAAGCATCATCGGCGTGACGGACCAGCCAGCCGCGATATATGAATCGCGGTGACTGCGGGCGATGTAGGCGAAGATACGTTCCATCAAATCACCTCTTCATTCCTATGGGTCCGATGGTTCGGCTGGTCCGACGAAGAACTTGCACTTGTGCCCGTTGTATTTGAGAGGATTCCCCCCCCCCCGCATCATCCATGCCGCCGAACAGTGGAAGCGTGCTATGATCGTCCTGTTTTTTCGTCGCCATCGTAGTTTCATGCTCGCCAGCGAAAACGAGCGACATGCGGCGCTCAATGTCGGCGCGGTATTCGGCCTCGCGCTCGATCAGGATAGATTTGAATCCTTCGAGCAATGCCGCATGGCCTGTGCTGCCAGTTCCAGCGAAGCAGTCGAGGACAGTCCCACCCGGAGGCGTTATCATCCGCACTAACCAGCGCATGAGCGCGATTGGTTTTACCGTTGGATGTTTCGACGCTAGGCGATCATCTGGGCCAGCTTTGGCGCTGTAGAAGAAACGAGCTGCAGAACCTGAATCGCCATATGTCGGCGCATTCTCAAAGGTCGAACCGACGCCTTCGCCCTTCCATGCGCCAAAGACATTCACCTGCTTTTCTTGTGAGCGTTGGTGATGTTCAGCGAGAATTCCGCTTGTCGTATCCGGAAATCCAGCCAGCACTTCCTCGCTGCCGTCATGGCAGATGTTGGCCGGCCATCTCCCGGACGGCAGTTCATGTTTGCCATCCGGCAATTCGAAAGACGTTCCGTTGCCAGGAATGCCGCCGCCGTGACGCCGCCGCGTATTTGGCAATCCTCCCGGTTTGCCGTTCATGAGATTGCCGCCGCGAATATCGGTTATCGTCTCGCGGTCCCAATTTCTGTCGAGCGCCTCTTGGTCATCAGCTTCAACCCTGCATGCGTCAACGTTGATCGCTCCGGTTCCATGCTTCAGCACATTGGCCGCGACTGTCGCTTCGCCAAGCGGTTTGCAGGCGAGGCAGATCGGCTCGTAGGCAGGGCTAACGCCCGCGACCCGGCAATTTTCCGCTTCCAGATCGATAGCATTCGCGAGAGCAGAAAGTTCGAGGATGGCGCTCAACTTCAAGGCGATTGCGTTGAAACTTCTTTCCGCATGTGAGGCATTCGCAATCGACCATTGACCAGTCCTGTGGGCCAGGATGATGCTCACTGGCGTGATCTTCGACACTAAGAACCTCAAGGTTTTCAATGTCATTATGGTGCTTAATTCCGTCTCGATGATGGACGTGTTCGCGCGTTTCGAGCTTTCGGCCCAAATGCCGTTCCATGACGCGACGGTGCTCAAGCTGGAAATCGTCGCCGTCTCGAACAGCGACATATCCATCTGATCTGATAAAGCGCCCCGTGTATTGGACCGCCGCTCGGCATTCCATTGAGCAAAACCGAACTCTTCCCCGCTGCAATCGCGAGGGCTTAACATCGAAAACTGTTCCGCATCTTTCGCAGGCAACGTCGACCATAGCGCGCTCCATATTTCACGTAGCTTGGAGCCTATTATCGCTATATTTTCGTTATTTTGCAAGGGTTTTTGCGCCAAACAAATATTTTCAAACGCCGGCTTCAATGCCGTTCCCCAGCCCTCCCATTTGCGCGCGTCATCGGTCGCGTGTTCATAGAGCTTATATTCTGGGTGATCTGAACGAAGTTCTGGACGTTGGATTGTGCCAAGACCCGACGATTTCCCGGCGACATTGAAACCAACGCTTTGCGTCTCAAGTTTACCGGCAGCCTTGTCTATCGCCTTGGAAACATTTAGACTTTTCGGGAATCCGCTTCCAAATAAATACATGATTTGGTCACGGATTTCAAACCCCGCGTCCTCAATCGCGCAGACCATGCGATGCGAGCATTTCGGCGCGGCGAAAGCGACAAGATGTCCGCCGGGCTTGAGCACGCGCAATACCTTCGCCCATGTCTCGGGACGAAACGCGATGTCGCCACCATCCCAGGCTTTGCCCATGAAGCCTTTGGACAGGCGCGCGTATCCATCCGTCCCGGCGCGTGCGCGCTTTTCGTTAGTTCCTTCGCCATCAAGTGAGGTTGCGGAGAACCTTTTTATTGTCGAAAGCAGATGATAAGGCGGGTCACAACAAACCGCGTCCACACTGTTCGCGTCCATGTCATCAAGCACGTTGATGCAATCGCCGGCATGAAGAATAACGCGGCCATTGTGGAATGACTGGCTCATGCGCTACCTCCCAACACCGCCTTGATCGCCGCGAGCGAATTCAGTGTCTCGCGATCCCCGGCATCGACGCGCGCGGCGATCTTGCGAGTTGCGTGTATCCCGGTCGTATGGTCACGGCCACCAAACGCGCGGCCGATTTGTCCCCATGATCGCTCCCCAAGTTTGCGAGATAAGAACATCGCGATGTGGCGGGGCTCGACCAAATGAACTACCCGAGATTTTGACAGCATATCAACGCGACCGATGCGGTAGTGAGCACATACAGCCTGCTGAATTTCTCGGATCGTTGTTTTTTGGATTTCACTCATGACAACCCACTCCCATCTTTGGAATACTGGCATTCCGCCTCGCGACGGTTCTTAAATCCGGGATCGCCCATCAGCGCACCTGTGCGATCCGATCCGCCGCGCTTGGCCTTTCTCGGCGCCGGAAGCGGATCGCGGTCCGCCATCTTGGGTGCGTGGTCATGGGCGGAAACGCGCGGCGAGACGATCTCGGTCGCCTCGGCGAGGGTCGGGTCTGGCCAACAGCATCCCGTCAGCGACGGCAAGCTACTCAAAATTTCTGGCGACATTTCCAGACATGACGGCGGATTCTCTGCCACAAATTCAGTCGATTTGCGTAATGCGGGATTTTCATGCGGTTTTTTTGCGGGACGCCCAACCGGGCGCCTGACGCCGATCTTAGCGGCCATGTGTTTCACCGCTTCAAGAGACCGACCAACGCGCGCACAAATGGCTTCGGTCGAGATTGTCGGATTAGGCCACCAAGCGCGGACAAACTCGATGTCGGCGTCTTTCCAGAATTGCGGCGGTCGCTTTTCCTTCGCGGCGCGCGGCGACCTGATCTCCCAGCCCTCCGCCCTCAATGCCGCGATAAGAGCGCGAATTATGCTGTTTGTCACTGCGCCTCGATCAGTCATGTCTGAACTTCTCTGGTTTGAATGCCAAGCGCCGCGAAAGCGCGCCGAACGTCATTGATCCCCTCCGCGATTAGAAAATCATGGCCGAGCGCGTTCACCTGCAACCCGAAGTCAATTTGCTCGTCGCTCGCTACCCCAGCGCGTATCTTGCGGAGCTTGTCAGCCGGGCGCTTCATCTCGATCACGACGAGACGGCGCGGCAGGATCACGAAAATGTCGGATGCGCCCTTGCGGAGCCCCATGCGCTTCATGCGCGCAGCTTCCCAAAGCGTGCGACGACTCTCGTTCGGTATGTGAACAATTTCCTTGTGAGGAAGGACAGCATGAAGCCAGCCGATCACGGCTTCATGGACTTCATCTTCACTTCCGGCGCGCGCGGCCATTTGTATATCCCGTTTGGAATATTCGCATATTCCCTTTTTGCATATTCATTCAGCCATCGATTACAGCCGCGTCCCGTCAGGACATAACCAATCGACCGGCGGCTGCCCATCCACGCAAAGAAGCCGTTTGTCGTCATCCGTCCGCGTCGTGATGGGCTTGATGGAATTGCTCGGGTCGCGCGGGCCGTCGAAAAAATACGCAGCGCCCATAAGAGCGACCATGATGACTGCGAACGCCGCGTCGATGTGCCAAACTCTGCGCTTCATGATCCTCTCCATCACCCACGGCGCCGCGCAATCCGCGCGAGCGTCAACCATTCCAATTAAAGGCCCGATCCCAGCACGCGCCGAGCCTCCGCAAGATACGCTTCAACCTCCCGAGCTTGATCCGCGTCAGTGTGATTGCCGCCTCTAAGAGCCATTTCGCGTTCATGTGAAAGCCGTTCAATTTCTTTTTGGAGTTCCTGAACAAACGCGACACGCAATGCTTCAACAATCCAACCGCGAACGCCCTTTGTTCGGCGCCGCGCGATGTTCTCAAGCGTTCCCGGAGCGACTCCAATTTTGCGCGCAACAGCTTTCCGGGCGGCTGGCACGCTGCAACCGGAGCGTTCGATTTCTCGTCGCTCCAGCTTTGTCGCCCATGCGCGGGCTTCCTCGTTGATTGCGGCTATCGCGGACATTTTATCCTCGGATCGCGGACGCAAATCCCGTCTCCATCATGCGAGTTTGCATTCATGGAGACGCAACACACACGCAAACGACCTACACATCTTGACGAGTCTCGCCGTTGTCGCGGCGCGGATCATTCCAGACTTTTGCCCTAAAGAGCCGGCAGGTGCGGGTGAACACCTGCCGGCAAGTCGAGGGAGAAACATCCATCAAGGCTACCGCAAAACCGTTGCGGCACACGGCATCCTCTCAGGAGTTCCACTTACCGAGAGAATTTCTTTTGCCCTTCCGGGCGAATAACCGCGACGCCCATGCACAGAGGCCAATCTATCACGGGCGTCGCTTAATCGGCGACACCATTGCCGCTGATTTGTGTTCATATTGCCTTCTCCGGGAAATCCTCAAGCTTGATCCGGCCGCGCGAGGCCGCGACAATTGCCTGTCGCCACCCGTTCGCCACGCCACGATAGCGCCATGTCAGGATTTGCGTAGGAGTCGCACCGATTTTCTCGGCCTCTTTTTCAATTTCGGGAGTGGTCTTGTGCGGCTTGCGTTTCATGTCTCGAATATGGCGGATGCAAAAATATTTGTCAAATGTTATTTTTGTGCTTGCCAATTTGCAAATGCCATGCGACAACCAATCATCAGCGCCCCGCCGCGAAGGAGAAGCAAATGACACCCAAAATCGTTCGCACGCCGACAAGAGCCGAAGGAGGGATAACTCCTGAAGAAAAGGCGCGGCTCGACGAACACGCCAAACTTTGGATTGCGCGCGCGTTCAGAACAGATCAGATCGAGCCGGATAAAATCATTCCTGCGATCAATGATTTATACGCGGCGGCAGGATTGAAAAAGCCTCGCGTGATTATCGTTCCGTCGCCGCTCGTAATGGCATTCGCATATGGCGCGTCAACCGCAATTATTTATCGGTCCAAGAACGCCGCCACCCGGGACGCCACCTACGCCATCTACGCCGCCACCG
>Ga0208689_1000292_pt1 | contig 41724 bp, 44 predicted proteins | sample June2015DPH_8_15_FD_184700 | JGI IMG/M metagenome (GOLD analysis project Ga0208689, IMG submission 184700) | Peatland microbial communities from SPRUCE experiment site at the Marcell Experimental Forest, Minnesota, USA - June2015DPH_8_150... | ecosystem: Environmental > Terrestrial > Soil >... | reverse complement strand
GGCTTCCGCCTCTGGTCGTGAGCTCTTCGCTGAATCCGCCGAACCGCCGGATGCGGACCCGCATGTCCGGTGGTGTGGCAGGGGAGGCGGGGTGACCCGCTCCCCTATGCCGATTGCTCAACAGAGTGCTTCACTGTTCTTTTTTAGAATCCAGACAACTTCTGTTTGGGTCGAGGGTTTGATCCAAACGAAGACGGCTTCCCGGTTGAGATCTCAGCAGTGAATCGTGAACCGCTCTGACGTAGTTCTTCTACGTGGAGGAGCAGTTCATCTCCCAAAATCAGCGCCAAACCCTCAAAAACTCTAAGGAGACTTATGAAACTACGCACACGTGTCGTTTTGCAACTTGCAGCACTATGCTTTGTGCTGGCCGCATACAGCTTTGCCGCCGACAACGCTCACCTTTACATCGTGCATGGCATTCCAGGACGGGATATTGCCGATAACCTGAACCCCGGTTTGCCGATCGATGTATTGATCAACGGCACCTGCCTCGCGCGGGGGCTGACGTTTGACAACACCAGTGGGCCGCTCAGTTTTTCCGCCGGAACCTATGACGTGCAGATCAGCGACGCCAACACGCTGGCACCCTGCACAAATTCGCCGATCATCGACTCGCAGGTGACTCTGAGTTCTGGAGCAAGTGTGTCGGCCGTGGCCGCAATCAGCGGCGGCAAACCCACTCTGCTGCAGTTCGCCGACAACCTGTCGCCAGTAGCGCCGGGCAATGCGCGTTTTGTCTTAGCTCAAGCGGCAGATGCTCCTGCGTTGCAAGCCACGCTGACGCGGTTGTATGTCAAGGGTCATCAGACGTTCAGCGTAGCCGCAAGTGCTGGCAAGCAGCAGGCGATCAGCGTACCGGAGGGCACTTATCTGGTGCAGGTTGTCGCCGCTGGCAGCACGACCCTGGTGGCATCGGAGCAGATCGACTTGGTCGATCAGTCCGTCACATTTACGTATGCTGCTGGCGAGGCGGCCAACAACTCTGTAGGGCTGATCAATAGAACTGTGCGAGATGTGTTCTAACGGTTCTGTGCAGGAATCTGACAGGGCCCGCGATTTTGGCGGGGTCGGCTTTCCGGTCAAAGCGGGTACCGGCGCCGTAGTCGCTGTGGAAATGTGGGAACCCGCGGTTGGTGCGGGTTTCCAAGCTCCGTGGGACGGACAAAAAATCTTCCGCAAAGATTCCGCCATAGGTCCCACGGATCGTCATTTCCACGGCGAACCAGCAATTCTGCCCATTTTGGTGCAAATGTCGTCGGTGGGTGCTGCGCAAGACCAAAATCCTTGTTTCCAGAAAGCCGCGTAGAATGCACACTTTTACAGATTCTTGTGCAGAGCCGTTCTAACCAAGGCAGTTCTAAGCCGCGCCGTGCTTGGGCGGCCCGTCTTTATTCTTTTACTTTTCTTTTTCACTCGGCAAGTTTTTCGCGGCAAGTGCTTAAAGTGGAGACGGGGTTTTGCCAAGTCGAGTGGCCCAAACTCAGGCACCCGTAAGGACTGAACCTAAATCGCACAGATCCGGTGCCTTTTTTGTTCACTGGCGCTACCGCGCATTCTCTCCGCTGATTTGAAACAGACCGACGCGATTGCTCTCAGAATCCACCACGTAAAGCCATTGGCCCCCGTCAATCCACATGCCCGATGGATGGCTAAAGTTCGCGCCTTGGATTGTCCTCGCATCAAAGATGTAGAGCGCCTGCCCCTCGCGCCGGAAGACCTGAATTTGATTCAGAACTGGATCGCTTACGTAAATATTTCCTTGGTTGTCTACCGCTAACCCGGTGCGATGATCGGCGTAGGCCAGGTTAATTGCCCGCCGGTAATGGCCCGCTGTATCGAGAATCTGAATGCGCGTGTTGCCTGCATCGAGCACGAACACTTCACCACCGCTCACCACCACTTGGCTCGGTTGTCTGAACTCGCCGGGACCGTTACCACCACCGCGCTTCCCGACCTTGCCAATAACGCGCCCTCGGCTGTCCATAATAATGACCATGTGCCGTGGCGCATCGCAGACGTAAATGCGTCCCGTAGTTTTATCGATCGTGATCCCGGCTGGACTATCGAAGTACGATTCTCCACCTCTCAGTTTGCCCAAGTAGCCGTGAAACTTTCCTCTCGAGTCGTAGATGAGCACCGATCTGCTCCTCTGGTCGACGACATATAAGTTGTCCCGACCATCTACGGCGAGCGAGATGGGAGTGCCGAGGCGCTCGCTGCCTCTGCCCAGAACGCTGTATTTTGAACGAATAAAGTCGAAGACGTGCACGGCTTTAGCACCGGGATCGGCGACGAAGACACGGTGGTTCGAGTCTGTCGTCACGGCGGATGGTGACTGCAACGCATCCACGTGAATTACAGGGTCTGCCGGCCCCGCGATGATGTCGAGTGTTCGATCAAGGATAGGATGTAAGCGTCTTACATCATCAGCCGATGAAAATACACGCACAAAACTGAGACTCGCTGTAGCTTGTTGGACATTGCTTTGCGCTGGTTGCGGGGAGGTTGCGAATGTAGTGTCCCAGGCGGCCGCGGGGCCGGTCACGATGCAACACATGAGTAAAACGCTGATACGTCGCCGAATGGATTTGTCCACAGACACAAGATCAACCTTGCTTCGATTCCATTGGAAATCCTAAGAAGGTGCACTGTCCGGCGTCACGGCGGAACGTGATCTTCGTCACAAATGTGGGAGGGGCCTTTGGGTCACACCAAGCCGGTTGTGAGTTTAAAGGCGATGTTTCGACAGTAATGCCGCTACTACCAAGGCGGGGGGCTGTTCCCGCGCGGTGGGCTTGCTTTCTTTCCCGTCCGCTTGGGAGTGGTCCGGCCCAACTGCGCAATCAATGCGAACCCTTAGCTCCAACCAGCGGTATTGCCTTGCGAAGCGTGGCATTCACCAGGCGGACTAAGTTTTCACCGCTCTTTGTAAGGTCGAGTTTCGATTTCTCGATGTATGCCGTCGCGCCAGCTTCCTTCAGTTTGCCGGCGTTGCCCTGGGAAAGGCCGCTAAGCACGATCACCGGAATGCGAGCTGTCGCTGGATCTTGCCGGAGAGATTGCAGCACGCGTTCGCCTCCTAACTTGGGCAACAGCATGTCCAGAATGATGAGGTCGGGCTCACTCTCCCGAGCCTTTCGAAGGGCCTCTTCCCCATCGCTGGCCTCCACGACAGTGAAACCGGCGTCGCTCAGGACCTGCCGGGCTGCCATCCTTAAGTACCTGCTGTCCTCGACCAGAAGAAGCTTTGCCGTCAATGAGTTACCTCCAAATCGTTGGCTTTCCTGCCCGTCGAGAGAACTGCCGTTCACCTGAGCGACAGTCAAACATCTTGGCGCCCTGCAGGAGCCGCAGTTTTCAGGCTACCGCGCATCTGGCTGCGCTAGTTGTGACCTCTGTCACAACGGCTGTTACGATAGTGTTATTTGCTGCTTCCGACCGCAGGCAGATCTTCCCGCAAAAGTGGCACGTAGATCACGGCTCCCAGCTCCCCACGATGAGGGCCGGTCTTGGCATTGGGATGTACCACCACAGTTCCCGCCCGGAGTTTTTGCGCGCCGACTCTGGCACGCGAGATAGCTTTGGCGCGGCTCCTACCGGGCGTTTGAGGGGTGTCGCTGTCCAGTTCGCCGCTGCGATCGCCGCTGAGGTCAACTATGGCATTCCTCTATCGCCGATCGCTTCAATATCCGCAGCGATTACGGCAATGTCGAAGGAACCCGCCATCAGCGTTTTCTTTTTACCGGTCTCTACCAGTTGCCCTTCGGTCAGGGCCGCACTTTCCTGAATACCGGTGGCTGGAAAAACGCGGCGCTGGGCGGTTGGGAACTAAGCACCGTGACTCTGCTTGAAACCGGCCCCTGGCTCACGCCGAGCATCAGCGATTCCTACGACGAGTCCAACACCAACGTCGTCAATCGTGGTGCGTACCTGCGTCCCGATCAGGTCTCGACGAATTTCTACCAAGGTCAGTCACGGGCGCAATACCTCAACCTCGCCGCATTCGCGCCCACTCCGGCTGGCGCCGGGCGCTTCGGCAACGCTGGAGTCGGCATCCTGCAGGGTCCCGGCACAACCGCCGCCAGCCTCGGCCTTGCCAAAACCTTCCACCCCACTGAGCGAGTAAAAGTGCGCTTCGAGTCCACGTTTACCAACGTGTTCAACCACACCAACTTCGCTCCTCCCGCCGCGCAGATCGATGTCCCGGCAACCTTCGGCGTCCTCAGCGCTCCGCAAACCGCAGAGAACGCTGGCAACCGCACTGGGCTAGCGCTCAGGGTTGAATTCTGAGGGTAAGGGTAGGAGTGCAGTTTTAAACCGCACCACTACCCTTAGGAGTGAGCCGGCGGGAGGGGCGAAAATGATTTAGCATCCTCTCTCATGTGCGCGCCCGCTCCCGAGATGACTGCGGACCAGGTCTTGCAGGCCTTTCATCGAGATGCGCCCAATCTCTTTCTGGGTGCTGGGATCGTGTCGGTGGGACTGGTCGCGGCGGCGTTTTCCGCCATCCGCCGCAAGCTCGATCCTGTGTTGATTTACTTTGCCCTCTTTGCCGTTCTGTATGGCCTGCGCATGTGGATGGTGTCAAACCTGATGGGGCTGACCATGCAGGGCTCGTCGCTCTACCCAAGACTCAGCGCCGCTCTCGACTTTACCGTCGCAATTCCCGCATTCCTGTTTTTCAAAGCCGCCGGGCTCCTCCGCCGCCAAGCCACGATCTTGAGCTACGCGCTGGGAATCGTGCTGGGCTCTTTAGCGCTGGCGACGGCCGCCTTCGGGCTGCAGCGTATCTTTGTCCAGATCGCCAATATCTCGATCATCGCAGCTCTAATTATTGTGGCCTCGCGGTCCATAGGCAGGAGGTCGGATAATGAGGATCTTCTGGTGATCCGCCCCGGCCTGCTGATTTTTGTGGCCTTCGTTTTATGGGAGAACATCCGGAGTGCGCTCGGGCTCCGGCTCCCCGACGTAGAGCCAATTGGTTTTGTGGTGCTTCTGGGGACTCTCGGATATGTGGCCGCGCGCCAGACCCTGCAGCGGGACCTGCAGCTCAGCGAGATTCAAAAGGAACTTGAAGTGGCCCGGCGGATGCAGTTGTCAATTCTGCCCACCGGGTTCCCCAACTCCGCCAACTTCCACGTCGCCGCCCGTTACGTGCCGATGACTTCGGTTGCTGGAGATTTCTACGACTTCATCGTGGCCGACGACCGGCAGGCCGGGCTGCTTATCGCTGACGTCTCCGGCCACGGCGTTCCTGCCGCCCTCATCGCCTCGATGGTGAAAGTAGCGGCAACCTCGCAGCGCGCCAACGCCGCCGATCCCGCTCGATTGTTGGCGGGAATGAACGCCGTTCTCTTCGGCAATACCCAGAACCAGTTCGTCACCGCCGCCTACGTTCATCTCGATTCCACGTCCAGGACACTCCAATATTCGGCAGCGGGGCATCCGCCCATGCTTCTGCTGCGCCACGGAAAGGTGATCGAAATTGCCGAGAATGGTTTGATCCTCGCCGCCTTCGACTCTGCGACGTACACCAACGCCGCGCACCCGCTGGAACCTGGTGATCGCCTCCTGCTCTACACCGATGGCCTCATCGAAGCAGCCAACCCCATTGGAGATTTCTTTGGACAGGATGCTCTGTCCGCCCTACTCCGGCAAACGGCCGACCTTCCGCCATCGGCCGCCTCGGATCAGATCATTTCCTCGGTCCAGCGATGGTCGGCCTCACAGGACGACGATCTTACAGTTCTCATCTGCGACTACGTCCGAGTAAACTAGAATCGCCTGACACTATTGTCCGAGTACAGCTCATGGGAAGAGTTTCTTTCAGGGGCGTGCTTCTGATCAGTCTGATCGCGCTTGCAGGGTCGGCTTTCGCGCGAGTGAAACCCGAACTGAAGGCAAAACCTGCGCAGTACTTCTTGGTACTGCTGAATCGTCCCGCCAATGCTCCGCAACTGAGTAAAGAAACGGGCGAAAAGCTGCAGGAAGAGCACATGGCCAATATCCGTAGGATGGCGGCCGAACCCAAACTTGTGATAGCTGGGCCTTTCCTGGATGACACGACGCTGCGCGGCATCTTCGTATTGCAAGCCGACTCAGCGCCGCGGGCGGTCGTTGCGGGACTGTTCCCGTTGAGCGTTCCGGGGGAGTTGCGGGCTGTTGACATTTTCCGCGTAGGCGCGGAACAGAGCACGACGTTGTTGAAGGACGATCCAACTGTCAAAGCTGGTCTGCTCAAGACTGAAATCCATCCCTGGGCCACAGGCAAAGGGGTGCTGGCGTCAGGACAGCCGCTGCAGTAACTAACAAACCCTGCGATCGGAGGCTGCCCGGTAAAGAAGTTCGCGGAGAACAGAAATTGGAAACTGAGAACCGAGAACAGCTTTCCTACCCGCCAGCCTTCAACTCGGTGAGCACCTGTTTGGCGATTTCTTTCAAGGTCTCAAACACCCCCGTGCCCTGAAACGCCACCGCCTCGATCATGGCCTCATTCTTCTTGCGCAGCTCTTTGCTGAGGGCTTCTGTGGACAGAATATTGGGCAGATCGCGCTTGTTGAGCTGCAGCACGTAGGGAATTTTGTTGAAGTCGTAGCCGTGCTCTTTCAGGTTCGACATCAGATTATCGAGCGCTTCCACGTTGGCGTCCATGCGCTGTTCCTGCGAGTCAGCGACGAAGACGATGCCATCCACGCCGCGCAGAATCAGCTTACGGCTGGCGTCGTAGAAAACCTGCCCCGGCACGGTGTAAAGATGGATTCGCGTTTTGAACCCGCGCACCGACCCTAGATCGAGTGGGAGGAAATCGAAGAACAAGGTCCGCTCGGTTTCGGTGGCGAGCGAGATCATCTTGCCCTTCTGCTGTTCAGCGGTCTTCTGGTAGATCACCTGCAGGTTCGTGGTTTTGCCGCCCAGCCCAGCGCCGTAGTACACGATCTTGCAATTAATCTCGCGGGCTGCGAAGTTGATGAAACTCAAGGCTTTCCTCAAAAAGCGCGGACCGCACACCCTTCCGCGCACAAAAATATCCCTTTGGGGGCTCGGGCCTTTTATATCACACGCGCGCGATGCCCCGCAGGTTACTCAGGTGACCCCTGCCGGGGAGAGGGCCAGGAAGCTGGAAAATACCACGGAATTGTCGATTTCCTGATTGTTGATGGAAAAGCTGCCTTCTTATCCCGAAGGGCCTTTCAATCAACAATCAGCCTCCCTACCGCGTCGCCAGCGCGGGATAATATCCGGCCTTCGTGTAAATCTTTAACCCCGGGCGGTTAACCAGGACCTCGATGTCGTGGTAGGCTTTCGCTATCGGCGTCTTTGGCGGGATCGGCGTATAGCCCAGCGTGTACTGGCTTCGCGCCTCACCCATGGCCTGAGCATAGCTATCTTCAATCGCGCTCTGCGAAAGCTCCTTATAAACCGGCAATCCGCCCGTGGCCGACACGTATTTTGGCAGGATGTCGTCATAACCCTGTTTCGGCAGGCGAAGTCGCTCCAACTTGTCGTACACCGGCAGCGCTCCGCTGTCCAACGCCACCGCCTTCACCTGGATCTCGTTCGATAACAATACCTTCAGCACATCGCGGTAGCTGGCCTCGCTGCCATACTCCCGCCCATCGCTGATCACAAAAATGATCTTGCGCCGCGTGCGGTCGCGTTTGCGCAGGTCGAGCGCCGCCCGCAGGATGGCATCGTTCAGAACATGCGCTTCTTTCGGCGGAGTGTACACCGGTTGTGTGGGACTGCCCACCGGGATGCCGTTGATAATCGGCCCATTCGGCGCCAGTGGGCCGCTCATCACCGCCACGCCGTTGTTGCGCCCACGTTCCACTTTCATCTGATTCAGCAACGCGGTTAACTTCTGCGAGGCTCCGATAAAATCGCTGACTTCGCTCACCGTGCTGCTGTAGGTATAAAGCGCGATTTCATCATAAGGGGCAAACGCCCCTACCAGGGCCGAAAATGTCTGGTTCACCTTTTGTACCGACGCATCTGGCATGCCCAGATCCAGCACAATCGCCACGGAAAGCGCGAACGGATCGCTACTGAAAAAGCTTAATTTCTGCAGTGCCCCGTTTTCCTTGACGCTGAAGTCGCTGGGCAGGAGGCCGTCGACCCTGCGGCCGTCGCGATCCTTTACCGTAACCGGTATCTGCACAAAATTGGTATGCACCACGTAGGTGTAAAGCTGTTCCTGGGCGAGGGGCGCCTTGGTTGAACCCGGCGGCACGGTCTTGACCGGCGGCATGGGTGGTGGTGGTGGCCCGGAGGTCTCGTCACCAGGAGCTGTGCGGGGCTCGGCCGGCGTGGCATTGGGCTGGTTCGTCCACGGGTTCCTGTCGGCTGTCGCCGGTTTCTTTTCCTCCGGCCGGGGAATTGCGGGCGGCTCGGGTCCCGTGGCGGAAGGTTGCACCGTCGGCGCATCGGGAATGGCATCCTTCTGTGCCGGCTGGGTTGGTGCGGGCTGCGTCTGCTGGGCTTGGCTCCCGGAAGACTGTGCCCCAGCCTGCGCAACGCCTATGCCAAGGTATCCGGCGAGACATCCGGTAACTAGAACGGCGGCCATCCATCCGGCTTCGACCGTCCGTGGTCTCTCTTGAGCCGCGGTTTCCTTCCTCACAGTCACCTTCCGTTCCTTGCCCCAGAGTCAGTGTCCCAAAATCATTATCCTTGGTTCCAGCCAACTAAAACAATAAAAACACCTTCACAACCTTGGGATGCCTGAACCATCCCATTTGGTGCATCTAACTTCAAAGGACTAGACTAACAAAAACCTCGCGAGGGAATCATTCGTGCCCAAACTATCCGCTAATCCGAGATTCTTGCCGAACTTGGCCGCTGCCTCGATTCTGTTTTTCGTCGCAGCCGTGTCGGGCGCCGCTCCGGCCGCCCTGGCTCAGAACTCCACACCTTCCCAGCCCTCCGATGCGGGACAATCCGACACTGAGAAGTCCGATCAAACCCTGAAGGTCAACGTCAACGTGGTGGGAGTCTTCTTCAATGTCAAGGACAAGCACGGCGCGCTGATTCCCAATCAGACCAAAGACGACTTCCAGGTCTTCGAAGACAGCAAGCCGCAAACCATCAAATACTTTACCGCCGAATCGAATCTCCCGCTCACCCTGGGTATCCTCATCGATACATCCGGCAGCCAGATACGCGTCTTGGACATGGAGAAAGAAGTTGGTGGAGCATTCCTTCGCCAGATTCTCACTGACAAGGACGAAGCCTTCGTAATCGACTTCGACGTCGAATCCGAACTGATTCAGGACTACACTCGTGACGTTCACCGCCTGCAATCCGCCCTGAACAAGGTGAAAATTAACAGCGGTGTCTCGAGCGGCGCCGGCGGAATTCCCGGCCTCGGACAAGGGCCCGTGCCTGTGCACAACGCTCCGGGTACCGTACTCTACGATGCAGTTTATCTTTCCGCTCACGACATGCTTGCTAAAGAGGTAGGGCGCAAGGCCATGGTCCTCCTCACCGATGGCGAGGACGAGGGCAGCAAGCTCAAAATCAAAGATGCCATCGAAGCTGCCCAGAGGGCCGATGCCATCGTTTATGTCCTGCTGTGTGCGGATCGCGGTTTCTATGGTCCCATGAACATGGGCTATTCCGGCGAGAGCGAAATGCGCAAGCTCACCGAAGCGACTGGAGGCCGGGTCATTAACGTGGGAAACAAGTTCGACAAGCTGAAAGAGGCTTTCGACCAGATCGCCGCCGAACTACGCAGCCAGTACAACCTCGGCTATACCTCGACCAATACCGTACTCGACGGCGGCTACCGAAAACTGGAAATTAAATCGAAACAGGGCTACAAAATCCAAACCCGCGCCGGATACTACGCGACGAAGCGCGACCAGCAGCAATAGTGTGGAACGGACACTCCTGTCCGCTGCGTCTGGGTTTGGTCTTGTTCTTGATCCTAGCTGTCGCTTGCCAGGCAGCCGACTCCCTGGCATTATTCGACCGCATTACGGGAAATTACTTCGTGGTACCACTCCGCACTGAGCTTGGGTGTGCGCGCCTGCGTTTTGAAGTCAACGTAGTGAAGGCCGAATCGCTTGCTATAACCGTCCGCCCACTCGTAATTGTCCATCAGGCTCCAGAGGAAGTAACCCTTGATCGGGTAGCCCTCCGAAGCGGCGCGATGCAGGTGCGTGAGGTGATTGCGCAGATACATCACCCGGTCGGTGTCCTCGATGCGTCCGTCCGCCGTTACCACATCATCCGCGGAGCAACCATTCTCCGTGATGTAAAGAGCCTTTGGTTTCCAAATGTCGCTGACGTTGCGAACCGCCCAATACATAACTTCTGGGCCGATGTACAGCCAATCTGAAGCCATGCGCGGATACGAAGACTGGCGCTTCTCCACCGTGTAGCCGGCCGGTGACGCGTCGGCGCGCACATACTCCGGGGTGTACACGTTGAGGCCAACGAAATCGAGTGGGCTGCTGATGACTTTCATGTCGCCGGCCTCCACCTTGGGAGCGTTCGCGCCCTCCCGCTGGAGATAGCCGTCGGTGTACCTGCCTTCCATGACTGCCGTGAGAAACGGTGCGTTTTCCTCCCGGGTCGCACGCCGCGCAGCCTCAATGTGCTCGCCACTCTCGATTACAGGCACATAGACCGTCGCATTTTCCGCGAGGCCGATCTGCGTCCCACTCTTGGCGTTGGCCCGGATGGCCTGTACCGCCAGGCCGTGCGCCAGTACGGCATGGTGGCGGATCTGATTCACCTGTGCATCCGGCAACTTCAGGCCCGGTGCAAACTTCCCGGTTTTGTAGCTCAGATCGGTGAAGCAGGTGAACTCATTGATGGTGAAGAAGTGACCAACCCGATCCGAAAGCTGCCGGGAAATATACCCTGCGTAATCGGCGAACGCTTGTGATGTGTCGCGTGACTGCCAGCCGCCCGGCAAAGCCTGCGGCAGGTCCCAGTGGAACAGTGTGATGTACGGCGCAATATTATTCTTGAGCAGTTCGTCAACCACGCGCTGGTAATACGCGAGGCCTTTCTCGTTTGGCTGGCCTGTCCCATCGGGGAAGATTCGTGACCACGAAATGGAGAAGCGGTAGCCTCCCACACCGAGATTCTTGAGCAGCTTCACGTCTTCCTTGTAGAGATGGTAGGAATCATCGGCGACGTCGCCAGTTTCTCCCTGAAACGTCTTGCCCGGCGTGTGCGAGAACGTATCCCACACCGATGGCTTCCGTCCGTCTTCATTCACCGCGCCTTCAATCTGATAGGCAGCGGTAGAGCAGCCCCAGACAAAGTTGGGGGGAAATCGCAGCAATCCCGCCTTGACCATTTGTGCGATTGCAATTCGCGGGAAAGACGCGCTGGCAGCTGCTGCCGCGGCGGCGCCGGCCAAAGTCTTACCGAATCCTCGACGTGTCAGATTTTTCATGGGCGCAAGAAGATTACCACTAGCGCGTACTCAAAGTGAAACTAGATGACAATGGGCATAGTCGTGTAGTTTGGATTCTGACGATCCATATATCCATCGGAGTGGTCCCAAAGCTTGGTAAAGGCGATCCAACTCACTTGCTTCATTCCACCGCCTCCCCCCATTCTACCGTCCGCCGCTCCCGGCTGCTTTTGTGCGCCAAAATCACCGCCCGCATGGTGCGCAGCGCCTGCTCCGGAGTAACCTCCAGGGGAACCCTCTTCTCAATCGCATCCCGCACATTCGCATAAAACCCGCGATAATCGCCGCGCTCTGTCTTCACTTTCACGCTCGGTTCACCCACCAGACTCAGCGTCCCCCACAATTCCTCCACTTCTTCCCCCCAACCTGTGCCCCAATCCAATCCTTGCGGACAATTCTCTCCCCGCAGCCGAGCCTCCTGCGGATCCATTCCATACTTTACAAACGATCCCTTCGTCCCGTGAATCAGAAAGTGCGGCCCCGGCGCATACGCGATGATCCGCGCCCTTCCCATCGCCCGCAGTCCCGGATACTCCAAACAAACATCAAACGAATCATCCACCCGCGAAGTCTCTCGCTCACAAAATGCCGACGCCGTAATCGCCCTTGGCTCGCCAAACAACACCAGCGCCTGATCGATCACATGAGGCCCCAAATCAAACAACACGCCGGCCCCGGGTTGATCCGCCTTTTCCCGCCAGGCATTCGCCTTCGGCTCCAGACGAAACCGGTCATATCGACATTCATATTCGACAATCGTCCCTAAACGTCCCGACTGCACAATCTTCTTCACCGTGCCAAAATCCCCATCCCAGCGCCGGTCTTGATACACCGTAATCAACCGCCCGCGTTCCGCAGCGAACCGCACGAGCTTTTGAGACTCCGCCAGCGTCGGCGCGAAAGGTTTGTCCACCACCACATCCCGCCCCGCCAACAAGCAGGCCCGCGCCAGTTCGAAATGCGAGTCATTCGGCGTTGCGATCACGCACAGCTGAATTTCCTTATCCGCCAGCAGTTCATCCAGCGTCCGCGCGACCGGCACATCGGGATATTTTTCCTGAGCGCGTGTTCCTCTGCGCTCCAGGATGCAGGCCAATTCCATCCCCTTCACGCCGCGTATCACCGGCGCGTGAAACGCCTGCCCCGCCATTCCAAATCCAATCAATCCCACTCGCACCATTTCGACTCCTGACGGAACCTCTGCATGAAGTTCCGCATCACTCAGCTCTGTCATCCTGAGCGCAGCGAAGGGCCCCTCGCACGCCGACCCGACCAGCGGCCTCGCAATGCGTTTCTACAACCGCCCCGCTCGCGGTTTCGGCTCCGTCATGGACTGCCGCACCCGATCTTTCACCCGCCGCACAAACTTCAGCCCCGACCATACCTCCGTCACCGCGCAAACTTTCACGTCCACCAGCCCCGCCTTCAAGCCAATCTCGCGCACCACATTTTCGTCCACGTCTGTCTCCACGCCAGAACTCTTTTTCGGCCAGCTCACCCACAACCTCCCCGCCGGAATCAGCAGCTTTGCCATCCGCGAGAACTCCTTCACCAATTCCGCGCGCGACTTCGTGAACAGCATTGAAAAATCGAGCGCATCCCCCTGCTTGAGAATTTTGCACTCCGCCAATGCCTCGGACAATTCCGCAAGCACCTCCGCCGGAGCGTTCCAGAATTGCACCCGAAACCCCGGCTTAATCCCCAATTTTTTCGGAAGTGGCGTCCCTGAATATCCCGGCATTCTTGTCGCTCGTGGGGAGGGCCTAGACTCAAGCAAGAAGCTAGAAGCGTTTCTACTGCGCCACCGGGGCGTAATATCCCCGCCGCGCCCTCACCTTGAAATTCTTGCGGTCATTCGCCACAATTTCAATCGTGCGAAAGTGTCCGTCCAGTTTGAAGTCCGCCGGTTTGTAAGACACGTCATACTGGCTGCGCAGCTCATCCTGAATCTCGGCAAACGCGTTCGACACATCGCGAATCTGGAAGGGGAAAAATGCCCGGCCTCCGGTGGCATCGGCCATGCGCTCCAGCACCTTGTCACCCGCTCCCTTGGTGCCGCTCACATTTGTGCTGATCGTGTAGATGATGGCATCCGCGCGCTGCGCCATTTCGATTGATTCCTCGCGCGTTACGTGGCTTTGGTTGTCTTCGCCATCGCTCAGCAGGATAATCGCCCGTCGCGTCGGTCCAATCTGCGGCGCTCTTAGCAGCTTGTCGCGACAAGCGTAGTACAGCGCATCGTACAGCGCCGTCCCGCCCCCCGGCCGCAGCTCGCGCACTCCGTGCGCCAGCCTTTCCGTGTCATCGGTGAAATCCTGCGTCACCTCCGGCGTCGCATCGAATCCCACCACGAACGCCTGGTCGTAACGCTTGCGCAGCGTCTGGTTCAAAAACTCGATCGCAGATTCCTGCTCGAACTTGAACCGGTCGCGTACCGAGCTGCTGGCATCGATCAGCAAACCCACCTGCAGCGGCAAATTCGTTTCCGCGTGGAAGCTTCGCACCTCCGCTGCGGGCTTGCTGTCATCCACAATGCGGAAATCATTCTGTTTCAGATCCGTCACGCGCCTGCCATGCTTATCCGTCACCGTGAACACCACATTTACTTCGTTGATGCCCACTCGGATCTTCAGGACATCGTCAGTGTCAGCACCTGAATCGTTGGAGCTCTGTCCCGTAGAGCTTTGTGGAGCTTGCGGCGTCTTGGCTGCAGGCGGCGACGACTGAGACGAAGGTTCCACGGAAGACTGCGCGGATGACGGCGAGGACGACTGCGGCGCCGTTCCAGCCTGCGCCATGCCAACCTGGCGCGCTCCCGCCACCAGCAGTAAAGCCGCTGCCCACCCTAGGAATGCAGTTCTCGGGAAGATATCTCGCGTAACGATGCCCCTCATTTGATTGTTCATTATATCTGCAACCGCGTCGGATTCGTTCCCGACATGCTCCGATTTTGGGTGGCGCAGCGCTTTCAGCGCTGCGATAAAAGACCGTCTATGGCTGAGGGCTTCAGCCCCTGAGGTACCTAAGGTGCGGTTGTTTCGACAAACAGTCTTGGCGCTGATGGAACCGGGAGCGAGCCGCGAAACGCCTATTCCTCCTCCACTTTCCTGAGAAACTCCTGCAACTCCTCCGGCAGCTCGCTCCTCAGCGCAATCGTCTCTCCGCTCCGCGGATGCCGAAACTCCAGCTCCGCCGCGTGCAGAAAATTTCGCGGCAAACCGATCGCCGCCGAATGCCCGCGCGCCTGCCGCGGAGCCCCATACATCGTGTCACCCACCACCGGATGCCCCATCGCCGCCACATGCACCCGAATCTGATGTGTCCGCCCCGTATCAATCTTTACATCCAGCAGTGTAAATTTCCCAAACTTCGTGTCCAGACGCCGCACCACGCGATAATGCGTCACCGCCGCCCGCCCGCCTTCAAGCCGCGTCGTCATCCGCGTGCGCCGCACCCGGTCGCGGCTGATGCTCTCCGCCATCGTTCCCGAATCTTTTTTTACCCACCCATGCACCAGCGCCACATATTTCTTCTTCACTTCGCGCGCCGCAAACTGCGCTCCCAGCTTGCGATGCGCCTCGTCCTGCTTCGCCACCACGATCAGCCCGCTGGTCTCTTTATCCAGGCGATGCACAATCCCCGGCCGCAACTCCCCGCCCACGCCCGACAAACTTGCCAAATGATGCAGCAGCGCATTTACCAGTGTTCCGCGATTGCGCGCATCGTCGGTAGCTCCCGCTCCCGCATGAACCATCATTCCCGCAGGTTTGTTGATCACGGCAAGATCGTCGTCTTCATACACAATGTCGAGGGGAATCGCCTCGGCCACCGCCTTCAGCGGAGCCCGCTGCGCCTCGCTCAGCACCGTCACCCGCTCCCCGCCGCGCAGCTTCAACGAGGCTTTAGCCGCCGCATCGTTCACCAGCACTTTACCGTCCGCGATCAATTCCTGCACCCGCGCCCGGCTGACGGCCTCCAGCCGCGTAGCAAGGAACTGGTCCAGCCGTTTGCCCGCATCTTCAGACGCGATGGAAATAAGAATGGGAAACGCTTCCGGCATTCGCTGCGAAGGATACTACAAGCTATCTTGTGAAATAGTCCGGCCCGGGGCCCTCGGCGGAAGGTACCTGGTATTTATTGTCTAATTTCGACATCAGTATCTTCTATGACTCTACCGTCTAGCATAGAGGCGAGGTCGAGCTTAAAATGTGGCCCATGGCTAAGAAAACAGAAATGAGCGATTCGTCCCTCTGGATCGTCGTGATTGTCTTGTTGGCGCTTACCGCATGGATGTACTTCAAGAAGTAGGCCCCGAGGCCGATTGGGAGTGACCCAGAGCTTTCGCCGCTGCAGAAGTTTGAGGCTCTGCGGGCAGCGCAAGCCGATTGTTGCCGTAATATCGCCATTCCGGCAAATTCGTAAGTTGCTTACCGGGTCGCGCTTACCGGCTGTGCTGGAACCGCCTTCGCCCCCGGCCTCAGCCACCAGATCAGACCACCGCCTAGGACCAGTCCAATTGCGATCAACTGCGTGCCCGACATCGCCCCGCCAAACACCGATCCTCGCCCTGGATCGTCGCGCAGGTATTCCAGGAAGAACCGCGCCACTCCATAGATAAACAGGAATGCGCCGAAAATCTGACCATCAAATTTCCTGCGTTTCAGCAGCCACATCAGAAAGAAGAAATTCGCGAATTCTACAGCCGCCTCGAACAGTTGCGTCGGCTCCAGCGGCACGTTCAGCGGCGTGCCGGTAATCTGATTCGCCAGCGGATTGTGAAACACCACGCCCCAGAAATGATGCGTCTCTTTTCCGTAGCAGCATCCCGCCGCAAAGCATCCCAGCCGTCCAATCGCATGTCCCAGCGCCAGTCCCGGCGCGAACGCATCGCAAGTTCCCAGCGGAGGCATGTGATGTTTGCGCACGTACCACGCCGCCGCAACGAATGCCGCAATCAATCCGCCGGAAAAAACTCCTCCGGCCTGCAGCGTGGTGACGCTAAAAATCTCCCCCGGATGCGCCGCGTAGTAGCTCCACTCATTGATTACGTAGAGCACCTTCGCGCCCAGGATTCCACACAGAACTACCAGAATTCCCAGGTTCCAAGCCTTCTCGCCGTCAATCCCCAACCGTTCGGAATTGCGCACGCTGATCCATAACCCGATCAGCACTCCCATCGAAACCAGGAAGCCATAAGTCGGCAGAAAAAACCGCCCGAAATGCACTAATTGTGGATACACAGTTTAATCAGATGCAGGAAACAAGGATTTGCTACGTGAACCAGTGTAGCAGGGACTGGCGCCGGGCAGCGCCGCGTGACGCGTCCAAACTGATGAGGCTTTAGCCCCTGAGGCGAAAGAATTCAAGCCGACCCACTGTGCCGTGTGACGGGCCGAGAATGAACCGTCAGGTAGACGTTGGGAACCCGCCGAGACCCTTTAGGCATCTCCGCATGGCGGAGCGTTGCACACCGGATCCTAGTTCGAGTCGAGTCCCCGTTCATTCAGCATTGGTTCAAAAATCGGTTACCGTCATCACCAACCCCGCAGGCCGGCTTTCACCTGTGATGCTAGGAGAACTGCCTGCAGATTAGCAATAGGGGAATCGCAAATAGTTGGCAGATCACTTGCAACCAAAGTAATCCCCCAATCCGAACACCGCTTGCAATTGGCATCTAGCCCTGTGCAAAAACGGAAACCGTTATAGTCTTTTGAAATTCACAGCGACACACCGGCTGGATTACTTGTCTCGACGTGGAATAACACTTCGAAGGGTTTAACCTACTCAGCCCGCCTTGCGGTTTTCTGTCAACACTTCATCCAACGCACTTGCCAATACATGCGCGCGCTTCTGGTAATCAGTCGCCCCGTTCTCCTGCTTCCGCCGCAAAAGGTGATACTCATCGGCGATGTTCAGCGCCGCCAGCACCGCCAGTCGCACGGTGTCAATCGTATTCGTGGCTTCGGCCACGGCCCGCATCTTTGAGTCCACATACTCCGCCAGCTTCAGAATGTATTCCGGATCAGACCCGCGCAAATTATAAGCCTGATCAAAAATCTCCACTCGCACGCTGCCGTTCTGCGCGTCCTTCACTGTAGAATTCTTAGCCGCCGTCGCCATAACGAGTAACCCCTGTCATTCCGAGCAAAGCGAGGAACCTGCTTTCAGCATCCTTCTACTTCGCTCCACACACCCACCAAACACGCTCACATCTGGCGAAGCCCAAAGTCATTAGCCAGCGCCAGACTAACTCGCCTCTGCAATCGTCTCGATCTGCTCCAGCATCTTCTCCACTCGCGCGCGAATCTCTTCCCGCTCTTTGCGCAGCTGCACCGCCTCACGCCTCAGCGTAACCAACTGTTGCTCACGCTCATCCAGTTGCTGTCGTGCGCGTTGTGCGTCACGTTCCGCCGTAGCCTGCGCCTGCCGCGCCGCCTTGTACATTTCGATAGTGCGATAAATCTTCTCTTCCAGCGCCTGAAAATCATCTGCCGGAACCTGCTCCGTTACCTGCTCCACCGCATTCAACGCCATGAGTGCACTCTTCCCCTGGGAAAATTTCAAACTTTCACGAAGTATACTCCACCGTCCTGTGGATCGAGCATGGCCCCCTAGTGCCAACGTGTCCTTGTAGGTGCGACTTTGGCTATAATTTCCCGCATGAAACACACAACCCTCCCCAAGCTAGCCGCGGCTGTCGCTCTGATTGTTTTCGCTCTACCCAGCGCAGCCAAGACCAAGGTCGAAGTCAAGGACGCCCAAGGCAAACCCGACGGCACCATCATCCTGTCGCGACAGGGATCAGGTGTTGCCCTCAAGCTTCACTTGCACGATCTCCCCCCTGGCGAGCATGCCATCCACTTTCATCAAAATCCAAAGTGCGATGGGCCAGACTTCAAGTCCGCGGGCCCGCATTTCAATCCCGAAGGCAAGAAGCACGGATTCGAGAACCCCGAAGGCCACCACGCCGGCGACATGCTGAACTTCACTGTCGACGTGAAAGGCAAAGCCGATGCCACCGTGGAAGACAAAGATGTAACCCTCGGTGACGGCGCCCACTCTCTCTTTAGCGACGGCGGCACGGCGATCGTGATCCACGCCAAAGCCGACGACATGAAGACCGATCCCGCCGGCAACTCCGGCGACCGCATCGCCTGCGGCGTAGTCACGAAGTAGCGAGTCGGCCGGCACAAGTCATGTAAGGACAGCCGCCTTCGGCTGTCCGCCGGCGTAGCCAGACCCGTGTGGAGCGGGCACTCTTGCCCGCGTGTCTTTGAACGGATTTTGGGTGGCGCAGCGCTTCCAGCGCTGCGATAGAAGGCTCTATGGACGCGGGCTTCAGCCCCTGACGTACATAAGAGATCACTTCCGCGCCCGCAACTTCTCCAACTTCTCCGCCGCCGCGTCCAGCGTTTCCAACTTCTTGCAGAATGCAAACCGCACCTGCCGCGCCCCATCCCGCGCATCGCGATAAAAACTCGACCCTGGCACCGCCGCCACTCCGACGTCTTTGACCAGATACTTCGTAAACTCCACGTCATTGGCAAACCCAAACGCCGAAATGTCGGTCATAACGTAATACGCCCCCCGCGGACGAAAACACCTGAATCCCGCCGCCTCCAACGCCGGCATCAAGTGATCCCGCCGCACCCGATATCTTTCCGCCAGCTTGGCGTAATATTCCGCCGGCAAACTCAACGCCGCCGCGCCCGCCTCCTGCAACGGCGCCGGTGCTCCCACCGTCAAAAAATCGTGTACCTTGCGGATCGCATTCGTGATCTTCTCCGGCCCGACCGCCCATCCCACGCGCCATCCCGTCACGCTGTACGTCTTCGACATTCCGTTGATCGTCACCGTCCGGTCCTGCATCCCCTCCAGCGACGCCATCGAAATGTGCTCGGTCCCGTCATACAAAATGTGTTCGTAAATCTCATCCGTGATCGCCAGCACATCGAACTCGATGCACAGATCGCGTATCAGCTCGAGCTCCGCTCGCGTGAAAACTTTCCCCGTAGGATTGTTCGGCGTATTTAGAATGATGGCCTTCGTGTGCTTATCAAACGCCGCCCGCAACTCTTTCTCATCGAAAGTCCACTCGCCGCCTTCGCTCATCGGCGGACGTAGCTTCACAAACCGCGGCCGTGCCCCGCTCAGCACCGAATCCGGACCGTAGTTCTCATAAAACGGTTCGAAGATGACGACCTCATCACCCGCGTTACAAACCGCGAGCAAAGTCGAAATCATCGCCTCGGTCGATCCGCAGCATACCGTAATCTCTTTTTCCGGATCGACCGCCATCTCTTGCCACAGGCCCATCTGCCGCGCAATAGCGTTGCGCAAATTCTTCGCGCCCCACGTGATCGCGTACTGATTCACGTCGCCATCAATCGCCGCCCGCGCCGCCTGCTTGATCTCCGCCGGAGCCGCAAAATCCGGAAACCCCTGCGCCAGATTCACCGCTCCATAAAGCATCGCCTGCCGGGTCATGTCCCGAATTACTGACTCGGTAAACTGTGAAACCTTGTCACTGAGAAAGTGCTTCTTGGAAGTGGATAAAGAAGAAATTCCTTCCGCCATAGCAGGCAGATTAGCACACGACGTCAAGAATGACTTGTCATCCTGAGCGAAGCATTTGCTATCGCGAAGCGAAAGCAAATGCGCAGTCGAAGGATCCCTATGTGCCAGCACAAACAACGCCAGGAATCTCCACCGCCCTACGCTCGCTGCACTCCCCCCAACCCCTGCAGCGCCCTAACAATCTCCCCCGACCACCGTGCAATCTGCTCATCCCGCAGCGTCTCTTCATCCGACTGCAACCGCGCGCGCAGCAGAACCGAATACTTTCCCTCCGCAATCGATCCGCCGCGAAAAATCTCCACCGGGATGAAAGACCGCAGCGCGCCCAACCGCAGCCTCATCACCGCTCGCCGCATCGCCTCGAACCCAACTTCATCGGCAAACACAAACGAGAAATCCCGCTCCACCGCCGGATACTTTGCCAGCGGCGCAAACTTCACCGTCCTAAGTCCGCGCGCATGCAACTGTTCCAGATCAATCTCCGCCAGAAACACATCCTGCCGCAACTTCCGCTGCCACTTTACCTCTTCGGCAATCTGTCCAAACTGCGCCACCACCGTCCCATCCATCAGGGCCCGCGCCGATCGTCCTGGATGAAAATGCCCCGCCGTGTCCCGATCGAAACTCAGTTCACGATAAGCAAACGCCGCCAGCAGATTCTCCACGTCACCCTTGAACGATCGAAACGCCTCCGCCGCTGCGGCCTGCTCGCCTTTGCTCACATCCAGCACTCCGCTGGCGGGCAGCGACCCCTTCACCGCCGCCAGCGTCGCCCCCAGGCATGCGCGCGCAGGCTCCACCCGCTCCCCGCCTCGCATTTCGTAAACTCGCCCCATTTCAAACAGCCGGACGCTTTCAGAATCCCGATTCAAATTCCACGCAAGCATGTCCAGCATGCCCGGCGCCATCGATGTTCGCATCACCGATGCTTCTTCGCTCAGCGGATTTTCCAGCTCCAGTACCTGGCGCGAAGTCGTTTTTGGGTGGCGCAGCGCTTCCAGCGCTGCGATTTCAACTTCAGATTGATGACCGGTTTTAGCCGCTGAGGTACTGCCCTCTACGGCACCTGAAAATCCAAACATTTCCGCGTCCGCGTGTGAAATAAATGTCAGCGACACCGCCTCGTTGTATCCCAGCGCCAAAGCCCGCTCGCGCAAAGTCGCGTCCATGGCCGCGTGCGGCAACTCCACCACCGCTCCGCTATAAGTCGGCAAAGTATTCTCGAACTTGTCATAACCGTGCAGCCTCGCGATTTCTTCGATCACATCGATCTCGCGCTCCACATCCATCCGCCAGCTCGGAATCTGTACCCGAAACATCGCGTCTTCCTGTCCTTCGGGAATTAAACTAAATCCAAGCTTTTTCAGGATGCGGAAAATCTCTCCTACATCCAGATTCCCGCCCAGAATGCGCTGCACTTCGGAAACCCGCAGCACCACCGGTGCCTGGTCAATCTGTCGCGATACCACATCGATCGCATCGCCTACCATTTCTCCGCCGCCCGATTCAAGAATCAGCGCCGCCACCAAATCGCACGACAAAATCGTCGACTCAAAATCCGCTCCGCGCTCGAACCGGTGCGAAGCGTCCGTATGAATTCCATGACGCCGCGAAGTCTTACGCACCGTCACCGGATCCCACCACGCCGATTCGATCAAAATATTCCGCGTCTTGTCCGTGATCATGGTGTCGAACCCGCCCATCACTCCGGCGAGTCCGACGGGCTTTGTCGCATCGGCAACGACGAGATCGTCCGACGTCAGCGTGCGCTCCACGCCATCGAGCGTTTTCAGTTTCTCGCCGTCTTTGGCTTTTCGAATGATGAGCTTTCTGCCTTCGAGCAAATCCATATCGAAGACGTGCGTCGGCTTACCCATCTCCCACAAAACATAGTTAGTGGCATCGACGGCATTGCTGATGGGACGTTGCTCAAGGAGCTGCAACCGGTGTGCAATCCTCTCGGGGGAAGCCTTGATCTTCGTTCTGCGTACCACCCGCGCCGAAAACCTCGGACACAGCTGCGGTTCCTCGACCGTGATGCTGAAATCCGCAGGATTTTTGGTGGCGCAGCGCTTCAGCGCTGCGGTAGAGTCCGAATCTGACGCGGTTCTAGCGCCTGAGAGAAGCTTCGCCTCAAGCGCCTTCAGCGGCAAATCATAAATCGCTGCCGCCTCTCGCGCCACGCCGTAATGATTCATCGCATCCGGTCGGTTCGTCCCAATCTCCATCTCGAATACGGCGTCCGCACCGGAACCGCTGATTCCTTCGACCGCAATTCCCGCCACAGTCAAATCCTCTGCCAGCCGCCGGTCATCGACGCTGAGATCAACAAACTCCCGCACCCACTGTGGAGAAAGTTTCATTTACTGTCATCCTGAGCGAAGGGAGTGCCTCCGCGAAGCGGAAGCACTCCCGCAGTCGAAGGATCCCTATCGTCTCAACCTCAAGCTTGCAACGTCAGGGAATTCTCACGGTGCCCTTCGCTGCTTCAAATTGTTGGCAGGCCGCACCTCCCCTAGGAGGATCGCCTCCTAAATTGGTTCGTAGTCGGTCATAACCGCCGACACACCAACGAACAGAGCAGCCACTATCCAGCCTGCCGGGAACGACAGGAAGATCATCGTCCCACCCTCAAAATCCGCTACGTCACTGTTCGGTGCGCCGTCGTACTTAGCAAGAGTTACAACGAGCACGGCCAGGGAAGCAATTATCCAAGCAATCCTAAACACGAGTAATGGTGTTCGTTTCATGAGGGCCTGCGGCTCTAGCTTTCTAAGCAAACTGCCCCAAGAACCTCACATCTCCCTGAAAAAACAACTGCAAATCATCTACCCCGTACTTCAGCAGCGCGATCCGATCTGCTCCCATGCCAAATGCAAATCCCGAAACCTTCTTCGGGTCATACCCGTTGTCCTTCACAAACTCGAACACGTTGGGATCCACCATACCGCAGCCCAGAATCTCGATCCATCCCGTCTGCTTGCAAGGTCGGCAAGGATCCATCCCGCGCTTCCCGCTCCCGCCGCAGATGAAGCACGAAACAAACATCTCCGCGCTCGGCTCGGTGAACGGAAAAAACGACGGACGGAAGCTCGTCTTCACGTTCGATCCAAAAAACTCCTTCATCGCATGATCAAGTGTGCCTTTCAAATCGCCAAATGTGATGTTGGTGTCGACCGCCAGCCCCTCGATCTGATGAAACATCGGCGAGTGGCTCGCATCCGGAGGATCGTTACGGTGCACCGTCCCGGGAATCACAATCCGGATCGGCGGCCGCATCTTCTCCATCGTCCGAATCTGTACCGGAGAAGTATGCGTCCGCAGCAGTAACCGCTCTCGCTGCGCCTTCCCCTGCTGCCCCGCGATGAACAACGTATCCTGCGTATCCCGCGCCGGATGATTCGGCGGAAAATTCAAAGCCTCAAAGTTGTAATAGTCAGTCTCGACCACAGGCCCGTCGGCTACGGAATAGCCGAGTTTCTGAAATACCCTAACCATCTCGTTCGTAGTCTTGACAACCGGATGCTCCGCGCCGATGGGCCGGCGGAGTCCAGGGAGAGTGATGTCGACAGAGGATGAAAAGCACTCGTGGAGGATGGGGTAGTTCTTCGCTAGTCCTCGACCTTTTTCAACGTCCCTTTCTACCTGAGCCTTGATCTCATTTACTCGTTGCCCCACATCGCGCTTAGCTTCCTTCGGCGCGGGCTTGAGCCACAGGTCGTTAACCAGAGTGAGAATGCCGTTCTTGCGAGCCATCCAGCGATCCCGGAGGGCTTTCCAGTCCGCCTCATTCCTCACCTCTTGCCACTCCTGATCGCTCGCGGAAAGCAGCTCAGCAGCCGCCTTCTCCAGCGCCGCTGCCGAATAATCCGTCAACTTAGGAATGGTGTATGCCACGTTCTTCTGCACTCTCTAGAAGCTGTCATCCTGAGCGGAGCAAACCGATTCGCACTTCGCGAATCGGTCTGCGAAGTCGAAGGATCCCTACCCGCCACGCCTGAACCGGCCAAATAGAGCAGGGCAGCCGCGTCCCCAGGACGCCCGCCGCCCCAATCTGTTACAGCTAAATGCCAATAGCTCAAGGCTGGTCTACGCGAGCGCGCCCTTCGCCTGTTCGACCAGGTTCTTGAACGCCGCCGCATCCCGCACCGCTAAGTCCGCCAGAATCTTGCGGTCCAGGTCCACTCCGGCTTTCTTCAATCCGTGGATGAACTGGTTGTAGCTCAGCCCGTTCAGCTTCGCAGCCGCGCCGATGCGAACAATCCAGAGAGAGCGATACTGCCGCTTCCTCTGCTTGCGTCCAGAAAAAGCGAACTTGAGGCCGCGCTCCACAGCTTCTTTTGCGGAGCGATAGAGCTTCGATTTGGTGAGGAAGTATCCGCTCGCGCGGTTTAATATTTTCTTGCGCTTGGCGCGGCGTTTGGTCCCGCGTTTTACACGTGGCATGATCTTCTCCTTTTTTGCTTTCTATGTACTGGCGGCTGGAGGCAAGGACGATTCACCGTTGCGGCGATCTCTGGCCTCTTCACGCGCCTGCAGGCTTAGCTTCAGCCCGCAATGCGAACTTTCGGTCCGCAGTTCCTTCGTGACACTAAGTGCTCGAAGGAAAACTTTTCCTACTGATACGGAATCATCCGCTTCACTTTGCGGAGATCGCCGTCGCTCACCAGTGTAGCGGTGCCCAACTTACGTTTGCGTTTGTGGGCCTTGGACGTCAGCATATGACGCAGGCCCGAATGTCCCCGCTTCACCTTGCCGGTGGCAGTTTTCTTGAAGCGCTTGGACGCGCCCTTGTGCGTTTTCAATTTCGGCATAATTCCTCGGAATCAGCTGCTGGCCGCAAGCCGTCAGCTCTAATATTCAAATTCTACTATTCAATTTCTTTGGAATCGTGGGAGCGACTCACGGACATTCTCGTCCAATTGTGAAACCTGCTCGGCGAAGTTGCTAAGTCTGCAAACGCTACGCCTGCGAACCAGGATTCGGAGCCTCCACCGCCGCTGCTGCTGCCGCCGCCGGATGCTCGTCTTTTTTCTCCGGCGCCAACTTGTTCTGCGCCAGCTTTTCCTGCAGCATCTTTTCCTGTCGTTCTTGCTTCGCTTTCTGCTTGGCTGCCTTCTCTTTTTCCTTTTCCCGCTCCGCCGCCGACTTCTTCGGTGCCAATATCGCGTGCAGCGTATTGCCTTCCTGCCGCGGCCGGAACTCTACTATGCTCTGCGGTTCCACGTCCTTGATCAACCTCTCCAGTATGGTTCGCCCGAGCCCGGTGCGAGTCATTTCGCGGCCGCGGAAGAAGATAGTTGCCTTCACTTTGTCTCCTCCATCGAGGAAGCGCAGCACGTGATTCTTCTTGGTCTCGTAATCGTGGTCGTCCACATTGATGCGGAACTTGACCTCTTTCACCGTGATCGTTTTCTGGTGCTTCTTGGCCTCACGCTCTTTCTTTTCCTGCTGGTACAAATATTTCCCGTAGTCCATGATGCGGCACACGGGAGGCTGAGCGGTGGGTGAAATCTCGACCAGATCCAGATTCTTGCTGCGGGCCAGTTTGAGCGCGTCGAATGGGGACATCACGCCAACCTGTTCCCCTTCATCGCCGATCACGCGAATTTCGCGCGCTCGAATACGGTCATTGGTTCGGATAAAACGTTTGTCGATACGGTCCTCCGCGCTCCAAGCGACTGAGAATAAAAGATTATAACATGGAGATTCGGGAAGAATGTCATCGCGCTCGGGTTCTAATGGCCTCGAAACATGAGTTCTTCGAGGGCCATGCGTCGCACCTGCCAGTAATCACGCTCTTCTCCGTTCACGTTCAGCTTGCACTCGCCCCGGTCATCAAAAGTCAGAGTCACCTCAAACATGGCAACACCTTTATCGTCCCGCACGAAAATCGCGTGCTCGGCCAGGCTGAATGTTACCGACATCTGCAAATCTTTGGCTTTCAGAAAAACTCCGAAACCGCCATCATGGTCCGCAACCGAAAACTCATAAGGGGAATGATTGGGCCTCAAGGCATTGCGAGTCTTAATGTCCTGTTCAACTTGTGATCTGAGTTCCTTGAATACGTTTGGCAGGGAGCATGAAGAACGCTGCGTTACCCAGTCGAATTTCGGTTTCGCCTTCTCTGCAGGATTGTTTGTGTCGTTCACATTTTCGCCTTGAAATTAAATTCAAGAACCGATAGCGATACTCGTCGGTGCTAAGAGCCGCCATCACTTTACACTAGCGTGGGGGCTCTTGAGTTGGACTCAAGGACCGGTGTCGATAGAACATTGGCTCTATTCAGAGAAACAGTAAAAATCTGAACTTCTCCGCCTTATACCCTCCGCCGGTCCCGCTGACACTGTTCGTCTTCGTAGAGTCCAAACTTAGGACCGAGCCGAGGCAAGGTCCGGTTGCATCCCTTAGATGCTATTTCTCTTAGGATGAGCTCGGTCAAAAGTGAAAAATCAGATCGCTTGCCACCGTCAGCTGATTATGCCGCCGACCGTTATCGTACGCCGTCATATCCCAGGCACGCTCGAAACGCAATTCCGGACGCATCTGCACTGTCGTGCCGACCCAATGGCACCACATGATCGTGTTCTCTGAGTATCGGGTCGCGTAGCCCGTACGCTGCCCCTTCTTGTCGTCGAGAAAGTCACTGCGAAACGACAGGAAATCATGCGCTGAGAGTTGCCTCTGCAGGAAATTGACCATGGCATATTCTGGAGCGGTGCAACGCTGCTCCCCCGGCAGGCAATACGCGGCATTCGCCCCTGTTTCCGGCTGAATTGTGCCTCCCAGAGCGGGCACGTCGCGCTCATACATATACCAGGCCTCGGTGGCCATGTGCACCGTCTTTGAGAACTTGTGATACCAGGTCGCGTCATACTGCTGCAGATTGTTGTACGCGTACTTGCCTTCATTGATCCCGTTGGCGCAGGTGTAAAGATTGTCATTCACCGACTTCGTCGTATAGCTCAGGCAGGCCGTACCGGAGGGCTTCGCATCCGGCGTCCACAAGGCAACATCGTGGCCGGCGGTAATCCCGAGCTGCACCAGCCACTGGTCATTCAGCTTAACCGTCGCGATGAGACCCGTGTCGGTAAACGGATCAATCGCATAAAGCAGCGAGTGGCTGAAGATGTAATTGTTCGGCGCCAATTGGGCCTCGATCCCAGGCACGGAGATGAAGCGCCCCACCCTCACATTCATCCCCTGCGCAACCTGCGGAACGTAAACATCGACATATTCCAGCGTAGGATCAAATCCATATTCCCGATGATCATTCACCCACGGCCCGCTCCAGTATCCCTTTGCGGTCGTATACCGATAGTCCGTTCCGTAGAGAGCCGTGAGGTGGTAGCCCCAGTCGATATGATTGCGTTGCACTGAATCCGGAAGCCGCTCCGCGTAGAGAACGAGTTGGTTCATCTCGAAACGATTCGAGTAGACATCGTTTGCCTCGGGCGCATTGCGATGGGCAGACGTGCTGAAGTTTAGCGTCGGATCGATCCATCCATACAGCTTCGTCCGGCTCGTGGCCTGATTGATGGCTGTCATCAGCGGATAGCTGTTCGTATCAGGCTCCCCAATCACGGGCGAACCGCCATACGACCAATCCTCATTTGGAAATGGCGGCGAATCCAGCGGTGAGGGAAGCCCCCGCCGCTCCGGTGCCGGCGAGGAAGCACTCGTCCCCCACCAATCCTGACGATAAAAATCCGCCCAGCGGGCAAAGAAACTTTTCGATTCGGCAGTGCTCGCCTTCGGTGCTTCAGGTGGCGGATGGGGCTCTATATCCGACTGTTGTCCTGCGGAGAGACGGCACGATAAGAACAGGGTGCACGTGAACAGGAAGAAGTGCTGACGGCAGCGTGAATGATTCATTGGGCGCAAGAAAATTGCGTGCCACCCCAGTCTACAAGCTCTGGCTCAAATCGTTCCGCGATGGCTTCCCTTAGAGCGCCTTTCGCATCTGAATGCCATGAACCTCGACATGGAATTCGCAACGCTCTTGCCTCATTATTTCCGTAAGCCCGCGGAGCCGATGCCGCCGCCGATCAAGGAACCGCCTAGCCCGGAAAATCCTGACGCTCCCGTGCGGGAACCTGATCCGGAGGAGCCGGAAGAGATTTAAGTAGGGCCGGTGGCGCCAAAGAAGGAGATAAGAGAAGGAGATAAGAGAGAGCTCTCATCCCCCTGTCATCCTGAGCGCAGCAACCCGATTCGCTCTTTGAATCGGTTTGCGGAGTCGAAGGATCTCCACCTTTTCTCAAATTCTTGTCAATAGGCAGAACTTACACGATCGGGTTTATCTGCTAGCAAGCAAAGAGCAAATATTGTTGGCAAACATGTCCTAATCACCCTTTGCCAATTGATATACTAAATGTACAGAGCAAAAAAAAATCCACAAAAGAGCGGAAGGCGTGGCCCATGGGCTGCGCCTTTTGTGCTTTGGGAAGCGAGGGCGAGCGACGGGACGGTGGGTCAACCAATTTATGAACAGTTCTGAGCGCGGAGAGTGGGCGGAGATTCGGTTTGTGGGGAGGGCGGCAGAGCAGCGGTTTCGGGTGTCAAAGCCATGGGGAAATACGTTGCCGTATGACCTGATGGTGGAACGGGACGGGCGATTCACCGGGTGCAGGTGAAGTCGACGACGAGCCGGGTGAGCGCGCACGCGTACTCCTGCAGAATGCCATCGGGGAAGAGGCTGACGCATATTTTGAAGGAAATCGATTTTGTGGCGGCGTATGTGATTCCGCTGGATCTTTGGTACGTGACCCCGGCGGGGGTGGTGGCAAAGCGGAAAGGGTCTATTACGCTTTCGCCCTGGGCGCGGCGGAGCAAGTATGAGCGGTATCTGGAGGCGTGGTATTTGTTGCGGAAGTGGAGGGAAGGAGAGAAGTCGCCGGGAGCGTTGAAGCGGGCGAGGAGCCGGGCGGCGCGGACGTTGCGTGGGGGAAGGCCGGGTCCAGTGGGACGCCGGAAGCGAATTGGGGTCGGGCCGTGCTGTGAATCATGCTCGGCGGAAGGGTGGACTCGCATCGAAAGCATGTGCGGCATACGAACAGCAGTTGCGCTGCCGGCAAGTGCATAGGTCCTTGGGCCCGCAAAGAACGCGGGCCTCAGGATGACAAAGATGCGCTTAGCGCCAATTGCTGACGGCCAGCGTCAGGCTGCCTAGGAGCGCGGCGTCTTCTACTCCGTCGACGTGAGCTGTGAGCCAGTGGTTGGGGGCGTGGCGTCCCCTCAGATAGAGCTTTTGATAATTGTCGGTCAGGGCCTCAGTGAACTCTCCGTCGGAGCCGTTGTGTACGACGCTGAGCGTGATGGCATCGAGTGGCTTGCCTACGAACGACTGCATGAAGGCTTGCTTCTTGGAGGCGGCGAGATCGCGCAGGATTTTGTTGCGCTCGCGCGCGACGTGGACTGGAACTTGATTCGGCATGGCGGCGGCTGGAGTGCCCGGGCGCGCGGAGTAGGTGAAGACGTGCAAATAAGTGAAGGGCAGGTCTTCAACCAGGCGCCTCGTGGCTTCGAATTCGGTGTTGGTCTCGCCGGGAAATCCCACCAGGACGTCGGCGCCAACAGCGGCAGCGGGCATGGCGGCGCGAATCTTTTCAATCTTCTCGCGATAATGCCAGGGACGATATTTGCGATGCATGCGCCGCAAAACCGTGTCACTGCCGGATTGCAGCGGCACATGCGCATGCTTGGCGATACGCGGCGATGAGGCGACAAGCGAAATGAGTTCGTCAGTCCAATCCATTGGCTCGACAGAGGAGATGCGAAGTTTTTCGAGTGGCGTCTCGGCGAGAATCGTGCGGATCAGAGACTCGAAACCCGAGTGGTTTTCGCTGAGAGCTGATGGCAGAGAGCTGACAGCTAGATCGCGTCCCCAGCGTCCGAGGTTGATGCCGCTGATCACGACTTCGCGATAGCCTGCGGCTACGAGAGCATTCATCTCGCGAATGACTTGGAATGTGGAGAGCGAACGGCTTTGGCCGCGGACACTGGGAATCACGCAGAAGGAGCAGCGATTGTCGCAGCCGTCCTGAACTTTGAGATTGGGGCGAGTGCGATCGTTTTCGTGAGAGCCCGCATTCCCGTTGGCAGATTCGAAGACGGGCGCGGCGAGCAGTTCGGTGTGGGCGAAGATGTCGGAGACAAAGATCGAGTTCTCAGTTCTCAGTTCCCGGTTCTCAGTAAGAGCGGAAAGCGGCAGGAACGTTTTTCCTTGGCGAGAGTTTTCATCGAGGACGAGTTCAGCGAGTTGATGCTTGTGCGAGTTGCCGATCACAGCCGTGACGCCGGCGAGCGCGCCGATTTCTTCCGGAGCGCGCTGCGCGTAACATCCCGTGACGATAATTCTTGCCAGAGGATTCTGCCGTTGCACGCGGCGGATGGCGGCGCGGGCGTCCTGATCTGCCGAAGCAGTGACGGTGCAAGTATTCAATAGGACGAGGTCGGCGTGGGCGGCGGAAGCGCGAGCGAGGCCGCGTGCTTCGAACTGGCGTTCGAGGGCGGCGCCGTCGGCTTGAGTAGCGCGGCATCCGAAGTTTTCTACGTGGAAGGTAGCCACGGAATTATCGTAGCGCAAGTGACGGAATTGTGCGGGCACACTTCGATTCCGGTTCAGCTCGCGGCAAGTTGTGCGCCGTCATCTGAGAAGATGATGGGTCAGGCAGTGGCTACGTTTTTCTTCTGCGTGAAACATTCGCGGCACAGGATTGGCCGCCCCTGTGTTGGGCGGAACGGGACGGTGGTCTCCTTGCCGCACTGGGAGCAGGTGGCCCGGGTTTCGACGCGCGTGAAGTGGTGCGCGTTGCCCCTTGTGGGGGGGGCGGTGAGGATGGCCACGCGCTTGGACTTGCAGGTTTTACAGCGCTTGGGTTCATTCCTGAATTGTTTGTCGTGGAAAAACAGTTGTTCCCCGGCGGTGAAGACAAAGTCGGCGCCGCAATCGATGCAGGTGAGTACCTTATCCTGAAATTCCATTGAGGATGGCTCCCTTGTGCCCATGCTGCTCCCGCCACACGCGGGGAAGGCGGTGGCGCAGTGCAAACACAGGTTCTGTACATCCCCCCTCGAACTACCCCTGGACTCGGCCCGCCACGCACCTGGAACGGAGCGTGGATACAGATTTCCTACTTACATGCCGAATGAATGATGAGTGTTGAATAATCCCAGATGCAACTCCACCTGGTGGGGACCAGATGGAGCAGGGCCGCCCCGGGAAGGGATCGACCCTTTAATGCCTTGATCTTCAATCCTGCTCCTTGCGAACTTTCTTGCGGGCGCGCTTGCGTGCGAGCGCCGCTTTAACGCGTTTTTTCTCCCCGGGCTTTAGATAAAAGGAGTGGCGCTTGACCTCCTTAATGATGTCTTCCTGCTGCACCTTGCGCTTGAAACGGCGCAGTGCGTTCTCGAGGGATTCACCCTCTTGCAGTCGAATTTCCGCCAAACAGACACACCCCCAAACCAGTCCGGAAGGACCGAATAGTTATTACAAGGATTTGACTGGAAGTCAAGTAGGGAGAGTGAAAAAAGTTGCACCCAATGAGTATGGAAGCCTGGGCGATGCGGCTGCCGGTGGGATCGAGGACAATGCCGCGAATGGCGCGGGTGGCAGCGTCTTGGGCGAAGGCGAGCGAGGCTAGCAATAAAGAGCAAAACAGCCTGCGAATAATAATAAAGAGCGAGGCACGCGGCATGGAGTCCCACCTTTGATCGGGATGAGGCTCGGATGGGCGGTCCTCGCAAGCTTTACCGAAAGCTGTGCGGAACTGCGGGAAGCCAAGTCCTGTATAGCATGGGCGGCGGGGCGGGGAACGCGGTGACAGAGCGTCGTTCTTTTTGGGATGATTCCCGGAGTGGGAACCTCCTCAGCTCTTCGTTCGTATGGTGATGCCCAAATCGCGCAACTGGGTGTCGTTGACAGGAGTGGGAGCGTCTACCATCAAGTCGACGGCGCGGGCGGTCTTGGGGAAGGGAATTACTTCACGGAGACTCTCCGCTCCGGCGAGAATCATGACAATGCGGTCGAGGCCCAGCGCGATACCACCGTGCGGAGGGGTACCGTATTCGAGGGCTTCGAGGAAAAATCCGAAGCGGGCGCGGGCTTCTTCTTCGGTCATACCGAGGGCGCGGAAGATTCGGCTCTGCACGTCCTGGCGGTGAATGCGGATCGACCCCGAGCCCAGCTCCGTGCCGTTCAGCACGACGTCATAGGCCAGCGCGCGCACCGCGCTCAGCGGCGATTGCGGATCATTCAATGACTCGACGCCGGACTCGAGCTTGGGCATATCTTCTTCATGCGGCGAGGTGAAGGGATGGTGTGCGGCGTTCCAGCGTTTGTCGCCCTCGTCCCACTCGAACATGGGGAAGTTTGTGACCCAGAGGAAACGGAAGTCTTTGGCGGGGTCGCCGGTCTTTTGGAAAATACCGTGACGGTCGGCGTACTTCTGGGCCAACGCGAGACGTAGCAGGCCGGCGGATGCGTAGATCGCCAACTCCTGCGGCGTGACCTTGCGGTGCGCGGGCATGGCGGTCTGCGGGCCGGCTTGCGCGGACCCGGCGACCAGCACGATCAGGTCGCTCCCTTCCATGCCGATCTTCTTGGCAATCGCGGCCGCTGCCTCAGGAAACTTGCTAGCGATGCGTTTGAAGTCTTCGAAGATTCTTGCTCCGCTTTTGGAATGGAACATCGGCTTAATGTCGTCGCGCTCTTTGCGCGAGAGTTCGCCGACTTTGGGCGTGCGGATCGCGATCACCGGAAGATTTGGGTTGATGGCGAGCTCTTGTAAATTCTCAGGCGTGAAACATCCGCGTACGTCGGTGAACGCAGGCAGACGCAGGTCCGGTTTGTCGATGCCATAGAGGCGAATGGCTTCGTCATAGTCCATGCGCGGGAACGGTGTCTTGATTTCGGATCCGGCAGCATGGAATGCGGCTGTTAGAAATCCTTCGACCACCTCCCACACGCGTTCGGGCTGGGGATAGGACATTTCCAAGTCGATCTGAGTGAACTCAGGCTGGCGGTCGGCGCGCAGGTCTTCATCGCGGAAGCAGCGTACGATCTGAAAATATTTGTCGAAGCCGGAGATCATCAAGATTTGCTTGAATAGTTGCGGCGATTGCGGCAGGGCGTAGAACGTGCCAGGCTGCACGCGGCTCGGGACCAAGTAATCGCGCGCGCCCTCGGGCGTGGAGCGCGTCATGAACGGCGTTTCGATTTCGAAGAATCCCTGCGCGGAAAGATAGTCGCGGATGGCTTTCGCCACTTTGTGCCGGGTCTCGATGTTGAACTGCATCACGTCGCGGCGGAGATCGATATAGCGATACTTCAGGCGTGTCTCTTCATTGGTGAGCGCAGTGTCGCTGGGCAGGAATGGCGGGAGCTTGGACTCGTTCAGGATGCGTAACTCTTCCGCGACCAATTCGACTTCGCCGGTAGACATATTCCGGTTTACGGTGTTCGGATCGCGCAGCTTCACCGCACCGGAGACTGCGATGACGTATTCGTTGCGCAGAGCTCCCGCTTTTTCATGGAGGGCGGAATCGCGCTCGGCGTTGATAACCACCTGTGTGACGCCGGTGCGGTCGCGCAGATCGATGAAAAGCAGGTTGCCGTGATCGCGCCGGCGGTTGACCCAGCCCATCAATACGGCCTTCTTGCCTGCGTCCGAAGCGCGGAGCGCCCCGCACATATGAGTCCGTCGTAGATCGCCTAGAAAGTCGAGCAAAGTGTGTCCTTACAGTGGGAAATGGACCTGAGTGTTGAACCAAAGATTATAAATGGTGGGAGAACGGCGTTGGGACGCCGGCCTGAAGTCTGTGCTCAGGGGCGAATGCCGTATCAGCGTGCGGTGGGCAGGAGACTTACTTCTTGCTGGCTTTGCCGTCCATCACCGTCGACCACTTGGTTCCATCTTGTGACATATCGAAGGTGAAATTGTACGACGTGGCCGAGGTCATTTTGATGGTGAAGCGGCCCTTCATGGTCATGCCGCCCATCTTCTCGTCGTTGGTCCAGGTCCAAGTGTCGCCATCAAGCGTACCTTTGGAGTCGTCGAATTCGCCGAAGCTGTTGAACTCGCGGTAGGTGTAGGCTTTGTCGTCGGCGGAATATCCCATGACGGACAAGCCCACGCCGTTGCCCATCGAACTTTTGTAATCCGAGTGGCAGACGATGTAGAAGCCGCCTTCCATCCACTCGCACTTTTCGCTCTCCGTCATCGATCCGCCAGGACCCATGGTTCCGGGCTTCATGTTGCCGTCGAGGGTCCACGAGCCCACGAATATGTCCAGCTTCTTGAGTTCCGGGCCTGGTTTCGGAGGCACCTGGGCCGTCGCCGCCGCCGCAAGAACTACCCATGCTGCTAAAAATATTCCCGCCGTTTTCATGTGCGTCTCCTTGAGGGTGCTCATAGCCCTGTGCATAGGTTGAACAATTTAGCGATACGCATTTTACACTGCCAACTCGACTGCGTGGCAAGCATTACCAGTCTCCCCAATGCGCTGCGGTTGCCTGATGGAATTTCAGCTTCCACTGGTCGCCCAGCTTCACCCACACCGAACTGAAGTGCTGATAGCGCGGGGGCGGTCCCTGATCTTCTTCGGGGGCTTCGCGAACGATTGCGTCGTAGGTGACGATGGCGGCGTCGTTGCCGAGGGCTACCACTTTCACGTCGTAGGGCGTGAGTTCCAGGAGGCCTGAGTCGCCCAGATTATCGGTTGCCTCTTGTCCCTCGAGCAGCTTGCCATCGACTCCAACGATCGAGAAGTCCTGGCTGAGTGTTCGTCTAAAGAATGCGGTGTCATCTTTCTTCTTGGCCTCGATCAGGTTCTTCTCATTGGCGATTGCGGTTTGCTCCAGAGGGCTTTGAGGTTTGGCCGCGGCCGGAGTCTGCGCCACGGACTGGATAGCGGCGACACAGCAGAATAGAAAGGCATTGAAAAACCAGGAAGATTTCACACGACCCCCTTCTGATCAACGTTGTGAACGGAGAGGCCCGGAAGCCCATCGATACTGCGCTCGTTCTTCTGTTCACGGTAAGCTTGCAAGCCTTCCGGTCCCTTCTTGCGGGCCCATGCGGCGAGCTGTTCCCGCTCACCTTCGTAATTGAAAAGGGGGACGCCATAGCCACAGGAGTCGGTAACGCGGGTGAGTTCGACGACGACGATCGAGCGGGTGTTTTCGTGAATTGGGAAGTTTTCTACGAGCTTGGCAAATTCTGCTTCCTGCGGTTCGACGACGCGGCCATGGCCGTACAGACGGAAAATATTCGGCGGACCTTGGAAGGCACAGAACATAAGAACAATTCTTCCATTTTCTTTCAGGTGAGCGATGGTCTCGACGCCACTTCCGTTGAAATCGATGTAGGCGACCGTGGTTGGGCCGAGGATGCAAAATGTGTCCAGACCTTTCGGGGACAGGTTCACATGACCGCTGGCATCGAGCGGCGCGGAGGCGACGAAAAATATGTGCTGCGCTGCGATGAAACTCCGGGCAGCATCGTCCAGCATGGAACGAGTTTTACCCATGGTTTACTCTCGAATTTTATTTGGCAAATCCGCGCGCGGAACCGAAACTTGTTCGCCGGTTGCCAGATTCTTGAGGGCGAATGCGTCGGCCTTCACTTCATTTTCGCCGACGATCAAGATGTATTTTGCTCCCGCCTTGGTTGCGGTCTCAAACGATTTTTTGAGGCGGAAGGTTTCATCACCCAAATCCACGACTATATCGTGACGGCGCAACTCGCGTGCCAGCCGGGCAGCTTGGGCGTTCATGCCGGCGCCGAGAGGGGCTAGGTACACATCCGGTTTTGTCAGCATGCTTTCGGCCGTCGATGACTCCTGCAGCGACATAACGATCCGGTCTTCGCCGATTGCGAAACCAATCCCGGGAGCAGCGGGACCACCGAGGGACTCGGAAAGGCCATCGTAGCGGCCGCCACCAAGGATTGCATTCTGCGCGCCCAACGCTCCGTGGGTGAATTCGAAGGCGGTGCGCGTGTAGTAATCGAGTCCGCGCACAAGACGGTCGTTCAACGTAAAGGGAACGCCGACTTTGGTCAGAATTTCTTTCACCGCCTCAAAATGGGTGTGGCACGCTTCATCGAGAAACTGGCTGATGCGGGGCAATGTGTCGATGATCGGTTGATCGGCCGGGACTTTGCAGTCGAAGACGCGCAGGGGATTCGTCACGGCACGGCGCTGGCAATCGGTGCACATCTTTCCCACTACCGGCTCCAAAGCCTTGCGGAGAGCATCGTTGAAGGCCGCGCGATCATTTAGACAACCGACAGAATTCAGTTCGAGATTCCAGCCTGCGATTCCGAGGCGATCAAGCAGCGTGGCCAGCATCTCGAGCACTTCCGCATCACGTGCCGGAGATTCGCTGCCCGCCGAAGCCGGTCCAATCGCTTCCGCACCGATTTGATAGAACTGGCGGTAGCGGCCTTTTTGCGGGCGCTCGCGGCGGAACTGCGGGCCGATGTAGTAGAGCTTGTTCAGACCGTGATCCCAGAGTTTGTGTTCGATGTAGGCGCGCACGACGCCGGCGGTGTTCTCGGGACGGAGGGTAAGGGAATTTCCCTTTTCGCTTTCAGCGCGACCGCGATCTTCCCAGGTGAACATTTCCTTCGAGACGATGTCGGTCTCTTCGCCGACGCCACGGGCAAACAATTCTGTCGACTCGAAAATCGGCGTGCGGATTTCCTGGAAGTTGTAGGCGCGGAAGACATCGCGGGCTGCCGACTCCACGAAGTTCCACAGCGCCGTGTCGGGCGGCAGCAAGTCTCGCGTTCCTCGAACAGCTTTGATCATTCAGTTCTCATTCCTCAATAATTGTCATCCTGAGCGGAAACTTGTCTTTCGCATTGCGAAAGACAAGTCGTAGTCGAAGGATCCCTTGCAGCGTAACCCGACTTTCGGCCCGCCAAGGGACTCCGCAACGCTTTCGGCCGCCCGTCAAGCGTCGGCCAGAGAACGCCTTCACACGCCCGTCGCAAACGCATAGAACGTTAGGGATCCTTCGACTCCGCAAGCCGGTTCGCTCCGCGCACCATCTCGCTCCGCTCAGGATGACAGTTCAATCTCGCGACTCGCTATACTACCGCTCCCGCAAATACTCTTGCGTATAGCCCAGATAATTCCGCGCATAGTGCATGATCATCTCGTCTTCGGATTTCTCCAGTTTGCGGCGGAACTTTCCGGGAGAGCCCATCCATAGCGATCCCGGCTCGACCACCGTGCGCTCGGGTATCAGCGTACCGGCGGCGATAATCGATCCTGCACCGATCTTTGCGCCATTCAGAATGATGGAGCCCATGCCGATCAGACAGCGATCCTCGACCACGCAGCCATGCAGGGTTACCGAATGGCCCACTGTCACGTACTCGCCCACCGTCACGCCGTAGGTGTTTTTCATTCCGTGCAACACGCTGCAATCCTGAATGTTCGAATGGGCGCCGATGCGGATGGCGTAGACGTCACCACGTACGACCGCATTCATCCAAACCGACGAGTGCTCGCCCAGTACGACGTCGCCGATAATCTGCGCCGAGTCGTCCACGTAGCAGGTCGCGGGAATTGTCGGCCGCATGTCTTTAAAGGACCGAATCATTGAATCGCTCCGACAAAATGTCTGGATTTCAAGAGACAAGAATAAATAGTACCAGCAGTGTTGCTCTATCCTTCCGTGCATGCGGGACTTTGCCATCCGCCGTGCCATCTGCGAAACTGGCCCTGTTCCCGACACACGCTGAGACTGAGAACCGCGAACTGAGAACCGCTTTATGGGCCGCATTCACGTACTTTCCGAACAGGTTGCCAACAAGATCGCTGCGGGCGAGGTGGTGGAAAGGCCTGCTTCTGTGGTGAAGGAGTTGCTGGAGAACGCGCTGGACGCGGGCGCGACACGGATCAAAATCAGCGTGGAGGCGGGCGGCAAAAAGCTGATTCAGATCACGGACAACGGATGCGGCATGGTGCGCGATGACGCGATGCTGGCGTTTGAGCGGCATGCGACGTCGAAGATTAAGGATGCGGAAGATCTGCTGAGCGTAGCCACGCTGGGGTTTCGCGGCGAGGCGTTGCCCTCGATTGCGTCGGTGTCGCGGCTGCGGCTGGAGACATGCGCTACGGAATCGGGAGTACCGGCGTCGGGCACCATTATCGAGATCAACGGCGGCAAGATGGCGCGGGTCGAAGAAGCGGGACTGCCCGAGGGAACGTCGATTACGGTGCGGGATCTCTTCTTTAATACTCCGGCGCGGAAAAAGTTCTTGAAGGCAGAGTCAACCGAACTGTCGCACATTGCTTCGCTGGTGACGCATTATGCCCTGGCGCATCCGGAGAAGCATTTTGAACTGCATTCGGCCACCAATGCCATGCTGGTGGCGCCTCCGGTGGCGGGATACAGCGAGCGCGTGTATCAGGTGTTTGGCAAGGAAACGCTGGACCAGTTGATTGCCGTGGCGGCGGTGCAGCCGCTGGAGCATGTGGGGCTGCCGCAGCCTCCGCCGTGGCGCCGTGAAGTGAGTGAGGATGCGGCCGAACCCGTGGATCCCGGGGAGATGCGGGTGCACGGATTCGTTTCGAAGCCGGAGATTCAGAAGCTGAATCGCAACTCGATTTATGTGTTCGTGAACGGACGGCTGATTCGCGACCGGCTGATCCAGCATGGATTGACCGAAGCCTATCGCAACATTATTCCGCCGACGGTGTATCCGGTGGTGTTGCTGTTTCTGGAATTGCCCGCGGGCGAGGTGGATGTGAATGTTCATCCCTCGAAGACTGAAGTGCGGTTTCGGCAATCGACGGTGCTGCATGACTTTGTGCGGGATACGGTACGAGCGGCTCTGATGAAGGCGCGCCCGGCGCCGCAGTTCACGACGGAGATTCATGCGCACGCCACAGCGGGCTCGGGGCTGACGCCGCGGGCGCGGGAGTGGGAGCCGCCTTCCGACATGGCTGTTCCGGCTGGGTCGGCGGTGAGCGCGCTTTATGAACCTGCGGGCGGGGCTGGCTTTGCGCAGCAGGCGCCGGTGGCGCTACCAGTTTCGGCGCGGCTTCAGTTTGAAGGCGGGATTGCGGTGGAGGCGAGTGCTGCGATTCCGGTAGCGCGTGGTCTCGAAGGAAGAGAAGCCGAGGAGATTCCGGATAACGGTTGCGCTCCGGCTCTCGAGGTACGGGAAGAGGAACCAACGCTGGCCGCGCTGTCGACGCTGCGGCCACTGGGACAGATTCGCAATTCGTTCATTCTTGCGGTGAATGAAGATGGATTGTGGATTGTCGATCAGCATGTGGCTCATGAACGTGTGCTGTTTGAACGTGTGCTGAAGCAGCGAGCAGCGCTAAAAGTGGAGAGCCAGCGGTTGCTGATGCCGATCGTTCTGGAGCTGTCTCCGGCGCAGCAGGCGGTGTTTGCGGAGATTGCCGATGAGTTGCAGCACAATGGATTCGAGGCGGAGCCGTTTGGGGCGCGCAGTGTCGCGGTGAAAGTTGCGCCCGCGGGCGTGGACGCGGCAGCGGTGGAGAAGATGCTGCATGAACTTCTCGATCAGATTTCGCGGGAAGAGCAGTCTCTGAATCTGGAAAAGATTCGCGGGCGAATTGCGGCGTCGATTGCGTGCCATGCCGCGATCAAGGTCAACATGCCGCTGGAACAAAATAAGATGGAGTGGCTGCTCACCGAACTCGCGAAAACGGACCATCCCATGTCATGCCCGCATGGCAGGCCCGTGGTACTGAGGTATTCTGTAAAGGATATCCAGAAGGCGTTTAAAAGGATCTAGCGGTCAGTTGTTTTCATGAACGAGCAGGATTTACAGCAATTGCGACGCGAGAAGTGGCGGCTGGACGGCAAACCCGTCCGGACCATCGAACAGGCGCGCGCGTTTGTCGAGGGCGTGGGATTTTGCCTAATGTATCCGGTGCGCCCCTCGATGCCGGTGCCCACATTCATTGGGGCGTTCGTAGGATCGGACAATCGGCTGCCGACTTGGCAACATGCTTACTCCGATCCGCGTGCGGCCGAAGCGACGGAACTGATGGTGCGGCTGCTGCGCGAGCGGTCGGCTTACGAGGCGAATCTGTTTGAGGAGAACAACGCGTTCTTGGTAGCGGCTTCGGTGTTTCCTTATTTTTATGCGCTGGTGGGCGAGCGCAACCCAAAGCTGGCGCCGAAGCAGGGGCCGCGGTCTCCTTATTCGCCGCTGGCATGCGATGCGTTTGAGTTGATACGGCGCGATGGGCCTATCTCGAAGCAGAAGCTGCAGGAGGCGCTGGGCGGCAGCGTGTCGTTGGCGGCGCTCGATAAGGCGCTGGGGGAGTTGTTGGCGAAGCTGCGCATCACCCGTGTGGACTACAAGGCCAATGAGGGTTCTTACTGGGATGTACTTTACCGCTGGTCGCCGGATGCGGTGCGCGAGGGCGTGGGATTATCGGTGCAGCAGGCGCTCTCGGCGCTGCTGTCGAAATATCTGGATTGCGTGGTCGCCGCCGAGCAGATGGAACTGGAATCTTTCTTCGGAAAATTTGTGGCGCGGTCGCGCGTGAAAGAAGCTGTGAATGCACTGCTGGCGGCAAGGGAGTTGAGCTTTGTGCATGTGAGCGGGCGGTCCATGCTGCAGATCACGCCGGAGAAGGAAGCGGTGGTTGCCGCTGCCAGACCACACCGCGCGGCGAAGTAGGCTGCTCTCACGCTTCATCGCGTGTACAATCTACTCGCGCAATGACCGAGAACTCTGACCACGATCACTCTCAACGCAAACTGATCATTGCCATTGACGGGCCGGCGGGCGCAGGCAAGAGCACGATCGCATCCCGGTTGGCGCGGAAGCTGGGTTATGTGAATCTGGAGAGCGGCGCGATGTACCGGGCGCTGGCGCTGAAAGCCATCGAGGAAGATGCATCGTTCGACGACGAAGCCGCGCTGGTGAAGTTGGCGCAGGAGTCGCGCATTCAGCTCGAACCTACGATGGGGGGAAACCGAACGCTCCTGAACGGGCACGACGTTTCTGCGCGCATTCGCGAGCGCGACGTCACGGAGGCGGCGTCGCGGGTGTCGGTGCATCCCGGAGTGCGGGCGTGGATGGTGGCACGTCAGCGGGAGATGGGCGTGGGTGGCGGCGTGGTGATGGAAGGGCGCGACATTGGCACGAAGGTTTTTCCTGACGCTGACCTGAAAGTTTTCCTGGATGCTGACCCGGTGGTGCGAGAGCAGCGGCGCATGGAGCAGCAGAAGATCAAAGGCGAAGTAGCCGCGAACGTGGCGGCGGATCTGCGCGAGCGCGACCACCGCGACCGCACTCGCGCCGTCTCTCCGTTGTTGGCCGCGGAAGACGCGGTCGTGATCGATTCGACGAAAATGAGTGAAGATGAAGTACTGGCTCAGGTAGAAGAGCTGGCTAGCAGGAAATTGAGACATTCAGTGGTTCGGTCAATCCCTTAGCCGATCTGGCAGGCTACGGAAAAACTCGGACGGGGCAGGAAGTGCGACCACCGGGGCTGAAGCCTGCACTGATTCTGGACGATTTTAGACGGCGCTGAAGCTCCGCTCTTCCACTTCACCGCCCGCATTCTCGCGTTTTTCAGCAGCCCTCTAGTACTACTGTGTTATAAAAAGGGAGTTCCACAGAAAGGACAACCCGAGAGTTGCCGGAGCAGAACTCGGGCGATGGTTTGACGGAGTGTGGCAATGGACCAGGGATTATGCC
>Ga0208689_1000278_pt1 | contig 43392 bp, 37 predicted proteins | sample June2015DPH_8_15_FD_184700 | JGI IMG/M metagenome (GOLD analysis project Ga0208689, IMG submission 184700) | Peatland microbial communities from SPRUCE experiment site at the Marcell Experimental Forest, Minnesota, USA - June2015DPH_8_150... | ecosystem: Environmental > Terrestrial > Soil >... | reverse complement strand
CCTGCAAATTACACCCCAGGTCGCGGCGTATGCGATTCTGTTTGCACTCGCCATGGGCCTGTTCGGCGGGCTGTTCCCCGCGTGGCATGCTGCACGGCAGAATATTCTGACTGCGCTGCGCGGTTGATTTGGAGTTTTCAGGAAACTAGATCCGCACATCATCCGTATCCATAGTTATGCCGATTGACGCAAAACACGAAGACCTGCAGAGCTTGCGAATCGACCGCACGGCGCGCGCCACGAGCGGTGGTGAACCTCCGACGTGGGCTCGCCGATACATTGTGATTGGAATTCTGGTCATAGCCGTATTGAGCGTTTCCGCTCTGGCTTACCGCATGTTCGCCCGCGACGTACCAGAGGTGGAAGTCGCGCGCGCGGCGGCGGAGAACAGTGACGTCGGAGACACAGTGCTATCGGCTACGGGCTACATCGTTGCTCATCACACCATCAATGTGAATTCCAAGGTTACTGGACGCTTGGCCTGGATTGGTGTGGAAAAAGGCGACAAGGTTAACGAGGGCCAGGTCCTGGTGCGGTTGGAGGATGAGGAGTTTCGCGCTTCCTACGAACAGGCGAAGGGGGCGTTGGACAACGCTCGCGCTTATCTCGAGGAATTGGAGCACGGATCCCGTCCGGAGGAAATTCAGGAGGCGCAACACAATCTTGATGAAGCACGCGCCACGCTGGTGAATGACAGACTGACTCTGGACCGTACCAAAGAACTTTCCGCCGGAGGGGTCGTTTCGCGCCAGACATTGGACGATGCTACTGCCAAGTTCGATTCGGACCAGCAACGAGTCAATTCGCTGGACAAAGCTTTTCAACTGATGAAGATCGGGCCACGGCTGGAGGAGATCGCCCGCGCCCGCGGATCGGTGGCTCAGGCGCAAGGGCTTGCCGATTACGCGAAATCGCAGCTTGACGCTACGGTGATTCGAGCGCCTGTCACCGGCACGATTCTGGATCGCACAGCGGAAAAAGGGGAACTCATCACTGCGCAGTTTGCCAGCGCGGCGGCCGGCGGGCCTCAGGGATCGGTGGTGTCACTGGCGGACTTGAACGATCTTCAGGTTGAACTCGACATCGCACAGGCTGACTTTGCCCGGCTCGGTCCCAAACAGAAGGGCATCGTCACCACGGACACCTATCCCGACAAGAAGTATGACGGCGAAATTGCGCAGATTTCTCCCGAGGCTAATCGACAGAAAGCCACGGTACAAGTGAAGGTGCAGGTGTTGAATCCGGACAAATATCCAGACGTATTTCTGCGGCCGGAGATGAACGCCACGGTGAAATTCCTGGCGGACGCGCCAAAAGCTGCGAGCACGCAACCGGTGGGAGCGTTTGTGCCGACCGCTGCGGTGCGAGATCACGACGGAAAAAAGGTGGTGTTCTTAGCCTTCAATAGCAAGGCGCGCATGCGCGAGGTTCACGTGTTGAGCCAGCGCATTGACGGTTTCCTCATCGATGGATTGGTAGGCGGTGAAAGCGTGATCACTAAAGGGCCACAGGATCTTAAGGATGGGGACACAATTAAGGTGAAAGGGTAATTTCATGAGCACAGTTGCTGAAACCAGAGTCGCCACCGGAACCAAAGTGGTTCAGGCACGCAATGTGAGCAAGATTTTCAAGCGCGACGCGTTCGAAGTGAACGCTCTTGACGACGTCTCGATCGACATCGCAACCGGCGAATTTCTGGCGCTGATGGGGCCCTCGGGTTCCGGCAAGACCACGCTGCTGAATATGATCGCGGCGATTGACCGTCCGACAGCTGGCGAACTGCTGGTGCAGAATCAGAATATTTTCCGGTTGAATGACTCGCAGGCGGCACACTGGCGCAATGAGCACATCGGATACGTTTTTCAAACATTTAATCTGATTCCGGTGCTCACCGCGTTTGAAAATGTGGAATTGCCGCTGCTGTTGACCAAGCTCAACCCGCAGCAGAGACGCGACCATGTGATGACTGCGTTGAAACTTGTCGGACTGGAGGAGCGTGTCAACCACCTTCCGAAGCAGCTGTCTGGCGGACAGGAGCAGCGCGTGGCAATCGCGCGCGCAATTGTGAGCGATCCAACGTTATTGCTGGCGGATGAGCCTACCGGCGACTTGGACAGTCATTCCGCGACGGAAGTTTTGGAGATTCTGAAGCGGCTGAATGAGGACTTCCACAAGACCATTGTGATGGTGACGCACGATCCACACGCGGCTTCGTACGCCCACGTTACCCGGCATCTGGAGAAGGGGATGCTCCTGCCACCGGGATAGTTCTACTCACTGCTTTGTTCTGAGTCCAGGATGCCGGCAAAGGGCAAATCGATCAGAGCATGTAACACGATGGTCGCGCTTGACTCCTTATCGAGCACAGCGGGGGCAGATCAAAACTTTTCTCCGAAATGCTGGACAGACCAAGGTCCCGGTCAACACGGTGCATAGGGCGCAAGGGAGCGAGTATCACACTGTTATTTTCGATCCAGTGATCGCGACTGGCGAGAGATTGCTGGGGCGTCCTGTCGAAGGGCCTCGATTGATCAACGTCGCGCTAAGTCGAGCGAAAGCACGCCTGGTTGTGATTCTGTCCGTCGGCGACTACGCCAATGAGTACCTGCGGCGAATTGCTCACGTGATCTCCGGTGAGGGATAATTGATGGAGCCAGTCGACGTACGTGAAATTGCATTACAGCCAGAAACTAGCGAGCAGAGCCTCGCTCGATCTTTTCATAAACAGGATTTTACCCGGCGAAATCGATAGCGTATGTCGAAGAAAATCAAAACAAATCAGCAAATGCAAGAATGGATCGATGCGCGAAGGCGCCGCCATTTGTCTCACAGCCAGGTACAGATGGCCCGAGAACTTGGGTTGAACCCGGCGAAACTGGGCAAGATCGATAATCACAAGCAGGAGCCGTGGAAACTGCCACTGCCACGGTTCATCGAACAACTCTATTTCGAGCGTTTCGGCAAGACGACTCCCGACAACGTCGTGTCTGTCGAGGAGCGATGTCGGGTCGAAGGGGCGCAAAGAGAGGCGAGACGTGCCGCCAGTCAGCAACGTGCAGGGGACAGCACCTGAAACACGGTGAGCGACGGCGGCGATATGCGGCGCTGCGGTCCGAGGTGCTGACAGTGCAACTACAAGGGGCGGTGACGTGAGGCGAAGTTGTCGTATTGAGGTCCGGTCGGTGGAACAGGAACTGCCGTCCCGAACCAGTGGCGCCTGAGTCAGAGTAGGCTCTGGGCAGGCTCCAAGCCTCTATCCAATCGCAAGGTGCGTTGCAACCCTTCAGGCAGGTTTCAATTTCTCCTCGACATAGAGTGAGAGCTCAATCATGCGCTCCATCAATTGTTCGGCTGGCAGTCCCCTAAAGTTCTTGAGCACCAACTCCTTGACGTAGAGCCGCACAAGATACCGCAACTGGAGGGCGCGGCTGCGCGTGGCGAAGACAAAATCGCGATGCCCGTTATTCACGACGATCAGGTTCCGCTCGGCATCAAATCGCGAGCGCCACAGTTCCCCAGCGCCTCGTTCAAACGTGTAGCCCGGTAAGCCGCGCGCATTGAAGAGAGAAGGGCCCACAGCCGCATCAAGGCTATCAGTGACCGTGATCAGTGCCTCCGCACTGCAGCACACATCGCGCTGCGAGACGGTGACGGACAAACGCACGAGACCGGGCGACGACGGCGCTTGGAAGCTAACTTCTTGATCGGAGGCGGACGAGAGCATGCCACTTCCTTCGCCGATCTCCCAGCTAAATAGCAAATCCTGCTCGACTCGCCGGTGCGAGCGATCCCGGGGCAGTGCGCGAAAGCGCCGACTTTGGTTCACGGTCAATGTGCTCGCCGCTGGCGAGATCACGACAGTGCGCAAAGGCCCAGCATAGTCGAAGAATTGACGCTGGGCGGATTCGCTTCCGCTCGGTTCCGGAACACCCGGCACGGGCCCCTCCTTCTCCCCAGATGCCTCCACGCGTCGCTCCGACAGCTCGCCGCCACCGAACGCTTGCGGCGAGCGTGACTGGATGTCAAACCAATCGTATTCCTCGGGCGGCAGGACCAGCATGGCCTCGCGAAACGCACGCTGGATGGCACGCAAGGACTCCCGGTTCGCCTGTTCTTCCTCGGCGCGCCGCTGCGCGTCGATGAGGCCATTAAGGTGTGCTTCGAGTGGTACGAGAGCTTCCGCAAATGCCCCATAGCGTTCATCGTGGATGACCCCGGAACGGGTGCTGGGTGTCAGATTCAGGTAGGGCACGTCGATCAGACCCTGCAAGTAACGAGAGCTCCAGGGCCCGCGCTCCAGACCGGGCAGCGTACCGATATCCTCGATCACCCGCGTACCACCTCGGGTAAGGGAGACCCGGCCGTTCTCGGCCGGTTCTGTGAGATACAGTTCGGCATACGCCTCGCCGAATGGGGAGCGAACTGCCGGCAGTTGGTGGAGCAAGCGCCCTTCGAACTGCCGCGGCTCGACCTGGTACTGCTTGCGCGCAAGCTTGTCGACCACCGTTATACGAACCTGGGTAGCACGGATCCGGTCGCGCAGCTCCGAGGCCAAATACCACTGGATCTTCTCGCCGCTCAAGCTACGGATGCCGTTGAGCAGGGGGCTGATCTTGAGTTCGGTGCCGGGGTCGGCAAAAAGCACGCGTCGCGGGTTCACGGTGTAGCGCGGATCCCCTTTGTTCATAGCCATCTGATAGAGGCGTTGATCGGCACCGCCAGAAGTCATCGTGAGCCTCTCGCCCACGGTCCAAAAGCTCAACAGTCCGATGCCAAATTCCCCTTGCAAGCCGCCTCCGGAGCCGTCTGCCTTCAAGCGTCGCTTGATCGAGTCGCAGATATGAGTCGCGACGTACTTGAAGTCGGGCAGCCCGTGCGGATCGCGGGGGACGCCGTCGCCATCGTCTTTCACCATCAGATAGTGCTCTCCGTGCTCGCGGCCACGCGTGATGGCAATGGTCTTGGCGTGCGCATCGATGCAGTTCTCGACGAACTCCGCGATGGCCTTGAGCGGATTGCTTTGCGAAAGGGCGATGATACGGATAGCATTCCAATCATCGCCGATCCGCAATTTGCCGCTTTCTGATTCCTTCGACTTAGTTGTGCTTATCTTCGCCATGGTGACAAGGAATTCGACGCCTTGAGTGCAACAGAGGGACAACCGGTCTCAGCCTCCATCAGGCACTCACTATACCGACGGACTTAATGCCGGGCAAGGCGCAGCCCCCACCCTGTCGTTAGCACATGATATGTCCGGTTGAGATAGCAAGTGATGTGTCCGCTTTGCAGGCGGCGAGGGTAGGAGACCATGGAAGGCATGGTGTCTTACACACAGGCCGCAATGGAGCGGGCGATGAAAGTGCAGGAAGTCATTTTGCGGGCGCTGGCGAAGAAGATCACGTGGTGGCAAGCGGCTGAGATCATCGGGATCAGCGACCGGCAGATGCGGCGCTGGCGCGCGCGTTATGAAGAGTTCGGGTTCCGAGGATTGTTCGACCGGCGGCGGGGCAAGCCATCGCCGAAACGGGTGGCGGTGGTGGCGAAAGTGCTGGGGCTGTATCGAGAGAAGTATTTCGATCTGAACGTGCGGCACTTTCACGAGAAGCTGCAGGAAGAGCACCAGGTAGCGATTAGCTACAGCTGGGCGAAAGGGATCTTGCAAGGGGCGGGGATGATGGCGACCTGTAAGCCGAATTCGCCAGGCTGTGTTGCAAACAGATAACTTATTTGAAATCAGTCGGCGTGAAGTGTCAATGATGTCAACTTTGTCAGTGTTGGCAGGTTTTGCGTCACACCGGCGTCACAATGCCAGTTCGGGAAGCGGATCACGCTGGCGAGAACTGAACTCTGGAGATCGAATCGGGCTGCGCAAACTGGCGAAGGGAGTGTATACTCGCCGGTCGCTTTCGCGCTAACTAAGAGGGAAATAAAAATGAAACCACGAGGCAGCGTGTTTGGCTGCCGATGCTTTGCCAAATTCGGCCTTCTTGCAGCGGCCATCTCTGCTCTTCTTCTTGCGTTAGCAGCCCCGGCCCAGACACAGTCCACCGAGGAAGCCGCACGCATTGCGAGCACCCTCTCTAGCCCGGCCCAGACGGTAATCCAGCGGCTTTCCGGCCTGGATGCGCTGCCTGCAGACGGATGGAAGATGCATGTGGGCGATCTCGCACATGGTGAAGCCCTCAATCTGGATGACTCGAGTTGGCCAATCGTCCGCGCCAAAGCGGAGGCCGGGACAATTGCTGTCTGGTATCGCCGCTCCATCACCGTGCCTCCCACGCTCAACGGATACGACCTCACAGGCGCCAGAATCTGGTTCAACTTTCACGCCGACGCGAACGGGCCCATGCCGGAGATCTTCTACTTGAATGGCCGTCGCGTGGCAATGGGCGACGATCTTGAGCCTATCGTTCTTTTCGATCATGCAACACCCGGCGAAAAGGTGCTGGTCGCGGTCAAATTACTACTCACGGTCGACAAGAAGATCTTCAATGGGACGGAGCAGAAAATCGAGTTTTCTGAGAGCCGGCCCAATCCGGGCGACGTGCGCATCGAGTTTCTCGCCTCCGCGATGTTGCTTCCGAGTCTGTCCAAGAATGTCTCCGCCGATACGGCGACGCTCGAAAAGGCCATTGGCGCGGTGGATTTGAAGGCGCTCGACGCGGGGGATCAACGAGCCTTTGACGCGTCGCTGCGGCGCGCACAGGAACAACTGGAAATTCTGAGGCCCACGCTTCGGAAAGCCACCCTGCACCTTACGGGCAACGCCCATATCGACGCGGCGTGGCTCTGGCCCTGGACCGAAACGGTCGATGTCGTGAAGCGAACCTTCGGCACGGCGCTGCAATTGATGAACGAGTATCCCGACTACACCTATACTCAGTCGGCCGCAGCGTACAACGAATGGATCGCCGAAAAATATCCCCAGATGAATGAGGAGATCAAACGGCGCATCAAAGAGGGCCGCTGGGAGATTGTCGGCGGAATGTGGGTTGAGCCCGACTTGAACATCCCGGATGGTGAGTCCACGGCGCGTTCGTTGTTGATTGGAAAGCGCTGGTTCCAGAAGGAGTACGGCGTGGATGTGCACATTGGCTGGAACCCAGACTCCTTCGGTTATAACTGGCAGTTACCGCAGATCTATAAGAAGTCCGGCGTAGATTACTTCGTCACTCAAAAAATGGCTTGGAATGACACCAATCAGCTGCCTTTCAAGCTGTTCTGGTGGGAATCGCCAGATGGCAGCAAGGTGCTGACTTACTTTCCCCATGACTATGTACACACGGATCTGAATCCTGTGCGTTTGGCGGACGATCTCGCCACTGCGCGCAAGCAGTCGCCGGGATTGACCGAGATGCTGGATCTCTATGGAGTGGGTGATCACGGTGGCGGGCCCACGCGCGCCATTTTGGACGAGGGTGTGCACTGGATGCAGCCCGACAAAATCGTCCCGCCGATGCGGTTCGGTACAGCATCCGCCTACTTTCATGATGTCGCTGGCAAGGTGGATAGTACCTCTCCGGAGTGGGACTATACATCGATTGCCAAAGGCTATACCGAGCCTCCTGCGCCGGCGGACGGAAGGATCAGCATTCCCACGTGGAAGAGCGAACTGTATTTCGAATATCATCGCGGCGTGTTGACCACGCAAGCCAACCAGAAACGCAACATGCGTCAGAGTTCCATGTGGGCATTGAATGCGGAGAAATATGCCTCCCTGGCATGGCTGGACGGAAAGCCGTACCCCGCCGATGCATTGACCGAGTCTTGGAAGAAGATCACCTTCAATGATTTTCACGATCTGGGCGCGGGATCGGGCATCGGCATCATCTACAAAGATGCGCAGCGCGACTATGACCAGGTGCGATGGGCTACGAGTGAGATATCCAGCAAGGCCATGACTGCACTAGCGGCACACGTGAATACGTCCGCGGGGAGTGGGATTCCGGTGTTCGTCTTCAATCCTCTGGCGTGGCAGCGCTCCGGGCTGGCGACGCTGGAGGTTCAGATGCCTTCCGCAATTGCGAGCCCGTTGTCCGTCCTCGATCCGCAGGGCCGCGTCCTTCCCTCAGAGGTTCTCGACAGCGACCAAGCAACCAACACGTATCGCCTGTTGGTGAGCGTTAAGAGCGTGCCTTCGATGGGCTACACGGTCCTTCATGTCTTTCCCGGCGCGAAACCGGCGGTGACCGATCTGAAAGTCAGCGGGCTGACCATGGAGAATGCGAACCTCCGAGTCACAGTAAATCCGAAAACAGGCTGCATCACAAGCCTCTTCGACAAGCGCTCCAACTTCGAGTCGCTGGCCAGCGGCGCCTGCGGCAATCAACTGCAGACCTTTAAAGACACTCCCAAGGATTACGATGCGTGGAACATCGATCCGAGCACATTGGATCACATGACACCGATCGACGCCGTGGATTCGGTGCAGCTGATCGAAAAGGGTCCGTTACGCGCCGTGATTCGCGTATCGCGCGCCTGGCAAAACTCAAAGTTCGCGCAGGACATCGCGCTGTATGCCGGAGCCGATCAAGTCGATGTGGTGAACGAAATCGACTGGCATGAGACGCACGTTCTGCTGAAGGCCGCCTTCTCGCTGGCCGCAACCAGCAGCCATGCCACCTATGAGATTCCTTTCGGCAGCATTGAACGTTCCACCACACGGAACAACAGTTGGGAGCAGGCGCAGTTCGAGGTTCCTGCACAACGCTGGGCCGATCTTGGCGATGGGCAGCATGGCTTCAGCCTGATCAATGAGTCCAAGTTTGGATATGACGATCAGGGGAATGTGCTGCGCCTAACGCTGCTTCGTTCGCCGGTTTGGCCGGATCCAGAGGCCGATCGCGGGCACCATCACTTCGCCTACACTGTCTATCCACACGCGGGCGACTGGAAGCAGGCCCTCACCGTGCGGCATGGTTATGAGTACAACTATCCGTTGCAGGCCATGCAGGTGGCGGCGCACGCTGGTACGCTGCCGCTGGAGCACTCCTTCGCGTCGGTTCAACCCGAGAATGTGGTGCTGACGGCGATGAAGAAGGCGGAGGACAGCGACAGTCTCATCTTCCACGCGTATGAGTGGGCGGGTAAGTCCAGCAACGTGACGTTCACGGTACCGGAGGGACCCACGGGCGCCATCCTGACCAACCTTCTCGAGCAGCCGCAGGGATCGCCGCTGACGATTACCGGCAATCAACTGACCGTGCCCATCCACCCGTTCGAGATTCTCACAATCCGCGTCGACTATCAGCGGGTGGCGCAGTTGACTCCCTGACAATCAATTCCGGCTTGACTTTATGGTGAACCGGGCTGGCCGTCGTATTCTTGCGATGGGCGCGAATGGCTTCCATCAGAATCTCCGCTCCCATCGAAGCCAGGGTTTCCATGTGTTCCCGGACGCTGGTCAGGGCGGGATTGTAGAAGGCCGCGGCGGGAATGTCATCGAATCCGATTACCGAACAGTCCAGCGGCACCCTGAGGCCAGCGCTGATGAGCGCTCGGATCGCGCCGAAAGCAGTCATATCATCGAAGGCCACCAGCGCCGTGAACGGAAGTTTGAGGGCGAGCAATTCTTTTGTGCGTTCGTACCCCCCTTCATAGCTAGAGAACGGATCCGTTAAAGTCACAACCAGCCTGGGATCCAGTTCCAACCCTGCAGCAGCAGCGAAGGAGCAAATTCCAGCCCATTGATGGTGGCTGTCGACAATCATCCTGGGCCCTCGGATGAACGCGATCTCGCGGTGGCCTAGCCGATAGAGGTGCTCGAGAGCCTGCTGGGTGCCGGCGTCGTGGTTCGTGGCGACCCAGCTCAAGGCGTCGGTCTCAGGTTCCCGACCCAGAATGACAGAAGGGATCTTTCGGCTTTCCAGGACGCTGAGAAGCTCCGTCTCAAACGAGAGCGAGTTGGCGAGAATGATGAGCCCTTCGACGCGCCGCCCCAGCAGAACATTGAGGTATTTCTTGAACCGTATGCGGTTGTTTTGGATATCCACCAAAAACGGAAGATAGCTCGAACGCGAAAAGCTGTTTTCAATCCCGCGCAGAATCTGGGCGCAGTAAGGATCTGCAATGTCCGGAACCATCACGCCGATGGTATGGCTGCGATGACTCCGCAGAGCCTGGGCGAAGGGATTGGGTTGGTAGCCCAGTCCTTCCGCAACTTCGAAGATGCGCTTCTTGGTTGATTCCGGAATATAACTTGCCAAAGGAGCATGGTTCAACACCATGGAGACGGTGGTTGCCGAAAGCCCGCATTCCCTTGCTACGTCTCGAATAGTGACCGTAGCATTTGTTTTCGCTGTGGATTCAGTCACCGCAATATTCCTCCGATGGCCGGTTTCTGTGTTGCTATCGTCGCCCGCGCAGAAGCCAGCGACGCCAGAGCCACCGCCCCTCCTTATACAGGTTCGCAGCGATTCCCCTTGACACTGTCCGCCGATCGATGATATTACACCGTTTTATTAAATCGGTAAAGGAAAGCTCACGAGCCATTTGAATGGTCCCCATTTGGGTAGCAATTCCCGTCTAGGGATCGCCGGAGTGGTTTATTCACCCGATCGGTTCACTGATTCGGGACGCTCACGGGCGCAAGTCAATATGGTCACCAAGTCGAGGAACTAACCAGCTGTGGCTGGGCATCTTTCAGGGGTAGGGGGCTTCCGCCGTGACTAGACATATGAAGTCCGTTTTGAATTTCAGTGTAGCTGCCGCTGTTCTATTGAGTGCAGTCGTTGCTTGGGCAGGCATTACGGGTTCGATCTCTGGAACGGTTACAGATCCCAGCGGGGCTGTAATGGCAGACGTCACGGTGACCGTCACCAGCATGTCGACGAACGTGCAGAGCACGACCGTCACCGACGCAAAAGGTTTTTATAGCTTTCCTGCTCTCAATGTTGACCATTACGACGTTACTGTCAACCAGTCTGGATTCAAGAACTTTCTGGAGCGCGGAGTTCGGATCAACGCCAATTCTGCAATCCTGATTGACATCAAGCTGGAGGTTGGCCAAGTAACAAATACCATTACAGTTCAAAGCGATACGTTGCAGGTAGAAACGCAGAGCACTCAGATGGGCGAAGTAATTGAAGGTTCCACGATTACCTCTGTACCGCTCAACGGTCGCTCCTATATCGATCTATTGGCGCTTCAGCCCGGTGTCTCGCCATACGCGGGTAATGACACGGCTGCTGGTCTTGTGCAAGCCCCGATATCTGGCAGCCTGAATAACGGGACTCAATCCATCAATGGTGGTCGACCCGAGGCCAATGGGTTCATGGTGAACGGGGCCGATGCTGAGGAAGGAGTACACAATGGAGCCGCAATCGTTCCAAACCTGGACTCCATTGCGGAGTTTCGAATTATCACCAACAACTTTAACGCCGAATATGGGAATTACAGCGGCGGACAGATTAACGTAGTCACAAAATCCGGGAGCAACCAGTTTCACGGTGACCTCTTCGATTTCCTCCGGAACACAGATTTGGATGCAAGGAACTACTTCTCTCCGACCCGTGGTGTTTTCATTCAGAACCAGTTCGGGGGAATATTCGGCGGTCCCATTCGAAAAAATAGGCTTTTCTTCTTTGTCGACTATCAGGGAACGAGACAGATTGTGGGGGCGACGCAGTACTATCCGGTGCCGTCCGTCGCGGATCGTTCCGGCAACTTATCAGACTTGGCAAGCTCCTTCTCTAGCGGGACGGACGCCGACAACAACCCGATCGCAACCACCATCACTGCGGCAAATTGGGCAACCATTCTGGGATCGCGGTTGGGCTATACGGTCACCAACGGTGAGCCGTATTCCTATACCGCTGGAATGGTGAATCCTGCCACGATCGGCGCTAGCGGAATCGGTGTCCCGTATAGCAGTAATTGCACCAGCAATAATCCAGTCACCGGGTGTGTCTTTCCCAACGCTGTCATTCCGCAAACCGCTTGGGATCCTGTGGCAGTCAACATGCTGAAATATATTCCATCTCCAAATGGGAACGGGCCGCTGGGGCCGACGTATTCAACGTCAGCATTCAATGAAACTCTGACGGATAACAAAGGTGGAATCCGAATCGACGCGAATATCGGCAAAAACATGCTGTTCGGCTACTACTTTGCCGACAAATACAACGTTGCCAATCCTTATGCATCCGTCACCGTTCCTGGGTTCACTGCAGTTACTTATGGTTTGGCCCAGATGATCAACCTGGGTCTGACCACAACAGTGAGCACTTCAACGGTCAATGATGTTCGCGTTGTTTACTTGCGCAATGTGAATTTCATTGGAAACCCGCAAGGGGGCTTGGGAGTGTCCCTGTCCTCGTTGGGGTTCAATACCCCATGGAATAGTACAGGTGGGCTGGGCAACATCTCCGCCAGTTTGGCGGGAGTGCCCAACGTTACGTTTAACAATTACAGTTTTGGGGTCCCATCCACGACGTTTGACCAGCACAACAACACTTTCCAGATCATCGACAACGTCGCGAAGATTGTTGGAACTCACACGTTCCAATTCGGCGCTGATGTTCATTACGATCAAATTGACCTGAATGGTTTCACGGCACAGAACGGACAGTTCGTGTTTACGGGCGCAGAAACCGGCATCGATTTTGCGGATTTTCTGATTGGCGCTCCAAGTACCTTCATTCAGGGAAGTCCCGATATTGAGCATACACGAAGCAAATATTACGGCTTGTATGCGCAGGACAGCTGGCGTGCAAGGCCAACTTTCACCTTGAATTATGGACTGCGCTGGGAGGCCAGCACGCCTTGGTATGACACGCGAAATATGATCGAAACGCTGATCGTGGGCGAGCAGTCCCAGGTTTTCCCGACCGCCCCAACGGGACTCGTGGTTCCAGGTGATCCAGGCGTTCCTCGCACACTCGCCCCTACCAAGTACAACAACTTCGCACCCAGATTTGGATTGGCGTATTCTCCAGGAACTACCGATGGGTTACTGGCGAAGATTCTGGGCGGACCTGGAAACACGAGTATTCGTGCGGGGTACGGTCTCTTCTATCAATCCATTCAGCAGGCCGATACGGAGCAAGAAATTGGAGATGCGCCCTACGGTTTCTACTATCAAAACCCCACACCTCCGTTACTCAATTCTCCCTTCATTGATCGGACAACGGGCAATCTCGAGCCCAGCTACTTTCCATTCCAGTTTCCACCGGCGAATGTATCGCCCAAGAATCCGGATACGAGCTTCCCGTGGGCATTGGTAGAACCTATCAGCGGAGGGAATTACTTCTACAACAAAAATACTCTGCCGTATTCCCAGGACTATGAATTATCACTGCAGCGCCAATTTGGCGGTGCGACTGTACTGACTCTTAGTTATGTCGGAACCGTGGGACGAAAACTACTCACTTTCGTGGAATCGAACCCGGGTGAGCAAGCTCTCTGCCTTGAGTTGAGCCAGCCCGCGAACTTGGCACCTAATACGCCCACTTGTGGTCCGTTCGGAGAAAATGGCGTTTATAACCTTGCGAACGGGCAGGTCATCAACGGTGTACGAGCTCCGTTTGGGCCAAACTTCGGCAGCAATGCCTATATGAAGTCGATGGCGAATTCCAGCTACAACTCCTTACAGGCGAGCTTGCAGCATAACGACAGGTACGGACGATTCATGATCGCGTACACCTGGTCGAAGTCGATGGATAACGGATCGGGGACTTTGGATGCGACGAATCCGTACAATCCACGCTTGAGCCGAGCTTTATCTATCTTCGATGTGCCGCAGATTTTCGTGGCGAGCTATACGATCCAATTACCGTTTGATAAGTGGTCTGGAAATGGAATGCTGGCGAAGAGTCTCACGGGCGGCTGGGCATTGTCGGGTATCACGACTTTCGCCAGCGGGCAGCCGATTCAGCTCTCGGAAACGGACGACAATTCGCTGAGCGGAACATTCTTAGCCCCTGTAGATGTACCAAGCTATGCCGACAATGGCAGCAAATTGTACGTGGATCGCAATCCGCGTCACGGTAACCCATACTTCAATCCAAGTTATTTCATGCAGGAACCATTGGGGCAAATCGGTAATGCGATGCGCCGGTTCTTCGTTGGTCCTGGCTTGAATAACTCTAATCTTGCATTGCTGAAGAATACGAAAATCTCCGAGACAAAGGAAGTGCAGTTCCGGGTAGAAGCGTTTAACGTCTTCAACCATGCGCAGTTCAACAATCCATCGGGGGACTTCAACAATACCGGTCAAGGCGGATTTGGTTATGTAACGTCCGCACGAGATCCACGCATCATGCAGGTGGCTTTGAAATTCTTGTTCTAGCTTTACCGTAGTACTCGGCTTGATTTGCGCCGCCGATCACGGTCGAGGACCGAACAGCGGTTCTTCACTCCCCGCCAAGGAGATTGCTCATATGAGCGCAATCGACGGCAATTGGCACGGGTGCTTTTGCGGTCCGACTGTTGGGTGCTGATCTAACCGAGTGGCGGGCCGCTGAGACGAAGTCGGCCAGCGGACGACGGATTTCAACGATAGTGCCGCAGCATGTGCAAACTCTGACTTTGTTTTTGATGAAACGTCGTATCTGTGAAGTCGAACGGTTGCGAGGAGATAAATACATGTCTGCATTGGCATTGCTCGGGGGGAAGAAGGCAAAGAACAAGGCGTTTCCCGTGTGGCCGTATTACGACCAGAATGAAGAGCGAGCTCTGAAGGAAGTTCTGGAGAGCCGAGTCTGGTGGCGGACGCCTGGAACCAAGACGCTGGAGTTCGAACGCGCCTTTGCCAAGTTTCACGGAGCTCGCCACGGGCTCGCAGTTACTAACGGAACCGCAGCTCTGGAAGTCACTATGGCCGGTCTTGGCATTACCGCCGGTGACGAGGTAATTGTGCCGGACTTCACGTTCGTCGCTACCGCGAGCGCCGTTTTGTTTGCGAATGCACTTCCGGTATTGGTCGATGTTGATCCCGAAACCTATTGCATCGATCCCGACTTGATCGAAGATGCGATTACTCCAAGAACGAAGGCGATCATCGCGGTGCATATGGGCGGACATCCCGCGGATCTCGATCGGCTGAAACAAATCGCCAGCCGCAAGCGACTGGCGTTAATTGAAGACTCCTCGCATGCGCACGGCAGCGAATGGCGTGGCCAGCACATCGGGACATTTGGCGTTGCGGGCACATTCAGTTTTCAGTCCAGCAAGCTGATGACCGCCGGCGAAGGCGGAATGATTATTTCCAATAACGATAAATTTGAGGTGCAAGCCCGCTCCGTGCACGACTGTGGCCGCATGCCTGGCGAGTGGTTCTATAGCCATTTTACTTATGGATCAAATTACCGGCTCAGCGAATGGCAGGGCGCAATTTTGAACGTGCAGCTTAGCCGTCTCGAAGAGCAGACCAAGCGGCGCCATCAAAACTCGCGGATCTTGGACCGCCTGTTGCGCGAAATCCCAGGGATCACGCCACAGAAGCTGGACGAGCGGTGCACACGAAACGGCCAGTATGCTTACATTTTTCACGTCAATAAAAAGCAATTCGCGAACGTGTCCACGGAGCGTCTCATAGAAGCGATGAATGCGGAAGGCATTCCCAACCAGGCAAGTTACCCGCCGCTTCATAAGCTGCACATGTTCCGCAACGGCAAGTACCGGAATCGCCTTAGCGGAAAGCAGGCCAAGGAGAAGCATGTGTTCCTGAAGAACAAATTCCCTGTGACACACAAAGCAGCATGGGAAACCATCTGGATTCCTCAGCCGGCGTTGCTGGGAGATGAGGAAGATATGCATGAAATCGCGGCGGCTCTGGACAAGATTCAGAAGAGCGCGAAGGAACTTGCCTGAGGGGCTCAGGCAACTTTCACGACCATGCTCGAGCGATTCTCATACCGAGGCTGGAACAATGTGTACAAGTTGTCCAATGGGGTAGTCGAGCTGGTCGTAACCGCCGATGTCGGTCCGCGGATTCTTTTCTATGGCTTTCGCAACGGCGAGAACCAGTTCCATGAAGTCAAGGAAGATGCGGGCAAGAATGGCGGTTCCGAGTTCCGCCTTTACGGGGGCCACCGCTTGTGGGTTTCCCCCGAAGTGGAGAGAACGTATTATCCCGACAACACTCCGGTCGCGGTTTCTGAGCGCGGCAACACCGTTCGTTTCGCGGCGCAGCGAGAGGAATTGCCTCCCGGCACCAACCTGCAGAAGGAACTTGAGATCGAGTTGGCGGCGACGGGCTCGCACGTTCGGATCATACAACGCATAAGAAATGACGATACACACTCAACCGTGTTGGCACCGTGGTCGCCCACGATGATGCGGGCAGGCGGGCGCTCGATCTTGCCGCTTTCTCCCCGGATTGCGATGGATAAGGATCACTACTTGCCGGTGGGAGTCTTCGGCATGTGGTCCTTCACGGACTTTGCCGACCCCCGCTGGGTGCTCGGCACCTCCTACATCCAGTTGCGGCATCTTGCGAATCCCCAGGGCCATTTCAAAGAGCAGATGGCGGGCATTTACAACTCGGCTGGCTGGGGAGCTTATTTCAACCGGTGTGATCTCTTTGTGAAGCGTGCGGCGGTCATCAGCGGTTCTCAGTATCCGGATTTCGGCTGCAATTTCGAGGTCTTTACCAACCCAGACTTCCTCGAGTTGGAAACACTTGGGCCTCTGGTCGAATTGAGACCAGGAGAAGTGGTGGAACATGTGGAGCACTGGTGGCTATTTGCCGACGTGCCCGGCGGAGAGGACGATGCCTGGATTGATTCGGCGGTGGTTCCGCGGGTGCAGCAAACGGCTGCGTCGTCGCAGTGAACGAGGATTATATCTCTGAAATTTGAACAGGCGCACAGACCTTTTAATACCAGCGCCTTGCGTGAACTCAAGTTGAGGTCTTATACGTGAATTTGAGAGCAGCGGTGATTGGCGCTGGTTTTGTGGGGAGAGCGCACATTGAAGGGTTGCGGCGGCTGGCGATCCCCATCCAGGGCGTGCTGGGGAGTTCGCGTGCCAGGACCGAGGAGGCATGCCGTTCGCTGGGAATTCCGCGCGCATACCAGTCGATGGAGGAGTTGGCGAGCGACGGGTCGGTGGATGTGGTACATGTCTGCACTCCGAACCACCTTCACTTTCCAGAGACCGAATCCGCTCTGCGGGCCGGGAAGCATGTGATGTGTGAGAAACCTCTGGCGAAGAACACGCAGGAAACTGCAGCGCTGGTACAGCTGGCGCAGAAACAGGGAAGAGTTGGAGCCGTGACGTATAACCTCCGTTACTATCCGCTTTGCCAGGAAGCGCATGCATTGGTTCAGAAAGGCGCGATCGGCGAGCCGCAGATCGCGCACGGCACATATTTGCAAGACTGGCTGTTTTACCCCAGTGACTGGAACTGGCGTCTGGATCCCGAACTGGGGGGCGCAATGCGCGCCGTGGCGGACATCGGCACCCACTGGCTGGATCTGATCTGCTGGATCACGGGTCGCAAGGTGAAGGAACTTTGTGCCGATCTGGCTACCGTGATTCCGGTGCGGCAGCGGCCCAAGGGGCCGGTGGAAACCTTTAAGAAGACCGACAGCATCGCGACCGAGCCGGCAGGGATGAGCACGGACGATTATGGTTCCATCCTCTTGCATTTCGAAGGGGGCTTGCGTGGAGTGCTGACCGTGTCGCAGGTAAGTGCCGGGCGCAAGAATCGAATGTGGTTTGAGATTGATGGCACGGAAGGCTCGCTGGCATTTGACCAGGAGCAACCCAACGTCCTCTGGATCGGCCGCCGCAAAGAAGCAAATCGCTGGCTGATTAAAGATCCCTCACTTATGAGCCCACAGGCTCGCGGTTATGCGGCCTATCCTGCCGGACATGCGGAGGGGTATCCTGACACCTTCGTTCAGCTCTTTAAGGATCTCTACGGATATATTGCCGCCGGCGATTTCCAGGCGCTGCGATCTTTCCCCACCTTCGAAACTGGCCATTATGAGACCAGACTGTGCGAGCTCATCGCTGTGAGCGCACAGGAACGACGGTGGGTAGAGGTAACCGGTTAGAAGATTGGCGGCGCTGGGGATTTAATTAGCAGAAAATCTGCCAGCATTGCGGAGAAACGGGAGATAACGATGAATGGATGCTTGACACAGTCCTGGAGTCGTAGGGTTGCGGTTTTCGTTTCGCTTGTCTTTCTATTTCTAACCCCGGTGAGTTCGCGAGCTCAAACCTCGCGCCCGGTTCCTGACCATGTTCCTCCCAAGAGATCATCTCAAATCCATGACGGCTTCGGCATTAACTCCGACCTGCCGCGCGATCCCTATCTCCCCTGGAACCGCTGGTGGTGGACGCGCATGTTCGATGCCGGTTTCAAGTGGGCCCGCATCGGACAATATGAGAACAGCTCAGACCGCACCAGCTGGGACTGGATCGAGCAGAAACGTGGCGTATTCGCAAGTTCACCTGAACTTGAGGATTTTGTGGACTCGCTGGTGGACAACGGGATCGATATCCAGGTGCAATTGATCTATGGCAACGTGATGTATACGTCGCCCAGTGGCAAGCGCCCGGATGTGAGTGTTCCCGAGCCCGGATCATTTCATAATGATGACCGGAGTTTGTATTCGATCTTCTGGCCCCCGACTACGCCCGATCAAATCGCTGCCTTCAATCGATACGCGGCCTGGATGGTAAATCATTTTCACGATCGCATCCATTACTGGGCTTTGGGGAATGAACAGGACATCGGTTACTGGAATCCCTGGGGCAATCCGGAGCAGTTTGGAAGACTCCTGGCTCCTTTTATCGAAATCGTGCACCGGACCGATCCGCAAGCGAAGGTGATCTATGGCGGTCAGGCGGATCCTGTCCGGGATTTCACCCAGCGGGCTTTCGATACGTGCCAGTGTGCCTCGGGAATCGATGTGTATGCCTATCACACCTACCCAGGCTATGGTCAGAACCTGAATCCGGAGACCATGGATTATGGCGCTTACCAGACTGAATCTCCGCGAGCGTTGCGGGATTTAGTCAAGCATTATCCCGGGGTCAAGCCAGACATCCCGTTCTTCGATGATGAATTCAATTCGATTCCTTCATGGGTGGGTTCGGACGAATCTGTGCAGGCAAAGTATGTTCCTCGGGGTTTCGTCTATAACCTGGCGGCAGGAGTGAAGACGTTTGTCTGGCTGCTGGCTGCCGGGACCGACGGCAACGAGTATGACGATTTCGGAATCATTCACGGGATCACGAATCACGATTATGACTTCACGCCTCGCCCGGTCTTTTACGCACTGCAGAACACGAACGCGCTATTCTCGGATACCAAGTTTGATCCGTCGATCGAAGTCGGCGGTCCGGACCTGCCTGCTCTGCGGCGCCACGCCGGGTTTCCATTCCTGGGATACGGTTTCCGATCGGACAGCGGAAAGGCGATTGTCGCCTACTGGCTAGCGGCTCATAGTCTTCCGGGAAATTCGTTTCCGCCGCTTTACGCCACGCTGTCATTGAAAAACACTGGTATCACGCATCCGGTCTTAGTCGATGTTGTCTCGGGTGAGATCAAACAGGTTTCGTGGAAACCGGGCACCACCGATACACTGGAAGCGCTGCCGGTCAAGGACAGCATCATGGCAGTTACCGACGAGAGCTACTTCGATTGGCCGGTTCTTCCGGAAGCCCCAAGCTCACTCAATCTTTCCATCGCGGGCAATACCGTGAAACTAGATTGGGAGGTGCATGGTGGCGGTCCCACCGGCATCGTGGTGGAGCGCAAGACTGACGGGGCTGGCAGCCTGAAAGAAACTTGGAATCGAATCGCAAAACTCTCAGCCACTGCGACCGAATACAGTGACTCCAGTCTGAAAAAGGGTGAGCGGTTCGCATACCGGGTGCGCGCAATCAATGGCGACGGCGAGTCTGCCTACTCCAACATCGCGCGGGGAGCACTTCCAACCAAACCTTGACTGGGAATGACCGCTGGCATTCGAACCGAGAAGCTCTGGAGCCTTTCATGACCTATATCCCTGCAACACGGCGCGGGTTTCTCTCACGGTTGAGTCAAGTGACAGGCGCTGCTGGACTGCTCGGTCTTACCGGCCGCGCTCCCGACCAATCGGGCGCGCTCGCTTCCGGCCGGGACGTCTACGATGTGACCACGTTCGGGGCGCGTGGTGACGGCAAGACGCTCGATACGGCGGCTATCAACCAAGCCATTACAGCGGCAGCTGCGGCTGGCGGGGGCACCGTCATCTTCCCTGCAGGGACTTTTCTCTCTTACTCCATCCGGCTGAAGAGCAATGTCGGGTTGCACCTAGGGCACGGCTGTGTCCTGCTTGCCGCCGAGGGCAGCGGCTACGACCCCGCAGAATCCAACGAACCCTGGGAAAACTACCAGGACTACGGGCACAATCACTGGCACAACAGCCTCATCTGGGGAGAACAGCTGCATGACGTCTCCATTTCCGGCCCGGGACTGATCTGGGGAAAAGGCTTGAGCCGCGGTGAAGGCACGCCGCCGCAGGCCGAAACTCCCGGCGTCGGAAACAAGACCATTGCGTTGAAAAACTGCCGCAATGTCCTGCTGCGCGACTTCTCCATTTTGCACGGCGGACATTTCGGAATCCTGGCCACAGGCGTGGACAACCTCACGATCGACAACCTGCAAATTGACACCAACCGCGACGGTATGGACATCGATTGCTGCCGCAATGTTCACATCGCGCACTGCAGCGTCAACTCGCCCTGGGATGACGCCATTGTGCTGAAGAGTTCTTACGCGCTCGGTTTCGCCCGCGTGACCGAGATGGTTACCATCAGCGATTGCCTTGTGACGGGTGGCTATGAAGAAGGAACACTGCTCGATGGCACGTTCCGCCACTTTGACAACAATCGGAAACTCGCACCCTATGAAGAGGAGTGGCGCACTGGACGCATCAAGTGTGGAACTGAGTCGAACGGTGGATTCAAGAACATCACTATTGCCAATTGCGTGTTCGACACCTGTCATGGATTGGCGCTGGAAAGTGTGGATGGCGCGCAAGTCGAAGATATTGCCATCACGAACCTGACGATGCGCGAGATTTACGAAGCACCTATTTTCATCCGCCTGGGATCGCGGATGCGCGGCCCCGCCGGCGCTGCAGTGGGCGTCATTCGGCGCGTGCTGATCAGTAATGTTGTTTGCTCCAACGCGGCCTCTCCCATCTGCTCCATAATTACGGGCATCCCGGGACATAAAGTGGAGGACGTCCGCTTGAGCAATATCGTCATTGAGCACACGGGCGGTGGGACGCGGGATCAGGCGAGAATCCGTGTGCCGGAAAAAGAAGCTGAGTATCCCGATCCGGACATGTTCGGCCCCATGCCTGCCCTTGGTTTCTTCGTGCGCCATGTGCAGGGAATCGAGATGGAGGGCATCAAGATTATTGCCGGTAACCGAGACGAGCGGCCCGCGTTTGTTCTGGAGGACGTGGAGAATGCTGACTTCACTCGGCCGCAAGCGCCGGTTACCGCCGGAGTACCCCTATTCGTGCTGAGTGACGTCGAGAACTTTCGACTACGCGGTAGCGCGCATCTTCCCGACACGAGTCTTGACCGGGTTGCGCATAAGGAGATCCTCCCGGAGTGAACCTGCGACCAGCCCACTGTTCAAAAGGGGTAGAGTTCGCGGCGTCACAATCGAAGATGCAGGCTTTCTAAGTAGTTGGAAATAAATAATTTTGTGGCAGCCGGACCTATAAGCCGAATTCTGTCCGCCGGATTGCTCCGGTGGGACGGCCATTCCTCTGGGCCACGCATTGCTGCGGGGCTCTAGCGACCTACCCGAAGGTTTGACGCACCGAGCCGGCACGTGTCCGAAACCGAAGTCCCGGGCTTCCTCCCTATTTGGTCTTGCTCCGTGTGTGGTTTGCCCTGCCCGCTGCATTACTGCCGCGGCGGTGCGCTCTTACCGCACCTTTTCACCCTTACCCTCATCCGTAAAGAATTGGGCGGTATGTTTTCTGTGGCACTTTCCGTCGGACGGGCTTGAACCCGGCCTCCCGGACGTTATCCGGCACACTGCTCTGCGGAGTTCGGACTTTCCTCTCCCCGCGTCCGAAGACGCGAAAAGCGGCCGTCCGGTCCAGCTGCCAACTGAATCATTATATGCGATGCTGGCAGGCTTCGGGCTTCTACTATCGGGCTTCGATGCTCGATGCAGTTTCTCGGCAGGCTGCCATGTCCGCGTTGTGAGACCCTTGCTGGTAGACTGATCGATAAGCGGGCGGTAGTGAACTCCTTTTTTGCCGATGGCCGAGCCCGAAAGCTGAAGCCCGATCCATGCACGTCACCGAAGCAATCCGAATCGCGTTGCAGTCGCTGTGGGTGAACAAGCTGCGCTCTGTGCTGACGCTGCTCGGCGTGGTCATTGGAGTGGCGGCCGTGATCGCCGTGGTCACCTTCGTTTCGGGCGTCAACGATTACGTGGCCCAGAAAGTTTTCAATTTAGGCGCCGACGTCTTCATTATTTTCAAGGTTTCTCCCGCCGTCACCAACGTGGACCACTTCCTTGAAGGCGAGAAGCGCAAAGATTTGACTATGGAGGATTACCAGGCGGTAGCAGACGCCTGTCGACAGTGTGAGTACATAGGCGCGGTTCTCCGCAACGAAACTGGCCACGTGAAGTACGCCGAGCAATCGATCAGCGACACTTCGGTGCGTGGCGTCACTCCCTCGATGGCTCCGATTTACGATACCGATCTCAGTTCTGGCCGAATGCTTAACGAGACGGACCTGAATAATCGCGCGCCGGTCGCGGTCGTGGGCACCGACATCGTCGATCATCTGATGGCGGGGACGGATCCAGTGGGGAAGGAAATCCGGCTCGATGGATGGACGTACCAGATAATCGGTGTCGGTGCGAAAAAGGGCACGACCTTGGGCCAGAGTGCCGACAACTACGTGATGATTCCCATCACGTCGTTCCTCAAACAATACGGGGCGCATAACAACAGCATCCGAATCTCAGGAAAAGCTTATAGCGCCGGAGTTCCGCTCGATGAGGCAGTCGACGAGTCCCGCGCCGCGCTGCGTGCCAAGCGCCATGACCCGCCGGGAGGCGACGATAGTTTTGACATCGAAACCAATGCCAGCCTGCTCGGCATCTGGACCGGGTTCAGCCAGACATTTTTCATCGCGACCATCGGAATTGCTTGCATCTCTTTGGTGGTGGGCGGCATTGTCATCATGAACATCATGCTGGTCGCGGTTACCGAGCGCACCCGCGAAATCGGCATACGGAAGGCGCTCGGTGCGCGGCGTGAGGATGTGCTGCTGCAGTTTCTGATTGAGGCTGTCACTTTGGCGCTCGCGGGCGGAGCCTTGGGCGTTATATCTGGAGTCGCAGTTGCGGAGACCGTCACTTTGCTGATCGGGATGCCATCGGCCATCAAGCTCTGGGCGGTAGCGGCCGGCCTGCTTGTTTCCGCTAGCGTCGGAGTGTTCTTCGGAGTTTACCCTGCGCGCAAAGCCGCGAAACTAGATCCGATCGTTGCGCTGAGGTTCGAAACGTAGATCCTTCACGTTCAAGAACATGATTCACAAAGATGAATTCGGCGAGATCGTCCACATGGCAACCGACACCATCCGCAGCAACAAGCTGCGCTCGGGGCTCACTGTGCTGGGTATCGTGATTGGCGTAGCCATGGTGATCGGCGTCTCCTCGATCGGGCGCGGCTTGGACGACAATGTCCGAGACATGGTCGCCAGCATGGGATCCAACCTCATCTTCGCTTATCATATTGAGCCCTTTACGTTCGGGCGTCCCACCGAAGAAATGCGTACGCGGAAGAAGCTGACTTTCGACGACGCCGAAGCGATTAAGGAATTGCCGCATGTGAAAGCTGTATCTGCAGGGATCCGTTTCTTCCGGCCCGAACTGGGCGTCGGCACTTTTGCGGTGAAATACCAGGATCGCAAGGTCAAGAACACGATTCTGGAAGGGGATACGGCTTCCGTCAAGGATGTCTTCGACATGCCGATGGCTTCCGGAAGGTGGTTTACTGAAGCCGACGACGAGAGGCGTGCCACGGTCATCGTTCTCGGCCACGATACTGCGGAGGAACTATTCCCGGCCGAGGGTCCCTTGGGAAAGGAAATCAACATTGACGGACGATTGTTCCAGGTAATTGGCACTCTGGCGAAGATCAAGTCGGTGTTCGGAGGCGGGAAAGATCCTAACGATAACCGAATCTTTTTCCCGCTGACCACTTTCAAGACGCTTCACCCGGAATTGAAGGATCACTGGATCAGCGCCAAAGCCACGTCTCACGACGACATGCCGAAGGCCATCGACGAAATCCGGGAACTGCTGCGCCGTCGGCGGAAGGTTCCCCCCAACAAGCCGGATAATTTTTCTGTCTTTACTTCGGATTCGATCTCGGACGTTTGGAACCAGCTCACCGGCATGCTGTTTGTCGGGATGTTCGCGATTTCAAGCGTGGGACTGATCGTTGGCGGCGTAGGTGTGATGAACATTATGCTGGTCAGCGTCACCGAAAGGACGCGCGAAATTGGCGTTCGGAAAGCCATCGGCGCCCGCAAACGCGACATCCTTTTGCAGTTCACGCTGGAGGCAATTATTCTTACTTCGGTCGGTGGCCTGATCGGGATCCTGTTGGGTGCGATCATGGTAGGTATTATTCCTGCATTGTGGCCATCGCTGCCCGCCCACATGTCAATGTTCTGGACGATCTTTGGCTTCACTTCTGCGGCAGGGGTTGGGCTCGTCTTTGGCATCTATCCTGCTTGGAAGGCGGCAAATCTGGATCCGATTGAGGCACTGCGTTACGAATAGCCTGGATCGTGCCTGCGCATGATGCACTCCATCCTCACCGTAGTTCAGATTGTCGTAGTTGTCGGCATCGTTTCCAGTTCGCTTTACTATCTTCTATGCCTCTGGGGTGCTTTTCAATTTCTCTCCGAGCGCAGCGGAACGAGCGTCCAAGCCACGCAGGCCTTGCCGCCCATCTCGATTCTTAAGCCGCTGAAAGGAATCGATCCCGAAGTCTACGAGAGCTTTCGCAGCCACTGCCTGCAAGACTACCCCGAGTACGAAATCATTTTTGGAGTGAGCGATGCCAACGATCCCGCGATTGAAAGCGTGAAGGCACTGCGACGGGAGTTTCCCGGTCACCGGATTCACATGGTCGTGAGTTCGAAAATGCTGGGCGCGAATGTGAAGGTCAGCAACTTGGCACAGATGATGACGGAAGCACGATATGACTATCTGATCGTCAACGATAGCGATATTCGAGTCGAGCCTGACTACCTGCGACGAGTGAGTGCGCTGCTGGCCGACCCGCGAGTGGGAATGGTCACCTGCCTTTATCGGGGGGTGGCGAGCGCGACTCTCGGTTCGCGGCTGGAGAGCCTCGGCATCAGCACAGATTTCTGCGCGAGCGTATTGGCCGCGCGTCAGCTCGAGGGAGGCATTCGCTTTGGACTCGGTTCCACGCTGGCATTCCGCCGGGTCGATCTGGAGAAGCTTGGGGGATTCAACTCAATCCTCGACCATCTGGCCGATGACTATGAACTGGGAAAACGCATGGCTGCTCTGGGCCTCGACGTAAAGCTCTCCGACGTTGTGGTTGAGACCTATCTTCCAGCGTACCGGCCGCGGGATTTCTTCGCGCATCAATTGCGCTGGGCACGAGGAGTTCGTGACGCTCGCGCGGGTGGCTACTTCGGGCTGATTTTCACGTTTGGGATCCTGTGGGCACTGCTGGCTGTGGCGGCGAGTGAGGGATCACTCTGGTCCTGGGCTACGCTGGTTGTCACTCTGTCTCTTCGCCTCGCAGTTGCGCTGGTTGTGGGCCGGAGGGTTTTGCGGGACCGTCAGGTTCTGAAATATGCCTGGCTGATTCCGCTCCGGGACTTGCTTGCAGTCGTCGTCTGGATCGTGAGCCTTGGCGGCCACACCGTGACCTGGCGCGGAGAGCGCTTTAATTTGAAAGACGGCAAGCTCACTCGAATCGCGTCCTAGCGCTGTGCCGCTTCCGAATCGACTCAGTCGCTATGCCCGAATGGCATTCCTGCTGTGATCGCAAACCGCCCGTACTTTCCCCGCCAGTTGTTTCAGCGTGAAGGGCTTCTGCAAGAAGTTGCTCTCGACATCGATTACTTTGTGATCGATAACAGTTTTGCCCGGCGTAACCTGACACGAATAGCACTCGCGTCTCGGGACGCACCTCTGCCAGTTCTTTCGTCAATTGACCTTCACTAACGCGAGGCATCCCCACGTCGGTGACGGCCAAGTCAATCGCATTTCCGTGATTTTTCGCGATAGACAACGCGTCCTGCCCATCTTTTGCTTGCAGCACGGTGTAACCGCGAAGGCTGAGAAATTCGGCGCTTGCCTGGCGCAGAGCGTCCTCATCTTCAACCAGAAGAACGGTCTCTGTCCCGCCAGATACGGCCTCCGCGTCTGCATCTGCCACTTCAATGGTCGCCATGCGACCCGCACGCCCGGCAAGTAAATTTTGAACACGGCGCCCATTCCAACTTCGCTGTAGGCCCAAACAAATCCATGATTTTGTTTGACGATGCCGTGTAAACCGTCGCTAGTCCAAGACCAGGGCCTTTGCCGGAAGGCTTCGTTGTGTAAAAGGGGTCTCGTGTTCAAACAAAACCAGACCGTATTTGCCTTGTTGCAACAAGGCCTGCGCCTCTTCGAGTGAACACGCGTGGTCAAGTTCCGTTGGCAAGGTACTCCGGTGCCGATCCAGGATCTCGCGAATAAGGAAAAAGTCTTCCTCCTGGTTTCCCACCAGTAAAACTCGCAAAACACCCGGCGAGGGCTCGGTTCTTGCTTCGATCGACACGGAAATAATCCTCTACTCTCCTCACATCGGCTGAGAAGGGAAAACACTGCATGGGAAACCAGACAGTGGATGACTGTTTCATCTGAATCTCTCTCCTTGTTCGATCATTAACCATCTCTAAGCTCGTCCGTCTAACGGACGGGGTCTGGCGTGTGGGGTTGCGCCTCTCCGGCATGAAACCAGGGAACACTAATAGGGCTTCCTGCGTATCGTCTAAAGAGGCGGTTGTCCCAGGAGTGCTGGCGTCGGAGTCCGAAGTGTTGTGGAGGGTTTATGGAGAGTCAGCCGAGCGCGATTGGAACTGTTACTAGCAATGGGAACGGACATGTTCAGGAAGTTGTGCGGCAGGCCCATGAAGAGTTGCGGCAACTTCTTCAACAACGTGCAGAAGTGATGCGTCGCATCGGGACTATCAAACAAACCATCGCCGGACTGGCCAACCTCTTTGGCGACAGTGTGTTGAGCGATGAATTGCTGGAACTGGTCGATCGCAAGAGCAACGGGCGCCAGCCCGGCTTCACCAAAGCGTGCCGCATGATCTTGATGGATGCTAAACACGCCCTGAGTGCGCGAGAGGTGTGTGACCAGATTAAGAAGCGAATGCCACCCATACTGGAGCACCACAAAGATCCCATGGCTTCGGTGACCACCGTGCTCAATCGTTTGGTGGCCTACGGAGAAGCCCAGGCAGTAGCGCTCGACAACGGCCGCCGCGCCTGGCGATGGGTGGCCTCGGAGCCGGAGTTGGCGCCGGGGTCGCCGGTACCGGCGGTGCCAACCTCGCAGTGAGACGTTCGCGAAATCATTGATGGGTCCGTTCGATGAACATTAGCGAACTTCGGCACGTAGAAACCAGACTGTGACGTAGCCCTGTCATTGCCGCCAAAGTTGGCGTCATTGACAGTTGTCGCCGTCTCAGATTCAATGGCTGAAGTGGCTGCAACGTGACATCCGCGTCCCGCGGCCGCAAATCATTCTTTCACACAGGAGCCCACACCATGTCCGCACCCAGCCGCCGGCCGGAGATTCGTCGACGCCGCGCTCGTCAGCACAAGATCACCACGCTCCGCAAGCGTCTGGCTTCGGCGCAGACCGATGCCGACCGCACCCGGGTCACGGCAAAATTGCACAAGCTCGCGATCGCCTCGCCTGGCCAACCATTAGTGAAGTAGATTCCGTTATATGGCTGTTGACGGATGTGGCGGGTGAGGAACGCGCCGAATTACGCTACACCTGCCGTGGTCTCGCTGCCTGTGGTGGCGGGCTGGCAGGGCGGTTCCGTGTTCCCCTTTGTGCTCAGAACTTCCCGATAGACGTCCATGATCCGGCGCACGGATTTTTCCCAGGAAAATTTGGCCGCCTGCCGGTAACTGCGTTCCTTCATTTTCTCGCGCAGCGGCTGGTCCAGAAGAACCCGGTGCAACGCGCGCATGATTTCGAATACATTCTCCGGATGAACCAGCACCGCGGCATTCCCTACCACCTCCGGCAGCGAAGACACATTCGAGGTCACCACCGGCGTCCCATGTGCCATCGCCTCCAAGGGAGGCAGTCCGAAGCCCTCATACAACGACGGGAAGACAAAAATCTTCGCCGTATCGTAGAAAGTACGCAACACTTCGATCGGTACAAATCCCAGGAAGCGCACATCGTTCTGCACGCCGCTTCGGATCACCGTCCGCCGCAAGTCAGGGTTGCCGGAGACGTCATCGCCGATAATGATCAGCTTCAGATCAGGAAACAAGTGATCTTTTTCCAGTTCCGTTTTCAGCGCGGAGAAAGCCTCGATCATGCGCACGACGTTCTTATGTGGGCTGATTCTTCCGGCATAAAGCAGAAAAGGATAGGTCACCTGATAGCGCTCGACGATCATCTGGCGGTCCCCTGGGCGCGCGTGTCCCTGCAGCAGCCTTTCGTCAATGGCGTTGTAAACCACCTCGATGCGCCCCGGCGGAATGTTAAACAGCTTTTCAATTTCCAGTTTGGTGAAGTTTGAGACCGCGAAGATGCGCGCGGCTCCACTCAAAACCCGCTTGGTCAACTGGAAGTGTAATGATCTCCAGATTCCGGTCTGCTCGCGCGTCCGCGATAGATGCTCCAGGATGTCGTGCACGGTCATCACGTAGGGACAAGACAGACCTCGCGGTATGGAAAACAAATTGGGAATATGGACGAGATCGCAATCGTGCCGCCTTACTACCCCGCGGAACTCCCGGTAGCCCATGAGGGAGCGCTCCGGCTCGGCCAGCGCAACCGTGTGGAAGTTGGGCGGCAGAGGGCCGATCTCTTTGACTTTGGCTGGGGAGCCGATGAGGACGTATGTGGTCTCGTGGTCCAGCCGGCCCAGAGTGCGAACAACGTTGCGGATGTACGTGCCGACGCCGAACTCTGTCATCCGCCGGATGTCGATGGCGATCTTCACCGAAGGCATTTAACCACAGACAGTGCGTGACCTAACAGTAGAATTACAGCGGCTTGGCCTAAGCCCGCACTTCCGCCTGCGCCTTGGCCCGGCGCTCAGCATACAGCGGAAATGCCTCGCAGAGGCCAAGCACTTCTTTTCGGATCCTCGTCAGCACGGAGCCATCGTTGCGGTGAAGGAGCGCGTCCGCGATCCAACGCCCTACCTGGCGCATCTCTGCCTCTCTCATTCCGCGAGTGGTCAGGGCGGGCGTACCGATCCGAATGCCGCTCGGCTTCAGCGGCGGGTTGACATCGAACGGAATGGCATTCTTGTTGACGGTGATTCCAGCCTCGCCCAATGCCTTCTCGGCCTCACTGCCCAGCATGCCTTTCGAGAAGACATCAACCAGCATCAGGTGCGTATCCGTCCCGCCGGAAATGATACGGAAGCCTTCAGCGGCCAGCGTCTCGGCCAGCACTTTCGCATTGGCCACGACTTGTTTGGCATAGTCGCGGAACTCGGGCTGCATCGCTTCCTGAAAGCAGATCGCCTTGGCCGCAATGATGTGTATCAGCGGCCCGCCCTGCATCCCAGGAAAAACTACTTTATCAATCGCGGAGGCGAACTCCGCCTTGGAAAGAATCATGCCCGATCGCGGCCCACGCAGCGTCTTATGCGTGGTAGAAGTCACAATGTGCGCATGCGGCACCGGCGAAGGATGCGCCCCGCCCGCCACCAGTCCGGCAAAATGAGCCATGTCGACCAGATAGAGCGCGCCTACTTTGTCCGCGATCTGTCGCATGCGCGCGAAGTCGATGAGGCGGGGATAAGCACTGCCACCACCGATGATGAGCTTGGGCCGTTCTTGCTCCGCTAGCTTTTGCAGCGCGTCATAGTCGATCGTTTCGGTTTCCTTGGTTACGCCGTAGGGGACGATCTTGTACGTCTTCCCGGAAAAATTCAGGTGATGGCCGTGCGTGAGGTGGCCGCCGTGCGCCAGGTTCAACCCAAGAATCGTGTCGCCCGGCTGCAACACCGCCGCATAGGCTTCCATGTTTGCCTGCGAGCCGGCATGAGGCTGCACGTTCGCGTGCTCCGCACCGAACAACTGTTTGGCGCGGTCGCGCGCCAGGTTCTCGACGACGTCACTGAACTCACATCCGCCGTAGTAGCGCTTGCCAGGATATCCCTCGGCATACTTGTTGGTGAACACTGAGCCCGCGGCTTCGAGCACGGCCTCGCTGACGAAGTTTTCCGACGCAATCAGTTCCAGACCCTCGTGCTGGCGACGCGTTTCATTGTCGATCGCAGCGGCGATCTGCGGATCAGCTTCGTACAACGGGCGGTACATATTCGTAGAAACTGAGGAAGTCTTCATGTCGTTTTCCTAGGGTGCCTCGTATACGTTGGGCCGGTGCAGTTCCATATATCGCTCCGGAGCCTTCACCGGAGTAAAGCCAAATTGTGAATAGAGTCCGTGTGCATCGCGGGTTAGAAGAATCCAGCGCCGCAAATTCTCGAGCGCGGGATGTTGGATAACGCACTCCATTAGCCACTTGCTCAATCCGCGTCCACGATGCGACTCCAGAACAAATACGTCGCCAAGATATGCTACGGTGGCAAAGTCGCTGACTACGCGGGCAAAACCAACCTGAGCACCAGTGCCTTCGTAGATGCCGAAGCACAGAGAATGCTGGATCGACCGCGCCACGACCTCCCGCGGAATGCCATTGGCCCAGTAGCAATTGGTTAGGAAACCGTGAATCACATCCAGATTCAGGCGCTCGCGCCTGGTGCTGATCAGAAACTCACCGCGCCGGTACTCTACCACCGCTTCAACCTCAATCGCGCGACCCGCCGCCATGCTCACATTCTACCGCTTCGTCCAGCGCCGCAGCGCAGCGCGGCTTCCCGACGGCTTTCGGGCTACCCCTCAAACGCTGTACGCAGGAACGAAGCCAGCTGCCACCCATCCATGTAATTGTAGGGTGCCTCGCCCATGGTGTAGTGACCGCAGGGCAGCACGACGACCTTGTGATCCAGTCCGTAGCGCTTGAATTCCACCACCACATCGCGGGAAAGTTCCGGCAAGAAAGTCAGATCGTACTTCGCATAAATAATGAGCGACTTTCGCGGCCAGCGCGAAAACTGATCGAAGTAGGCCATGGGACTCACGGCGAGCCATGACTGGCGCAAGGTTTCCAGCGTGATCTCCGACTCCATGCCCTTCCGGATGTGACGCGTCGACTGTCCGTGCCACACCACATCGGCAACGTAAGTTGAAGCGTGATTGAACGCGGCGACACGAATACGTGGATCATGCGCCGCCGCGATGAACGCATAACACGAACCCAGGCTCGTGCCCACGATCCCAAGCGTGCTGTAGCCCTGTTGCTCCAGCCAATCGAGACAGCAGCGGATATCGACCACTCCCTGCCGCACGGCGTCGAGCGTTCGGCCAATATTGGCGGAGACGGCGTAGTCCGCGCGGCTGATCTCGGCCGGCATGCGGATATCGTGATAAGGCATGCTCAGCCGCAACACCGAGATGCCCAGCATGTTCAGCACCCGGCACAGGCTGACGTAAGCGATTGCATCCGCGTTCCAGTGCGGCAGAAGCACTATGGCGCGGCGCCCCCGCGCGGGAAACCAGCGCGCATTCACCAGATTGTTTTCGGCATACGGCGTCTTCACCGGCGCGGTGAATCGCAAGAACTCGCCAAACGTTCCTTTCGCCTTCGCCTCGAGCTTCGGGTCAGGAACTTCGCGCGTGGAGAAAACTTGCACCTCACGTTTCTCCAGGCGGAAATCGGTTGGTGTCTTATAAGAATAAAACTCATCGCTGGAAGCGACGATGCGCCGGTTGAAATCTATGAGGAACTTCTCGGGATTTTCCACTGCCTGGCCCGGACGGCAGCCATTCTGGCAAGGCCAGTCCCGGGCCCATTCCACACCCCAGTCGAGCGGCCGAACCACGCGGTTGTTATCCACCGAGGTGAGCCGGTGCTCCCAGTCATACATCCATTGTGCGTAGCGCGAGGGCATAGTCAATCTTCTAGTGTAACAAGCAGAGACTGGGAGCTTCATCGGGATTCACTCAACGGTCGCAAACAGCGGTTGATACCTGGCATTTGATGTTTGAGCGGAGCAGGTATCGGAGCGAAATGAAACCTGCTAGAAGCGGCCTGCTCTAGCTTGCGTACCGACGCGGCACGCGCTTGGAAATGTTACACAGGATTTCGTAGGGCGAGCTGTTGGCCAAGCGGGCATGCTCAAGCGCATCGACGCTGAGGCCGTCGCTGGTTCCGAGCAGGATCACCTCATCGCCAACGGCAATACCGGGAATGCCGGTCACATCCACCAGCGTGAGGTCCATGGAGATGCTGCCGATGATGGGCGCGTAATGGTCGCGGACGATGACGCGACCGCGATTGGAAAGCTGACGGTTGTATCCGTCGGCGTATCCCACAGGCAACACGGCAACGTGCGCCGGAGCTTTTGTCACGTAGGTTCCGCCGTAGCCCAGAGCCTGATTGGCGGCAAAGTTTCGCATGGAGAGAATGCGAGTCTTCCACGTCAGCACCGGCTTCACTGGAAGGCGCAACGTGCCGCCGCTCACTTCTCTCCCAGCGCGCTGGAACGGCAAATAATAACCGTAGAGAGCAACGCCGGGACGAACCATGTTGTTCCACGTCTCCCGCCGCGAGATCAGGGCGCTGGTGTTGGCCATGTGCACCAGACTCGGATGGAAACCGGCCGCTCGCACGATGCGCTGCGTCTCCTCGAAACGGCGCTCCTGCTCGGCCACCGAAGGCGCGTCCATAATTTCGGAAGAAGCCAGGTGCGTCGAAAGCCCTTCAAAAGCAAGATGCGGTGCCGCGCTCAAGGCTTTCAGGACTGCCGGAAGCTCGTCAAGGGACACACCCAGGCGGCCCATTCCAGTGTCCACTTTCAAATGCACAGCATGACGTCCCACACGGGACGCTGCTGCATTCTCCAGAGACTCGATATGCCAAGGCTCCCAAACGGTGGGAGTGAACCGCAAGCGGACGATCTCGCTTTCTTCTCCGCGCCAGAAACCCGTCATCAATAAAATTCGCGACTCGATGCCCGCATCGCGCAGCGGAATCGCCTCATCGAGTGATGTAACTCCCAGCCACTTCGCACCTTCTGCCTGCAGTGCGCGAGAGCATTCGACGGCTCCGTGGCCGTAAGCATCGGCCTTCACCACCGCACACACGGAGACGGCCGCGCCAGCATGCTTTACAACAGTGCGAAAGTTTTGCCGCAGAGTGACCAGTGAAACTTCCGCCCATGTGGGACGGGTCGCCACCCGGCTCATGATTTCTACAGTGGTCGCCACTGGGCTCGATTATAGCGGGATTGGCGCGGGTCCTCAGGTTACGCTCGGGCTACTCCCGCCTGATTCCCTCTGTCAGTGCTGCGAAATGCTCGCCGATCAGTTACCGGCTAGCGAGAAGTTCACCGTGATCTGAGCTTCCACTTCTACGAGCTCGTTGTTCAGGATGTAAGGCCGGTAGCGCCACTGGCGCACGGCGTCAATTGCTGCCGGCGCCAACATGGGATGGCCGGTCAGGATTCTGAGATTCTCGATAGTGCCTTGCTTGCTGATCACTGCTTGCAGCATAACAACCCCCTGAATGCGGGCGCTGCGTGCAAGCGCGGGATATGTCGGCTGCACTTTGTGGACTAGATCTCCCTCCTTCATGTGCGAGAGGCGCAGGGGATGAGCGACCGTCACCGGCGGCGCGGCTGGCAAGGCCGGCCGTGCACCGCTCCCAAACAAATTCGGAACGCCATGAAGATCACCGGTTCTTGGCGTGCCTGGAGTGTATGGACCAACGTCCGCAATCTCTGGAGGGCCCTCGTCGCCGGGAGAGTACATGTTTATCGGGAGCGGTGACGGTCTCCACCTCTCCTCCCCTGCCACACCACCGGACATGCGGGTCCGCATCCGGCGGTTCGGCGGGTTGAGCTAGAACCGTACGACCATGGCCGGGAGTCCAAGAGAGTCGAAGTAGGCATTGGGTAGGGCAATGCTCAGAGCCGGTGATTTTGCGATTCGCCACGGGCCGTGCGCACGGCCAGCGGTTTGCGCCACCAAGTCTTTGCTCACACCCCGTTTTCGAAGTTCTTTGAATCGCGTCCTTCCCTGTTTCCATTGCTTCCACACCACAGACCTGAGTCGGCGGCGTAACCACGATTCAAGGCGTTGCAGCACCGACGGCGTTTGGCACTCCCCGAAGTAGCCGAGCCAGCCACGCACGTAAGTTGCGGTATCGGCAACCATCTTGGCGAGGCTGATGCCTCGGGTTCGGCGCGTCCGTTCTCGAATCCGCTCTTTGAATCGGGCGATGGCCTTGGGGGCAATGCGCCGCCTTGGTTCTCGCTCCACTCGCAGACCTCTTCCATCAGTCGTTCCGTTTCGGCCAGGCTTTCAGGCCTGCGTTTCGCCACCAGCGTTTCGGTCCCTTTCCCGTCGGCCTTCAGAGCTTCACTCCTACTCTCCGTCGGAAAGGCCAGCACCCCTTGTTCGGGCCGGTTTTTCTGCCGCTGTCCGCTCATGAGTCGCGCTGCTTACTTGCCTTTCCCTTTATTCTTCTTGCGGTGTACCGTTCGGGTCTTCCTCCGGTCTCTTGGAGTACTACACCCTTTGCTGACTTCTGCGGCACGGTCAGAGTGAATCGCTTCCCCCTCAGTCACGTTTTGTGACATGCCACAGATCTCCCGAGGTAAGTTCGACCGCCTTCGACGCGCAACCGCCCGATCTACCACCGGTGTACGCTCGCCCGTCACCGTAGGCCTCTTATCCGGTTCTTGTTCATCGGCTCGCGTCTTTGCTCCACGCTTCTTTCGGGCCCCGCCTCGCGGCGAGTGTCGTTTCACCCTTGCGCTTCGCTATCACTTCACCTCCATCAGGTTGTGAAGAGGACTTGCACCTCCAAGCTGTCGAACATGCTCGGCACACAGAAAAGAGGCCGGACTCAGAGATTGAGTCCAGCCGGAGTTTGAACCGGTCGTGAGGGTTGTCGGATCCGACGCCCGAGTAAAGTTGGTGATGTTAAGGCAGGCTCGGGAGAAAGGAGCGAAACGATGATCATTATAGGAGTAGATTTCCACCCCGAGTTTCAACAAATTGCTTCGAGGTCGACGGTTCCCAGTATTCCGCGCTTTGCCGGTTGCCACTATCCAGCGGAAGCTGCGCCATCACCTCAATTCGCCGCAGTCTGGGGCGGGAAGTTCATGCGGCGCACCAGAGCCTGAAAGCGCGGCTCGGAATGCAAAGTATCCCAGCCCGGATAGGCTTTAATGTAGACCATCCCCTGATCATGCTCCTCGTAAGCCTGCTCGATCCATCCGAGCGCCCGGTTCCTTTCGCCGAGACCTATGTATGCTTGCGCGAAGAGAGAACTGGGAACATATCGCAGCCGTGCTCTTGCTTTCAACTCATCGATTAACTTGAGCGCCTCGCCCCTCCGTCTGGCAAGTCCATAAACGCCCGCTAAAGTCGCAAGAGGAAGCTCGTGCCGCCCGGATCGACTTACACTTTTCTCGAGAGCGGCGATGGCTTTGGGGTACATCTTCTTCTCTCGGTACGCCCATCCCAGGCCAAAATCATCCCCTAGGCTCGAAAATTGCTTGATCGCGAGGTCATACTGACCCGATGCATAGGTTACGTATCCCACGACATCCATGGTCTTAAAGTTGAGCGGGTCCAGTTCAATCGCGTAATTCATCTCTGCAGTGGCTTCGTCGTTTCGTCCAAGCGCTTGCAGAAAGCGCCCGTACTCCAGATGGGCGTCGGCATTGTTGGGATTCAGCTCAAGCGCGAGCCTGTACTCTTTCTCCGCTTCCGACCAGTTCCAGTCATAGAGTTCGACGGTTTGGGCACGGGAAAAATGAGCTTCCCCGAGGTAAGGATCGAGTTCCGAGGCCCTTGTTGCCGCCGCTTTTGCCTCCGGCAAAGTCTCTTTCGGGTAGTGGCCTCCCCCGTCTTCGTTCCCGAGCGCTATATAGGCGTCGGCCAATCCGGCGTATGCCAACGCATAATCCGGGTCCTTTTCGATCGCTCGCTTGAAATGCCCAATCGCTGTCTGGAGATCCAATTCGATCTGACCGCCGCTAAGAGCTCCGGTAGTGCCCTTGTTCCAGAAAAACCTACCACGGAGGTAAGCATCTTGTGCTTCCGGGTCCACCGTGCGGGCGCTTGCGAGGTGAACCCGTTCTTGGGGTTTCAGCTTGACTTGGATTTCGTCCGCGACTGCGCGTGCAATCTCATCTTCAAGCCGCAGCAGGTCCCGGACGCCGCCGTTGTACTCATTGGCCCAGAGTTGAGTCTCTGGCGAAACCTGGTTCAGCCGCACGGTTACACGGACACGATCGCCCGAACGTTCCACCGCGCCCTCCAACACCGCCTCCACTCCCAATTCCTTGGCAATCTCCTGCAGCGGTTTCTTGCTGCCCTTGTATTGCATGGTCGATTGGCGCGAGATCACACGCGGAGTGCTGATCCTCCCCAGTTCGGTGATCAGCGCTTCGGTCATCCCGTCGGCGAAGTATTCCTGTTCGGGGTCGGCCGAGAGATTTGAAAGTGGGAGCACAGCTACCGCTTGAATGTGCCGATTTGTGTCGCGTACCAGGAGTTGGTCACGCCACCCCCCCACATTCAGCGCTAAGAGTATGGCGGCTATGACGATAACGGCCAGCAACACGAGGGCCAAAAGCCGAATTACCGCTTTTGACGTGCGGACTGGCGTCGGGTCGGCCGCAGAACCCTTTGATTGCGCGTTGACCGTGGGGGTGGAGAGTGCTGCTTCTGCAGATTCACCTTCCTCTTGTTCAATTACCACCCGCGAGCGTGCGTAGCTGCTTACGACCAGCTCGTTCTGTTCTTTGCCATTCTCAACTAGCTCCCTTACGTCGGCAGCGAACCGATATCCGCTGCCTGGAACGGTGGTGATGTAACGCTTCTCATTTGCCTTCTCCCCCAACACTTTCCGCAGCATGGACACGTTCTGACTCAAGTTCACTTCTTCGACGAAGCTGTCCGGCCAAAGGGTTTTCATCAGGTCGTCTTTGAGCACCAGGTGCCCGCTGTTCTGAACCAGCAACAGTAGGGTGTCAAAGACTCTAGGGGGGAGCGGAACGGGCTGCTCGTTCCGCAGCAGAAGTCGCTCCTGGGGATCGAGGCGGAACGATTCGAACGCGTAGAGGTGTTTTCCCGGCCTGCTCATAACTTCTAAGAAAAACTCAAGAATTATTCAGCTTTTCCTTAAGACTTGTAAGACCCCCACTGCAGAAGATGGCCGAGTTTTAGGGCACGGGATAACACCTGTAAGCCAAAAAGGGCACTTTATCACGGTTTCCGGCGAAGGGCTAACCCAACGAGATAGACGTGGCGGCCAAGAAGACAACCCGAATCACAATCGAGAGCGAGCGGGTGTCGATTACTCGATGGAGTGGTTCCTTGCCTCGTAGCTGGTGCCAGAGCTGCGACGCCGAGGTCGAGATGCTCAGTTTGGAGCAAGCGAGCGCCCTGGCCCAGGTCCTGCCGCACAGGATTCTGGCGAGCTCGGAGGCAAAGAGGCTTCACGCCACCGCGGCACTGGACGGCTCGATGCAGATTTGCCTACCTTCGCTGCTGAAATGCACATGGAGTGATTTTCAGCCTTGAAGGCAAAATTCAGGAGGATACGATGAAAAAACAAAATGGCGAAACCATATTTTCAGAGAAGACGAGAAGGGCAGTTATGAAGAGTGGGGCAATTGCAACATTTCTGGCAGCGCTGACGCTGATGGCGCTGATTTCCGGTACCGCATTGGCGCAATCAATCGACAGTGGGTGCACAACAAATACTTTGTATGGGGAGTACGCGTTCAGGATCTCGGGACAGATTTACGGCCCGAATGGGGTGGTCGCACAGCAGCGCGACGGAGTGGCGATGACGCACTTTGATGGCGCCGGCCATTTGACCCAGGTGGACTGGGTGATGTCGAACGGTTTTCCGCTGCCGGGACCCACGGACAAGGCAGGCTTCCACACCAGTGAGACTGGCAAGTACACCGTCTCTTCAGATTGCACCGGCACGGCGGAGATCGATTTTCCCGCTCCCCCGGGTTCCACGGGCGCGGTGATCAATCTGATGTTCGTCCTGAGCAATCATGCCCGCACTATTCACGCGATCGTTTCGCAGTTGATTCCGCCCGGATCGACCACAGCGGTTCCGGTGTCGATCCACAGCGATGGCGAAAAGCTCGGGCGGGTTCCCGATGCCGACTTTTATGACTAGTTGGGGCGCAAGCGGAGGCCGGGCAAGGTTTTGCCCGCCTCCGCCTGAGGTTCGCTTCGTCCGCCGCCCCACCTAACTGGTGACTGGGGTGATTGTAGCCATCTCAAGACGTGCTGGCCATTGATTCCATGGGAGGGAGACACAATGAAAAGTAAGGCACTGGCGGTCCAGTCAATTCCAGAAGCAACAGAAAAGCGGGCCAAGCGGTGCCAGTTTTCTGGGCACCCTCTGTTCTCGGCTGCGTGGATCGAGGCTCCTGTTCGACCGCCCAACTGGAGGCGCCACGTGACTTCTCGTACCTGCCTGATCCTCGTGTTGTTCCTCGGACTGCCCGCCGCGCTCTGGGCTCAGAAGCAGCAAGGCTCGTGGTCCGACCTGCGTGGCCTGAAGGTTGGCCAGGGCATTGTAGTGATCGAATCCACCATGAAGAGCCACGGCGGCGAATTCGTCAGCGTCACCGATGAGGTGCTCACCCTGCAAGAAAAAGGCTCCGACGTCTCGGTGAAGCGCGAAGACGTCGTCCGCGTCTCGACCGCTTCCGGCGCCCGGCGCGGCGAGCACGCCGTAATCGGTCTGGTGGTCGGCGCGGCCGGCGGGGCGGGCATCGGCGCCGCTGCTGGCTCCGGATCGAAGGCCTGGGTGGGACTTTCGGAAGGAGTCGGCGCCCTTGTTGGTATCGCAATTGGCGCCACGAGCGGGGCCATAGTGGGCGCCGTGATCCCCGCCCACACAACCATCTACCGCGCTGCCCCTGCGGTCGCCACGCACTAGACGATATTGCATTGGCCGTGTGACATTGAGTGTCAGAGGGTGTGCACTCACGGAAAGCAAATGGCGGAATATATACGAGCGGTCTCTCTTTTCACTGGTTCACTTTTGGAGGTGTGGGCAATTCGATCCTCGAGCTTCAAAACTACAATTCAGGAGCACTCTCATGAAACGCAACATTGCACGGGCAACGCTTGTGATCTTTTCCGTCGCGGCGATTTGGGGAGCAGCGGCCCTTCCTGCCTTAGCCCAATCTTTCCCTGGCGAGCCCACCTTCACTACCTTCGAGGCGCCGGGCGCTGGCACGAGCGAGGGTCAGGGAACCGTCCCCTTCAGCATCAACACGGCGGGGGCGATCGCGGGAATGTACTATGACGCGAACAATGCGTATCACGGCTTCGTGCGCGCGGCAACTGGCACGATAACCACCTTCGAGGCGCCGGGTGCTGGCACGGGCGCGGCTCAGGGAACCGTCTCCTTCAGCATCAACACTGCGGGCGATATCGCGGGAACCTACGTGGACGCGCGTTATGTGTATCACGGATTCGCACGCGCTGCCAATGGAAAGATCACCGCCTTCAAGGCTCCTGGCGCAGGCGCTGGCGCGCATCAGGGAACTGTCCCCATCAGCATCAACACGACGGGGGTTATCGCGGGAACGTATCTTGATTCGAGCAATGTTTATCACGGCTTCGTGCGCGGCGCCGATGGAGAGATAGCCACCTTCAAGGCTCCAGGTGCAGGTACGGGCAAGAGTCAGGGAACCGTCGCGGTCAGCATGAACGCGGCGGGGGCTACCGCCGGCCTGTACCGTGACGCGAGCAATGCGTTTCATGGCTTCATGCGCGCAGGTAATGGAAAAATAATCACATTCAACGCTCCGGGCGCAGGCACGGACAGCAAGCAGGGGACGTTGCCTATCAGCATTGACACAGCGGGGGATATCACGGGACTGTACCGTGATGCGAACTATCTGCTTCACGGCTTCGTGCGCGCGGCAACTGGCACGATAACCACGTTTGAGGCTCCGGGCGCAGGCACGGGCGCGTATACGGGAACCGCCGGCTTCAGCATCAATACCGCGAAGGATATAGCGGGATCCTATTTGGACCGCAGCAACGTGCTTCACGGCTTTGTGCGCGCTGCCAATGGGAAGATAGCCAACTTCAAGGCTCCTGGCGCAGGCACGGCCGCAGCTCAGGGAACCGTCCCCCTCAGCATCAACACCGCGGGCGATATCGCGGGAACCTACTTGGACGCGCGTTACGTGTATCACGGCTTCGTGCGGACGCCCTAACGCCGTGCAGTCTTGGTTTGTTGCCTGTATAGGCTCGGTGGGAACGTCAGTCATCACTGCTAGTCCCTGAGTCGGCCAGAGGGCGATTTACAGCGTGAATGTTCACTTAACCTGCTTCGGATCAACTGACGTGGTGGCGATTGATTCTGTGGGAGGGACACACAATGAAAAGTAAGGCGCTTGCGGTCCAGTTAATTCCAGAGACGACAGAAAAGCGGGTCAATCGGTGCCAGCTTGCTGGGCACTCTCCGTCCTCGGCTGTGCGGATCGAGGCTCCTCGCTCGAGCGGGATCGGGCTTGTCAGAACCGCTGTCCCTTGCCTCTGCTTGTTTTTCTCTGTGGAAACCCCCGCGCAAGAGCAGGAAATAACAGGAATCTTGGATCAGAGCCCCCTGTTCACGACATTCGAGGCGCCGGGCGCTGGCACGGAATCGCACCAGGGAACCGTTGCCTACAGCATTAACACGTCGGGGGCTATCGCAGGATACTATCTTGACGCGAGCTCCGTGAAGCACGGCTTCGTGCGCTCCAGCAATGGCACGATAACCACTTTCGAGGTTCCGGGCGAGGCGGGAACCATCGCCCAAGCCATCAACACGTCGGGGACTATCGCAGGATACTATTCTGACGCGAGCAACGTATTTCACGCCTTCGTACGCTCCAGCAATGGCACGATAACCACTTTCGAGATTCTGGGCGCAGCGGGAACCGTCGCCCAAGCCATCAACACGTCGGGGACTATCGCAGGGTCCTATTCTGATTCGAGCAATGTGTATCACAGCTTTGTGCGTGCTGCCGATGATAACCATCTTCGAGGTGCCGGGCAAAAGAAAAAGCGGTCAGGGAACCCTCGCCCAATCCGTCAACGCGTCCGGGGTTATTGCGGGATACTATGTTGACGCCGCCAGTTTGTTTCACGGCTTCGTGCGCTCCAGCAATGGCACGATAACAACTTTCGAGGCTCCGGGCGCAGGCAGAGGTGCTCTTCAGGGGACCGCCGCCTACGGCATTAACGCGGAGGGGAATATCGCGGGAGGCTACACAGACGCGAGTACTGTGTTTCACGGCTTCTTACGGACGCCATGACGCCGCACAGTTTTGGTTTGTTGCCTGTATAGGCTCGGTGGAACGTCAGTCATCACTGCTAGTCCCTGAGTCGGCAGAGGGCGATTTACAGCGTGAATGTTCACTAACCGAGGAGCGCGACTCCGCCGGTGGAACGTGATGCGGGTGAATCAGTCCGGGTTGGCAGTTCAATCAAGGATGGTGGCACCGACATGGAAATTTGGCAAAGCTCCGTTGTGACTCCCGTCCTGGTTCTTTTGAGAGCGATGAATCTACTGGGTTGCGGCGGTGGCAGCAGTAGCCGCGGCTCCACAGGCCCACCGAATCCGGCTCCTGCGATTGATGCGATATCTCCGAACAGCAGTCAGCAGGGAGGGCCATCATTTACTCTGAGTGTGGTGGGCTCGAACTTCATTTCTGATTCGAACGTGCAGTGGAACGGCAGTAACCTGCCGACAACCTTTGTGAGCAACGCCCTGCTCACCGCCGCCGTTCCTGCGAGTGCCATCGCCGCGCCTGGCCCAGACGCAGTTACAGTCGTGAACCCTGCCCCGGGCGGCGGTGCCTCGGCCATGCTGAACTTCGCGGTTCCGTGCGTGATCCCTTGCTCCGCACCTGCCTCAGGGCAAACCAGCGCTCGTCTCGGTGCTTATTATTTCGACGGCTGGTCCGGTCCCCGGTTCCACTTTTTTGTGAAACTGTCCTGCCCGAGGCGTTTCCGATCAAGCCTAGCGACCATCCGGGAGCAATTACGCGGCGGCCCGAATTGAGGATATCGGGTATGGGCCCACTTCAGCGCAGATAACCCGTTCTAGGGCCAATACCTCTGTCACTTGATCCTGATGCAGAAGTTGCACGCCGCTAGTATTTAACGGCGCCACAACCGGGACACGACCACCGGCTCCCGGCGATCAGGGGCGTGCCACAAAATGGGCATACGGTATCGGTCGCTGGTTGAACCGTCGCCCGCATCTGCCTCAGGGACGTATCCTTTGGAGTGCTGAGCAAGCGCATGAGGAGCATGGTCGCCCCAGCCGGCAAAACGATGCGGAAGATCCAAGTAATCGCTACATCCTCCGGAGTGACAGGTGCAGCCCAGAAAATCACTGAAACGAGTATCAGGGCAATCAAACCAGCCCACTTAAACGACCGCCGGGTCCTCAGGCGTGTATGCGGGTCTCGACCGCAGAAGGTGCACTGCCAATGTTTCCAAAAACCGACGGGCAAGATCGGAATCCAGAAAATGTGCCCAACGTCGAATGTCCGGATCGCCACTGCCCGGCATGCTTGCCCGCACGTAAAGCAGTAGTCGTTGCGAAACGCGACTCGCTTGGGCCAGAAGTGGTAGGCACCATGAATGACGAACATGTTGTTTCACACGCCTGCAATCTTGGTGCCGGGGCCTCCAGATAAGTCACTCTCTTTATTCATTTGTCTGTCGCCCAGAAAGACCCGGCCCGCCACAGCCGCACTTTACGCCGAGAATGACTTAATGACAACGTGCAATCAACTGTTCGGCTTAAGCTGATGCCTGTTGAGAACATTTACTCAAAACCCCTTACTGAGCGTTATCGCGATGTTTCACACACGCTCGGAGCGCAGAGAAAGCGGAACGGCGAGGGCACAAACGAGGGCACAGAGGGCTGGGGTGAACCCCTCTGTTGAGACAGTTTGAAATTGGCACACTTGCTGTTTGATGTTTGAGGTGCTCCCCATCCTTCGGCCCAACGAAAAGTGAATCCTATG